>Ga0315279_10000021_pt1 | contig 357955 bp, 300 predicted proteins | sample YL17G06_20_MG_FD_203694 | JGI IMG/M metagenome (GOLD analysis project Ga0315279, IMG submission 203694) | Sediment microbial communities from Yellowstone Lake, YNP, Wyoming, USA - YL17G06_20 | ecosystem: Environmental > Aquatic > Freshwater > Lake > Sediment | place: USA: Wyoming | collected...
AGCAATTGTCTCTTGGACTTACCCGATAATCTGGACAGCAGAAAGCGATGGCTACCAGGAGGAACGCATGAAAGCACGAGAAGCCGACGGGTAACTTGGACAGCATCTTTGATGGAGCAGAAAAAAGCAGACTCCCAGGCAGCCAACCTCATCCAGCGAAGGCGCTGTCGAAGGCCGTAACTCGTTTCTAATCAACAGGGACGAATTGGATTTCAGCTAATTTGGACAGCAGTGTAGTCGATTAGAGGCACAGCTCCCTGCGTGCGGGCAAACGCATAGTCATGCAGCTCATCGTATTTGGCATCGAGCAGATGAAGCCGGGGATGGGCGGAATGGAAGCGGACGATTTGTTGCTGCAGCGGGATGAACTGATTCCCTTCGTCGGCATTGCCGGCAATCGTGACACATCGCACGGGCAATTCGATCCCCCACTGCGGTTTGATCGACGTGGTGGTGATGGCATTGTAGCCGAAGACCTTTTTGATCTTGTCGGGCTTGGAAGGCAGGCGCCTGCCACTGATACGCGCGTCACGGTCGCAAGGGAGTTTAGGGCAGCGCAAATGGAACGAGTCGGACGGTTCCGAAATGATAGACGAAACCGAGATGCCATGAACGTTGGATTCCCGAAATCTCAGACTAGGCCATGCTGGGCGAGCGGTTCTTCGACGCGAAAGAATTTGAGGTTGTTGCTGTCGACCGCGGAGAGCTCCTCGGAGGCGTTTTCCAGGGTGAAGGACATGATCGTGATCTTGGGGCGTTTGACGCCCTCGGGAAACTTGGGATTGGAGCAGTCACTCCTGACACGGCATTCTTTGCCGAGGACAACCTGCGCAGGATCCTCGATCCGGTGCAGGACACGGTCGCGCACCTTTTGCGTGATGTTGTCCACGGTGATCGATGCGCAGGAATCGTTGAAACAACAACAGCCGCGATAGCGTGCTGCCGAAGGGTACAGGGCCCCGTCGGTGGCGAGGATGGTATAGGTCAACAAGCCGAGCTTTTCGACCAACGTAACCACGGCATGAAAGATCTCCTGATAGCGCTTCTCTGCCAAGCGGGTGCGAAAATTGGTAAACGTGGCTCGGCACGGGATCCAACCTTCCTGCAACCCGGCGAAGATTCGATAGGATTGTCCCCACACCGGATCGCGCAAGATCTCACAGAAGTGCTTGATGTCGGGGATTTTGTCGAGATATCGGAACAGGTCGAGAACATAGAGCGAGACGGGATCGTAGCAAGGACCCCCGAAAGTGGAATAGGCGTCGGCGGAGATCGAACGGACAAAGGAGAAGTCGATGGTGGAAGCGACCAGTTGCGACAGGCCTCCCTGGACCGATCCGTCATCGTTGACAGCAACAAACTGACGGCGGAATCGGTAGTGAGAAAGCCAGCGATCCTCTTCCTTGGGAAACGGTTTGCGGTAGGCCCAGTTGATTGCGGGATTGATTTCCTTGAGCTTGGCGATAATATTGGCGACAGAGAACCGGGTGAGATGCATCACCTGAGAAGCTCGAGGGTTTCGAGAGGGGGTCAACGGCCAAGTGAAACGCTCTCTGGAAACCTGCTTTTATTTTCGCGGCCAGACGTTCATCTGATACTCTCTCCAGACGAATTCCTGTGTTACAGTGCAGATTATTCCTCGTCCTGTTCAACGAAGGCAGGGGGTGTGGCGCTGCAAAGTCTCTCTTGCACATGACGGCACAGGGGGTAGACATAGATGTCTTTGATGGCCTGGCCGCGAGCGGCATGCTCGCGATCCATGCGGCCGCGGCCCTGGGTGGCGCCGAGATGAATCCAGTTGGCTGCTTTATAACAGGTTCTACGATAACGGGATCGATCCACCAGGGTTTGCACAAGGAGCGGCTGGCAACCGTAAAACGCCTGCCAGTCTCGCGCCAGCTGGCGCGTGGCCAGGGACAGGATCATGCTCGCAAGTCCCTTCACCTGGACCCAGGGCAACAGCAAGAAGCGGCTGTTCGAAACGATGAATTGAAGATTGCGTTTCCGCACTTCGGCGTTCCATCCAATCCAGGCATCGCGGGGCGCCATCTTCCAGGCCGGACTGGAAAACTGCAGGCAGGCAAGGTATCGGCCCGGCAGCTTCAAGGACTCGACGAGGTAGCGCAGGTGAGCGCCGAAAGGGATGCGATAACCGAGATAATGGTATCGATCGATGTACTCTTTGAACAAGGAGTTCACTCTCCGGTCCGCAGCTTGAACCAGATGGAGGATCAGAGGCTCAAAATCTCCGGCGCTTCCCGTGGCGGGAGTTTGGGGGTCGCTCTCGGGAGTCGCCGTAATTCGGCGTGGGCCAGGAGCGCCCACTGGGCGAAGGCCCGGCAGTTTCACCTCGCCTTGATCCCGAAGGTGTTCGAGAAACGCGCGGCATTCTTCGTATTTGAGTCTCCCGGTGGGCCGTTTCCAACCGAGAAGTTCGCACACGGTTTTGGACAGTTCCGTCAGGCTGAGGTTGGAGAAATCGCGGGCAATGTCGCGGATGAGATCGAGGTCGGCCGCGGAAAAGGCACGGCCGGGAAACTCCAAGCCGGGTTGCAGCATGACTGGGCTCCTGTTTTCCCTCATTACGCTACAGGAAAGGGGGAGGAATGTTCAGCCAAAAGTGGAGAGACAGACCGGAAAGGTCGGAGCAGGCTTGGAAAGGGGTCCGGCGGCTCAGATCTCTAGGGCCAAGGCGGGTGTCAAACGAGGGAGCCGGTGAGATGCAGCAGGAATAAGGGCAGCGCCCCAACTGTCCAAAATGGGCGTGTCCAAAGCAACCCTCAATTAAAACACACTAACCACCGATGGGTTGAAGTGCAATTCGCTGCCGATGGATCTCGTTGTGAAAAAGGCAAAAGGAGTTCTTAAATCACCTCACGGATCGACTTTCAGTGCGACCGGTCTTCTCTCACATAGCGAGCCTGTACCTGCCACGCAACGGCCCTCGGCGAGGAGACCGCGTGCCTGCGGAAGCTGCCGGAACCATGGACGCAAACAACGCGCCCACCGCTCCTTGGAAGACCACAGAGAGCGCAATGTTCCACAACCCTCACAGGCCACATCGGTTAACGTTCTGGAGAATCACAATCACACTTTTGGGCGACGAGCCAGCTACGTGCTAGGCGCTCTGGCTGGACTTCTGATTCTCATCCTGGGTTCGGGGCGAGATTGGGGACGTTACGTGAACGCCGAAAATGCGAATGCGTTTTTCCACAGACACCTTCAGCGGAGAGAGCGCTGGCAGTATGATATTGCCTGTTACCTGAAGAACAACCTGTCGTGTGAGGGCGGCGAGTACTCTAACGATTCGGCAGGAATGATCGCATATTGGACCGATCTCCGGATTTTGGGATTGCCTTTTGGATCGGCAGGTTTAACAGCATAAACATTGGAGGCGGCTCTTGAATCGCCCTAAGATCATCCTCGTTACAGGTTCTGCCGGACTCATTGGTTCTGAAGTATGCACGTTTTTCTACCGTCAAGGATATGTCGTCCACGGCCTAGATAACAACCAGCGAGCAGTGTTTTTTGGTCCTCAGGGTGATACGCGTTGGAATCTCGCTCGGTTGCAGCGCGAGATATCGGGCTATGTTCACCACGAACTCGATATCCGACACCGGCAAGGCATGTTGGAGCTCGTGAAGCGCATTCGCCCGTCGGTCATTGTGCACACGGCGGCCCAGCCATCCCACGACCGCGCGGCGGACATTCCCTTTGATGACTTCGACACGAATGCCGTTGGCACACTGAATCTGCTTGAAGCAGCCCGCCAATCGTGCCCCGAGTCGCCGTTCGTTCACATGTCCACCAACAAGGTGTACGGTGACCTGCCCAACACGATTCGGCTACGAGAGCTGCCGACCCGCTGGGATTATGACGATCCTGACTATATGAACGGAATCCCAGAGTCGCTTTCAATCGATCAGTCCAAGCATTCGCTGTTCGGAGCATCCAAAGTCGCCGCCGACGTGCTGGTTCAGGAATACGGCCGTTACTTTCACATGCCAACCTGTTGCCTGAGGGGCGGTTGTCTGACGGGACCCAACCATAGCGGCGTGGAACTGCATGGGTTCCTGAGTTACCTGGTGAAGTGCAATCTTGAAGGCCGGGAATACAAGATCTTCGGGTACAAAGCGAAGCAAGTGCGGGACAACATTCACTCCGAGGATGTCACTCGGTTCATGTTCTTCTTTGTGCAGCAACCCCGCGTGGGCGAGGTCTACAACCTCGGCGGAGCCAAGGGCAATTCCTGCTCAATTCTGGAAGCGTTCCAGCTGGTTGAAAGCTTGACGGGCAAGAAACAAGTGTCCACTTACATAGATACGCCTCGGGTCGGCGATCACATCTGCTATTACAGCGACCTGCGGAAGGTGAGAACGCACTATCCCAGCTGGGAAATCACCATTCCGTTGCAAGTGATCTTCGAGCAGATTGTTGCCGCGATGTGGAAACGCGCGTGAAGATCTTCATTACCGGTATCTGCGGCTTTGTGGGAAGCTCACTCGCTAGTTGGTTTCGCGAGCACCAGCGGTCTGTTTCTGTTCACGGCATGGACAATTTTATCCGTCCCGGCAGCGAGACGAATCGCCTCAAGCTCAAGGCATTGGGCGTATCAGTGCGCCATGGTGATGTCCGCAACGCTAGCGATTTTGAAACTCTGCCCGACGTGGATTGGGTTTTTGATGCCGCTGCCAATCCCAGCGTCCTTGCAGGAGTGGATGGGAACACAAGCACGCGCCAATTGGTGGAGCACAATCTTCTTGGAACCGTCAACATCTTGGAATATTGCAGGCGCATACATGCTGGATTCGTGCTTCTGAGCACGAGCCGGGTTTATTCCATTCCGACGCTCGTGGGTCTTCCTCTCGTCGAACGCGACGGTGCCTTTTGTCTTGATGAGACACGCGCTTTGCCCGAGGGGGTATCGCCCCAGGGCATTACGGTAGACTGCCCGACGACGGCTCCCATTTCCTTGTATGGGGCAACCAAACTGGCATCCGAGACTCTGGCGATTGAATATGGCTCGGCATTTTCACTACCTATTTGGATCAATCGCTGTGGAGTCATCGCAGGCGCCGGCCAGTTTGGAACTGCCGAACAGGGCATCTTCTCATATTGGATTCATGCCTTCGTTGCTAAGCGCCCCCTTCGCTACTGCGGGTTTGGAGGAAAAGGGCTGCAAGTGCGTGACGCCCTGCATCCGTCTGATATAGCAGATCTGATTTGGCGACAGATCAACTATACTGGAAGCGACATGCGGCGGATTTTCAACGCCGGCGGCGGATCGGATAACGCAATGTCCTTGGCTCAACTCACCCAATGGTGTACCACCCAGTTTGGTGCCCATACCGTGACTTCCGATCCATCTCAACGTCAGTTTGATGTTCCTTGGTACGTCACGGATAACCATCAAGCGACAGATGTCTTGGGCTGGAGACCGCAGCAGGATTTGGAGTCAATTTTGATGGAGATTTCGGAACTAGCGCGACAATGCCCGGGCTGGCTGACCCGCTGCGATACGGAGAAGAGCTGAACATGACATCGCAGTTGCCGCGAAACCTGCAACGAATTTACCATCGACGATTTTTGCAGTCACATCGTACCGCAACCAAGTCTGGAAGGTGTTGACAAGGTCGTTTTTCAATCGTTGGATTGCATCCGAAGTAACCCTTTTGACTTTAGCTTCAGGTGATGGTGAGTTCATCAACAATTCCTCTGCGATACGCAGGTTCGCAATGCACCTGAATCCTGAGACTCGAGATCAGCTAGCGAAAGACGTGCATTTTTTGGAACAAGATTGTTCGTTGAAACGGGGAGTGCCCGATGAGACACTTGATGTTGTTTTCACTAGCAACTTCCTTGAACACCTACGTTCGAAAAATGCACTCCAATTCACCCTTAAGGAGGCTTTTCGCAGCTTAAGGAAAGGAGGCAAGCTGGTTGCGATGGGCCCCAACATTAAGTACCTTGCCGGACGGTACCGGGATTTCATTGATCATCATATCCCGCTTACCGAGGCGTCTCTCAGCGAGGCATTAGAAGTTGAAGGATTCCGATTGGAAAAAACAACGGCGCGGTTTCTCCAATTTACGCTTGTCAATACTCCAAAGTGCCCATTGTTATGCATTAAGGCTTACCTGAGCCTTCCGGTAATGTGGCCCATTTTCGGTGGGCAGTTCTTGATCATCGCGTTAAAACCATAGCGATATGTCAATGTCTAGTGGCGAACCATCCTCGTCCTCGACCCGGACGCTGTCTCGATTAAGCATCGTTATCCCGGCCTGCGACGAAGAAGGCTGCATTGCTGCCACTGTTGAACATCTGCACCTGGAATTGCGGCTGCACACCGTGCCCCATGAAATCGTGGTGGTGGACGATGGAAGTACCGACCGAACATGGGAAATCCTTCAAGATACCAGCAAAAGAGTCCCCGAGCTTGTTCTGCTTCAGAACACGGGACAGCACGGTTTTGGTCGCGCGGTTGCATTGGGATTGGATCATTCTAAGGGCGATGCGGTGGTGATCATGATGGCAGATGAATCGGACGACTGCCGGGATGTCGTCCGTTACTGGCAACTTCTCAACGAAGGTTATGATTGTGTCTTTGGCAGTCGCTTCATGAGGGGCGGAGGCGTCATCGACTACCCTTGGCTCAAATTGCGGATCAATCGGTTGGCCAATTTTTTCATTCGCCTGCTGTTTCACATCAAACTCAACGATACCACGAACGCCTTCAAAGCCTATCGGCGCGAGGTCATCGATGGCTGTCGCCCCTTTCTCTCTCCGCATTTCAATTTGACGGTCGAACTCCCGTTGAAGGCGATCGTGCGGGGATTCACGTGGAGGGTGATCGCGGTTACGTGGCGCAACCGGCGCAGCGGCGCGGCAAAACTCAAGATCAAGGAAATGGGCAGCCGCTACCTCTTCATCTGTCTCTATGTGTGGTTGGAGAAGTATTTCAGTAGGGGAGATTACCGCAAGACCTTGCCTGAAGGTTGTAAGAGCGCCGTGGATCCCGATTCGAAACGCGCCTAATTCAATATTCTGGTTTTGGAGGTTCAACTTTCGTAATGAAGTCAGAAGGAGATTACCTACCCGGTGCCTTGTCGTTAATTCCGAGTAGGTTCCATAAATGGCTTGTCTCACGTGTATGAATGCCGTAAATGCAGACCCGTTCTTTTATGGACAACTGCGGGGTGCAGAATGATGGCAGTACGATATTGCCCGCTGGATGAAGAACAACGTGGCGCCTGGCAGCGCCGTGTATGTTTACGATTCGGCAGGCATGATTGCGTACTGGTCCGATCTCCGGATTCTTCCCGTAGACGGGTTGATCAATAGCTACGAGTATAGCGACGACATGTTGCGGTTAGGCATTAACCGGTACCTGCAACTGAACAATGTCAACTACTACTTGGGGCCTGTTGGCGACTCGGCGATCGTACATGCACCCTTGAGCCACCAGTATGCCGGAACAATCCCGCTGCGCAACTCCAATATGGTGGTTCGATTCCACGCCGTAGTCGCCAATCCTGGTGTTCCGGACTTAGGCCTTTGGAGGTTGCACGATTGAAACTGGCAATCGTGACGAATATCTTACCTCCTTATCGCGTCCCTCTCTTTAACTACCTTGCGCAACAGCCAGGGATTGACCTGCGGGTGTTTCTATGCGCCGCAACCGAGCCAAACCGTCACTGGGAATGGCCAACAGGTATTTGCTTTGAATACGAGATCGGCAGCACATGGACATGGTCTTCAAAGCGCGGCAAAACGATCTACATCAACCCGGGTCTGATCGGGCGCATCAGGCATTTTGCTCCCGACGTGGTTGTAGCTGGCGGGATGGGCCTGGTATCTGTGATGGCTTGGTTGGGCGCGCGGTTGTGTGGCGCTCGCCTTCTTTTATGGGCAGAAGGCGTGGTGGGTGCAGGTGGCTGGATCGGCAGGATAATGCGGCCCTTGCGCCTATGTCTCGTTCACGTGACGGACGGTTACATCGCCTCAAGCCAGACTGCCGCCGAACTCTTTCGATGCCTTGGCGCCAGGAGGGAGCGCATCACGATCTCGCTTATCACTCTAGATGTCAACGCTTTTGGTCAAGCAGTGTCCAAGCAAAGGGAAAACCGAGAACAGTTGCGGCAAATGCTGGGATTAGCAGGGCCTACGGTCCTGTACGTGGGCCGGTTGGAACCTTCCAAGGGTGTTGACCTGTTGTTGGAAGCTTTCGATCAGCTGACCGCTACCATCCCGGTTGCTGAACTGGTTATTGTCGGAACAGGCACGGAGTTGGATGGGCTCGAAGCAAGGGTCACAGCCGCGCACCGCGCACAGACCCACTTCGTGGGTTTCAAACAGGCTAATGAGCTTCCACCGTACTATGCGGCGGCCGATCTATTCGCTCTGTTCTCCCGAGTCGAGCCTTTCGGTCTGGTTGTGACAGAGGCAATCGCTGCTGGGCTGCCGGCCATCTGTAGCAGATTTGCAGGGGCGGCGCACGACTTGGTTGAGCATGGTCAGAACGGCTTTATTATCGATCCCGAAGACATCGAAACCAATGTTCGGCTGATGACGCAGATCCTTACCGACAATTCACTCCGAGAGCGCATGGGGCGACGGTCGCTGGAAATAGCGCGCAAGTGCACGGTGGAAGAAGCGGGGGCGGCGATGCTCGCGGCGGTGGAAGCCGCGCTGGGACGGTGTTGAAGCCCTTCATTAGATTGTTGGCCCGGGAGGCGTTGAATCCAATTCTGCTGCGCCACCGGCGCGACAAAATCTACGCGTGGAATGCTGTTTGGCGTGGCCTCAATTTGGGATGTGGACTGGACCTTCTGCCGGACTGGGTAGGAATTGACGGCGGCGTTTCTGTGCTGTTCAGGAGGTTTCCTTCCTTGTTCATGTTTGGCGAACTGGAAAAGCTTTTTCAATTTGCTGGTTTGTGGATATTGTGGAACAGTTTTACCCTCGCGGCGGGATGATAGACAGGGAGAAGCTGAATTCCTGGATATCAGATGGCACAGTTTATTTGTGGTAGCGGTTAAAACGTGAGACAGGAAACAAAGAGCTTGCGTCACCTGCTGATTATCGGCCCGACCCCACCGCCCTTGGCCGGTCCCGAGATTATTACCTCAACTCTTATCAGGGGCTTAGCGCATCAGTCTGCTTTTGATGTGGCCGGTGTCTCCATCAGCATGTCACGGTCGAATGCAGAGCGCGGCCGCTTGAGCGCTCCCAAGATCGCTGTTAGCATCCTGAGATCTCTTCAGGTCACTTGGCTTGCCTTTACCTGGAAACCGGATGTGGTCTATTATACAATCTCTCAGACTAGGAGACCTTTCCTGCGCGACTTGCTGTTTCTCTGGTCGCCATTGTTGCTCAGGCAAAGAGTTGTCATTCATCTGCATGGCGGTCGTTTTGACGAGTTTTACTGTGAGAGTCCCACGTGGTTGAAATGGCTTATCCGGCTGACTTTCCGCCGGATCACGGCCGGAATCGTCTTGGGTCATAAGCTGCGCCATGTCTTCAGGAGTTTGCTGCCAGAGAATCGAATCTTTGTGGTATATAACGGCATAGATGGCGCTTATTTTCGAGGCGAGGGTAGCGAGAATAACCGTGCTGATGGAAAACTTAGGGTGTTGTTTGTAGGTACACTTCAGAAAAGAAAGAAGTTCATTGGCAAAGGATACCAGGATGTCCTGAAGGCTGCCCCGCTGGTTGTCGCTCGATACCCGGAGGCTCGGTTTGATTTCGTCGGGCAATGGAGTAGCCAAGAAGCTCGATGGGAAGCGGAACGGTTTGTGACCGAACAGGGTATTGATAATAATGTGCGCTTTCTGGGTATGCTCACTGGGCAACCCAAGTATGACGCTTTCACGAGGGCCGATGTCTTTGTTTTTCCTCCCACTGGCTCAGAAGGGCAGCCCGTAGTGATTCTGGAAGCTATGGCCGCCGGCTTGCCAATTATCGCTACTGACACAGGCAGTATCACCGAAATGGTCATGGATGGCTGGAACGGGTTTATCGTGCCGAAAGAGGCCCCGGGTGAGATTGCCCTGCGTATCACGCAACTGGCGGAGAACTCTGAATTGCGTCATCAGATGGGCCAGCGAAGCTTGGCGCGGTTTGAGGAAATGTTCACCGCTGACGCTTTTGTGCGGAGAATGAGCCGGGTCTTCCTGGGGGTTGTGGAGGAGAGTTACGATTGATGCGCCTTGATTGTCTGGAAAGCATTCCCTTATTGAAAATAGTCGGATCCCCTGGCGACCACAGAGGGGACACGGTCTTATACAGAGCCGGGGGCGATTCTATGCTCGCCTGTGGCGTCGCTCAACACGTTACCCGGCCGGATTCCGGCTTCGTGGAACTGACGGGATTGATGCGCTCGGCGGACGTCGCCCACTTACACTTTGAGCATCTGTTTTCAACTAAAGGTGAACGTTATTCACCCCATGTCCAGCGGCAGTTACGCAGCGATCCGCAGTTATGGCACATTTGGCGTGAGCTTGGCATAGATGTGATGGATTTGGCCTCTAACCATACTCTGGATTGGGGGGCGGGAGCAATAACGGAAACAAGGGAGTTGTTGTCCCGTGCAGGAATTGAGACGGTGGGAGCAGGGCAGAATCTAGGCGAAGCGATTACTCCGTGCATCGTCGAGAGAAATCTAATTCGGTTAGGCTTTCTGGGCTATAGTGCTAAAGCAACCTATTTTCACGCCACGCCGACCTCGCCCGGGGCGGCCCCTTTTCGCTTGGCAGAGGTGATCCGGGCTATCAAGGAACTCAAGAAAAGTGTGCATCACGTGATTGTAGCGGTGCATTGGGGCATAGAGTTCACCGAGTATCCACTGTCCGAGGATCGTGCGGCGGCACAGGCGATGGTTGAGGCGGGGGCGAGCGTTGTTATCGGCACGCATGCCCATGTCCCACAGGGCATTGAGACCTATAAGAATGGGGTTATCTGCTATAGCCTAGGCCACTTTCTGTACGACCCTGTGTCAGACGAGTCTCTGAGCTCCGCAATGATGGAGCAACGGTATTCGGGACTGTTGCTGGAATGTCGGTTGGCAGAGGATAAGGTTATTGAGGCATCAGTTTACCCATTAGAGATAAGCAAGGCATGCTTGCCAAGAATTGCTCGCGGTGAAAGGGCTGAGTGGCTGTGCCGTCACATCCTTATGCTATCAAGGGATCTGGATGCCAAAGTGGGGAGCGCCGGTTTCTACGATCAGGCGGTATCCAATCTATGGGGCCGGACTTTTCGTGCGTACCGAGATATGTGCCGGCGTGAAGGTGTCCGGTATACAATCCAGATGATGATTGCACACCTTAAACCACGCTATTTCATTGCGCTTGGCGGCTTTCTTGTATCGCGCTTGCGGCGATTGATGACTTCGCGGATCAGGGGGTAGGGGATGGCTTTTGGCAATCGCGTCACCCGTTGGATGTATGACCATAGTCCTCCGCCTGTGCAGGAATTGGTGGCCGGCATTTATTCGCGCGGCCGCAGCCAGATGAAGTATGGGGCAAAGTTCTACGAGTACTTGACCGATCTGGAACGGACGCAGTGGTACAACGACGACGAGTTACAGACGCTCCAAGATGAAAAGGTACGCCGGTTGATATGGCACGCATATCGGCACGTGCCATACTATCAATCGCTTTTCGACAAGTTGGGCATAGCCCCTCACCAAGTCGGATCACGGGATGATTTGGTACATCTGCCCTATCTGGAGAAGGATACTGTCCAGAAGCGATCTGGTGATTTTCGATCATCGCTTTACCGCGATTCGCGTAGTGTCGAGCACTTTCAGAGCAGCGGAACGACGGGCAAGGCATTAGATATCTATGTAAGCCGAGACTGTCTCCAGATGGAGAAGGCGTTCTCCTGGTTGCATCGGAGCTGGGGCGGCATCAGGCCAGGCGATAGGCTCGCGGCTTTTGTGGGATTTCCGGTTGTGCCTGTAAGACGCAAACGCCCGCCGTTCTGGGTTTACGATCGAGTCGAAGATAGAATGATCTTTTCGCTGCAGCACATGAGCAAGGTCAACTTGCCGGCCTATTCAGACCAGTTGACTCGCTTCCAACCATTGTTCATCTCGGGGTACCCAACAGCCATCTATCTGATGGCTTTGTATCTTTGCGACGCAGGTATGACTTCTGTACGGCCCAAGGCTGTATTCACAGCCTCTGAGACGTTATTGCCGCATCAGCGTCCCGTGATCGAGCAAGCTTTTGGGTGCCGGCTGTTTGACTGGTACGGTGCCGTCGAGCTGATCGCGAATGTCGTGCAGTGTGAGCATGGTAGTTACCACATCAAACCCGAATACGGTGTCGTGGAAATCTTGAATCCAGATGGAACTCCTACCATACCCGGACAGATTGGTGAGCTAGTTTGCACTGGCCTAAATAACTTGGCCATGCCTTTCATCCGTTATCGGGTTGGCGATACCGCTGTGCCTAAAGATGGAGTGTGTTCATGCGGGCGAGGTGGCAAATTAGTGGAGCGCATTACCGGCCGAACCGAAGATGTTGTCGTGACACCTGACGGTCGTTATTTGGGCCGTCTAGATTTCGTGTTCAAGGGACTTTTGAATGTTGAAGAAGCCCAATTGATCCAGGAGACCCATGATCACCTGCGTGTACGGATTGTGCAGCGGCCCGGTTATACTGAGCAAGACACTGCCAGAATCTTGTCTAATCTCGAGGAGCGGTTGGGGACCGACATCAAAGTCACCCTGGAACCTGTAGAACGGATTCCGAGAACAGCCAGCGGTAAGTTCAGGTACGTCATCTCGAAAGTGCCGTTGGACTTAGCGGGCGCCAAACAGGCTGGCGAAGTGCTTGGTCTGGCTGCTGAGGAGGATAGAACGCTGTGAAACAAGTCGTCCAGTCCTACCGCACCGGCGAACTCAAACTGGCCGAAGTTCCCGTACCGGCTCTGGAATCCGGGCACCTGCTGGTGCAGACGGCCTTCTCTGCCGTCAGCCTGGGCACCGAAGGCAAGAAGGTGGCCACTGCCCGGCAGAGCCTGCTGGGCAAGGCCCGGTCCAGGCCTGATCTGGTACGACAGGTAGTGCGCACGGCGCAAAGGGAAGGGTTGCTGAATACTTATCGCAAGGTAATGAAGCGCCTGGACGAGCCGATGCCGTTGGGCTACAGCGCCGCCGGCACGGTCATCGCGGTCGGCCCGGGTGCAGAGGAATTCCGCGTCGGCGATCGGGTAGCGTGCGGCGGCGAGGGAGCGGCCCATGCCGAGGTGCTCTGTGTGCCGGTCAACCTGTGCGCCAAAGTGCCCGATGGCGCGCGCCTGGAACACGCTGCTTTCACCACCATCGGCGCCATCGCTCTGCAAGGGCTGCGCCAGGCCGACGTGACGCTGGGAGAGCGTGTAGCGGTCATCGGATTGGGACTGGTTGGACAACTGGCGGTGCAATTGCTCAAGGCCAACGGCTGCCGGGTGCTGGGGGTTGACCTGGATCCGGTCAAGGTAGCGACGGCGGTGAAGATGGGTGCAGATTTGGCCTTGGTGCGCTCCGATCCCAACATGGAGGCTGCTGTCTCAGTGTTCTCCCAGGGATTTGGTGCAGATGCCGTTCTCATCACGGCTGCCACTTCCAGCAACGATCCGGTGGAACTGGCCGTGGAAATGTGTCGGGACCGGGGGCGGATTGTGGTAGTTGGCGGCGTTAGTATGAATGTTCCACGCGATGCCTGCTATTGTAAAGAACTGGAGGTCAGGCTCTCCCGCTCCTATGGCCCGGGGCGCTACGATCCGAGCTACGAAGAAAACGGCGTGGATTACCCCATCGGCTACGTTCGCTGGACCGAGCAGCGCAACATGCAGGCCTTCCTGGACCTGCTGGCGGCCGGCAAACTCAACCTGACCGACCTGATCACCCACCGCTTCCCCTTCGCCCAGGCCGAACAAGCCTACGCCCTGTTTGTCAGTAAGGACCATCAAGGCCCAGCTCCTTTGGGCATCCTCTTTGAATACGACACCGCCATAGACCACCTCTCCCCATCGGCCCAGAAGGTCTACACTGCCAATCGGCCATTGGCCATCAGCCATCCGCCATCGGCTATTGGCATCGGCTTTATCGGCGCCGGCAGCTTCGCCCGCAACTTGCTCATTCCACCTTTAGTCAAGCACCCGCACGCCCGGCTGGTTGGCGTGGCCACGGCCACCGGCATCAGTGGGCAGAGCGCAGCGCAAAAGTTCGGTTTTGATTACAGCACGGGCGATTATCGCCAGATCCTGGGCGATCCGGATATTCAGGCCGTCTTCATCGCCACGCGCCACAACCTGCACGCACCACTAGCCGCCGAAGCCCTGCGCGCCGGCAAGTCCGTCTTCGTGGAAAAGCCGCTGGCTCTCACAAAAGAACAACTGGACGACGTTGTGGCTGCCTATGAACAATCGGTAATCGGCAATCCCGCTGCGGGGGACGCGGACAGTCGGCGATCGGCAATCCTCATGGTCGGCTTCAACCGCCGCTTCGCCCCGCTCACTCAGGAAATGCACCGGTTCTTTGAGGGGCGCGCCGAGCCGATGGTCATCCATTGTCGGGTCAATGCCGGCTTTATCGAGGGCAAGCACTGGGTTCACAATCCGGAGGATGGGGGCGGGCGCCTCCTGGGTGAGGCCTGCCACTTCATTGACCTGATCGCCGGTTTGGTCGGCGCCCCAATCCAAAGCGTCTACGCGGCTGGAATGGCCAACGGCGGGCGCTACCACGACGACAACGTGAGCATTACCTTGACGTTTGCAGACGGTTCCGCGGGGAATGTTCTCTACCTGGCCAACGGCGACCCCCTGCTCCGCAAAGAGCGCGTTGAGGTCTTTTGCCAGGGGGCGACGGCAGTGCTGGACGACTTCTGTCGGTTGGAGCTTTACCGAGACGGTCAGCGGACCGTGAAAAAGAGTACGCAGGACAAGGGGCATCGGGCTGAGGTTCAGGTGTTCATCGTAGCGGTGCGCGGCGCAGCGGAGCCACCCGTTCCGTTCGCCGAGTATGTGATGAGCACTTGGGCCACATTGGCGGCCGTAGAATCGTTGCGGCAAGGTCGGCCGGTGGCGGTTGGCACCTTGTGAAAGGCCTCATATCAGACGCCATCCACAACCTGGATCGGATCATCTGCCGGTCGGGTTTCAGGGGGCACGATCCATACGACATCTTGAACAACCATCTCCTGATCTGGCTCGCCCGGCGCAGCCGTTGGGCTGGGGTCGCGCTCACCCAGGCCTTCCGGCTTTTGCCGCTCAACTTGCGGCCCATTTTGGGCATTCCCCGACTGCCCAACGCCAAGACGATGGCTCTGTTGGCGCGGGCCTATCTCAGGCTACACGTTCATTCGCAGGAGGAAGCCTATCTGGAGCGGGCGCGCGTTTGCCTGGATTGGCTGGATGCGCACCGCTCGCCCGGGTTTGGCAACGCCTGTTGGGGCTACAGCTTTCCCTGGTGCACCGTCCGGCAGTTCCTGGAGCGGGACGCGCCGTCCATCGTCTGTACCTCCTTCGTGGCCCATGCCTTCCTGGACGCTTACGAGGTGTGGGGCGATGGGCGCCACCTGGCCGTCGCCCGTTCGGCCTGTGATTTCATCCTGGACGATTGCCCGCGCATTGCCAAAGGCCAAACCTACTGCTTCAGCTACACCCCATTCGGCGAACTGCCGGTCCATAACGCCAACCTGCTGGGCGTCTCCGTCCTGGGACGGGCCTATCGGCACACCGGCGAACGGTCGCTCCTGTCCGCCGCCGTGCCGGCGCTGCGCTACACCCTCGAAGACCAAAACGAGGACGGCTCATGGTACTACCACGGCCCATACTCCGGCCGAGATGGCACGATAGACAACTTTCACACCGGTTTCGTCCTTGAATGCCTGCGGCGGTTCCAGGCCGACACGGGCTGCAATGGCAATGACAAACTAAAGAAGTCTCTGGAGACCTCGGATGTCTCCGCCGACGTGGGTCGGGCTGTGGAGCAGGGGCAGGCGTTCTACGAGCAGCGTTTCTTTGCGGCCGACGGCACTCCGTGGCGGAAGGTAGGGCAACAGTACCCGCTGGACATCCGTGATCCAGCTGAGTTCTTGGTGGTTATGGGGCAACTAGAGCAGTTGAACGAGTCGCAGCACAATTTGCTGGAGAATGTCCTGCAATGGACATTTCGCACTATGCAGCATCGCAGTGGCTACTTCTATTTCTTACGCTGGCGGAACTGGGGATGTTCGCCCATGTACCTGCGCTGGCAAGCATGGATGCTGTGGGCGTTGGTCAGCGTTCTGCCGCTCTACGGGGAACGTAGGGCATGAAAATTGTCAGTGTGGTTGGTGCCCGTCCCAACCTGATGAAGATCGCACCAATCATGGAGGAGATGCACCGTTTGCCTGATATTGAACCCGTGCTGATTCACACGGGTCAGCACTACGATGACAACATGTCAGAAGTGTTCTTCCAGGAGTTGGGCATTCCGCAGCCGGATTACAACCTGGAGGTCGGCTCCGGCAGCCACACCTGGCAAACGGCACAGGTCATGCTAGCGCTGGAACCATTGCTCATCGACCTGCGGCCCGATGCGGTTGTGGTGGTTGGGGACGTTAACTCGACGGCCGCGGCGGCGCTGGTGGCCGCCAAGCTGGATATCCCGCTGGCGCATGTCGAGGCCGGGTTGCGCAGCTTCGACCACACGATGCCCGAAGAGATCAACCGCATCGTCACCGACGCGCTGGCCGACTACCTATTCACCACCGAACGCAGTGCCAACGAAAACCTGGGGCGAGAGGGTATTCCAGATCACAAGATCTTCTTTGTTGGGAACGTGATGATCGACACCCTGCTCCGCCATCGTCTACGGGCTGAAGCTTTGGGAATGCCAGCGCAACACGGCGTTTCTGCCAACGGCTATGCTCTCCTGACGCTGCATCGCCCATCCAACGTAGATCTGCCCGAGGTTCTGAACGGCATCCTAGACGCCCTGGACTCTCTGCAGACCCGGTTGCCGGTGCTGTTTCCGGCGCACCCGCGGACGTTACAGCGGCTCGCGGGCGCGGGGCTCCTTGAGCGTGCCCGCGCGATGCCCAACCTGCGGCTTCTGAAACCGTTGGGCTACGTGGAGTTCTTAGGGCTCATGGCCCAGGCCCGCCTGGTGCTGACCGACTCCGGAGGCATCCAGGAGGAAACGACCATCCTGGGCATTCCGTGCCTGACCCTGCGCGAGAATACCGAGCGACCGGTGACCATTAGCGAGGGCACGAACGAGCTGGTGGGCACATCGCCGGACCGCATCCTGGCAGCCGCCTGGCGCAGGTTGGATCAGCTTCAAGGGATTCATGAAAGCCCTTCGGGTCTGATGAGCAGAGATGGCCGCCGTCCTGAACTATGGGATGGGCGCGCGGCGGAGCGAATCGTGCGCGTTTTGCGGGAAAAGTGCGGTCGCCAACCATGAAAATCTGGGTAGACCTCGCCAACTCTCCACAGGTGCTCTTCTTTCGTCCGATTGTGCCTGAATTGGAACGGCGTGGGCACGCGGTCACGATCACCAGCCGCGATTTCGCCCAGACCATTCAATTGGCTGATCGGTATGGCATGCAACACACGGTTGTGGGCAGTCATGGCGGCAAGAAGCTGTCCAAAATCGGCTTTCGTATCCTGGAACGGACCTGGCAACTGGTGCGTTTCTCCAGATCCCAGAAGTTCGATCTGGCCGTCAGCCACAACTCCTATGCGCAGGCCCTGGCCGCTTCGATACTGCGCATTCCCTTTGTCACCTCGATGGACTACGAGCACCAGCCGGCCAACCATCTCTGTTTTCGCTTGGCTCGGCGGGTCATCGTGCCCGAATACTTCCCCGCTTGGGCCTTGCGTAAATACGGCGCGAGGCCCCAAAAGACGGACCGCTATCATAGGCTTAAGGAGCAGGTTTACCTGACCGATTTCACACCCCAACAGGATTACCTGGCCTTAGTTGGCATTCCGCAAGACCGGATCGTCGTGGTCATGCGCCCACCGGGATCGTGGGGCCTGTACCATCATTTTGACAATCCGCTCTTTGAACAGGTGCTCAACCATGTGGCTGCGAGCCCCGAAGCGTATATCGTATTCTTGCCGCGCATCCCTTCGCAGGGGGAAGCCATGAGTGCGCAGGGGCGTCTCAACGTGTGGGTGCCTCCGGCTGCGCTCGACGGACCCAACCTCCTCTACCACGCGGATCTCGTGATCAGCGGTGGGGGGACGATGAACCGGGAAGCGGCCGTGCTGGGCACTCCAACGTATTCGGTCTTCAAGGGCAAGCTGGCGGCAGTGGATCACTATCTGATCGACCACGGGCGCATGAAACATGTGGCTGACGAGAAAGACATCCCAGCCATTCGGATAGCCAAGAAACAGCGCCAGAATCGGCTGAACGGTGATTGCCTGGTACAGGAGATCACCGACGCCATACTTTCGATACGGGAAAGGAGATGAACATCCCCTTCGTTGACCTCAAAGCCCAATACGCCTCCCTCAGGCCCCAGATGGATGGGGCCATCCAGAGGGTGCTCGAACGCAGCGCCTTGGACGGCTGTCGGCGGTCGTATGGTCGGTACCTTCGGCGACGTGGCCTGCTTTAGCTTTTACCCGGGCAAGAACCTGGGAGCATAAGGGGATGCATGCGCAGTGGCGGGGAGACGCGGATAGTTTCGGCAGCGTGCATTTCACGGTAGGGGCGGGTTTCCTCGCGTCGAACAATCTCAATGGTTTGGCAGCCGAGTTAGCTGAGTGCCGAGATAGTTCCACTTGAGATAGTATCTCAAATGGAACTATTTGGCGATGGCGGGGTTGTGCGGTATCATGCGGTATTGCGGTATCGTCGACAAGCCTCTCAGGGAGCACATGTATGACTTTCGTGGATCGTGAGCGGGAACTGGCCGCCTTAGAGCAATTTTGGCGCTCCGGACGTGCTGAGTGCATTCCCGTCACCGGACGCAGGCGGGTCGGCAAGACCTATCTCCTGGAGCACTTCGCCGCGGGGAAGCGAGCAGTCTACTATCGCTGTCAGTCCGTGGGCAGCACCGAGCAGTTGGCGGCGCTGGGCCAGGCCTTGGTGGAACTGACGAGCGATCCTGTGTTGCATGCCCAACCGCCTGCGAGTTGGCTCGCGGTCTTTGCGCTGATTGAGCAGTTGACACGCCATGAGCGGCTTCTGCTCGTCCTCGATGAGGTCCCTTACTGGGCCGCGCGCGATACGAGTTTGCCATCCGTGCTACAGAACTGGTGGGACGCGCGGGGACGCACCCTGGACCTCATGCTCGTGTTGTGCGGATCGGCCGTTCAGATGATGGAAGGTCTCTTGACCGGCCCCGCTCCGCTGGCCGGTTGCGTCACGGGCCGCTTGCCCATGCGACCGCTGGACTTCCGCGCGGCCGGCCAGTTGCTCGGCCTCAGCGATCCGGGCGACGCGCTGACGGCCTACGGTATCCTGGGCGGCGTGCCGCTCTATCTCACCTTCTTCCGTTCCGATCGGTTGCTCCGCGAGAACATCCTGACGGCGATCGTCGCGCCCTCTTCGCGCCTCTACGTCGAGCCGCAGGCGGTGTTTGCATCGCACCATCAGGCTTACGACGCGCGCGGTGCGCTCGCCGTGCTGCGCGCCATAGCCCGGGGCCGCCATCGCTGGTCGGACATCGCCGAAACGGCTGGCTTGAGCACATCATCTTTGACGCGCGTGATGGAGCCGTTGATCGGCGACCTGGGACTGGTTGAGCGCGTGCTGCCGGTCACCGAGACACACCCGACGCGCACCTACTACACCCAGTACCACCTGACCGATAACTTCTTCAAGTTCTGGTTTCGTTTCATCGAGCCGAACCAGGGCCATATCGAATTCGGCGATGCCGAGCGGATCGTGGACTTGATTCTGGCGCAGCTCTCCGACTACATGGGTCTGCCCTTTGAGGCGATGTGCCGCGACTGGGTCCGGATGGCGAGCGCCGCTGGCGCGTTGCCGGTACGCGTCGCCAGGGTCGGCACTTGGTGGAATCCCGACCACCAGCTCGACGTCGTTGGCCTGGACGAAAACGGGAACGCCGCTCTTACCGGCGAGGCCAAGTGGCACGCGCAGCCGTTGGATCGCGAGGAACTTCAGCGCTATCTCGACCACACACGCGCCTTCGGCAACCTGAGGCGGCCCGACGCGCTGCACCTGCTCTTTGCCAAGAGCGGCTTCACTGACGATGTGATCCGCTGGGCAGCGGGTGAGAACGCCAAACTACTGACGCCAGCGACGATGTTGGGGAGCTTTGAGCGCGCATTCTCAGCCTGTCTGAATCTGTGTCAATCCGTGTAATCCGTATCCCGATCTCGTCACAAGGATCGAATCATGAATGTTCCCTTTGTTGATCTCAAAGCCCAATACGCGTCCCTCAAACCCCAGATGGATGCGGCCATCCAGAGCGTGCTCGATCGCACTGCGTTCATCCTGGGCAAGGAAGTGACCGAGTTCGAGCAGGCGTTCGCGCAGTACGTCGGCGTCAAGCACTCCGTCGGGGTCTGCTCCGGCACCGATGCGCTGGAGATGGCGCTGCGCGCTTGTGGTATCGGGCCTGGTGATGAAGTGATCACAGTACCCAATACCTACATTGCTACTTGCGAAGCGATCAGCCATGTCGGAGCCACCGTGCGCTTCGTGGACGCCGATCCCCGTACCTACAACATGTGTGTAGAGAGGCTGGCGGAAACGGTGGAAGACCTTGTGAGGAGACGGCCGACCGCCGACCGCAGACCGCCGAGTGGCAGCGGTCGGCTGAAGGCCATCATCCCCGTCCATCTATATGGCCAGCCAGCGGACATGGATTCAATCCTGCAGATCGCCCGCAGGCATGGGTTGAAGGTCATCGAGGACTGTGCGCAGTCCCATGGCGCGAAGTACAGGGGCAGGAGAACCGGCACGTTCAGCGATGTGGCCTGCTTTAGCTTTTACCCGGGCAAGAACCTCGGTGCCTACGGTGACGGCGGGGCGGTGGCCACCAACGACGACGAGATCGCCGACCGGGTTCGCCTGCTGCGCAACCACGGCCAGCACGAGAAGTACGTACACATGATCGAGGGCTACTGCCATCGACTGGATAACCTCCAGGCGGCGGTGCTGGCGGTGAAACTGCCTCACCTGGACGCCTGGAACACCGCCCGCCGAGCCCACGCTGCTCTGTACAATAAACTCCTGACTGATGTGCCCGGTGTGGTGACGCCCTATGTGGCTTCTGACGTAGAGCATGTATATCACCTCTACGTGATCCAGGTGCCTGAGCGGGATAGAGTGCAGGCGGTCCTCAAAGCGGCGGGGATCGAGACCGGCATCCATTACCCCATCCCGCTGCACGAACAGCCGGCCTACGCTCGCCTGGCGCACAAGCCGGAGGACTTTCCCGTCTCCCATGCGCTGGGACCGAGGATCCTCTCGCTGCCCATGTATCCCGAACTGACCGACGAGCAGATCTATTACGTGGTGGACACGCTAAAGCGGGCGGTGGAGAATGGATAGCATGCAGATTCGGCACAGATCGTCGCACGTGGGAGTATCCCTGGCCCCGCGGCGATGATCGATGGGCAAGGTAGATATGGCAACATTAACTGAGCAACATGACCGCTATGGAGTGGCCCTGGGGCATGACTTGGACGAGTTGGTTCGACAGCTCAGTGACATGCCGGACGTTCAGAAGGTCGTTTTGTTCGGCTCCTATGCCGCCGGCCGGTGCGACCTGTTGACCGACCTCGATCTGTTAGTTGTGGCGCAGTCGCCGTTGGATTTCGTTAGCCGCAACATTGAGTTTGCCCGCCGCCTGCGCGCGGAGGTGGCTCTAGATCTGTTGGTCTATACACCTCAAGAGATAGAACGGATGCGCAACCGCCCGTTTTTGCGTCATGCATTGAAGACAGGAAAGGTTTTGTATGAGAGAAAGTCCGCTTGACGAGGGTCGGCGCTGGCTGGAGCAGGCACAGGCAGACCTCAGATGGGCTAAGCACCTGGATGCGCAAGAGGTGGTCTCCCAGATCGAATCCTGGTTTGCCGCCGCGGGCGGAGGGCTATGAAGGACGTTGGTATTGCCGTCGTCGGTGCCGGCTACTGGGGGCCCAACCTGATCCACAGCTTTGCCGGCCTGCCAGGGTGCAGGCTGGTGACTGTTTGCGATTTGGACCCCACCCGGCTTAGCCCAATCGTCGAGCAATACGGTGTTCACACTACCACCTGTCTGGAGGAGATCCTCGCCGATCCGGCGATAGCGGCTGTAGCCATCGCGACCCCCGCTGAAAGCCACCGGGCTGTAGCCGAGGCCTGCCTGCGCGCTGGGAAGCATGTCTATGTGGAGAAGCCGTTGGCGGCTACTAGCGAAGACGCTGAATACATTGTCCGCAAGGCGGAAACGGCAAACCGTATCCTTATGGTAGGGCACATTTTCCTCTATGACTCAGCAGTAATGCGGCTCATAAACCTGGTGCAACAAGGGTCCATCGGTCAGACACGTTACGCGCATGGCATCCGCACCAGCATGAGCGGCACCGCCCGGCTGGATACGAGTGTCATTTGGGATGCCTTGATCCACGATGCCTATATCTTGCCTGCTCTGTTTGGGCGTCCCCCACGTCGAGTCCTGGCAGCAGGAGCAGGTTACTTGAACCCAAGTCTGGAGGATGTCGCATTTGTCATCTTTGACTTTGACGATGGCGCACTGGCGCAAATCTACGTGAGTTGGTACGCCTTGGAAAAAGCTCGGAGGATTACCGTGGTCGGCAGTTCCGCAATCCTGGCTTACGATGATCTGGGCAACCCTAAACTTACTCTCTATGCTCGCCGATATGCGCAAAGCGAAGAACGCGATCCCCAAGGGAGACCACGCTGGCACTGGCACGATGAGGGAGGACAGCCTGTTGAGGTGACCGAGTCTGAGCCGTTGCACGCCGAGTGCCAGCAATTTATCGAATGTGTGGCAGAAGGCAGACGTCCACGCACGGACGGGAGAGCCGGGCTGGAAGCAGTGCGGATACTAGAAGCATGTCAGCGTTCCCTGGAGAGCAACAACGTCTGGGTAGAAGTGAGGTGACATGAGCGACGAGAGGATGTGGCAAAGGATCGCTCCCGACGTCAAATTAGGACGAGATGTAAAGATTTATGATTTCGTCAATCTCTATGGCTGCGAGATTGGCGATGGTACGCAAATCGGTCCCTTTGTCGAGATTCAACGAGGTGTCGTCATTGGCAAGCAGGTCAAGGTCCAGAGCCACAGCTTCATCTGCGAGGGTGTGACTGTCGAGGACGAGGTTTTCGTGGGGCATGGAGTGATGTTCATAAATGACAAGTACCCTGTCTCCGTCCTGTCCCCTGGCACACCTATTCCGGAGCGGGAGCGCATCCGGGTATGCCGACGAGCGGCCGTCGGCAGCAACGCCACCATTCTGGGCAACGTGACCATCGGGGAGAGGGCGTTGGTGGGTGCGGGGAGCGTGGTCACCAACGATGTCCCAGCCTGCGCCGTCGTGGCCGGCAACCCAGCCAGGGTATTACGATTTCTGAGTGAGGAGTAGACGGATCAATGAACCAAGCGGCCTCATCGTCAGCTCACACCACCATCCAACAGATTACGACTGTGCCATTTTGGTACGATACGGTGAAGCGAATTCTGGACATTATTGTCTCCCTTACCGTCCTTGTGGTTTTCTTTCCCTTGTGGCTTCTGATCGCCATCGCCATCAAAATCACATCTCGCGGGCCGATCCTATATGTTGCCGACACAGTGGGCAAGGATGGCAAACTTTTTCGTTTATACAAGTTTCGGACAATGCGCGCTGACGTGGATGAGGACCCACATAGGGAGTACCTGGCTCGGCTTGTGAATGGAGACGAACATTACACCACTCTGCGACGACAGGATGGTAGCGAGCAGAAGATATACAAGATTGTTAACGATTCTCGTGTAACTGCGCTTGGCCGAACCTTGCGTGCCACTGGGCTGGATGAAGCCCCGCAGCTTCTCAACGTTCTCAGGGGGGAGATGAGCATGGTAGGGCCTCGTCCTCCCCGTCCAACCGAATACGAGCACTACCAGGAATGGCACAAGCAACGTCTCAGCGTGATCCCGGGGATTTCCGGGCTCTATGAGGTTACGGCCCGCGCGGTGGTGCCATTCGACGAAATGGTGCGCATTGACCTTGAGTACATTCGCAGACGTTCCCTCTGGTTGGACCTCAAGATCCTGCTCCTCACCCCTATCAACGTCATCCTTCTCCGCAAAGGAGGCTATTAGCGGACGGCCGACCGCCGACGGCAGACCGCGGACGGCTGACCGCTGCCTGGTTCGCGACCAATGACGGCAGACCGCAGACCGCCGCCTGGACCCCTTTATCATCAAACCGCTGATCGAGAAACTGGGGTGACTGGTAACAGGGGAATCGAGGATGCAAAGGGTGGGCTTGTGCGCTATAATTAATGACCGGGTCGCCTTCTATCGTTTGAGGACAATGGCTTACGGGCTACAGCACATGGAAAAAGAATACGGATCCAGAAGGAGGAAAGACACATGGCAAGCCCGGTGATTGTTGCCGATACACAACAGATCGCCATCCAGGGCAAGGCGGTCTATCAGACGTTGCAAGCAAAGTTGGAAAAGGAATACCTGGGGCGTTTTGTGGCTATCGAAGTCGAATCCGGCGACTATTTTATCGGAGAGAGTCTGAACGAGGCAGACGCTAGAGCCCGAGAAAAATATCCCGACCGCGTATTCTATATTGTGCGCGTCGGCCGCCCCTCCGTCTACGCCTACCGCTAAAACCGATTAGAGGATGTTCGTGAGAGCCTACTTTGACACCTATGGGCAGCCACGGGTCGAAATTGAGGTCAGACCATCGCGACAGTAACCGCCTTCCAATCTACAAACCTCCATGAACATTGGCATCGTCGGTTGCGGCCTCATCGGTCGCAGCGCTGGAAAAAGGCAAGCACGTCCTGGTAGAGGAGCCCATGGCCCGCAACCTGGTTGAGGCCGAAGCGATACTGCAAGCAGCGGGTTATCGACCGCGGACGGCTGACCGCTGCCTGGTTCGCGACCAATGACGGCAGACCGCGGACCGTCGACCGCCGCGGTCGAATGCAGAACGGCAAATGATGATGGGGGACGGGGGGTGAGGGGAGACAAGGTGACAAGGGGACAGGGGGACAAGGTGAGGAGGAAGGTTTGAGCAGAGCATTGGTCACAGGCGGCGCTGGGTTCATCGGCTCCCACACCGTTGACCTGCTGCTTGAGAAGGGCTACGAAATTCGCATCCTTGACAATTTGCAGCCCCGTGTCCATCCGCGCGGCAAGCCAGTTTGGGTGCCAAAGCAAGCTGAGTTTATCCAGGGCGATGTTGCCAACCGGGCAGACCTGGCTCGTGCGCTGCAGGGTGTTGACTATGTCTTCCACCTAGCTGCCTACCAGGACTACTTGCCGGACTTTTCCACCTTCATCCATACGAATGCCGAGAGCACGGCTCTGCTCTTTGAACTCATCGTCTCTGATCGCAGGCGCTACCCGGTGCAGAAGATCGTCTTCGCCTCCTCTCAGTCTGTCTGTGGCGAAGGTCGCTACCTCTGTGGAACGACCGCTGACGGCCGACGGCCGACCGCCGCTAGCAACCACCCCATCGGCGGTCGGCGGTCAGCGGTCGGCGGTCATGGAACTATTGTGCCGCCGCCTCGTTCGTTGGAGCAACTCCGCTGTGGCGACTGGGAGATTCACTGCCCCATCTGCAGCGAATACATGCAGCCGCTGCTTATTGACGAAGACACAATCAGCCCTGGCACCACCTACGGCATATCCAAATACGCCATCGAACTCCTGGCCGATCGCCTGGGCCGACGCTATGGCATTCCTACCGTCTGTATGCGATACACCTATGTGCAGGGTCCGCGCAACTCTTTCTATAACGCCTACTCTGGCGTCGCCCGGCGCTTTGCCCTACGTTTGCTACACGGCCTGCCGCCTATTATCTACGAAGATGGCCAGCAACTGCGCGACTACGTCAATGTGCGCGATGCGGCCCGGGCCAACGTCCTGGTCCTGGAAGACCCTCGGGCGGATTACCAGGTCTTCAACGTCGGCGGCGGTCGAGCTGTCACTGTCCTGGAGTTCGCCCGTATTATGCTGGAGGCCTTCGACAGTGATTTGGAACCTCTCATCCCCGGCGAGTTCCGTCTCGGCGACACCCGCCACACTGTCTCGGACATCTCCAAACTCCGGGCCCTGGGCTGGGAGCCCACGATCCCGGTAGAGCAGAACCCGGCCGAGTACGTTGCCTGGATTAAAGAGCAGCGTGGCACTGAGGAGTATCTGGAAGAAGCCGAGCGGATTATGAGGGAACAGGGCGTCGTTCAGACAGCTGACCGCTCAGGGAACGATCGTAGACCGACGACCGCGGACCGCTGACGGCCGGCCGTCGCAAACGGAGTGAGCTATGGGTTTCAAATTCGAGAAGCTCGAGGTATGGCAGCTCGCTATTGAATACCTGGACTCGGTCTACGGAATTGCCGAGCAGTTACCCCGGTCTGAAGAGTACAACTTGAAGTCGCAGATCGTGCGGGCGGCAACCTCGGTGGCCTTGAATATAGCCGAGGGCTCGACAAGCCAAAGCGATGCCGAACAAGGACGTTTTCTGGGAATGGCCATTCGTTCTTTGATTGAGACCGTCGCTTGCCTCCACGTGATAGAGCGCCGCAAGTACGTCGAGGCCCGTTTGTTGCGTGAAGCTTATCCGTTCACCGAGAAACTGTTTGCTAAACTCCAGGCTTTCCGCGGCTCATTGACCGTGGACGGCCGACAGCCGACCGCCGTTCGTTCGATTCGCGAGGAGACTGAACTCTATGAGTCCAATTCCAAGATCCCCCTCTAATCGCGGTCGGCGGTCCGCGGTCGGCGGTCGTCTCCAGGGCAAAGTCGCTATCGTCACCGGTGCTGGTCGGGGAATTGGACAAGCGATTGCTCTGGCTTTTGCCGGAGAGGGTGCAAGCGTCGTTGTGGCTTCCAGAACGCTAGCGGAAATCGAAGAGACGGCAGTGCAGGTGCAAGCGCTGGGTGGCCGAGCACTGGCTGTTCAGGCTGACGTTGCCATTCAGGCCGATGTAATCAGAATGGTAGATCAGACCATTCAGAGTTTCGGCACTGTGGATATCCTGGTCAACAACGCGGGATTGCTGGGCCCCATCGGCCCGTCTGTCGAGAACCAAGCGGACGACTGGGCGCGAACAGTAATGGTCAACCTGGTGGGCACGTTCCTTTGTTGTCAGGCCGTGCTCCCTGTAATGATCAAGCAACGACGAGGCAAGATCATTAATCTATCAGGCGGAGGAGCGACAGGTCCACGGCCCAACTTCAGCGCCTACGCCGCTTCCAAGGCAGCCGTGGTACGGTTGACTGAGACTCTCGCCGAGGAGGTCAAGGGACACAACATCCAAGTCAACGCCATCGCCCCAGGCGCAGCCGCCACGCGGATGCAGAACGAGATCATCGTTGCAGGGGATGCCGCAGGGGAGCAAGCCTTGGATGAAGCGCAGCGGGTGCTGGAGACAGGAGGCACACCGTTGGACAATCCGGCGGCCCTCGCCGTGTTTCTCGCCTCGGACCAGTCAGATGGTCTGACAGGCAAATTGATCGCTGCTCCCTATGATGACTGGCAATCCTGGGACGCTGACCATATCGCTGAATTGATGTCAGCGCCCTGGTTCACCCTGCGCCGGATGGATCCTCACACATTGCGACCCTTCGTGGATAAACTGGGAGTATAGCCGTTTGACAGCACGAGAGAACACGGCGGTCGGCGGTCGGCCGTCAGCGGTCACGCCTTTGCGCGTCGGCATAGTGGGCTGCGGTCTCATCGGCAAGCGACGCGCCGAGATTGTGCGCCGATGCCCCGGTGACGAACTGGTGATCGTGGCCGATGTCAACGAGCCCCAGGCCAGATCATTAGCCGGAGAAATGGGCTGCCTGGCCACAACCGACTGGCAGGAGGTCATTGCCAGGGACGACGTCGAAGCCGTCGTCGTCTCCACACCCAACAAGTACCTCATGCCCATCACCGTCGCCGCACTGGAGCACGGCAAACACGTCCTGGTAGAGAAACCCATGGCCCGCAACCTCAGTGAGGCGGAGGAAGTGTTACGCGCAGCGGTCGGCGGTCGGCGGTCGGCGGTCGGTGTAGGGTTCAATCACCGGCACCACCCAGCCATATGGAAGGCAAAAGAATTGCTCGACCGGGGCAGCATTGGCGATCCGCTCTTTATCCGTTGTCGCTACGGCCACGGTGGACGGTTGGGCTACGATAAAGAATGGCGCGCCGATGCCGATATGGCCGGTGGCGGCGAACTGCTCGACCAGGGTGTGCACATTGTGGATCTATGCCGCTGGTTCTTAGGCGATTTCACCGAGGCCGTCGGTTTCACAGCCACCTTTGTATGGAATGCAGACCGCGGACCGCAGACCGCGGACCGCAGAGGTCGGCAGTCAGCGGTCGGCGGTCAGCGGTCAGCAGTCGGCGGTCGTGTCGAGGACAACGCCTTTGCGCTCCTCTGCACAGCCAAGGGACAGGTGGCTTCGCTGCATGCTAGTTGGACCCAGTGGAGAAATCTCTTCTCCTTTGAAGTCTTTGGACAAGAGGGGCACCTGATTGTTGACGGCTTAGGCGGTAGTTACGGGATAGAACAGCTGACAATTGGGCGGCGCATATTGGAAGGTGGGGCACCGAAAGAGGAAGTCTTGGAGTTCTCGGGACCGGATCTGTCCTGGCAGGCGGAGTGGCAGGAGTTCACCTCCGCCATCCGCGAGAACCGTCAACCGTTAGCCAATGGTGAGGATGGCTTGCAGGTCATGCGGCTGATTGACGCCATCTACGAGTCGGCGAGGACAGGGACGGTGGTGAGATTATGACGCCAGATCGGGGACGGCTGACCGCCGACCGCTGACTGCCGACCTCTGCGGTCCGCGGTCGGCACTCGGCGGTCATCCAGAGAAAGCCGTGATCCAGGCTACTGGCAAGGCACGTGGCTGGGCACCTCACCAAGCGCATCCCCGAATGCCTAATGGCATTGCGTTGAAAGTCGTTGCTAGGGTACACTACCAACTCAATAACTTGTTCCATCTGCCCTGCATGGTCATCGATGCGTAGTGGGATGTTGGTGGAACGCAGATGGTCCTAAACGTGAAACAACTTTTTTAATATGGTTTGCAATCGAGTCGATATTATCGGTGCTTCAAGCGCTGGTCTTTACACTGCACTCGTTCTTGCAAGAAAAGGCATTCCTGTGCGAGTGTTTGAGGCAAGTTCCCATTTGGCGCCCGAGGCGCGCACGCTCATATTGACCCCGGAGTTCTCGCGACTCTTCCCCTCTTCGGCGGAAAAAGTAATCCTCAACCGGATCCGTCAAATCAGCCTTTTCTCCCGGTCCTCATATGTATGTGTTGCTCTCGGAGAGCCTGATATTGTTGTCGACCGCAAAATGATGATTCAATGCCTGGCCAGCGAGGCTCGACATGCCGGAGTCGAATTGTTGTTAGGGTATCAACTGCTTGGATTGGAGAAGGTTGAATCCGAACTAGTTATGAAATTCTATAGAACGGCGCTTGGGGACACGATCGCCGAGAAAACGCGTGTTTTGATCGCTGCAGATGGTGTCCGGAGCGGCGTCGCGAGAGCCCTCGGCATGAACGTCGATACAACGATTGCTAATGTCCAGGCACAGATTCAGCTGCCAGCCGATATTCGTCCCGATACCGCATGTGTATGGTTCGCTCGGCAGGACACACCCTACTTCTACTGGTTGATCCCGGAATCCTCAAGGACAGCAGTGGTAGGCGTGGCGGCGGACAAGATGCCGCAGGCTGAGGAGTTGCTTAACCGGTTTTTGAGCGACAGAGGATGGCATCCTCTTTCCATTCAGGCGTCCTATGTTGCTGGTCACAATATGCGATACTCATCTTCAACCAGCATCGGGGACGCTGCGATATTCACGGTTGGGGACGCGGCCGGCCACGTTAAGGTGACCACAATCGGCGGAGTTGTCGCTGGATTCTGCGGAGCAGAGGCAGTAGTCCGAGCCATCATGCGTCGTGAAAACGGTCACTCGATGAGACACCCCATCCGCTGGGAACTTAGTTTGCACAGTCTAATGCGAGCCTTCCTGAACCGTCTTTCGGATAGTGATTACGACAAACTTTTAGGTCTTCTAAATGGAAAAACTCTGGACCTGCTGCGCAGATATAATCGCGACGAGCTCAGGCACTCTTTCTGGAAGTTTCCGCTAGCGCAGCCGCGCTGGATACTCTTCGCTGCGAGGATAATTGCACGATCGCCGATAGATAGAAAAAGTTGGGACGGCATTTTGCCAAAGAGAACCTCAAGACTTTCCGTAACACCTGATTCTGTCAATCGGGGGAACTCTGCGCCTGCCGCTTTCACGATGAAAATCGGAAAATCGGATTAAGGCCCGGCTGGGACGATCCGAATCGGGTCCACCTATGGGAGAAAGGTACCAGCGGTTTTTCGGCCCGGATCCTTCCTGGCGCCTCGAATGAATGGTGTTCCCTTTAGCCAATCAAGGAAACTGACAACCCGTGCGACTGGTCAGGATGGTTTGGAATCGATGCGCATGATTGCCGAGATTTGCGAGTCAGCCATGGAAGGACAAGTTGTGCGCTTGACTTCGGATACAGATCCTCGCAGATTCCCATGGATATTTCCATCAAAGCGATGATTCTGGCAGCGGGGCGGGGCGACCGCTTGCGGCCGCTCACAGACCGCATGCCGAAGTGTATGGTTCCCATCGGCGGCAAGCCGTTGCTGGAGCATACGATCGAATGGCTTGCTCAGTGTGGCGTTACGGATGTCATCATCAACTTGTTCCATCTTCCGCATGTGGTAATGGACCACTTTCAGGATGGACACCGCTGGGGAATCAGAATCGAATACTCAATTGAAGACCATCCGTTAGGTACAGCAGGGGGTGTGAGGAATGCGGCGTGGTTTTTTGATGGTCCGTTCTTCCTTTGGTATGGCGACAACCTTAGCCGGTGCGACCTCAAGCGTTTGAATCTTTTTCATCGAAACAAAGGCGGCAGTGCCAGCATCGCACTCTATCAGCGCGACGATGTCTCACAAAGCGGTATCGTTGGAATCGACGGTGATGACCGAATTGTGGGCTTTTTAGAGAAACCGCGCAGTGACCAGGTCTTTTCGAATTTGGTTAATGCCGGCATCTATCTGCTTGATCCCCGGATTTTTGATTGGATCCCCAAAGAAGGCGCTTCCGATTTTGCACTTGATGTGTTTCCTGCGATGTTGGCGAATGGGCAAGCAATGTACGGCTACAGGTTATCTCAAAAAGAGGAACTTTGGTGGATTGATCGTCCGGAGGATTTGGCCAACTTAAGCAAGAGGTGGAAAACAGAATGATATTATCCAGGGCGCCGTTTCGTATCTCGTTAGGGGGGGGGGGTACTGACCTACCGTCCTACTACTCTCAGTACGGCGGCTTCATCTTGAGCGCAGCCATCAATAAATATGTTTACATCTATGTGAATCGTCCTGCTGCCGATGAGTTCATTCGCCTGAAATACTCCCGTTATGAACAGGTTACGTCACCCGATGAGCTGAAGCATGACTTAGTTCGTCCCGCCCTGAAGTTGCTCAAGCTCAGCGGCAGCCTCGAGATCGTTTCGATGGCGGACGTGCCGGCGGGGAGTGGGCTTGGATCATCGGGCACCTATCTCGTAGCCCTTCTCTCGGCGCTTCACGAACTGAAACGGGAGAAAGTGCCCGAGCAGGCGTTGGCGGAACGTGCCTACTACATCGAGATGGAACTGGCTGGTCATCCCGTTGGAAAGCACGATCACTATCTTGCAGCTTTCGGGGGTATCACCTGCATGGAGATTGGGACCGACGGAAAAGTCAAGGTCAGCCCTCTCGACATTCCGATCACGGCAGTCGAGGATTTCAGAAACAGTGTTCTGCTTTTCTATACGGGTGTAAATCGATCAAGCGACACCATTTTGGAGTCTCAGAAAAAAGGTACTGTATCCGGCGACGAATCCATCGTGGAAAGTCTCCATCGAACCAAGGAATTGGGCTTCCGGATCAAAGATGCCGTTGCCAAGGGGGACATGGAACAATTTGGTTTATTACTGGATGAGCATTGGCAGAACAAAAAGAAACGATCCAACCAGATCAGTGATGCTCGAATCGACAAATGGTACGAGGTCGCAAAGAAAAACGGCGCTTTTGGAGGAAAGATCATCGGAGCGGGCGGAGGAGGCTTCTTCATGTTCTGCTGCCCCAATGGCTGCAAGGGGGATTTGCGCAAAGCGCTCGCCGGTGAGGGACTGCGGGAAATGCCGTATGACTTTGATTTTGAGGGAGCCAAGGTCTTGGTGAACTTCTGACATTAAAGAGCGCGTGCATGATTTTTACCACCCAGTACCTGAACGAAGTTATCGACATCGTTGGGAATTTAGATAAATCGGCGATTGAGCGCATCGTCAATCTGCTGGCTGATCTTCGAGATAGGAACGGAAGATTATTTTTTCTGGGCGTAGGAGGGAGTGCAGCCAATTGCTCCCATGCGGTAAATGATTTTCGCAAACTCGCGGGAATCGAAGCTTATACACCAGCCGATAATGTATCCGAATTGACAGCCAGAACAAACGACGACGGGTGGGCAAGTGTTTTTGTCGGCTGGCTAAAAGCGAGCCGTCTGCAGGCCACCGATATGCTGTTTGTGTTAAGCGTCGGAGGGGGGAACCTCGAGAAGAACGTCAGCCCAAATTTGGTTGAGGCTCTTCAATTCGCTAAAAACAGAGGAGCCAAGATCGTGGGCGTAGTTGGGCGAGACGGCGGGTACATCGCCCTGGTTGCCGATGCGTGCCTGATCGTCCCGACGGTGAACCCCGATCACATCACTCCGCACACCGAGTCGTTTCAGGCTGTAGTCTGCCATTTAATCGTCTCTCATCCTGTACTGAAGCTCGCCCCAACAAAGTGGGAATCGATGAAGTAACGTCTCGGGCTGTTTTTCTGGATCGCGACGGCGTTCTCAATAGACCCGTGGTGAGAAGGGGTAAACCTTACCCGCCGAAGGATCCAGGTGAGCTGGAGATTCTGCCTGGTGTCAAATCAGCCCTGGACCGACTCCGAAACGCGGGATTTCGCCTGATTGTGGTCAGCAATCAGCCCGACGTCGCCCGTGGAACTCAGGACAGGAAAACAGCTGAAGCAATCAATGCAAAGCTCAGGGCTGCTCTGCAACTGGATGACATTTTCGTTTGCTATCATGACGACAGGGATCGGTGCGATTGTCGAAAGCCACTTCCCGGGCTGGTCTTGGGAGCTGCACGGGAACACCATGTCGACTTGGCGGGGAGCTTCGTCGTCGGCGACCGTTGGAAGGACATCGAAGCAGGCAAGCGGGCAGGATGTCGGACCGTTTTCATCGACTGGGGCTATAACGAATCGCTCAGAAGTAAGCCGGATCATTCTGTGCGATCTCTGGCTGAGGCTGCGGATTGGATCGTGAAACAGATCGAGATCAAGCAAGAGGGGGCTGTACGTGAAAAGGATTGAAGAACTAAAAACAAAGATCTTCGCCGATGGTGCCGACCTTGCGGGAATGCTGGAAATGTACCGGAACCCCTTAATCAAAGGCTTCACAACCAACCCGACGCTGATGCGCAAGGCGGGCATTGATGACTACTTTGGTTTTGCCAAGAAAGTCCTCCAGGAGATTCCAGACCGCCCCGTCAGCTTCGAAGTGTTTGCCGACGAGTTTGATGAGATGGAATGGCAGGCTTTGGAGATTGCATCGTGGGGGCCCAACGTGGCTGTCAAGATCCCGGTGACAAACACACATCGAATGTCGGCACGTGATACCGTGCGTCGCCTGGCGCACGCCGGAGTCAGACTTAACGTTACCGCTTTACTGACGCTCCAGCAGGTGCGCGAGGTCAGCAATTGGCTCGGCGAGGTGCGGGCGGGTTACATTTCTGTATTTGCCGGACGAATCGCTGATACCGGGCGGGATCCAACACCTCTCATGGCAGAAGCCGTGCAGATAATGAGCCAATATCCGCAACTCGAGCTGGTTTGGGCCAGTCCACGCGAGCTGCTCAATATCTTCCACGCCGACAGCGTTGGGTGTCACGTCATTACGGCCACAAACGACATTCTAAAGAAGCTCGGCTTGATCGATAAAGATCTGGAGGAATACTCGCTCGAAACTGTGAAGATGTTCTACGAGGACGGGAAGAAAGCGGGCTATTCCTTGCAGAAACCAGTAGCGCGATGTGCATCGTATCGCTGAATCCATGGTAAAAAGGGAGATATGACTATGCCACGAAGGAACAGGATTCACGTTTGCCTGCGGTCGACCGCTTGGTTGCTCCTGTTGTTTCTCGGCTGCATCACGGGTGTTGCTCAGGAGCGGAAACGCATTCCCATTTCGATTGAGGACATCCTCCGCCAGCAGGTGGCGGGGGTTACGGATAAGGGCGGGCAGGATCTGAATGAACGGCTCCGAGCGATGTTGGCTGTAGCCCGATACTCGCAGGATTACCTGCTGGGATCCGGAGACGTAATCGAGGTGACGGTCTTCGGCATCGAAGATCTGAAGAATAAGGAACTGGTGCTCGACTCGGAGGGAAAGATCTCGCTCCCGTTTATCAACGAGGTACAACTGCTCGGGCTGACGGCGCGCGAGTCGGAGGTGAAGATCGCAACCCTGTATGAAGCATCCGTATTGAAGAACCCGCAGGTAAGCATCGCCGTCAAGGAGTATCGGAGCCAGTTCATCAACGTTGTCGGCGCAGTGGTCAGGCCTGGGACCTATCAGCTGACGCGACGAGTTTTTCTTGTCGACGCTCTGGCGATGGCGGGCGGGCTTGTCCCCGACAAGGCTGAAGCGAAGGTGTACGTCCACCGCGCCGGGTTGCCGCAGCAGACAGGAGAGCCAGCGGATGCGAAGGAAACGCTGGAGATCGATCTGCTGCAATTGCTTGAAAAGGGCGACGTAAGCCTGAACGTTCCGATCTACGCCGGCGACGTGGTTTCGGTGCCTGAGCGGCTAGAGCGCTTCTTTTACGTGTTAGGGGACGTGAGTCGCGGGGGTGCCTTTGAGATCAAGAGGGGAGAGCAGATTACCCTTAGGAAGGCGCTAGCCTCCGCCGGAGGGCTGCTCGGAACTGCCAAGGCCGGTAAGACAATCGTAATGCGCCAGAACCCTGACGGCATCACGACGAGCCAGATCCCGGTGGATGCGTCGAAAGTGCTTAGTGGCAAAGTTGAGGATATGGTCCTCAACCAGAATGATGTCGTCTTTGTCCCCGGTTCTTCAACCAAGAGGGTGGGCAGGAACCTCCTCAACAGCATTGCTGGCATCCTCTCAGCACTGGTGTACGCAGGTATCAGGTAGTGGGTTTGCTGCCAGGCGGACAGAAAGCGGCGACATGTTTTTCAACCTCTCCTTATCTAGTTTCTGTCGGGAAACTCATTAGCTGAGCCCAAAGACCCCTCGATTTAGCAGATAAGTGGGGGCGGGCTTTAGCCCGTTCCCGGCGCCCCCGAATGGGAACACTAACGAATTAGATTCCATATCTTCACTGAAAGAAAGGAATTATTGTCATGCAACTGGCTGCATCCATGGAAAGGACAATTGGGGTGCGGGCTAAAGCCCCCCACTTAAGGATCCCAGATGTATTTGACGTCAATCACCACCACATTCGATTATCCACGAAATATGCCTCCGAGGAGCTTCCGGACCTCTTGGCTGGAGGGGATATGAACGTTCTCAGATCCGCGCGCGGCTAAGAGTTTTTTTGTTGAAAACAGCCGATAGCTTTCCTAGGCTATCGGCTATGAGACGAAAACAAATCGAGCAGCGAATCCGGCAACTGAAGAAAGAGCTGGCCGGCCTCGGGCCGATGCATCCGGGCTGCCTGAGTAAGCAGTACAATGTGTGCGGCACTCCGGGTTGCCGATGCAAAGAGCCAAAGCAGCCACGCAAGCACGGGCCGTATTATCAGCTCAGCTATACATGGCGGGGCAAGAGCAGCAGTCGCTTCGTCCGGCAGGAGCAAGTAGAGGAGATGTGCGCAAAGGTTGCTAACTATCAGCGCTTCCGTGAATTGGTTAACCAGTGGGTGGATCTCGCCATAGCACTGGATCAAACCGAGCGGGACCGCGGGCGCTAAAAACTCAACACATGGGGTGCGGAGAGCGTGGAGGAAAAATGGAATCGAGGCCTGTGGCCCCGCCATTGTGTTCAAAATGCGGCGGAAATTTTGACTTAGTTCATAACCTAGTCTAGACTCAACACAGGAGGGACCGGTGGTTGAAGTGAATATTCATGCAGCAAAGACGAATCTTTCACGCTTGCTTTCGCGCGTTGCGGCCGGCGAGGAGGTCGTTATCGCACGCGCCGGAAAACCGATCGCCCGTCTCGTGCCTTTTCGTGAACCCAAAGCGAAGAGGACGCTCGGCTTGGACAAAGGCTTGTTTGAAGTCCCGGAGGACTTCGACGCCCCGCTGCCTAATGATGTGCTGGCAGCATTTGAAAGCGAACCGTGAAGATCCTGATCGACACAAGCTGTTGGCTCTGGAGCCTGACCACTCCAGAGCAACTCAATAAAAAGGCAAGAGCCCTGCTGTCCGACCCGGTGCATACCCTCGTAGATTCGTTGAGAGTACAGACGAACGCGGACAAATGCTCCCATTCATTCGCGTCCGTCTGTGGTCGCACTATCCTGCCTCTCGCGTGTGGCATAGCCGTATTTCTTGCCGTATCCGTATTTCCTGCTGTAACCGTAGTAGTAGGACCGAGCATAATACGAGTAGTCGGTTGAGTGAATGTCGACATCATTCAAGAGCGTGCCTACGATTCGGGCATGGACCTCGTGAAGCAATCGCTTAGTCATGAGGGCAGCTTGCCTCGGAGTCTCGCCCCCCTTGAGCACCAGGATTACCCCATCCACCATCGTTCCCAGAATCCTCGCGTCGCTGACCACAAGCACGGGGGGAGAGTCGATCACTATGTAGCTAAAGGTCTCCTCCAGCAACGCCAGCCCTTCCTTCATGCGAGAGGAACCGACCAGCTCCGCCGGGTTCGGTGGAATCCGCCCCGCGCACACGGCAAACAGATTGGCAATCTCGGTTTTTTGAATCAGCGCAGGGAGGTCAGACTGACCGGACAGGTACGTGCTCATGCCCGCGTCGGATTCAAGATTGAGCAGCCGGTGAATCTTGGGGTTGCGCATGTCGCAATCGAGCAGAATCACCTGCCCGCCGGTCTGGGCCAGGGTTATGCCAATGTTGATGGCCGTGGTGGTCTTGCCTTCCTTCGGCTGACTGGACGTGACCAACAGTACCCTGGGCGGATTGCCGTTTTTCGATGAGAGCAGGATCGAAGTGCGCAGGTTGCGATAGGCTTCCGACAGGAGAGAATGCGGGTTGTAGTGGGCAACCAGTTCTACGGCGTTAGGATCCAATCCTCCGTTGGATCCTCCGGCGGCCAAAAGCTTGCTCTTCCGCGTCACCAACAACGGCGTCTGCGTCGGAATTACGCCGAGCGAGGGGAGCCCAAGATAGCGATCGATGTCGTCGGGGGTTTTTAGACTGTTGTCGAAGTTTTCGATGAAAAATGCCAGCCCGACCCCTAGCATCAGGCCGACTGCCAGGGCGAGCGCCAGGTTACGCGACTTGTTCGGCTTGTACGGCGACGTCGGCAGCTCGGCGGCGTCGACGACGTGGATGTTGCTCGACTTCAGTCCAGCGGACACCTGTGCTTCCTTCAGCCGCTGGAGCAGACCATCATAAAGCTGCTTGTCCGTGTCGACCTGCCGCTTCAGAATGCTGTACTGGATCGAGTTCTGATTGAAGTTGGTGGCATCCGCCTTCTGAGCGCTGAGGGCCTGGCTGAGGAGTTGCTCCCGCTTGAGCGCCGTGCGATACTCCGTCTCGACGTTCTTGATCGCCTTCTCCCTCTCGGCCTTGAGTTGGGCTTCGGCCTCGGCTAGCTGGTCTGTCACCTGGTCGAGCGACGGCCAGCCCGGATTGAAGGATGCCTTTAGTTTTGCCTGCTCCACTCGCAGGTTTGCAACATTCGTTTCCAGATCCTTAATCAGATTGCTGCGGAGAACCTGGGGGAAGTCTCCCGGACTGGCGGCCTGCACGATGTTCCACACCGATTCCTTCTGAATCCGGTCTGTCTGCGCGGCCGTCAGCGCTGTGTTCAGGTCCGCCAGCTTCTGGAGGATAACGTTTTGGTTTTCGCCGATTTCGTAGATGTCGTGCTGCTGGCTGAAACGCACCAGGTCTTCCTCGGACTTCTCCACCCTGGCCTTCAAGTCGGTCAGCTGGCGGCTGAGAAAGTCCGACGCTTTCGTAGTCGCTTCATATTTCGTCTCAAAATTCAGATCGACATATTGGTCTGCGAGAGTGTTGACCACCGTTGCCGAAAGCTTTGGATCGCGGGAGTCAAAGCTCACCTCGACTATACGGCTGTTGCGGACCGGAGCCACGGTCAGGTTGCCGACCAGTCCCTTGACTTGTTTCGAGTACAGCGGCTTGACAGGCTGGCTGGCCGGACTGTTCTGCATCGACTCCTCATTCTTTGGAGGGGAAGAGAAGAGCGATCGAAGCCAGTTGATAGCGTTGCTTGTGACTGACGGCTTGACTTCGGGGAGGAAGCTTGGGTTCGACTCCAGATCCAGGGCTCGGATCACGCGGTCGGCCAGCGTGTCGCTTGCCAGCACCTTGAATTGCGTCTGTAAGTATTCCTGGCTCTGGGCATACGTGTCGGCAAGATTGATGGCTTCTCTGAACGGGAGGACGGCATTCTCCTCGGGGTCGATCTGTATCTTGATGGTTGCCCGATAAATGGGGATGGCCTTCCAGGTCGAGACCGCCGTTGTCGCTACCACCGCCAGAGTGACGGTCATGATAGTCCAGCGGCGTTTGACGATAACACGCAAGTAGTCCAGCAGGTTGATTGCCTGCTCTTGCTTCAATTCAACCTTCAGGGGTACGGGAGGGGTGGCTTGGGCGACATTGTAATAGCGCGAGGGAACCTGCGGGATGTCAGGATTCTGGGTGGGCTGACTAGGCAACTCGCTCATTTGACTCTGTTAGGACCTCCGTGACTGCGCACGCAGAAGCGAACGAGCTGATTGGCTAGATGGACGTCTTCAGAAAGAAGTATGTCTCCATGCGCGTGGCAATAGAACTGTATTCTACGGATAAGCAAATCCCCTGTCAATCACAATTCCGTAAAAGCCATGCTTATCAAATGCTTACGAGGATGCGTTCTGAGGCGCCACGGCACACTGAAGAACTTAGGGGCAAAGGGGCAAAGGAGTCAAGGGACAAAGGGGAACGGGGCTCAGCGCTTGGCATTGATTTTTAAAACCGGGGACGTCTCCCTATTCCCGAAGAACTTAGGGGCAAAGGGCCAAAGGAGTCAAGGGACAAAGGGGAACGAAAACCGGTTCCATCTTTTACTCCGTCTCGGTCCGGGATCATCGGGTATTCGCGGGCAACCAGAGGTTTACTTGAGACGCGAAGTGCCATACACTCCTTCCCAAAGGGGCCCAATGATTTCCACGAGGCGGTCAAGCACCGGGATTTTCTTTGCACTGCTCCTGCTCGCGCCGTTGCACGCCGCAGATAACAACGCCAGGCGCAAGTTCAGCTTCGAGGGGATCTCGTTCGGCTATGAAGCCCGGCACGACAGGCTGCGCTTCGAGTTTCACAATCCCGTAACCTCCAGCGGTTCGGCGCTCATCCCGCACCGGTTTGTACAGACCTACACTACCGACAACCACTGGGGCACTCTGCGCGCCAGATATTTTTTGTTAAGCATTCCGTGGGAGACCGAATTCGGCGCCACCCCCTCGCGAACGAATTACGGCGACGATTACGATACGACCTTCGATCCGAGCGGGGATGTCACTGTTGCCGGCACCTTTGGCAACGTGTCCATGCGCTCATACCGGTTTTTGCAGCGCGCCGCGCTCTCTAATGCCAAGGGCATCGTCTTCTCGGCCGCCTACGATTATCGCCTGGACCGCTCCCGGTTTCAGTTCGGCAACTCCTTCGAAACTCATACACAGCCGCCATCTTCGATCTACGAAAAACTGGCGATCCAGGAAACCACAAAATCCCGATTCCACCGCATCGAGCTTGAAGGGCGCCGGGACTGGAGCCTTTCGCCCCGCTGTCGACTCACCGCCGAGGCGAATCTCGCGCCGGCAACTCTTGCTTACCTTAGCGTCATACTTCCTGCCAAGTATCCTGGCGAAGAGCTCGTCTTCCTGGCCAAGGCATTCGGAGTCTCTTCCCGTCTGGCCTTGCTTTTCGTGACCAGGAACTTTCCCATCGAGCTCTACGCGGATTATGGCAGAGACTGGAATTACGGTTCTTCGAACAAGGTGCGGCGAGAGTTTTTTGCGCTCGGTCTGCGCCTCGGCTGGAATCACCACTGAGACAAGTGACAGCCGGCTGCAGACTGCGTTTGCGCGCTTCACGTCTCGCGATGGCTTTTATTTGATGTTGGGCGCCTTCGAGGGGATTACCGGGATTGCAGTGAACAAGCCCTTGTTCATCACCAATGCGACGGCCGAAAATACTGCGCCGTCCTCGCCGATGAAGACGACAGAGCCCCTGAACTTCGGGCTGGCGTTTGGATCCTGGTAAATGAAACTCGCCGTCTGGTTCCCGGCCGCAAGGGAAATGGGGCTTAGGGTTGCCCCAATGGTCCCGTCGGTGTTCACGGTCACGACCTTGATCGTTATGCTGCTGGTGCCGGGATTTGCCACCGCATAGCCTGTGCAACGATTGCAATGGATCTTAGACACGTCGACGTCGTCGTCGACGGGGATGGTCGCTGCCGAGACGGCACTCGAAGTCATAACCCCTGCCACGGTTTGAATGGCGCTGCCCCCTGGAGCAAATGAGAAAGTGGCCGCGCCTCCCACCAATCCCCCAGCAGTTGTCGTTTTGGCCCAGCCCGTTTGCGTTACGCCGCTTGCGCTGGTCGCCGTCAAGTACTGTGTCCCTCCCGGCGGAACCGTGAACTGAAGTGAGGAAACCTGGGTCCCGGCTCCCGATGGCCCGGCAATGGATGCGACGAGCGGATTTCCGTCTGTGCCCGTCAGGGTCAGGGTCGCGTTTACGTCTACGCTTCCGGTGTTCAAGAAAGTAAAGACCGTCGTGTAGCCGCCACCGACGGCGATCTGCGAGAAGAGATTCGTTCCCGTCGCCGCGATAAGGGAACGGTAGGCGTCGATGCGTCCCCACCCGAAGTATTCGTCCCAGCCCTGCGTGTCCTCACTTGTCAAGCCCACCTGATCGCGGGCGCCGGTCTTGAGCGCCGAGTAAACCTGGTCAAACGTCAGCGCCGGATTGACCGAGAGCATCAACGTCACGGTACCGGAAACCATGGGAGCGGCAACGGATGTGCCGCACCAGGCCGTGATGGCTGTCGGATTCGTGTTGCTGAGCGCGACCAGGACGTCGCCTGGAGCGACGAAATCGATTTTGCTCCCGTAATTGCTCCCTCCGCTATCCGTGCAACTGAAAGGTACAGCGCGCTGGTCCTTGCTGTTTGTGGCCCCCACGGCAATGACAGTGCTGTACGCAGCGGGATAGTAGGACGTGTCGACGTTGTCGTTGCCCATGCTTGCGACTATGACCGCGCCCTTGCCGTTCGCGTATGTCACCGCATCCTGGAGAGACGAACTGGCGACCGTTCCGGCCAGGCTCAGGTTAATTACTTTTGCCCCATTGTCGGCTGCATAAGTAAGGCCCTGGATGATGGCCGTGTATGGCGCATTCCCCTGGGCATCGATCACCTTCACAGGCATGATCTTGCAGTTCCAGTCGACCCCGGCCATGAGCTGGCCGTTTCCTCCCGTCGCGGCGGCGACACTTGCCACCGCGGTCCCGTGCCCATTGTCATCCTCAGTACTGGTCCCGACGAAATTGACTCCTGCGACGAGCCGTCCCGCAAACTCCGGGTGGCTTGCGGCAATTCCGCTGTCGAGCACCGCCAGCACAATGTTTGCGCTGCCGGTCAATATATCCCACGCGGCAGGGGCGTTGATGTCCGCTCCGGCAGTCCCCGTGATTGATTTTGATCCAAGGATGAGAGTCTGGCCCGTATTCTGAAGGGCCCACTGGTATGAGAAATATGAGTCATTGGGAATCAGCGGCGCGGCACTGCCGGTGATTCTGGCCACCGCATCCGGCTCGACATACTCGACGTCCTGATTGCTTGCCAGAGCGCGAACCGCCTGGGCGCCGCTCGCATCAGGGCCCACATCGGCAATGAACAGACGTTCGATCCCGGCAGGGAGCGGTTCCAGGCCGGCGTCCGGCTTTACGGCTCTCAACCTGATGACCCCGGAAGCCGAAAGCGTCGATGCCACGCGCGTCCCAGCTAACGGCGGCTCCGCGAGAGTTCGCGACTCCATGAGCACCCGGGAGACCCCGGCGCGCGCCTCTGCCAGAGCCTGAGTGCCGGACCGGAACTTGATGAGGATGCGTGCTGGGCTCTGACCCATCGCGTAAGATGCGAACAAGATAGAAGCAAGCAAGAAACAGGGAATCCGTCTCAAGAAGCTGCGTTCGCGTGTGTTCATCTCTGAAATCGAAGACGGCGTCGAGCCGCCGCATCTCCAAAGCGCCTTCGGCGCAAAGGTTTTCGTTTTTCTAGTTGATGATGGGCGCCTTTGAAGGAAACACCGGAATTACTGTGTAGAGCAGCCCCGTGGCTCCCTGAACCTGAACGAGCGCTACGACGCAAAACGTCGCCCCGGCCTGCCCGATCAAGACCGCAGAGCCTCTGAATGTCGGGCTCATCCCCGGGTAATCGACAGCATTGGGATCCTGGAAGAAAAACGAAGCGGTATGTTTGCCGGGATCCAAGGTAATGGAGTTGAGAGTCACGGCGGTGGCACTGTTTCCGTCGGCAGGGACTTCCATTACCTTGATGGTGATCGGGCTGCTGCCCGGATTGGCGACGGCATAACCCGTAATTCGTTGCTGGCCGACATCATCATCCACCGGTATTGTTGCTGCCGACACGAGATCGGAGGAAAGCACTCCCGCAATGGTTTGAAGTTGACCGGCACTGGTAAACGCGAATGTTGCCACGCCTCCCAACGTGCCGCCGGTGCTGTCCACTCGGCCCCAACCCACCGCCACGGAATCACTGGGATTCGTCGACTCAGCAGAGAGGAACATGGTGCCGCCGGGCGGGATGCTGGAAATAGGAACGGTGATCGAAAAGCCGGAAAAGGTCGAGGTCTGGTTGAGAGCCAGATCGGTCACCGTCACATTGGGCGTCCCGTCTGACTTTTCGAGCGTGAGGACCAGATTGCCGGTCAGTGCGGTGCTTCCGGTGTTCAGCAGCGTGAATGTCGTTGAGAACCCGCCGCCGACTGCCACCTGCGCGAACAGCGCAGTGGTTGTCGTTTGTGGGACGCTCTGAGCAGTCGAGCCAAGCACGAAAACAGCGGCTCCTATGACACCGAATCGGACGACGGATCTCATCTCAGCGCCTCTGGAAAATGGCGACAGGCTACGGTGACCCCGTTCGTCCGGGGACACCGTAGCCTGTCACTATTCTACACCATTTTCAGAGAGGTTATCTGGAGCTGGGGGATTTCGTGGCTGTATAAACTCCTACACCGACTCCAACCGCAGCGGCTACGCCGGCCACGATGCCTACAACTGCCGCCGTGCTTATGCCCGCAGCAGCAGCGCCCGCTGCCGCACCTGCCGCCGCAGCGCTCGCTGCCCCAGCCGAGGCACCGGCCGCAATGAGGGCATCCTTGGTGCAGTCTGCAATTTTGTATTCGTACGTGCCCGAGTTCAGTTTCCAGGAACCCTTAATGGTTATCACGGTCGCAGTGTTGCTTACAATGGGATAGGCCTCACCGCCTGCCACGATGCACTTTCCTTTGAGCTCATCTGCCTTATAAAACTTAGAGGTATCGGTCAAGGTCTTCCCGCCTTTGGTAACTGTGCCCTGACCTTCCAGTTCTATCGCTTGGAGCGGGTTGTTGGGAAAAACTGCCGTGCGCTCACCGCTGACCGTGTTCAAGGAAGCAAAGATGCCTTCATTCACCGCAAGGACGACTTGACCATTTCGGTTCACGCCGAGTTCACCGACGTGCGCGGAATCCTTTCCGACGGCGGTGAAGTTGTATCTGCCGGCATTGATCTGGACTTCTTCGCCTTTCAAGAAATTGAAGCGGAGAAGCCCCTCGCTTGCCTGCACGAAAAGGGTTTTCCCCTGGCGCGAGAGCGTCGCAGCGGCCTTCGTCATTTCGATCCGGCTTCCATTAGTGAGATTAATGAGAGCCGGCACGCTCGTTGCGGCAACCCTGTCACCCGCAAAAATAGTCGTGCCCGTCGGTGCTACACTGTTGCCCACAGTCACGTTTCCCGCCGTCACAATCACGCCTAAGGGGGATGCTGGGAGTGTTTCCGCCAAAGAAAAGGGAGCAGTTACGATAAGCGTGAGAAGGGCGGCAACAATTGCCGAAGTCTTTGTTGCTGCAGATCTTTTAGTCATGTTTGTCCTCATCGCTTGGATTCAGTTTTAGCGCTCATCGGAAGTGAAGAAGTGTAGCGGGCAGCGCGCCTAAAGCTGACTAAGATCTTAATTGTCAACCATAGTCCTGTCAATAAGTATTTAGGCTTGTCCAATGCTTGAAAGGCGTTCTGGGGACATGCGTTATGTCTTTTGGACGCGGATAAACGTGGATCGGATCCGTGCAGACCGGAGTCCATCCGCGTCCAATTTACGTCTCGGAAATTACACAAGTATGAAAAAAGAGATTCCAGGCGCCTTCGTGCGATTGCGTCAAATCGTCAGGGGCAAAGGGGTCAAGGGGCAGAGGTATGTTCCTTGCCCTTTGTCCCTCGATTTTTGTGTTTTCACGCCAAGACTGGTTCATCTATAGTGGGGTCATGTCAGTACTCAAGGTCAGGGAAGGTTTTATCATCCTGGATACGGGCACCCTCCCCCGCCGCGTCGTTTTCACCGTGATAATCCTGGCCTTGGTTACGCCCGCCATCTACCGAAGCTACGGGATCTTTCGGGCCGACCGTATCATCAGGGCGGAACAAACCTTCGAGAGTTACAGCAGGGCCCTGCAGTACGATCCTGCGAATGCGACGCTCTGGTGGCACCGCGGCCGCTTGCGTCATTATTCGGTCGGGGTGGTCGACATATCGCAGGCGATCAGTGATTATCAAAAGGCGCTCTCCCTCAACCCACGCCTTAGCCAGGCATGGGTGGATCTTGCGGACTGCTATGAGCGAACCGAAAGATATGCCGATGCCGAGGAAGCTCTTAACAAGGCCCTCACGACACATACCTACTCGCCAGTTACGCGCTGGCAGGCGGGCAACTTTTTTCTGCGCCGCGGCAACCTGCCCCGAATGTACGAATGCTTCAAAATGGCCAGCGAGTACGATCCCGAGAAACTCGGAATAGCCATCGAGATTGCCTGGAAGGTCGATACCAACCGCATGGGAATTCTGCAGAAGCTCGTTCCGGACAGGCTGTCCGCAAATCTGCGCTATTTTGACTTCCTCCTCTCCCGCGACGAACTGGATCTTGCTCGTGCCGCATGGGAACGACTCCTGAAAAACGACGTACCGCCGGAATCTGAATTCAAGGTTGGCTCATCGTTCGGCTACATCGATCGCCTCTTGGCCAAGAGCCGTGTCGAGGAAGCGGAGCGCGTTTGGGATGAAGCTCTTCAAAAAGCAGGCAGCGGACTGCGTGACATGCGGATCGTGAAGCAGGAGCCTGAGGGCCGCCCAGCGGGCTCCCGCAACCTGGTGTGGAACGGGTCCTTCGAAAACGAGATTCTCCAGGGCGGCTTTGACTGGCGGTATCCCGGCATGCAGGACGTGCAGTTTCAGGTCGACCTGAACAATTGCATGGAAGGGTTGAAATGCTTCACGGTAACATTTGGAGGCACGAACATCAGCTTCTCGCACCTGCGCCAGATCATTCCTATTCCGAGTCCAGGGAGCTATGTCCTAGACTTCTACCTTCGCACGGAAGGCCTGACGACCGACCAGACGCCATACGTTTCAATCCAGGGATACCCCGAAGGATCCGGGGCTTCGCTGCGCACGGACCATTTCCCAGAGTCCACCGGCTGGGAGAAAATGTCCTGCCCGTTTGTGGTAAAGGAAAACTGCAAAGCGATCCAGTTTATCCTGCGGCGGGACCCGTCATCCAAGTTCGACAACCAAATCAAGGGCTCTCTCTGGCTGGACGGAATCTCCGTCCACGCTGAGGCCGTTTCCACCGGGGCCGGCACGGGTCGCGGTGCTGCGGCCGGAAATTGACGCGGATTTCCTTATGTTATTTGACTTAGGAGTGATCGGACTTTTGTACTTCGCAGCGCTGGCGTGGGGTTCGAACGAACCCTGGGCTATGGCGTTCATTTCGATGGCAACATTCGCTGTTCTCGCCGGCAAGACAATATGGGATTGCTGGCGAGGCGAAGTCCGGCTCTTGGCCGCGTGGGCATTTGCTCCCCTTCTGCTCTTTCTCGCATATGTCGGCTTGCAGCGTGTCCGCCCGGCAACCGCTCTATATCCGGGATCGGTTTCTCCGCCGCTCACGCTGGAACCTCATTCGACAGGGCTCTACCTCCTGCTCGCTACGGCTTACGTCGCCCTCATCTTCCTCGTCATTCACGGCTTTCGCTCACGCGGCCAGGTAAAGAGACTGGTCTTGTGTGTTGTCGCCCTGGGAGCATTCGAGGCTCTTTATGGCCTGTTTCAATACCTGGGGCATTACGACTACATCTGGTGGTACGGCAAGACAGCGTACCGGGGGCTCGCCACCGGGACACTGATCAATCGAAACCATTACGCCTTTCTTTTGAACCTCTCGATTTGCTGCGGGTTTGGGTACCTTTATTACCGCTCGGTGCGGCTCCTGAGAGGACAGAATCTCTCAGTCCGGAGCGTGCTCGCCGCTCCTGGTTCAGCCCAACTAGCGTGGCTTATTCTGTGGCTCGGCCTCATGGGATTCGCACTGGTCTTCTCTATGTCACGCATGGGTATCCTTGCCATGCTCGCCTGCATAGGAATGATGATCGTATGCGCGAAGGCTTCCGAGCACGGTAAACGCACAAGGATCATGGGGCTCGCCCTGCTTTGTTTAATTCTAGGATTAGCCGTGTACACGGGAATCGATGCGGTTCTGGCCCGCTTCGAACTCGTCACCCAATCGGGCTATTTCGAAAAGGATCGCCTCCCAATCTGGCGGCAAGCTTGGAGCATGGCCCAGGGACACACCATGTTCGGCCAGGGACTTGGGACCTTTCAGTGGTCGTTCCCTGCCTACGAAAACTTCGAACCCGACATACCGGCCAAATATGCTCACAACGACTACCTCCAGGCTCTAACAGAAGTCGGCTGGGTTGGGCTGTTTTTGATTGCGGCAGCGTTCGCGGCATCATGGCGCTCGGCGCTGCGGAATCTTGTGCGCGGCTCAGACCCGCTTGTGCGCGGCATCGGACTTGCGACCCTGGGCGCGCTCACGGCAGCGGCGCTGCAGGAAATTACCGATTTCTCTCTCTATATCCCTGGCGCGGCCGCGCTTTTTGCAGTTCTGCTTGGGCTGAACTTTCGTGCTGCCGTCCTGCGACGCGAAGGTGAGCGCGCGGCAACCGCCGGTCGATGCGGAGAAGTAGTCTGATTACTGCGGCATCGGCGACTCCCGGAAGGGAGACGATGGCGCCGATCCTCGAAGACATCAAGGCCTACCTGGTTTCTGTCGCGAAACTCATTAGCTGAGCCGAAAGACCCCTCGGTTTAACAGATAAGTGGGGGCGGGCTTTAGCCCGCGCCCGGCGCCCTCAAATGGTAACACTAACGAATTAAATTCCATCGTGTCCTGATGAGTGCTAGACAAAGGGCAGACTGGGATCTTCCCGGATGTAGGCGAGCGACTGGCCCAGATAAGGCGCCTCCGGCAAGCCGTGCATCCGCCGCAGCAAATGATAAGCCGGCGAGGTTAGCAGGCGGCAGGCCTCCACGGCGTCACGCCAGGAATCTCGGCAGACCTCGATAAGCGTCTCCTCCTCCGGAAGGACGCCAAAATCCCAGGCGCCGCAGAGACGCGCCAGGAAGTCCACCTGCTGCCCAAGTCCCTCAAGAGCCTCGGGCGGTTTTTCGTCCGGATAAAGGCTCCCGTCAATCCACGAGGCCATTCAAGAACTCCCCTCGAAACCAGGCCCGCAACTGCTCGGCTCGCGCTCTTTCTGCCGTGTCCGGAATTGACTGTAGCGGCCGGTGCAGTTCGATCCGCTGCAGATGCGTCAGTACCGCCAGGCGGGCTCGCGCCGGAGCACTGTTGTCGCGCGCCAGCTCTCTCCGCTGCCTCCATAAACTCCAACAAATGCCCGGGTGGGCCAATCCGCCCTGACAAACCGCATAGACATCTCGGAAGTCTCTGGGCGCGCCCCGTTCCACAAGCGCGACCATCTTGGCTGCCAGGAGTTCGCGAAATGAATCCACCAGCATTCCAGGAGGCCACGGGGCCGCTTGGGGATCCTCAAGTTGCGCCGAGCGAGATGCAATCTGAAAACTGAAGACCACCTTTTGCCTGATCACAAGCTCGACGCTGATCACGTCTCCCCAGGATCGGATCCGAACCGTGCCGTTCCGGCTGAGCGTCTCCTCAAGGAGTGCCACGACCTTGCGCCGATCATCTTCCCTTGCTGACGGCAGCCACCAGGCATCCACGTCATGGGTAGGGCGGTAATCGAGATAATACGATAATCCCAGCGCCCCTCCGAGCGATAGGAACTTGCCGAAGCCTTGAGTGGCCAGCGCCTTGAGGCAAGCCTCTGCATATTTCGTAATGTGCTTGGGTCTTTGCGGGCCCATGGATGCCCCCGTTTAGTATTCTACCTCTCCGTGGAGATTCGGGAGAAACTCTATTTAGTTTCTGTCGCGAAACTCATTAGCTGAGCCGAAAGACCCCTCGGTTTAACAGATAAGTGGGGGCGGGCTTTAGCCCGCGCCCGGCGCCCCCAAATGGGAACACTAACGAATTAAATTCCATTGTTGCCGCAATCGTTGGCGGAGGGACTGGCATAGGAATCTGGGAGGCTGCCAAGAGCGCTAAGTAAGTTTTTTGCGGTAGCGCTGAGTAACGGCAAAAGGGGACATCTCGCTTTTCCAGATCCCTGCAGCGACTTTGGCTGTAGAGGCTGGAAAGCCGGAATGTCCCCTTTTTGCATTTCCCGGATGGCTCCTATTCTCCGTCCGGTATCTCCGCAATCCTCTCGAAATAGGGTTTCCCAATCGCAGCGTGTTCAGCAACTCCTCTCATAAGAATGACGCAGCAGCTTCACGCGCTCGCGCTAAAGTTGCGCGTCTAAGATGCCGATAACACTCGCGAACCGAACAGGGCAGGGCTAAGAGGCCACTCACAGTCGAGTCCACCAAAACACTCGCGTTGGTGAGGTTTACCCGGGAGAAACCAGAATCTCGGGAAGGGACTCAGTGTGAGCAGAATAACATGGTTAGCAATTTGTCTGCTTTGTCTGTTCAGTGCCGCGATGGCGCAGGAAAAAATCGATAATGTGACCGTCAATCAGGAGAAGGGCGACACCGTTCAAAGCGGCACCGGGACATTGGCTGAAACGGCTACAAAGGCTCCTATTGCCTTGGAGCGGCCCCCCACGAAAGTCAGTTTTCGTGCTGCCCAATTCCTTTTCGTTGGTTCCATAGCGGCCGATCTGGGAACAACCTGGAGTCTGCCGCCAGGATGGGCCGAGGGCAACCCGCTGCTTGGCAAGAGCAAGGGTCAGCAGATCGCCGTGAGTGTCGGACTGGGAGTGCTGACCCTATGGCAGGCCCACAGGCTTGAGGACCAAGGACACACGAAGGCTGCCAGGTTTTGCTTGTGGCTTGGAACTGCTTTCCACTCCGCCGCAGCCAGTCACAACGCGACGATTAGATAGCCTGACGGTAGTTCAATCGGATTCGCAATCGGACAGCTCATAGGTCTACGCTAGGATTGCTCGGCGTGCCTCTTGCATTCCGGCGGGGCATTGCCGCAGCCAGAAAGTCTCACCACAAAGGCACCAAGACTCATCGCAGCCTGGCGGCCGGAACCAAACGTTGGCGATGCACTCAGGTGGTTGCCCAACTCATGCGATTCGTTAATGCCTCAGCCAGGCTGCGCTGAGTTTCATGAAAAACATGAAGACGCCCCATGGCATTTCCTTCATGATGTGTTTGGAAACAATCTGGAGGGGGCAGCCATGGAGGGTTTTGTGAAACGGCACGAAAGCCGAATCAAGGAAATTATATCAGGGTTTGATCGTATTCTTTTTCGAGGAACGATCTCCTCGATTAACTATCGCGAAGGCATGGAGAGATGGCTTTAGAGTCAGGGTGTGCCCATGAAGGACTTTGCTCTCTTCGCAGATCATCATTCAGGGGAAGAACATCGTAAAGAATAATGTAGTTGACAGTCGATATCGAGGACATTAGAGTCGCCCCGAGTATCATTGTATCGGGGGACGTGAGCTGTTTTAACAGTGCCCATGAGAAGTTGAGTTTTATGCCTAACAGCTCGTTTCACAAGCAAGCAGGGGCACTCATCCTGTGCATCTTGACGATTTCCGTAACGTCTCCCTTTTCTTCAGCTGAGGTTCTCGGCTCATCACCCATCGGCAAGCTGGCAACTGCCGGCAGTGTTTCGATAGGCGGCGTGTCCGCGCCCACGGGAACCGCCGTGTTCTCGGGCGACTCCGTATCGACACAAGAGTCACCGGTGCTGGTCACGTTTCGCGAGGGGAGCAGCGTGGTGCTGGCCCAGCGCGCCGCGGCGACGTTTTCCCGGGCAGGGAAAAAACTGGTAGTCCATGCCGACAAGGGCGCCATGGACTTCAATTTCATTCCGGGCGAAGACGTCAGCATCCAGGCCGGCCGCTACCAATTTGTTGTTTCCTCACGAGACCGCGCCAATGCCGGTGAACTTGCCCTTGCTGCCGACGGGCGTGTCGTCATGTCGCTCACCAGTGGAAGCTTCTCGGCTCTCGACACAACGAGCGGGGCACGCTTGGAAGTCTCGCCGGCATCGGTGCCGGAACCTTTACCGCAGCAGACCCTCAAGGGGAGCCTTACGAAGGGCCGTAATACGTTTACCGACCAGACTGCAAACTGGACGGCGGACTCGCTCAAGGGCAGGACGATCACGGTAAGCGGCGAGACACATAAGATCAAATCCAACACTCTGATGACGATCATAATAGAGGGCATCTGGAAGCTGAATACTGGCACCTATGGATACTCTCTCGGAGCGGCCGTAGCGGCTGGCGCAGCCGCCGGGGTCGGCTTGAGTATCGCGGCCAAGGTTGCACTTGTAGCGGCGTTTGTCGCCGGAGCAAGTGCTGGAATAGGAATCTGGCAGGCCACCAAGAGCCCTAGGTAGGTTTTGTTGCCCTTGTGGAGTAAATCCGCGATAAGGAGAACATTCCGCTTTACTGATCTCCCTTCTGCCCTCTTGAATTTAATAACCGGAAGAGCGCAATGTCATTGCTTTAATGATCATTCTCGTGTCTTGGTGCCTTTGTGGTGAGACTTGCGGTTGGGCTTCCCCACTCCAGATGAGCTGCCCGCTCGTTCAAGGCGATAAGCAGGATGAACATTGCGGCGACACCGGGGATGTAAAGGGAATAGTCTGTTATTTCCTGTATTGCGGTGGCAGCAAGGACTCCAAGGGTGGCGAGGCCAATGCCCCTGACAAGATGATCTTTTGCCAGCAGGTTGCGTCTTGCTGATCTCCAGCAGATCAAGAAAGCCCAGATCAGCAGCGCAAATCCCACGATCCCGATTTCAGCCATGACTTGCAGGTAATCATTGTGTGCATACATGGCCGGTATGTCCGGTTCCATGGTTTCGTATGCCGGGAATGTCCACATGAAACTGCCCAGCCCCTTACCGAACCAAAGTGTCGTCGAAACCATGGGCCAGGCATCACGCCAGAGAGGGATGCGATCGCGCTCGAAGTAGCCCGGTTGCGCAATTCTTGCATAGCGCTCCATCAAGCCCTCGACGCCGGCGTAAAGCCCCAGGCTTACGACGGCGAAGAGAACACAAAACACGATGACGGCTCTGCGCTTCTTGCCTTCGGCCAGCCTGCCGGCTGCCAGCATACCGCCCAGGCATACGAACATGGCGATGGTTCCCATTCGCGAAAGCGAAGCGAACACTCCGAAGCCGATGAGCGCGAGCCAGACAACGATCCAGGCCAGCCGCGCCGAGTCGGGCATGCCCAATACGCGCCGCAGGTTAAGTTTTCCACCTACGAGCAGCTTCGCTGAGCGCGCGTACAGATAGCCGACGCCCACGGAGATCGCAAGATTCAGCATAAGAGCATAGTGGTTAAAATTCATCAGGGTTCCCCGCGCCCTATTCTCCGCAACCGCAAACGGAACATTCCAGATGTAATGGACGCCCCCCAGCGACTGGACCAGCCCGTAGAGGGATTCAAAGACACCGAACCCGATAATTAGAACCATCAGCCGATACAACTGCTTGCGCGAACGGAAGCCGTGGACAACCGAAAAGAGGAGGGCGGCGTACCCGGCTGCGAGAAGTAAGTACAGCCCAGTAGTGTAGGGCTCAACCGTGTGCGGTAAAGAGCCCGGCGGAGCGTCGAGGGCAACTCGGGGCGACAGTTGCTGCAGTCCGATCAAGGCAAGCAGACCGAATGCGGGAAGAAACAACCAACTCCAGAACAGCCGGAGTCGACCGCGCCAAGCATCCCAAATCAGCCTCCAGGCCAACACCAGCAGCGATCCGGCCGAGAAGAGCGCAATAGCCCAGGGTGTGTTCGCCCCCCACGCCATTGCGGCAAAAAGAACGAGAGCGACAGATGCGAGATCAATCAGCATAATTCTGTTTTGAGTCTTTGCCTCTTGGCTGTAAGTGAAAAAACCTCATTACCACGATGCAAGGGCACAAGCGGAACTAACCGTTTTGAGCGGCTCACTGCCCTAGCTCCCATGGGAGCGTCGCTCATGCATGCCGTTCTGCTCGTTCTGGGATCGTATCGAAACCTCGTCCAGCCAGAGAGTGCCTTTGAGCCGATTGTCGAACTTCTCCGACGGGTCGCGCCGGAGCACGATCCGAATGGCCTTGGCGCCCGCCTTCACTGCAAATGGGAATGAGTATTTTCGCCAGGTTGATGATTCCGGGAAGGGTTCTGTCGTCAGCGTGGCAGCTTGCACCTCGGGGACACCCTGAATCAGGATGTAGAGCCTCTGATCCGTTGTCAGATTCTCCGTCTTGGCATAGAACTCGAGCAGGTAGTTTCCGGGAACGAGTACTGGAACGATCTGACTTAAGTGCGAGAAGCTGATGTTTGTGCCGCCGAAGGTCAGCTTGAGGCTTCTGAGCCCATCGATCTTGTCGCTCAGGTCGGTCGCAAACTCGACGTCGGCAGTTGCCGAATAGCGCCAATCGAAGCCGCCGCTCAGGATCTGATCCTCGAACGACCCGTTCCATACAAGGTTCACAGAGGGCTCGGCGGGCCGGATGCCGGCTCCTTCCCATACGAAGCGGCTGTCAGCAGAGCTTCCATCAGCCTTCTGGAGAGCTTCCTTCCAGACGCGAAGTGCGTCTTCAACGCGGCTTTTTGCCAGGAGACGATCGATGAAGGCAAATGCAGCTGAGACATTGTACTCATAATCTTCTGGAATGGGGTCATGCAGGCTACGTTCCCATGCTTCGAGGGCGAGGTCCAGCTCGTCGCGGGCGACGAGGAAATCGAGGTAGAGCAGTCTCGCGGGCAGCCTGTCGGGAATCAGTTTCTGGTCGATCTCGGCATGATTCGGATCGGCTTTCCACGCAATCCGCATCGCAATCCCCAGTTTGCCGATGTCGTAATCACATGCCATCTTGAAGCACTCGTACATCTTCTCCAGGTTTCCGCGCAGCAGGTAGAAGTTGCCCGCCTGCCAGCGTATCAAGGGCGAGTAAGTCCAGACTCGGAGAGCGTTTTGCAGTGACTCCTCGGCTTTGGGAAGATTTTCGCTGCGCTCGTAGCAGTCGGCAAGATCCACCCAAGCCTGTCCGATGCGCGGATTGAGCGACAGGGCCTGTTCGTAATCGCGAATGGCTCCTGGTATGTCAGTCGAGTCGATGTTGTAGTGGCGCAAACGCCCCCGGAACCACCAGAGCGCCCCGTTACCCGGGTCATAGTCGATGGCGCGGGAATAGCTGCCGACCGTCTGTTCACCGTGCAGCGCGCGATCGGACTGGAAAATCGAGTAGGCGCGGTACAGTACAGGAACGATTCCGGCCAACACCACCAGCGAAAAGAGGACGCGTCCCGCGGTGGTCCGCATCTTGATGGTCAGCGAATGATTTTCGGCGCGGAAAATGCGCGACAAGCGAAGCTCTCGTTTCAGGCTCAAATCAAAGGTGTCGAAAAACTATATCCATATCCATCCGGACAGACGCCACACTCTAAACGGAGCCGACTCCCAAAGGCAAGACCTTAAAATACGGTGGCAGGCTTCGCTGTCCCAAGCCATGAAGAATTCTCAACTGACTGGGCGTTCCAGGGCGCGTGGACAGCGTTGCCTGCCACCGTATTTTTACGTGCGTTTCGTGGCCTTTTGTTTGGCTATTGCTGACGCTGTGTGCCGTTGCCCAGCTTTACGGTCTTCCGTGTCTTCATGTTGTACACGTCTCCTGGCGAGAGCACGTAGTACGGCTTCTCCCAAGGTTGATACAGCCGCGTATCATCGTGTATCGTCACCTTCCAGGCTCCCATGACCTCAAAGGTATCTCCCTTTACGATAATCGCGGTGTCTTCGGAAAGCCCGATTCCGAGCAAATCGGGAAACTTCTTGATGACTGGAATGATATCGTCCCAGCGATTGCGCGTATTGATGTGCTGGTCGATGGCGGAACGCCGCAAAAATGCAAAACCGGCCTGGTGTTCCGGCTCGGGGGCCATCATGATTTCGCTGCCCGCCACCGCACCCCTTACCAGGTATTGGCCTTGAATGGTTGCCCCGGCCGAAGATCCGCCGATCACTCCCCCGCGTTCCAACACCTTGTGAAATTCCTTGAGGGTCAGCGTGTTCATATAGGAGTCGACGCAGTTCCATTGCCGGCCGCCGTCGAACCAGACAGCATTCGCCTGCCGCAAGTTCTTGACAAACTCCTCGGTGTCGGCAACCTTCGGGTCATGCGTGTGCAGCATGGTGACGTTCTTCAGCCCACGTTTCTTCCAAGGGGCGACGACGTCTTCTTCCTTGTAAACCCTGATCGTACCGTCGCGGTTCTTGTTCCCGCCGGCAGTCGGTACAATCACGAAGCTGGCGTCCGGTCCTCCAGCGAGCTGGATGAAACGGTTGTAGATCGCGGGATCCTTCAGATTGCCGCCGACGATCACCAGCGCGCCGTTGGGCGGGCCGTACTCGGGAACTTCCTGGCTGAATGAGGCGGCTGCGATCAGCAGCGTCAGAATGAAGGCTGTCTTCAAGAGGCAAAGTCTACGATTCTTGAGCACGAGGTCCTCCTATGAGATTGGAGATCGCCACAATATAACCGAGAAGACGCCAAGAGTTAAAGACACCATGGGATCTGGGGTGTAATCAAGAGTGGGAGTCAGGCTCCATCCAGAGCGACACGAGGTTGAGCCGGATAGTGGCGGTTTTTGCGGACCCGACAGACCGGCCGCGATACTGCGAACCACAAAGACCTTCTAAGACCTCCAAGAGTTTCTCCTTGAGGCTATGTCTATTAATTTGGAGCTCGGTGGAATGCGCTTCTGCGACCCACGCATGGGCCAGCGCTTCGCGCGTGAGCGACTGTGCCTGGGCGCTGTGGGAAAACGCACCCGTCCCCAAACATTGATTGCGCTCTTGAACATCCTGCGTTTTCCCACAGCGCCCAGGCACAGTCGCTGGCCGGAGGCCGCCCATGTGTGGGTTGCAGTAGCGTATCCCGCTGCCTTTGTTTTTTAGAGGTTTTGGTGTCTTCGCGGTTCGTTTTTCGCTTAAAATCGTTAGGCAGAAGCTGACGACTTGCCTGGAGTTGACTCCCACTTCCAATTGCACCCTGGAATCCGCCATCCTACTGTCCTTCAGTCTTCGCGTCCTTGGGTCTTTGCGTTTACGCTGTCGGAGCCGGCTGTGTGGTCCATCTCAACCGCCTTTTCTACAGCGTGAGGAAATTCCCTTGCAGCGGTTGTGGAAGAGTAGCTCCATGGAAGATCTGATGAATCAACGGGATGAGGCATGGCACTCGGGTATCCGGAGGGAAAATCACACGATTTCACAGGCTTTCAACAATTTTTCCACCGCGGTTTGGCAATGGCTGACACAAGACCAAGTGAATGCGTCGGACTTGCCATGATCATTAAAAAGGATTAGCGTGCCCACGAAGAAGTGAACCCTCCGTTTCCCGAGTGCGTAGAGGAAGATGCGGGCTGCGAAATTCCTGCTTTCTCGGGGCAAGGAGAAAAAATGGATGCAGAGATAGACAAGCGATTCGCGGCGCACGGCTTCCGTGACTGATCCAGCCGGCATGGCAGTGTGCCTTTCGATACCCTTTGCGAGGTGGTGCATCCACCGGACAGGCGCCACAGTTGAACTCCACAGCCCATCCAGGAATTGCCGGCGAGTCCGCCTCCTGTACGAGTGAGGACCTGATGAAACGGGTCCAGCGAGGCGATGTGTATGCGTATCAGGAACTCGTCCGGCGCTACCAGAAAAAGGTTTTTCGGGTCATCAGCACTTACGTGCGCGACCCGGAAGATGCCGTGGAAGTGCTTCAGGACACCTTGCTCAAGGTTTACACCGCCCGCTCGACCTGGGAGAGCCGTTTTTCATTCGCGGGCTGGCTGTATCGGATTGCGATCAACGCCAGCATCGATCGCTATCGCAAGTCGGACCGGGGGCGGACCTCGTCCCTGGAGGACATGATGGAAACGCAGCTGCACCAATCGGCCACTGTGGGCTCGTCTCTCGACCCTCTGGACGGGATATGCGACCGGGAGCGGCGGCGCCTTCTGGAGAAAACGGTGCGGCGCCTGCCGCAACGCCAGCGCGAGGTCGTTTCGCTGAGATTCTTCGGGGACATGAAGCTGGAGGAAATCGCGGCCGCGCTTGGCTGCCCGCTGGGCACGGTCAAATCCAATCTGCATAAAGCCGTGATGGGGCTCAAGGGAATGCTGCTCGCGCGAAAGGGAGTGCTGAATTATGAGTAGCTGCGACGCCATTAAAGAGATGCTAGTCCTCTATGCCGAAGAGGCTCTTGATCCGGAAGAAACCCGGCGGGTCGCGGAGCATTTGACCGGCTGTCGGGACTGCCGTGCCGAATCGGAGCAGATCGTCAGGATCAGAGAGTGGTTGACTGACCCGGGACTTTTTGAGCCGGTGCAGGACCTGACGTGGCAGCTCTTGCCCGAGAAGCTTGCCGGCCGGGCCGGGCAGCTCCAAGGCAGGAGATGGGGCTTGTTTGGCCTGAGGTTCCCGAAGTGGGCCTTGAGCGCTGCCGCCCTCGTGGCGCTTGCTTGTGGTTTGATCTGGACGATGCGCTTGCGAGCGCCCGCCCCGCCGGGCGCGCAGCCCGCTCTGGTTGCCCCAGGCAACGAGGCGTTCCTCGACAAAGTCCGCACGGTGTACGCGCGCGAAGCCACATCTCAGTATCTTGCCGGATGTCAGGGGCTCCTGCTCGACCTGGCGTGCACCGAAAGGAAATGCGAGGGGGACCGCTACGATGTCTCGCTCGAGGTTGCCCGCGCGCGCCAGCTCCTCGAGCAGAAGCGCATGCTCGACGCGGAGCTGAGTGTCCCCGATGTGGCGCGCGCCAAGGGCTTGTGCGACGAATTGGAGCGCTTTCTGATCAACCTGTCCACGGCGCAAACGTGCGAAACACCCGTTGCGCTTCACCGCATGGAGAGCTTGATTGAAAAAGAACAACTCCTGCTGCGTATTAAGGTGTTGCAGTCCGGGATTTCTTAGAGGTTTGCCATGAATCGTATGGGATTGCGGACTTTGGTTCTGCTGTCGGCGCTTTCGCTGGGACCTCTCGCCTTGCCTGTCGCCGTCCCGGCCAAGGATCAGGAGATCCTTAATCAGGGAAAGATCCTGATGATGGAGCAAAAGTGGGAAGAGGCGCGCCAGGTTTTCCAGCGCCTGATCCGCGAATTCCCGCAGAGCAGCTTGCTGCCGCAGGCCTACTTTCAGGGCGCCTACTGCCTGCGGCTGCAAAAGAAACCTGAGGAGGCCCTTCTCGCCTACGAGCAGTTCCTGCAAAAGTATCCCAACGAGCCCTTCCTGGCCCGTGATGCCCGCCAGACGGTTGTGGACCTGGCGGTGTCGCTGGTCGCGCAGGGAAAACCGGCTTACCGAAACCGGTTGATCGCGGCGCTGAAGGACTCCAAGAAGGAGGTGCGCTACTTCGCCGCTCTCCGCTGCAGCTCCTTGAAAGATCGCCAGCTGAACACAATGATCGTCCCAGTTCTCAAAGAGATCGTGGCAAATGAGAAGCAGCAGGACCTGGTGACCCCCGCCTCGCTTGCGCTCCTGTCAATCGATCCAGCGGCTCTCGCCAAGCCCCTACCGCAAAAGAAGGCAAAAAGCGAATCCAAGAATGCAAACACATCGGTCAAGATGTTTCACCTTCGGATTTACGAGGGCGGAGAGAACACACAGCCGAAAGTTGAATTGGACTTTCCAGTGAGTTTCGCCCAGCTTGCCGTCGCGGCACTCGATGAATCTACGAAGGCGGAGATCCGCAAAAAGGGCATCGACATCGACAACATCTGGGAGAGCCTGAATCGAATGGGCCCCACCAACATACTGACCATCCGCAACGGCCCCAACGTCATCAAGATCTGGATCCAATAGAGTGCTGAGTGCTGAGAAGTGAGTACCGGCGGACCTTTAGAAGAGCCCGCGCACTACTCAGCACTCAGTACTCAGACCGTTATGCGTGGCGTTACGTGAATTTTGTTCTCGTTAGAAGCAAGAAGCCAGGAGCCAGAAGCCAGAATTTTCATAAGCGCCGCCTATGCTGCTTTCCGGAGGTGAGGCCAAGTGATGAGTGAACGGCTGGCCATTCGTCACTCGTCACTTGTCACTCATCACTTTCGTAGGAGCCTCGGGCGCGAGCGTGCTCCGGAGTGCCGAGAGCAGCAGAAGGACGGTGTTTTCGGTGCTGTTCGATCCCATCAATCCTACACGCCAGATCTTTCCCTTGAGTGCTCCGAGACCGCTGCCGATCTCGATGTTGTGCTGGTTGAGCAGGCGGCTGCGCACGCGCGCATCATCGACGCCCGGCGGGATTCTGACGGCGTTCAAGGACCAGAGCCGATGTTCGGGCGCAACCAGCATTTCGAGCCCCATGCTTTCGATGCCCGTTACGAAGGCCCGGCTGTTGCGCTCGTGCCGCTGCCAGCGTGCTTCCAGGCCTTCCTCCAGGATGATCGCAAGCGCCTCACGCAGGGCGTAGTTCAGTAACGCCGGGGCAGTGTGGTGGTAAACCCGTTCCGAGCCCCAGTACTTGTCGAGGAGCTGCACATCCAGGTACCAGGTCTGAGGCGGTTTCCTGCGGGCGCGGATCTTCTCCAGCGCCCGTTCGGAAAAGGTGACCGGCGCCAATCCCGGCGGTGCGCCGATTCCCTTCTGAGTGCAGGAATAGCTGGCGTCGATGCCGTTGCGGTCGACGCCAACGGAATGAGCGCCGAGCGAAGTAACCGAATCGACGACGATGACGGCATCGCGAACATCCCGCAGCGACTTCAGCTCCTCGATCGGGTTGCGCATGCCGGTGGAAGTCTCGGCATGCACCATGGCCACGACTCGCGCGCTCGATTTCTTGAATGCTTCCCCGACCCTCTGCATGTCCAGCGGCCGGCCCCAATCGGCTTCGACACGAATCACATTGCCGCCCCAGCGTTCCGCCATTTCGGCCATGCGTTGACCGAAGAAGCCGTTGACGCACACGACCACTTCTTCCCCCTCTTCGATGAGATTGGCCAGGCAAGCCTCCATTCCTGCACCGCCGGTTCCCGAGACCGCAAAAGTAAGCCGGTTGTCGGTTTCGAACACGGCGCGCAGCAGGGCCTGGATCTCGTCCATGCACTCGAAATACAGTGGGTCCATGTGGCCGAGGAGGGGCGCCATCATGGCCTGAAGGACACGCGGTTCGACATTGCTCGGACCCGGGCCGAGCAGGATTCTCTGTGGTGGATGGAATGATTTCGGCATGATCTGCTTACCTTTCTTATGAAGATTCGATCACGCGCCGATCATAGCACAACCCTCTGGTCTAACCACCAAGGCTCAAAGACGCCAGCGTCTTTATACGCCTTAGCGATTCAGACACTGCATGCCAATCATCGGAACACCTTTGGAATCCCCAAGACCTCCAAGACCGCAAGGATCCTGGGATTACACAGGATTGCGATGCGTGGTACGTCGGAAATAGGCTTTGGCTGCCACTCCTGGCACGAACATCGGGGACAAGCGCGCAGAAGAAGCTATCCTGGAGCCTGGAGCATACGGTGAGATCCCCGGGCTTCCCTGTCGCACCTATCCCCCATGCGCTTGTCCCCGATGTCCGTGCCAGGAGTGGATACCGCAGCGCAGCTGCGGAATCGCCTCCGACGCAGCCAAAGCCCCCTTTGCTCTTGGTTCTTTGCGGTCTTGGGGTCTTGGTGGTTTGTTTTTGGTATGCGACGGCATCGCTCCAAGGGGTGCGCGCAACTGTCTGAGTTGCCAATACGCTTGGGGTCTTGGTGGTATGGACTTATGGGCAAATACTCCACAGGTCGCAATTAGAGGTCGGCCTCGATCTCTACGGACCCGATGCGCCGGCCTGCTTTGCGCTCGGCGTGGCGCTTCTTTTCTTGGAGGCGCCGCTCGCGGCTCACCGGCTTGGGTTGCGTGGGTACTCGCTTCTTGGGTTCCACCAGCGCTTGTGCGATCCAATCGTGCACCTTGCGGCGAGCATCATCCAGATTTCGTTGCTTATCCCGCGACTGCTGGCTGGTGACCAGGAGCCTGCCGCTGCTGTCCAGTCGTTTTGCCACCAGGCGAAGCAGCCGCCGGCGACTCTCGGCGCTCATTCCCCGGATGCGATCGAGATCCACGTGGAGTTCGACCTTGGTGGCGACTTTGTTGACATTCTGCCCACCTGGGCCGGAAGCGCGCACAGCGCGTACCTCGAGCGCGTCGCCCGGAATCAGCACACCTCCTTGGATGAAAATCGGGTCCGGCATAAGCCTCCTAACGTGACGTTTCTGAAATTGCACAACTGGATGAAAGCAAGTATGTTCCCGTCGCAATTTTTCGAGTTGTTTCAAGGGGCCAAGGGACCCAGGGGCAAAGGGCCCGAGCTGATACTTCCATCCTTTGTCCCGGCTGAACCTCTTGGCGTCTGTCCCCTTTGGCCCTTTGTTCCTGTGCCCCTTGGTCCCTCACCTGGGGCCTTCCCGACCACCTGTTCTGAACTTCGCAAATGATTCAAAAAAAGTAGCTAATGCTATGATGGAAAGACACCGATAAGCCTGATGTCCCACCGAAGCGCTAGCCCCCGGGCATAGACCTTCCGGAACCTCTAACTTCACCGGTCCGGGATGGTCGAACCGAAGGATCTATGTCATTGAACGTCAGTGACACAGTAAGCGCGACCTCTCCGCGGGGTTCGGCGCGTTCCTCTGCCGTCGGAGGAGACCGGTTTCCAAAACGTCCCTCCGGTCAGCTGCCGGAAGGTGCCGATGTCGTGTCGAACGTGAAAAGCCTGGCGTCAGAGCCGGACAACCGGCTCATGCGAGCACATCCGAGCGCCTCGACCGCTGACCCGCTCCAGCGCTTGCCCGAGTCGGTTGAATCAGGCAGGCAGAAGAGCCGCACAAGAAAAGGGGCGCCAGAGGAGACGCCTGAACCGCCGGATGCGCAGCCGTCTTCGCTGCTGCAGAGCGTGCGGTGCCCTTACGATCCTGCGCCTGCCAGACAGCGCGACCTCGACGTGCTCGGCTGAATGCACTCGTCATTCCTGTGCCGGCTTACACCACAATCATGGGCCGTGTCCTAGATACTTGCATGGGAAGTCGTGTACCAATTGAGTTTAAGAATCGGAGATTAGAATCTCTCCGCGAGCCCCATGTCAGCGGTCTGTCCGATGGCTGGAACTCCCATTCTGACTCCTGGCTTCTGGCTTCTCAAATCCCGCGCCAGCGGGATTTCAAGGGGCGCAGTCCCTTGGCTAGACCTCAGCGCCGTATTTAAAGCAGGTCGAAAACCGAAGAAGCCTTGGATCCGCGCAGCAAGGCATGGAGGCGCAGCGCATCCATGTCGGTGAGGAGCGCGAGAAAGTTGCACACAGCGCGCGCTGCTTCCGACTCGCCTTTGCCCATCGATTCCTCGATTATCGGCCGGTAATAGCGCGGGAAGAGCACATAGCTTTTCTTCTCTACCAGCTCTCCGAGCAGCAAGTAAAACAGGTCATGCAGGATCTCTTTCCCTTTGGTGGTCATCGCGGCGACCCGCGGGTCGGTAATCACTGCTTCCCAGATGACGGCTTTGCACACGGCCGACAGAATTCTGGATTCGTCGGGAACGACCAGGGCCCAGGCGTAGTCGGACCGGTGCCCGCCGGGCAGCGGCCGCAGCGCGACCTCGGTGACGAGTTCGTTGAGGATGTTGCGCAGCGCCTGTTTTCGATGCGCCCTCTCATCTCCGGTCTCCGGCGTGCGGATGCGCCGCTTGAGCGCGCGCAGCTCGTCGCGGATCTCGCTGCGGGTCAGCGGAGGAACTGCCTCGCTCTCCCGTGTTTCCTCGTAATATTGGGCGACGCGCCGAGCGAATCTGGCATCCGTGAGGTCGCCGGGCCGCAAGAACTGAGCTTGCAGCGCGTCTTCGACATCGTGAATCGAGTAAGCGCAATCGTCGGCCCAATCCAGAATCTGACAGATGAGCGACCTCTGAGGCTGTCCCCCTTTCTCGATCTGCTGGGCCGTCAGGAGTTCTCCTCCGTCGCGTAACGCCCAGCGCGCGGTCACGGCGTCGGAGGCGAAGATGAATTTGTCGTTTCCCGTATCCTGATCGTAAGGGTATTTCATGACCCCCGCCAGGGTTGCACGCGTCAGGTTAAGGCCCGGATAGGATGGCGATTTCGGCTCGGCTGCCACCAGGACATGGAAGGTCTGGGCGTTGCCCTCGAAACGTAGCGCGCCTTTGCCCCGCAGCCTCGCCCGCCGGCTGACGTCACTCATGCACGCATCCAGGGTTTTCTCCCCCGCGTGACCGAACGGCGGATGCCCGAGATCGTGCGCGAGGGCCACGGCCTCGGCCACCTCCGGAGTAAGGCAGCGTGCCAGCTTGGGCTCTTCTACGAGCATGTTGTTGGCGATCGCCCGGGCGAGCTGGGAAACTTCGATGCTGTGCGTCAAGCGAGTGCGATAAAAATCAGCCTGGCCGATGCCGAAGACCTGGGTCTTTCCCTGGAGCCTCCGGAATGCCGAGCTGTGCAGGATGCGGTCTCGATCCCGCTCGGTAGGGTGTCGATGGTCCCTGGGAGATGGCGGCGGCTCGGGATACTGCCGTTCAAGCAGAAAGTCATCCATTACAGGTTCCAAATCCTAGTCAGTTCGCTCTTGAGGTAGTGAAACGCTTCCTCGGGATCATCGGAGCGATGAATCAGGGTCAGATCTTCCTTCGATATCGTCCCCCAGCGAATCATAGCATCCAGGTTGAGAACTTCGCTCCAGTACTCGGTGCCATACATCAGAACCGGCATCTTCTTGCGTGTTTTTTCGGTTTGAACCAGCGTCAAAACCTCGAAGGCTTCGTCCAGTGTCCCAAACCCTCCGGGGAAAATGACCAGCGCCTTGGCTAGATATAGGAACCAGAACTTCCTCATGAAGAAATAGTGGAACTCGAAGGCCAGCTCTGGCGATACGTAGGGATTTACTTTCTGCTCGGAGGGAAGGCTGATCGAAAAGCCGATCGACTGCTGGCCCAGCTGGCTGGCGCCGCGGTTCGCTGCTTCCATAATCCCCGGTCCACCGCCGGAGCAAATCATGAGCCGCTTCCGTCCTCCGTTCAGGGTTCGCGCCCACTCCACCAGCAGGCGCGCCAGCGCCGTTGCATCTTCATAATATCGCGACAGCTTGACCTGCTGCTCGGCATGCGCGATCTCAGCCTGCAAGGACGGGCTTTTATCGACTCCCGGTGCCAGCCGCTCCCGCAGAAGCGCCAGCCGGCTTTGCGATTCCTCCAACGGTTGCGCGCGGGCTGACCCGAAGAAGACGATCGTGTCTTCGACGTGCTGCCACCTCAGGCGGCTGGCCGGCTCGAGATACTCGCTGAGCATCCGAATCAGGCGGGCATCTTTGCTCTTGAGAAAGCGGAGGTTTTGATAGGCCTTCTGCAGCGGATGTTCTTTGGGTGGAACGGTCACATCATCCATCACGATCCTCCGGTGAGATTCGGTGACAGTATCTCATCCCGCGTAGCGGGACCCAAGCACATGAAAAGCGTCGGAATCGGCATCGGGATCGCAATCGTGGTCGCAATCGGCTTTTGCAGACCAACAACTTCGATAGCGATAGCGACCCCGATTCCGACATTTGTTGCCTGTTGTCTCTATTTTCGGAACAGTCACCGAATTTCAACAGTAAGGATACCAGAAGTCGGGACTCAGATTACGACATGGTGGTTGACCGGGCCGGATCCGTGGCCCAGGCCCGGATGCGACTGAATCGCCAGGGTGATGAACTTTTTCGCTCTTTCGATCGCCTGCGGAAGTGCCAACCCTTGAGCCAGTCCGGCTGTGATCGCAGCCGAATAGGTGCAGCCTGTTCCATGGGTGTGCACGGTTTCCACGCGGCGGGAAGAGAACCGCCTGATTCCGTCTTTCCAGTAGAGAACGTCGGTGGCATCGCTGGTTAGGTGCCCGCCCTTAATCAGCACGGCGGCAGCGCCGAGCGCGGCGATGCGGCATGCAGCCTCTTCCATGGCATCGAGATTGCTGACGGACATGCCCGCGAGCACGCCGGCTTCGAGGAGATTGGGAGTGACCAGAGCGGCACAAGGGAGCAGCTCCTTCGCCAGGGCCGCGCGGGCACGCTCAGTCAACAGAGGCAGCCCGTGTTTGCTCATCATGATCGGATCCACCACCAGCGGGAAGCTGAAGCCGGCTGCCCTGCGCGCCACGGCGGAGATGATCGTTTCATCGCCGAGGGCGCCAGTCTTCGCGGCGAGCGGCAAAATGTCCTCGAGAACCGCATCAAGTTGCGCTCCCACCAGCTCGGCCGAGAGCAGTTCGACTGCCTTTATGCCCCGGGTATTCTGGACTGTCACCAAAGTCACCACAGTCATGGCGTAAACGCCCAGCTGGTGGAACGTTTTGATGTCGGCCTGGATGCCGGCGCCTCCCGATGGATCCGAGCCGGCGATCGTCAATGCTACGGGAATCATTGGTTTGCCTCCGCCTGAATATAGGTCTCGGAAATTACACAACCAATTGGGACCCAAATTGTTCCCGCCACGTCGTCTGTCGTTGTTTCAAGGAGCCAAGGATTCAAGGGGTAAAGGGTCCGAAATGGATTCTCTTCCCTTTGCCCCTTGAGCCCTTTGCCCCTCTGCCTCTGAAGTTGGCGAGCTAAGTTCTGACGCAAAAGGCAACCTTCACGAAACACCAAGATCGACGACAAACCGGTCGTCGCGCATCAAGGGAATTTTGAGCCCGGGACCGCAGAGATCGACGCGGCGCACATGCACCAGCGGCTGCACGGACGGCAGGTAGACGCGATCGATGTGAACCACTTCCTCGGGACGGGAAAATTGGGCTGCACCCACCCGACCTCCGAAGTGATCGCTGCGGCCAAACGCGATGTGGAGGCCCAGCTTCTCATCCAGCAAAAGTGAACCGCAGGGCTTCACTCCGTAGTCAGAAAGAATGCCGAGACCCAGCTCGGCGATGTTTCCGTATGCCGGTTCGCGCACGAGGTGCTCCGCCTCCAGGCGTGCGGCCGGTCCGGAACCCGTGGCGCGGATGGCACGGTTCTGGTCGATCTCGTAGATTACCACCTCGTTGCCGAATTGCACGGGAAGCCGGCCGCCAGATGCACTCGGGGCGCCTTCAATTTCGCCTTCATAGGGCACGATGTATGCTTCCCCGGAAGGGAGGTTGCCCGCGGTGCCGGGTTCGTGCAGCAGTCCACTGGAAGCGTGTGCGGTCCGGTGGCGCAGGTCAAGAAAGAGCTTGCACTCCGGACCATCATCCACAGTGAAGACCAACTCGGCCCCCTCGGCGCGATCGAGCAACTCCTTGAATCGTATGACCCGGCGGTTGATCTCTTCGTAGTCGAGACGCAGAGCGGGAATCATCGCGGGCGAGAACCCCGGCATGGTTGCAGCGCGGAAGGCAAAGGTTCTAGCCATCAGTTTCAGCGGCGCAGTCGCCGAGAGTTCGGTGATGGCCACAAGAAGGCTGTGTGCCTGGAAAATGGCAGCGAACGGCTCTTCGGCCAAAGGATCAAGCTTGTCTGCCGTGCCCGGCAGCGGCCCACTGGCGTGCAACCACGCTCCGTACGGCAGATCGGCGTTGTTGGTCCGCACATTGCGGTACAAGTAAAGATGGACATCGAGGCCGAGTCGCTGACGGAGGGGAACGAGCCGGCGCACCCACTGCGCCGCCATCTCGCGGCGTTCCCGCCACTCGGCCGAGTCGGCGCGAGCATGATCAGGCAGATCGACAAGTACTGCCAAGGCATGGTCCGAAGCTCGCGGCAGAAAGACGCGCTCAATCAAAGCCGCCAGCGCCTCACCGCTCATCTCTTCCCGCATCGCCATGAACTCCTCCTTCCATTTCTTAGTGCTGAGTACTGAGTGCTGAGTGCTGAGTAAAAAACGAATGTTGACGCCACTCGCTCAGGCTTATCACTCAGTACTCAGCACTGCTGGTTGGTGCTAGAGGTTTGCGTTTTCACGATGTCCCAATCGCATTTAAGAAAAAATTGGGTTACACTAGCCTTTCTTGTAAAGCTCATAGATAACACAGCCCCTTCACAAATGTCATGAGGAGATGCGTATGTCAAAGCGAACACTTCTTCTCTCGTTGTCTGCGATTCTGTTTTTCGGCGCGATTACAGTTGCGCAAATGACGCCGTGGTTGCAATGGACGTTGCTGCCCTCGAACATCATGGATGAAATCATCGGGGAGTCTTCCGGTGAGAACGCCTGGCACGCCATCATGGAGACGGGCGGCTACGACAAGGTCCGTCCGGCGTCGGAATATGGACCGACGTCGATGTTCCACGAGACCAGATTCTACTTGGATAAGCTCAAGGAATACGGCCTACCGGGTGCGGAGGTCAACCGCTACCCGGGCCAGCCCACATGGAACGGCGTCAAGGGTGAATTGTGGGAAGTCGAACCGGGACATCAGAAACTTGCTTCCTATCAGGACATGACGGCGATGCTCGCCTCCGGCAGCGTCACCTCGGATGTGACTGCCGAGCTCGTCTGGGTAGGTTCGGGGAGAAAAGAAGAGCTCGAAGGTAAGGATCTGAAAGACAAGATCGCCGTTACCGACGGCTCCATGGGGAGCCTCGGCAGCACGGGTGCCGTAGGCGCGATTTCGATTAACTCCCCTCGCCCCTTTTTCGACCCGCTTCAGCTCAGTTGGGCATCGATTGGCGGCGGAAGAGGAGGTGGAAGAGGAGGCGGAAGCGGAGCCACCAGCACGTTGAAGTTCGGATTTCAGATTCCGCCCCGCGATGGCGACTATTTGAAAAAGCGCCTTCTCGCCGGGCAGAAGATCAAAGTGCGCGCGCAGGTTGTTTCGGAAACGGTGCCGACCGACGTTCAGATGGTGACCTGCCATATCCCCGGCACAGATCCGAATGCGGGCGAGATCATTTTTTCCGCGCACCTGTTCGAGGGATACGTCAAGCAGGGAGGCAACGACGACATTTCGGGCTGCGCCTCTCTGATGGAGACGGCGCGCGTGCTGAACACGCTGATCAACGAAAATCGCATCCCGCGCCCGAAGCGCACCATTCGCTTCCTCATGGGTCCCGAAATCTCGGGCACCGGCCTGTGGGTCAAAGACCACAAGGAGCTGATGGCCAAGACCCTGTGTGACATCAACGAAGACATGGTCGGGGAATGGCTGAGCAAGAACCAATCCTTCATGTGCTTGATGCGAACCACCTACGGCAACCCTCATTACATCGATGACGTGATGGAGAATTACTATCGCTATGTGGGAGAGGGCAACCGCGAACGGCTCCAGAACCGGGGCAACCCGAATCCCGTGCCGCGGCGCATCGTGGCTCCGACCGGAGCCGATGAGCCGTTCTATTACAGCATTGAAACGTACTATGGCGCCTCCGACCACACAGTATTCAACGACTGGGGTGTAGGTGTGCCGGGCATCATGATGATTGCCTGGCCCGACCGCTGGTACCACACTTCCGGCGATCATGTGGATAAATCCGACCCGACGCAGATGAAACGGGTTGTGGTTATCTCGGCAGCGAGCGCTTACACGATCGCCTGCGCCGACGACGACATGGCGACGAGGATCGCCGGCGAGATCACTAGCAGCGGCGCGGGCCGCTTGGCCCATCAGCTGGTGCGCGGACTGGAGGAATTGAACCAGGCAAAGCCGGAGACTCTTGCAGAAGCATACAGGTCCGGCCGCGCTTATATCACCGCCGCGGTCATCAACGAAAAAGACACGCTCGCAAGCGTCAACCAGCTCGCTGTAAACAAGAAAGTCGTCGGCGACTATGTGATTGCAATGCAGAAGTCCGTCGACGATATCGGCAAAGCACATCTGACCGCGCTCGAGAACCATATGAGAGCAGTGGCCCGGAAGCTCAACACAAGCCCCGTGGTCCTGCAGATGACGGACCTCGAGAAGCAGGCGGCAAAGATCATCCCGAAACCGACGGCGAAAGTGAAGGAGAACGGGTATAGGGGATATCAAGACTACCTCAACAAAGTGCCGAAAGATGTGCAGTCGAAGTATCCCCTGAAAGGCAGGGTCAACACCGGCGAGCTGCAGTTGCTGATTAATGGCAGCCACAGCGCGCTCGACATTAAGAACATGCTCGATGCCCAGTACCAGACCAAAACGGACTTGCAGGACGTTCTGAACCATTTGGAGATCCTGAGAGCCGCGGGCCTGATAGAGATGTAACTAGCAAGGGCTGTGCCCTTGATATCCCGCCAAAAAACAGCGGGATATGAGAAGCCAGGAGTCAGGAGCCAGTAGCCAGGATCGCCTTTGCATAGGCGTTCAGTGGGCGGCTGACTTCTTCCAATGAGTTCATAAGGACATCAGTTTGACCGTAACCCAGATCTTGCGCCAGGATCAGGTAACAAGGACTCTCCTGGCTTCTGGCTCCTGGCTTCTTGCTTCTAACGAGAACAAGATTCACGTGACGCCGCGCATAACCGGCTAACCGGGTACGGCTGCAGCGTGTCGCTGCGGGCATCGAACATCTTTTGGAGGAATGACCATGGCAATCAAGGACGCATTGCTCCCTGAATTCGATCATGAAATGAAAACCACGCGCAGAGTGCTCGAACGCGTTCCGCTGTCTGAATCACAATGGAAGCCGCATGCCAAATCGATGAGCCTGGGAGAGCTTTCCGCCCACATCGTCGACATCCCGGGCTGGGTGGGAAGCATTGTCAACAGCTCGTATGTTGACATGGCTCCAGGTTCCGGCCACGAACGTCCGCGTTATGCGTCCAGTGCGGAATTACTGTCCGCGTTCGATCAGAATACAGCCAAGGCTAGAGCGGCGATCGCTTCCAAGTCTGACGCGGAAATGATGGAAGCCTGGTCTCTCAAGCACGGGGAGAAAGTGCTTCTGACCACGCCGAAGGTGGGCGTGCTGCGCTCGTTCCTGCTGAATCACCTTATTCACCATCGCGGGCAGCTCAGCGTTTACATCCGGCTCAAGGACGTGCCGGTCCCGTCGATATACGGTCCCTCGGCCGACGAGCCGGGGATGTAACAGCAATACAAGTAGCCGCGAAATTCCGGGCGCGGCGCAGCCGCCACCAAGACGTCTCACCACGAGGACACGAGGGCACAAAGAAAGCGGAGACCGAATCCGTCAATCCATGCTCCACGTGACCTTCGTGTTTCCAGGTCCTGGTGGCAGGAGATCCTCTGACTTCCAGGAGACATAGTCCGCCAATGAAACGCCCGGCGTCAGCAGCAGGGCATGGCCTGCTTTGGGAAACTCGCGCACTCGCGCGCATGGAATCCGCGCTGCCATGAAATGCGCCTCCGTAACGGAGGGCACAATCTTGTCGCGGCCGGAAGCCAGCAGCAGGGTAGGAACGGCGATGCTCGCCAGCCGTGGCCTCAGGTCGGCGTTTTGCGCCAGTTCCAGGCGGCGCCGGTAGGCTGCCGGATGGACCTGCCGGACAATCTCATGGTAGCGCCTGCGAACCTCCTCGGGGATTCCTTCCTCGAGCAGCGCGCGGTCGACGATGTAGTTTTTTGCACGCCGAGCGATCCTGTACCCCAGCAGCCGGGCCAGCACCCGCGCCAGACGGATGCGCAGCCGACGGCGATAATAGGGGAAGGCATTGACCAGAACGAGGAGCCGCACCCGCTCGGGGTAGCTCAAGACGTAGTTGAGCGCGATCAGGCCGCCGAAAGACTCGCCGACGACCAGCATCGAGCCCGGCGGTTCTCCGGCAGTTCCTTCCCCGAGTTCGCGCGTAAGGTCGGAGAGGTCGAAATCGGATCGCGGCCGGAAGCGCCAGGGGAGAATCCGGTAGCGGGCGGACAACGGGTCGAGCTGCCGGTAGTACAGCATCCCAGTGCCATCGAGCCCGGGGATGAGCAGCGCTAATGGCTTCGCGTCGCACTTCGCTTCAGGCATGCCGGCTCATTACGTTTAGGTGCCGGGTCTGCAATATTGCATTTTCATGCGATTTCGAATATTGCGGGCACCTCATCGTTTCTTGCACATATCATACGACTGTCCGAGAATATGTGGGATAGGCAACGAGTGGGAAGGGTGAGAAATTCCTCGGTGTCTTCGGCAAAGACCGCTCTCGGGCACGATCGGCGGTTACATCTTATCTCAAGTGTGGACTTATGGTTACTTTCGAAAATGTCATTTCCGCGGCACAGCGCATAGCAGGCATAGCGCATCGCACCCCTGTCGCCACGTCGCGCCTGCTTGACGAGGTGTGCGGCAACCAAATGTTTTTGAAGTGCGAGAACCTTCAGCGGGTGGGCGCCTTCAAGTTCCGGGGTGCATACAACGCCATCAGCCGCCTGATTGAGGCAGACAGAGTCCGAGAAGTCGTGACTTACTCATCCGGCAATCATGCCCAGGCCGTGGCTCTGGTCTGTCAGATCCTGCGCGTACCCGCCACGATCGTCATGCCCAATACCGCGCCGGCCATGAAGCTGGCAGCCGTGCGCGGCTATGGCGCCGAGATCGTGCTCCATGATCCGAAGACTACCTCGCGCGAGGAGATCGCGCGCGCTCTGGCAGCGGAAAGGGGGAGTGCCATCATTCCGCCCTTCGACCACCCTGACATCATTGCCGGCCAGGGCACGGCCGCGCTCGAGCTGTTTGAAACCGTGGGAGCGCTGGACTTCTTGTTTGTTCCGTGCGGAGGGGGAGGGCTGATCAGCGGCTCGGCGTTGGCTGCTCGCCGCCTGGCTCCTGCATGCAAAGTAGTAGGAGTGGAGCCCGTGGCCGGCGACGATGCCACACGTTCGTTCCGCACTGGCATCCTGCAAACCGTGCACAACCCGGACACGATTGCCGACGGCGCCCGCACCTCCTCCCTGGGTAAGCTCACGTTCCCGCTCATTCGCCAGAACGTGGATGATATGTTCACGGTGACGGACGAAGATCTCGTCCGCGCCATGCACTTTGTCTGGTCGCGACTCAAGCTGGTTGTTGAACCGACCGGCGTGCTCGGACTGGCCGCGGTTTTGAATCATCGGTATCCGGCGGCGGGGAAGCGGGTCGGCGTCATTCTAAGCGGCGGCAATGTGGATTTGGTCGCCGCCGCCCACTGGTTCGAACGTGCCGAAATTCGGTGACAGGCACCGAATTGCCTGAAGAAGGTTGCATCCGCGCAAAACCAATCGGGCAATTGGGTGCCTGTCACCGAATTTCATGGACGTGGATCAGGTGATTCAGGAGCTGCGGCCAAAGCCGGCAGTGGTTCCGGGCATCAACGTGTACATGCAGAACCTGCCGCCGATCCGGATCGGCGGGCAATTGACGAAGAGCCAGTACCAGTGCACCTTGCAGAGCCCGGATACCGACGCGCTCTATCGCTACACGCCCGCGCCGGCGCGGAGTCTCGCCGTCCCCTTGGCCTGGCAGTCGTTGGCGGGCTTTTGTTTTCCCAGCTCGTGACCCTGTACATCACTCCGGTCGTGTACACCTTCATGGAATCGTTCCAGAACCTGTTCAGAAAGCGCCGCCCCCGCCCCGACGCAGCGGTTCCCGAGCTCGAACTCGCCGGCGTCAGCGACATCCGCCCCTAACTGGCGAAACCGGATAGACCACCAAGACCCCAAGTCTTTCTTTGTGTCTTCGTGTCTTGGTGGTCAGACGACGTTGAGTTCGCGGATGGGAGATTGCGCGTGAAAGCGGTCGAGCCGAAGCGCTGAGATGTCGAGAGTGCGCGCGATCCCAAGGACTATTTCTTCGGCGATCAGCCTGCCGACTGCCGGGGCGTGCTGGAAGCCATGCCCGCTGAAGCCGTTTGCGAGATAGAATCCCTCAACTTCCTCCACTTTGCCGAGGATCGGATTAGCATCCGGGCTCATCTCATAAAGGCCTGCCCATGACCGATTGATGGCAGCGACCGCTAGATCCGGGAAACGCTTCAGGCCGACCTCCAGGACTCTCTCGAGAAAGTCTGGGTCGACGCCCAGGTTGAAAGACGGGCGTTCTTCGGGGTTGCGCATTCCCATGAGCACGCCGCCGCTCTCCCGGTGAAAATAGAAGGTTGTCGTGAAATCAATGACCATGAGGTGATTCCGCGGCGCCTGATCGAACGGAAAAGTTGTGTATACATGCCGTCGCTCCGGGGAAACAGGAAGGTCGACCCCTGCCCAGGAAGACACTTCGCGAGCGTGCGGACCGGCCGCGTTGACTATGTGCCCGCAAGGAATGAATCCCTGGTCGGTCTCCACTCCTTCGATTTTCCCCTTTGCGTTCCGAATGCCGGCAGCCGCAATGCCGGTGCGAATATCGACCCCCAGACGGCGCGCCGCGGACGCATAACCTTGTGTCATGCCGTTCGGATCCCCAATGCCATCCTGGGCGCAATAAGTCCCGCCCAAAATGCCGTCGAGGCAGACATGCGGCGCAACTCGCGCAATGTCTTCGAGCTCCAGAAATTTCGAAGGCACGCCCAGACGGTTCTGGAGCGCCACGTTTTCCCGGAATGCGGCAACTTCTTCCGGTTTGGAGAGAAGAAAGAGATATCCGTCCTGGTGCAAGTCCACCGGCCAGTCCATCTCTTCCTGAAAGCCGAGAATCATGGGGACGCTGATGAGGGAAAGACGGATGTTGATTTCGGTGGAGAACTGGCAGCGAAAGCCCCCTGCGCAACGTCCGGTGGAACCCGTTCCCAGCAGGGTTTCTCGCTCAAGGAGGACAATCTTGCCGGCGCCCATGCGCGCGAGGTGATACGCCACGCTTGTGCCGATAATTCCGCCCCCAATCACAATAACGTCTGCCTTTTGGCATTCGTGAATTCTGCAGATGTGACCCCCGATCTCTCACTTGGACAAGTCGAGATAGAACTTCCGCCATGAGCGGAAGATGAACGGCGCAATGAAAAAGAGGACAACAAAGAGAACAAGCCATAGCGCCTTATCGTGTTTTCCCGGAAAGTCCTTGTCCCCCAGGCTCATCAAGAATATGAGTTCCCTGATCCAAAACACCAGAACAACGACGATCAAGGCGATCAAGAGGAAGAAAAACGGAAGCCGTATCATCTCATTCACCTCCCTGAATCAATGCTGTTGGGACCACAGCCCCGGGTCTCGGCATCCCAGCTTGGGCTGCCAGAGCCTTTCCCTGCCGGGCATACGAGGAGATTGATCGAATACTTACTCGCCCAGGACCTGGAAGATGATCTCGCGCGTGCGGGGCCGGTTGTCGAAATCGATGAGGACCAGTTGCTGCCACGTGCCCAGAAGAAGGCCGGCGTCCACGAATGGGATTGAGAGGCCGGGCTTCATCAGGGCAGCCCGCACATGGCTGTAACCGTTGCCGTCGCCCCAACGCTGGTCGTGCTCGTAGTGAACAGATTCCGGGACCAGGCGCTCGATGGTGGAGCGCAGGTCCCGGACTACACCTGACTCGTACTCAATCGTGGTCACAGCGGCCGTAGAACCCGGCACAAAAACATTCACTACGCCGTTCTTTAGCCCGCTCTTGTGCAGCGCTTTGGCCGCCAGGGGGGTGATGTCCAAGACCTCTGTCTCGCCCCGGGTCTTCACCTGCTCGCGATAGGTGCATACGGCCATAAGCTATTTGAGTTCCGCCTTGGCAACTGCGATGACTTTCTCCAGTCCAACCAGCGATCCGCGGTGGGTCTGTTTGTAGAGGTTCTCGAGCTGCTGCTTGGCTGTTGCTGCGATAGCGCCACCCAACAGGGAGGCCTTGGCGAAGTTCACCAGCGCCCGATCGATCCTCTGCTGCGTCTGCCAGTAGGACATCCCGAGGAAATAACAGGCCGTGTCGTTGCGCGGATTGAACTTGAGCGAGTTCTCGAGGTTCGAGATCGCGTTGGCATAATCTTGCCTTTTGTAGGCTCCGCTCCCGATGATGTAGTAGCAGGCCATCTGGATCTGCCGCGTGTAGGTAGCCCAGTCCTTCTCGCTCGTCTGCGCCGGCTTGGTTGCTGCCTGGACCGCCTTGAGGCATTGCTTGGAATACTTGTCGGCTTCAGCGTACCTCTCGGCATCTCCGTAATACCTGGCCAACTCAAAGAACATCTCGTAGTTGTCGGGGAGCTTTTGCACTGTTCTATCGGCCCACTCCAGAAACTTGGCAGTGTTTCCCAGGGACTTGTAAGCCTTGGCCATGTTGTAAGCGAGATTGCCGGTGGGGTGCGTCTTGTACGACTCTTCTCCGAAGACTACGAACTGCTGGTAGTTTTTGGTTTCCGAATACCCGGCTGCCACGAGCGCGACGGTATAAGCGTCGTCGGCGACCACGGTCAGGAATTGCCTCCCCACGGTGATCACCTGAGTCCACCTTTTAGCGTCCTGTAGGGTCTTTAGCATTCCCTGAAAGTCCGACACTATGTATTGCTTTAGCGTCGATTTGGGGTAGGTTTTGAAAAAATGGAGGATCAGTTCCATCTTCTTCGCGGGATCGGATTCACCCGTGATGCCCTGGAAAGCGCCGTATTCCTCAACCGTGTATTGGGGAGTCTCCTGAGCCAGTGCATTCGGGCTTGGGCGGATCAACACCAGGCAGCCAAGGATGAAAGCGAGGAGTAACATCCTGCGCGTTGATCCTGACAGAGTAGTCATGTCTTTAGCTCCTTGTCGATGCGGAGCACGATAGCGTACGGAAACTGCCCGTGCGGGAAAGTGCTCCTGCGGATATTGGTCTGTACCAAGAAAAAGCCAGCCGTCCTACTCTATATCAGAGCGGAAATGGCTGTCCAGAATTAACCACATTGCGGTCCAGACACTTGCTGTCGAAACCGCAAAGCTCACGAATAAGATGCTCGGCACTCTGTATAGGCTGGGAGGTCTCTGCGGCTTGATTTTGAGATTGCTGGGTCGAGAAGTCCTCCTGTATTCTTCGAGCCATGATCCTCCGTGAGGTCCCCCTTACCGTCATCGACTTCGAAGATGAAACCTACCGGATCAGTGAAGTCCTCGACCTTGTCCGAATGAGGTCGTCGCTTCAGGCAGTAGGCCTGATCAATCCGGTGGTTCTTCTTGAGTGCGCCGCTCCGTCGGCACACAAGATCGTCTGCGGGTTCCGGCGACTGCATGGGCTGCGACAACTGGGGAGAGCAGAGGCAGCGGGAAGGTTGTTGCAGCCGACCGACTTCAGCCCACTCGAAGTTTTTCTCAAAGCCCTTTGGGACAACCTCTCGCACCGGCAACTGAGTCCGCTCGAAGCAGCGCGGGTTCTCTTCAAGCTCAAGCACCAATGGGGCGTGGAAGACGAAGCTTTAGTGACGCACTTTCTTCCGCTGCTCGGCCTTTCTCCGCACCGCAACGTTCTGCACAGCTACCTCAGCCTGCACCGGCTGCATCCGGATTTGCGGAGCTTGCTCAACGCTGGGGATCTCGCGCTGTCAAGCGCGGGACGTCTGGCAGAAGCCACGCCCGAAGTGCAGGCGGGTGTGGCGCCGGTGTTGGCCGCAGTCCGCTTGAGCGCGAACCTCCAGCGGAAAGTGCTTGAACTGGCCGAAGACCTTGCTGCGATCTCCGGCGGCACGCTGGTTGAGGTCCTGAACGAGGCCGAAATCCTGGAGATTGCCGGTGATACGTGCCTGTCAGCTTTCCAGAAGGGTGAGAAGATTCACGCCTGCCTGTATCGCCGTCGAAACCCGAGGGTCTCCAAAGCCAGGGAGACCTTCCTTGCTGAAAAGAAGAAGCTTAGCTTGCCGGGGACGGTGCGCCTGTCGCCGGACCCGTTTTTCGAGAGCCCGCGTCTGCGCGTGGAGTTTGACGTGGCTTCCGCAGAGGCATTTCGGGAAACAGTCGAAGTGCTTGGGCGCACCTGCCGGGCTGCCTCCCTGGAGCGCCTGTTCCAGATCTGGTGAAGAGCGCAATGGTCCCTTATTGTCCCGAGCGCATTCTGGTCCATGAAGAATCATGGAAGGATGCAACGACTCGCGAGATGCTAGAGAGGCTGCGGGGCGTTCCTACAAGTACGATCCGGGACGTCGACGCCCTCCTGCCCGAGCTGCGCGCGGCGCCTGAGTTCCGTACGGCAGGCAAACGCACTTTGATTCTAACGCGTAATCTCGGCAGTTTTATGAAGGAGTGCCCGGGTGCGGGCGCCGAGATCTGCTGCAATTACTTCGTAATTAACTACGCCTTGAACTGCCACCTGGAATGTACATACTGTGTCCTGCAGGCATTCCTGAACAACCCGGCACTGACTATCTACACCAATATCGACGACCTGATGCGCGAGGTGGAGGAGAGGGTGCGGCGCTCACCCGGGCGCACTTTCAGGATTGGAACCGGCGAGACTGCCGATTCGCTCGCGCTCGATGACATTACCTTTTACTCGCTCCGGCTCGTCCCTTTCTTCCGCTCGCTTCCGAATGCCGTCCTGGAGTTGAAGACAAAATCCGCTCAGGTGGCGAATCTGCGGGCCTTGGATCACGGCGGGCACACCATCGTTTCTTGGTCGCTCAACCCCGACCGTGTAATCCGCAACGAAGAGTTCAAAACAGCCACTCTTGGAGAACGGCTCGGCGCTGCCCGCCGATGCCAGGAGTGGGGCTTTCGCGTCGGTTTTCATTTCGACCCTCTGATCTATTACAAAGGCTGGGAGCGGGATTATGAGGAGGTGGTGCGCGATCTGTTCCGTTACGTGGATCCTGATGGAGTCTGTTGGATCAGCCTCGGATGCCTGCGATTCACGCCCCACCTGAAGGACATCGTTCGGCGACGGTTTCCGCGCTCCGCTGTCCCTCAGGGCGAATTCGTTCCGGGCCACCACGGCAAGCTGCGCTATTTCCGGCCCGTCCGCGACGAGATGTACGCGAAAATGCGAGCCTGGATCGGCGAGAACGCGCCGCAGGTTTTTGTCTACCTATGTATGGAAAACCGCGCCGTTTGGGAGCGAAGCTTCGGCCGGGCGCCGGCATCCTCGAGCGAGCTCGCTGAGAAGATGGATTTGCTGGCCGGCGTTAAACTTCCTGAGGACTCTTAACGTGGTTTTGGAACTGATGATATTCGGCTCTTGTCGCCGACTCCTGATTGCTCAGCTTTTCGCTTTCGGTCTCTGTACAGGAAGTGAAGATCCTTGACGGGATTGCCGTGGTCGGAATAGCAGAAGGCTAGGGCGAGCACGCAAAGAACAGCAAGAAGAGTCAGAAGGATCCCGACCATCATTCCTCCCTCGCATCCCTTCGCTGAATCAAGGGATGCAGTGCACAAGAACGAGGAAAACCATGTTCTGGCTCTGCCAGGTACTTCCTTATTCTTCCACCTTGGCTATACCTGCTACATTCTCAGATCTTTCGGGAATTCTCAAGTCATTTCTGCATGAGATCGTTTTCATTCAGTGAGTGAATAGGGTGGATGGCGCCCTCTCACGCTTCGACGGCAAGAAGCGGACCCCAAGCCAAACCGATCGAATTCTCCCCGCTATGATAAAGTAATGTCAGAATGTGCAGGGAGAAGCGCCGATGGAGCGTGACGAACCAAAAGCTGTACCGGTGAACCTGAACAGGGTCAAAGTCAAAGATCCTGTGTGCGGCATGAGCGTGAATCCTCATGCCGCCGCAGGAAAGACTGAGTACCAAGGGAAAACCTACTATTTCTGCAACCCGACCTGCGAGGCGCGCTTCCGCGAGGCCCCGGGAAAATATCTTGAAGCGAAGGCACAGCTCCCGCAGGGCGAGGCAACTCAATACACGTGCCCCATGCACCCGGAAATCCGCGCCGGCCGCGCGGGAACGTGTAATGCGTGCGGCATGGCATTAGAACCCCTGGTGATTGTTCCTCAAACCAGGACCGACTACATCTGTCCCATGGATCCCGAGGTGGTGAGCGGCAAGCCGGGCTCGTGCCCGATTTGCGGTATGGCGCTCGAGCCGCGGACGGTCACGCTCGAAGAAGAAGTCAATCCGGAACTGGAAGAAATGAAGAGGCGGTTCTGGATCAGTCTCGTGCTGACAGTTCCGATTCTCCTGATCGCGATGGGCGAAATGATCGCCGGGCCGGCGCATCCGTCCGTGCTCTCCGGCAGGGCGCCGATCTGGATAGAGTTCCTGCTCTCGACACCGGTAGTGCTTTGGGGCGGGTGGCCCTTTTTTCAGCGGGGCTGGGCTTCGATTGTCAGCCGCAAGTTGAACATGTTTACCCTCATCGCCGTCGGCACCGGAACCGCGTATCTCGACAGTCTGATCGCCACACTGTTTCCGTGGATATACCCGGAATCATTTCGCGTCCACGGAGGTCAGCCTGCCGTCTACTTTGAAGCCGCGACGGCGATCACGACGCTGGTTCTGCTCGGTCAGGTGTTGGAAATCCGGGCCCGCAGTCGGACGAGCGCCGCCATCAGGGCGCTTCTGCGCCTGGCGCCCAAGACCGCGCGGCTGGTGCGCGAAGACGGCGCCGATCAGGATATCCCTCTGGATCAGGTCAAGCATGGAGACCGGCTGCGCGTGCGCCCGGGAGAGAAGGTGCCGGTAGATGGAGTGATTCTTGAAGGATCGAGCTCCGTGGACGAATCGATGGTGACGGGCGAGCCGATCCCCGCAGAGAAATCCCAGGGGTCCCGGGTCACCGGTGGAACCGTAAACGGCACAGGAAGCTTCATCATGCGGGCGGAGCGTGTCGGGAAAGACACCCTGCTCGCCCAGATCGTTCGCATGGTGAGCGAAGCGCAGCGGACGCGGGCGCCGATCCAGCGTCTGGCCGACAGGGTGTCGTCTTATTTTGTCCCGGGCGTCGTCATGGCAGCGATTGTCACCTTTGTCGTCTGGGCCTGGATCGGGCCGCCGCCGCGCTTTGCGCATGCCCTGGTGAACGCTGTAGCGGTGCTGATCATCGCCTGTCCGTGTGCGCTCGGGCTGGCGACGCCTATGTCCATCATGGTGGGCACCGGCCGCGGCGCGATGGCCGGCGTGCTCATCAAGAACGCCGAAGCACTCGAGATGCTTGAGAAGATCGACACTCTGGTCATCGACAAGACCGGCACGCTCACCGAAGGAAGGCCGCGGTTGAACGCGCTCGTGAGTCTTCCTCCTTTGACTGAGACGGAGCTTTTGCGCGCAGCGGCCTCGTTGGAACGAGGGAGCGAGCATCCGCTCTCAACTGCGATTGTTTCAGCCGCCGAGCAAAAGGGGCTCCGGCTAGGTGAAACTAAGGATTTTCGCTCCATGCCAGGAATGGGAATCACCGGCAGAGTCGATGGGCACACGGTTGCTCTCGGCAACCGCGGGCTACTCGACAAGCTGGGGATCGATCCCGCGGACTTGATTGGGAAGGCGGAAGAGCTGAGCTATGGCGCAAGCTCGATTGTATTCTTAGCCATCGATGGCCGCCCAGCCGGGCTCCTGACAGTTTCCGATCCGATCAAGGAATCTACCCCCGAAGCGATCCGGATGCTGCATCACGATCGCGTGCGACTGATCATGTTGACCGGTGACAGTCGCACCACTGCTGATGACGTGGCGCGGCGGCTGCACATCGACGAGGTGAGGGCCGAAGTTTCGCCCGAGCAGAAGGGGGACGTCGTCAAGGTGTTGCAGGCGCAGGGACGCGTCGTCGCCATGGCAGGAGACGGGATTAACGATGCGCCTGCGCTGGCACAAGCCCATGTAGGGATTGCCATGGGGACAGGGACGGACGTCGCTATTCAGAGCGCCGGCATCACCCTGGTCAAAGGAGACCTGCGGGGCATCGCGCGCGCGCGCAGGCTCAGCCGAGCGACGATGCGCAACATCCGCCAAAACCTCTTCTTCGCCTTCGTCTACAATAGCTTGGGAATTCCAATTGCCGGGGGCATTCTGTATCCGCTGTTCGGTTTGCTGCTCAGCCCCATGATCGCCGCGGCCACGATGACCTTCAGCTCAGTCTCGGTCATCAGCAACGCTCTCCGCCTGCGCCGCCTGGAACTATAACGTCGCTGGAAATGTCGGAATCGGCGTGGTAATCGGCTGTTATGCCTGCAAGCTCGACAGCGAACTTCCGATTCCCACGCTGCTGTGCATGCCGCCGCAGCCTAGCTGTCCCGTCGGACGTAGATGTTTCGGGCTACTTCCTCTTCGAGGGCGATTTCGGTCTCGTCACATTGCAGCACGCAGCTCGGCCACTTTTGCAGCAGCTTAAGCCGATTGCCGGGCGTCATGCCGAGCGATGACAGCTTCAACATGCGCGCGTGTTCGGTCATGCACAGATAGGAGATCGTGGCGGACTCGCCCACGTCGAGCTGATCGCAGGAGAGCAGGATGGGACGAAGCTCTTCCTGGGCCCTGCGGCAGCACTCACCCACGGGTATGGGTTTGCCGTGGGGGCAGTAGCGCGGGTGGCCGAGCAAAGTGCAGATCGAGTTTGTGATCCCTTCGGCCAGGACATGTTCGAACTCGCAGGCGGCGTCCTCGCTATCGTCCACACGTGCGCCCAGGGCATCGCAGATCAGGCGCTCTGCGAGACGGTGACGTCGTATGATCTGCTCGGCCAGCTTGCGCCCTGGCTTTGCCAGCCTGAAGCGCTGCCCATCCTCGATATTGATCAGGTTTTGCTGCCGCAATGCCTCCAAAAGCTCCTGCGTTACTTCCGTCGCCGCTTCACGGGAGATGTCGTCGAGGGTGCCTTGTCCCTTTTCCTCGAGAGTCCAGAGCGCCTCGAGGACCTCTGCCAGCTGCTCGGGAAGCTGGTCGCTTGTGAATTCCATGTCGATTGTGTCCGGGTTCCGGGTTGTTGAATCAGTTTGCCCGGGAATGAGATCCTAACGAAAAATTCCTGGGTAACATAGCGAAATTGGTGACAGGCACCTGAAAAAAGGTGCCTGCCACCAATTCCAAAGAGCCCGGCGTTAGCCGAAGGTGATATGAAGCGTGCGCAGCACCCAGCTGACTACCGCGCCGACGCTGATGGCGAACGGGACGATGAAGGAAGTGATGGCCACGGCGCGCTTCATCCCCTGCTCTTTGGCGATGACCAGGAAGCTGGCGAAGCAGGGGACAAAGAGTGTGATCACGATCAGGCTCACGACCACCTGCTGCGCGCTCAACATTCCCGTGCGCGCCATCTGGAACAGGCCTGCGGCTCCATAATCGCGCCGCAGGAAACCCAGCACAAAAGCGCTCGCCGCCTGCGCCGGAAGGTGGAGCACCCCTTTCAGAACCGGCGCGAGCCCCGTTTGCACCCATTCGAGCAGGCTTTGTCCCGACATGCGAACCTTGTCCAGGACGAACAGAACCACCGTCCCGTAGAGGAAGAGAGGAACCGCTTCCTTCAAATACCACTGGACACGATAGCTGGTCTTCAGCGCGATGTTCTTGAGCTGTGGCATGCGAATCGGTGGAATCTCGAAGATGAACTCGCTGGCTTGGCCGCGAATCAGCTTCGATGAAAGATAGCCGACCAAAAAGAGTTGCGATGCCACCACGCCGATCACGGTCAGGGTCGCAGCGGGGGAGAAGCCTGAAGCGATGCCGAGGATCACGCCGAGCTGCGCCGAGCACGGGATCCCCACGGCGAGAAGCAGGGTAGCGATGAACCGTTCCTTGCGCGAGCTCAGGACCCGCGTCGTGATTGTGGCCATTGTGCAACAGCCGAGACCGAGCACCATCGGCAGCGTCGCCTTTCCGTTGAGCCCCATCAGGCGCATCACGCGATCCGACAGAATCGAGAGTCTCGGCAAATAACCGCTGTCTTCCAGGAGCCCGAACGCTATGAAGAAGGTGGCAACCACCGGCAGGACAATCGCAATCGCATAGGTCAGCCCCATCGACACCAGGCCGTATTTGCCGGCAATGAATTCGCTGAGCAATCCGGGAGGCAAGAGCTGCTGGATCCACGGGATCAGATAACGTCCGAAGATGATGTCCTCCAGGAAGCCGACCAGCGTCTGCGCCCCCGTGTAGCCGACGAATTCAAAAAGCAAAAGCAGAACGCAAATCAGAATCGGAATGCCGGTCACGGCTCGGCGTGTCAGAATTCCAACCTCATGCGCAAACTTCCGGCTGCGAGCGATGAGAAAGCCGAGGGGGACGATGACGGGAGCGATGAAAAACAGGAAGTGCAATGCCTCGAGAGCCAGGCCGAATTCTCCGCGCCCCGAGGAAGCCTTTGTCAGCAGCAGCGTGGCAAGGAACCCGGAACTCCCGGAATCGTGCGCGAGGCGTGCAGCGAGAAACCGGGTCGCCGCCCCGTAAGGTGTCCAGATGCCCATCATGCCGCCGAACTCATTCCAAGCGAAAAGAACCAGACCGGCGAAGAGCAGAGTGAGCCACATCCGCGATGCGGGGCTGTCGCTTTCTTCGAGCAGTCGGGCCTCTCTCTTCTTCTTGAAGGTTGCAGTCGAGCGGTCCAAGAATTCATTTCTGGTCGCGGCCACATCCTTGGCTAGAGACCGATGTGCGGCATCGGCGTAAGTCTTCTGGGCGTAGTTAAGCCGATCTATGGCCTGTTTCCCCAGCCATGATTCCAGCCGGCGCGTGAAGCCGGCGTCGCCGAGCGACAACCACTCGACGGCCAGCGCTCCAGGTATGGAGCCCAACCCGTTCAGCACAGAGGCGACATGGCTCATCGGCCGGCAATCGTGCAGCGGATTCATCGGCCGCGACGCGTTCTGCATTGCTTGCAGGAGCTGGCGCCGGCCCTGCGAGTAAATGGCCACCGTCTCGACGACCGGGACGGACAAAAGGTTGGACAGGCCTCGTACGTCGATTTCGATGCCGCGCTCCTGAGCCTCATCCATCATGTTGAGCACGAGAACCATCGGGATGCCGAACTCGATCAACTGCGACGCTACCAGAAGCGTGCGGCGCAGATTCTTGGCATCCGCCACTTGCACGATGAGGTCGGGCTGCTCCTGGAGCAAAACCTCGCAGGTTATGCGCTCGTCTTCGGACTGGGGGACAAGACTGTGGACCCCCGGAGTGTCCACGATCTCATAGGGGATGCCGCCCAAGCTGATCCGGCCGCGAGAAACTTCGACCGTGGTCCCGGGGAAATTCGAGACCATGACATAATTGCCCGTCAGCAGCCTGAAAATGACCGATTTGCCGACGTTCGGATTGCCGACCAAGACCACCTTCCTGGCGGCGGGCCGCTCGTCCACTGTCATGCTGCTCAACCTCCTGCTAAAGTCTGCATCGGTAATTATGAAAGCAGACTTCAAAATTTAGCAAATCTCCTGCGATCGCGCCAGTGATGGAATCCAAATCCGGTGACAGTCAACAAAATGCCCGAAGAAGCTTTCATCTGCACAGGACGGCCTAAAGCCCGTCCCCACTATATGTTACTCTCAGAGATCTCAAGTGGGCACGGGCTTCAGCCCGTGCGCTTTTTCATGCGCTTGGGTGCGCGAATCGCGCATGAGATACTGTCACCGAATCTGGAACACTATTTTTGCATGATTTTCCTCGGTGCGGACGGATAGAATTGTCGCTTCATCAGATAATCGGATTCCTATCCGCCTGGAGGACTCATGAATATCAGCTTGCCCCGCATCCATCTCACCTCTCTTCCTACGCCGCTTGAACCGCTCGCACAGCTAGGCAAGGCCCTGGGCGGGCCGCGCCTTTTCATCAAGCGGGACGATCTGACCGGGCTCGCGGGCGGCGGAAACAAGACGCGCAAGCTCGAACTCCTGGTTGCCGACGCTCAACTCAAGAAGGCCGATGCGCTCATCACGGTTGGTGCCGAGCAATCGAATCATTGCCGCCAGACCGCAGCGGCAGCCGCCAGGATGGGCCTGCGCTGCATCCTGGTATTGCGCGGCCAGCCGCCCGCCGCACCCCTGGGGAACCTGTTGCTCGACCACCTGCTGGGGGCTGAGATCTGCTGGTCGGGCGGCCGCACGCGCGAGGAGGTAATGGATGAGGTGGTTGCTCGCGAACAGTCAGCCGGACGCAACCCTTATCCAATACCGCTCGGCGGCTCGAATCCGCTGGGCGCGGCGGCCTATGCAGCAGCCATGGACGAGCTCATGCACCAGACGACAGAGCGCTTCGACCGTATCGTCTTTGCATCCAGCTCCGGCGGCACGCATGCGGGGCTTGCCGTCGGCGCCGTCATGACCGGATTTCGCGGACAGGTTCTGGGCATCAGCATAGATGAGAATCTCGCATCGCTGCAGCAAATGGTTGCAGAAATCGCAACCGGCGTCTGCCGCTTGCTCGGCGAGCCGAGGACCTTTCATCCCGGCGATATAGTCGCAAACGCGGACTATCTCGGCGCGGGGTACGCGATCATGGGTCCGTCGGAACGGGAAGCCATCGATCTGTTTGCGCGCCGCGAGGGCATCCTGCTGGATCCGGTTTACACCGGCAGGGCCGCTGCGGGCATGATCGACCTCATCCGCCGCGGCCTGATCGGAAAGGATGAAACGGTCCTCTTCTGGCATACAGGAGGCGTCCCTGCACTCTGGGCCTATACGAACGAGCTTATTTCTCCTGACTTCTTTTCAGCGAGTCTCCCTGACTAATTCCAGAAATGCCCGGGCGGCATGGCTCAGAGAGCGGCGGGCGGGATAGGCCAGACGGATCTTGCGCTCGACGTGGAGTTCGTTCACCCTCACTTCTCGAAGCGTCCCTTGCTCCAGCTCGGGTTCGACGCACATGCGTGGCAGGAACGCCACGCCCTCGTTTCTCTGCACGAGCTTACGGATCGACTCGACGGTAGGCATCTCCAAGTCCATGTTCAACTGCACCTTGTGACGCTGAAACTGCTCAAGAACAATGTGTCTGTAAGGTGAGTCGACATGGTGCGCGATGAAAGTCTCCATTCCCAGTTCGGTGATGGATACCGTCTCCTGGTTTGCCAGCCGGTGTTGGGGAGACACGACAAAAGCCAGATGATCGTTGTAAATGACTCTCGAATCCAGACGGTTGTCCGCGGGATCATAGCTGAGGACGCCGAGTTCCAAGTCCCCTTCGACAAGCTGGCTCGGGATCTTGCTCGACAGGCTGCGCCGTATCTGTATCCGCACCCTGGGGTAGAGCCGGCGATACTTCTGTATGTGCCGAAGCAAGTACAGCGTCGTCGATTCGTTTGCTCCTATAGTCAGACGGCCCGCCGTGTTGTCTCTCAGCTCTGCCAGGGCATTTTCAAGCTCGGTCTGAAGGTTCTCCAGGCGCCGCGCGTGCTCGAGGACAATCTGCCCGGCATCCGTAAGCATCAAGTTCCTGCCGGAGCGATCGATTAGTTTCTCACCCAATTCGCTCTCCAAACGCTGAACCGTCATGGAAACGGCAGGCTGCGTACGAAAAAGTTTTTCGGCGGCGCGAGAAAAGCTTCTCTCCGTGGCAACTGCGTAAAAGACCTGGATCGGGTACAGATCCAGGCGACTGATATATTTATTTTTATTCATAACGACTGTTTATACTATCAGCAATAGTTATACTTCAAGGGAAAATTATAAATTTGCCAAATCAAACTCAGCCCGCGATAATCCACCTCAGTTTGCTCGCCAAGGTGATTCAAGGAGGAAAACTGAATCGGAACGTGCCCATGAACAACCGCATATGCATTTTCGATACAACGCTTCGAGACGGCGAACAATCACCCGGCTGCAGCATGACGGTTGAAGAGAAGGTGCGCATGGCGGCTAAACTGGAAGGGCTCGGCGTAGACATTCTCGAAGCCGGATTTCCCATCGCTTCGGACGGCGATTTTGCCGCCGTCAAGGCAGTGAGCCGGCTTTTCCCCAATATGCGTGTGGCGGCTCTGGCACGGGCCTGCCGGAAAGACCTGGAACGCGCCGCCCTCGCCTTGGGCAAGGCCAGGCGTCCGCGTCTGCACACGTTCATTGCAACCAGCGACATTCATTTGCGCTTCAAGCTCAAGAAGTCGCGCGGACAGGTATTGGAGGAGGCTGTTGCCGCGGTTGAACTGGCGCGAAAGTGTGTGGATGATGTGGAATTCTCGGCCGAGGACGCCACGCGTACCGATGCCGACTACCTCGAACAGGTCTGCAAGGCGGTCGTTGCCGCGGGAGCCCGCACGATAAACCTGCCCGATACGGTAGGGTACTCCACTCCCGATGAATTTGCGGCTCTGATCGCAAGGATGGTGTGTGCGCTCGGGGATGACGTTGTGGTAAGCGTGCACTGCCACAATGACCTGGGCCTTGCCACCGCCAATTCGCTCGCGGCGGTGCAAGCAGGGGCACGGCAGATCGAGTGCACCGTCAATGGCATCGGCGAGCGTGCCGGAAACTGTGCGCTCGAGGAAGTCGTCATGGCAATCAAGACCAGAAAGGATCGGCTGCCTTTTGAGATCGGCATTGTCACAGAGCAGCTGTTTCCCGCCAGCCAACTGCTGGCGGAAGTCATTACTTTCGGGCCCCAACCCAACAAGGCGATCGTCGGCCGCAACGCCTTCGCGCACGAGGCCGGGATTCACCAGGATGGATTCCTAAAGGAGAGGACGACCTACGAGATCATCGACCCGATAACGGTTGGAGTGCCTGCCAGCCGTCTGGTCCTCGGCAAGCACAGCGGGCGGCACGCACTCGGGGATCGTTGCGAGCACCTGGGATATCCGCTCACCGGCGAGGAGTTGGAGGTCGTCTATCAGCGCTTCGTCGAGTTTGCAGACCGAAAGAAAGGAGTCCTTGACGAGGAAATCGTTGAGCTGGCTCGCAACGGGGTCCAACGCTATTCCAGAGCAGCAAACGAGTGACCGGATTATGGAACTGAGAATCCTGATTCTCCCCGGCGACGGAGTGGGGCTCGAGGTTACGCGGGAAGCAGTGCGCGTCCTCCGGCACGTAGGAGAGACATTCAAACACGTCCTGCGATTGACGGAAGGGTTAATCGGGGGTGCAGCTCTGCGCTCTGCCGGCGTCCCCCTTCCAGAGCAGACTCTAGCCCTCGCACTCGGCAGCGATGCCATTTTGCTCGGCGCCGTCGGCCTGCCCGAATATGACGCCGCGCATCCCGAGAGTCGCCCGGAAAGAGGTCTCCTCCAATTGCGCAAGGCTCTCGGTGTGTTTGCCAACTTACGGCCGATTCGCGCGTGCCCGGCGCTCCTGGACTCGGGCCCGATCAAGAAGCAGGTTGTTGAAGGTACGGACATGATCATTGTCCGTGAACTGACTGGGGGAATTTACTACGGTACGCCTCGAGGCATCTCCGGCGAGGGCCGGGAGACACGAGCCTTGAACAGCATGGTCTACACCTGGGCCGAAATTGAACGTATCGCGCGCCTCGCCTTTGGCCTGGCTCGCGACAGAAGACGCAAAGTGACCAGCGTAGACAAATCAAACGTTTTGGAAAACTCACAGCTCTGGCGCAAGGTCGTCATCGAGGTCGCGCGCGAGTTCCCTGAGATCGAGTTGGACCATCTGTTCGTCGACAACTGCGCGATGCAGCTAATATTGAACCCGCGGGGCTTCGATGTGCTGCTGACCGAGAATATGTTTGGCGATATTCTCAGCGATGAAGGAGCGGTCCTGGCCGGCTCCATTGGGATGCTGCCTTCCGCTTCCATGGGCGAAAGACGGCCGTCGGGCGCCTGGGTCGGTCTCTACGAACCCGTTCACGGCTCAGCGCCCGACATCGCCGGGCTGGACCAGGCCAATCCGCTCGGCGCTATCGCCTCCGTTGCAGCAATGCTGGAGTTCACCTTCGGGCTTGTGAGTGAGGCGTCGGCTATTCAGGAAGCCATTGACAGAGTGCTCGCCGGGGGTGTGCTGACTCACGATCTCAATCCAAGGGGAACGCCGGCTACAACGAGGGAAATGGGCGAGGCTGTATGTGCAGAAATTCGGTGACAGCCACCGAAATGCCCAATTGGTTTTGCGCGGATGCAACCTCCCCCAGGCATTTCGGTGCGGGACGGGCTAAAGCCCGTCCCCACTATACGTTACTCTCAGAGACCTCAAGTGGGCACGGGCTTCAGCCCGTGCGCTTTTTCATGCGCTTGGGTGCGCGAATCGAGCATGACATACTGTCACTGAATTTCTAAGATGCCTGGACCACGAAACATCATTGAGAAGATCTGGGACGCCCATGTGGTATCTGAGGAGCCAGGCGCGCCGACGCTCCTCTATATCGATCTTCATCTCATCCACGAAGTGACTTCCCCGCAAGCCTTTGACGGCTTGCGCGGACGCGGCCTGAAGGTGCGCCGTCCCGCCCTCACGCTGGGAACGGCAGACCACAGCGTCCCGACCACAACCCCGAGGCTCCCAATTGCCGACGAAGTGGCAGCCAGACAGGTTGCGCAACTGGAACGCAACTGCGCCGAGTTCGGGATTACCTGTTACGGGCTCGAAAGCCAGAGGCAAGGGATCGTTCACATCATCGGTCCGGAGCTGGGCCTTACTCAACCGGGCATGACCGTGGTTTGCGGAGACAGCCACACCGCTACCCATGGGGCATTCGGGGCGCTGGCTTTCGGGATCGGCACCAGCGAGGTCGAAATCGTTCTTGCGGCCCAGTGCCTGTTGCAGCACAAACCGGGAACTTGCCAAGTTTGCGTCGACGGCCGTTTGAACAAGGGTGTGACGGCCAAAGACATCATCCTCTGCTTGATTGCGCAGATCGGTGTAGGGGGCGGGACAGGTTGTGTCTTCGAATACTGTGGCTCTGCCATTCGAGGACTCTCGATGGAAGAGCGCATGACCGTTTGCAATATGTCTATCGAAGCAGGGGCCAAGGCGGGCCTCGTGTCCCCGGACGACGTTACATTTGAATACCTGAGCGGCCGTCCTTTTGCTCCCAGGGGTGTCGATTGGGATGCGGCACTGTCGCGCTGGAAGCTCCTGGCGACCGATGAGGGCGCTGCCTTTGACAGAACGTTCACCATCGAGGCAGACCGCCTGGAGCCTATGATCACTTTCGGCACGAATCCCGGCATGGCAATTCCCATCAAGCTGCCGGTACCGAGGCCGGAGGACGCGGCCAATCCTCAGGAACGCGATGCACTGGCGCAGGCCCTGCGCTACATGGATCTTGTTCCAGGCAAGCCCCTGATCGGGCACCCAATCGACGTGGTATTCATCGGAAGCTGCACGAACTCGCGCCTGTCTGACTTACGCGCCGCCGCTTCGGTCTTGCGAGGAAGGAAGGTCGATCGACGCGTCAGGACGCTGGTGGTCCCGGGCTCGCAGCAGGTGAAGCGGCAGGCGGAGGCTGAAGGCCTCGACAAGATATTCCTCGCGGCAGGCGCTGAATGGCGAGAGCCGGGCTGCTCTATGTGCATCGCCATGAACGGCGACCAACTGAACTCCGGCGAGTATTGCCTCTCTACCAGCAATCGCAACTTCGAAGGCCGCCAGGGCCGGGGCGGACGAGTCTTTCTGGCAAGTCCGCTCACTGCCGCTGCCGGTGCCGTGACGGGTGTGGTGGCCGATGTGAGGACTTTGCTATGATCCAATATGAGAAGTTCACAAGCACTCTCGCGGTGCTGCCGATAGACAACATTGACACGGATCAGATCATTCCTGCCCGGTTTTTGAAGACAATTTCCAAGGAGAGGCTCGGGACGCTGGTCTTTTATGACTGGCGATACGATGCCGGCGGAAAGCCGAAGCCGGATTTTGTGCTGAATCAGCCGCACGCCCAGGAGGCAAAGATCCTGCTTGCCGGTGAGAACTTCGGCTGCGGCAGCTCGCGCGAGCATGCAGTCTGGGCATTGAAGCAGTTCGGATTCCGGGCAGTAATCGCCACATCGTTCGCAGAAATCTTCCGGCAGAATGCCTTGAAGAATGCTCTGTTACCTGTCGTGGTCTCGCGCCAGATTTACCGAGAGCTGCTTGCTGCGGCGGCTGCGGATGCCGGTGTGAAGGTCACTGTGGATCTGGCGGAGCAATTTCTGATATTGCCCGACAGGCGCGCCATCGCTTTTCCAATCGACAACTTTTCCAGGCATTGCTTGCTGGAAGGAATTGACGAGCTCGGCTACGTCTTGAAGCAGGAGCCGGCGATCGCCGCATTTGAAGCCCGCCGGATTGCCGAATTAAAAAACTGAGTCACGAATTGCCTGGCGCGGCATAGCTGGAACAAAGCATTTCACCACCAGGACACCAAGACGTGAAGGCACGACGATCCTATCCTTCAATCAATGTTCTGTGCGCTTCCCGATGCGGCTCTTTACCATCAAGGCAGCAGAACGAACGACGATGCTTCGCGGGGCGAGCCAGCTGGCGAAGGTTTGCAGCTTGTTCAAGGTTCCGGTCACGCTGATGCGCTTACCCGCATCGAAATCATTCAGGCCGATGCGCACGCAGTCTTCGGCGCTCATCATGTGCCTCCGGCGCATGCTCTCGGCCGGCTCTCCTGCCACCTCCTGGAACTCGGTTCTTGTGTAGCCTGGGCATAGAGCCATCACCCGCACTCCGGAGCCGTGCAACTCTTCGGCCAGCCCTTCTGTGAAGCTCAGCACGTAGGCTTTGGTTGCGGCGTAAACACTCATGTAGGGGACCGCCTGAAAAGCCGCTGTGGACGCGACATTAATGATGGCTCCGGACCGCTTCTTCATCAGGATTTTCGCCGCCTCCAGCGATAGCTCGGTCAACGCGCTCACATTGAGCTGGATCATTTCGAGGCTTCTTGCCGGAGGAACATCTACTGCGGGCTTGACGGCGCCGAACCCGGCATTATTGATCAGGAGGTGGAATCTGTCGCGCTCGAGCCCGATCTTCGCAATAAGCTGCTGCCGCGCCTCTTGCGCCGCCAGATCGAGCCTTAGAATGTCCGCCCGTACCCGGCCTTGCGACTCGATCTGACTTGCCAGTCCCCTGAGCCGGTCTTCTCTGCGCGCGACCAGGAGCAGGTCGTAGCCACGCGCAGCCAACTGCTTTCCCATCTCCCACCCGATCCCCGAAGAAGCCCCCGTTACCACCGCAAGCGCATTTGTCACGTCATCCTCCTTACAAACCACAAGAACCGCGAGGGCATGGAATAGACTGCTTCCATTTCTTTGTGGTCCTTGAGGCCCCGAGGTTTGCTTTTCAACCTGCCGGGCGATTACCATAGCAGCGGCGGGGGGCGGAAGTCGAGATGAACCGGACCATTCTGCACGTGGACATGGATGCCTTTTTTGCGGCGGTCGAGCAGCGCGACCATCCCGAGTACCGGGGCAAGCCCGTGATCGTCGGATCCGATCCCAAGAACGGCAAGGGTCGCGGGATCGTGGCGACCTGTTCCTACGAGGCGCGCAAGTTCGGAGTGCACTCGGCGCAGCCGATTTCCCAGGCATGGCGCTGCTGCCCGCAAGGTGTCTACGTGCGGCCGGACATGAGCAAGTACGCGCACGTTTCCAGTCGCATCATGTCGATCCTTCTCCAGTTCACCGACCTCGTGGAGCAAGTGAGCATCGACGAGGCATTTCTTGACGTGAGCGGCAGCCGCAGGCTTCTGGGCTCGGGTGTCGAGATCGCCCGCAAGATCAAAGCGCGAATTTTCCAGGAACTGGGCCTGACGGCATCGGTAGGAGTGGCTGCCAACAAGTTTGTTGCCAAGGTGGCGTCTGACTTGCAGAAACCGGATGGACTGGTCGTGGTTGAGCCGGGACGGGAGGAGGAGTTTCTTGCGCCTCTTCCCATCGGGCGGCTGTGGGGAGTCGGCGCCAAAACCGAAGCACTGCTCAGCCGTCGCGGCATCCGGCAGATCGGCGATCTCGCTCGGTTTGGGCGTGCCGAGCTGGTTCGGCATCTTGGCCAAAGCGGGGAGCACCTGTGGCAGCTCGCGCGTGGGATCGACGACCGGCTCGTTTCGCCCGAAGAAGGGTTTAAGTCGATCGGCCATGAAACCACGTTTGAGCGCGACACTGGCGACCGGCAGTTGCTCCACGACACGCTGCTGGAACTGACGGAGAAGGTGGCGCAGCGCTTGCGTGCTCAAGAAGCCCGCGGGCGGACGATCACGGTCAAGCTGCGGGAAGCTGACTTTTCCACATTTACGCGGCGGGCAACCTTGCCTCGGCCGGTCGACACCACGGAAAAGATGTTTCCGATAGCATGGAAACTGTTGCAGACGCTCATCCGCGAAGGAAAGCGGGTGCGCCTCATCGGAATCTACGCCAGCAACCCGACTACGCCGGAGGATGCAGGACAGCTCGAACTTTTCGATCGCCCTCCGGCTAAGGATCGAAAGCTCGCGGCAGCTCTCGACAACATCACCCGGCGCTACGGCGGCCGCGCCATCACCCGTGCCGCCCTTGTCGCCCCAACAAAGAAGGAGTAGATTCCACCGAGACCGGGTCACATCTGCATTTCTTGGTTTTTCGTGCTGCCTCTGATTCCTGCAGATTCTGCCCCGTCGGATCAAGCGGCCGAAAAGTGGTTGACAGCGCCGCACGGGGCAAGGGATAAACAGTTCGACAATTTCTGGATGCTCCTAGGAGGAAAAGCAATGACCGCCAGGCTGCTAAGGGGCGCTGACGTGGCAAAGGAGATTCGAGAGGAACTCAAACTAGAAGTGGCACGGCTTCGCGAGATCCATGGCGTGGTGCCCGGGTTGGTGACGGTGCTGGTGGGGAGCAATCCTGCCTCGGAGAGTTATGTCAGGGCCAAGCAGCAGGCGGCTCACGACCTTGGGTTTTACTCGGTGCAGGACACCCAGCCTGACAGCATTACTGATGAGCAGTTGCTGGCGCTCATCGATAAGTACAATCGGGATGACCGGATCCATGGCATCCTGGTCCAGCTGCCGCTGCCGCGCCAGATCAACGAGGCGAGGGTGCTTTACGCCGTTGATCCCAAGAAGGACGTCGATGCGTTCCATCCCGTAAACGTCGGCAAGCTCGTGATCGGCAACGCGGATTATCTCCCTTGCACGCCTGCGGGCATCCAGGAGTTGATCGTTCGTTCCGGCGTCGACACCGCCGGTGCCGAAGTGGTCGTCATCGGGCGCTCCAACATTGTGGGTAAGCCGATCGCCAACATGCTGCTGCAGAAGGCAAAGGGCGCCAATGCCACCGTGACCGTCTGCCACACCAAAACCAGGGACATGGCTGCGCATTCGAGGCGCGCCGACATCCTGATCGTAGCTGCCGGCACACCGGAATATGTCCGGGGCCACATGATCAAGCCCGGCGCAGTAGTGATTGATGTGGGTGTCAACGAAGTGGGACGAACGCCGGAAGGGAAGAGAATACTGAAGGGCGATGTGGCATTCGACGAAGCTATCGAAGTAGCCGGTGCCATCACGCCGGTTCCCGGGGGCGTGGGACCGATGACCATAACCATGCTCATGAAAAACACGGTGCGCGCGTGCAAGGTTCACATGGCGGCGACCGGCAATCTTTGACAGGCGGGAGATGAAGAAATTGCATTTTTCTAACTGAGCGCTGACGGTTGCGCTTTTTACTCAGCACTCAGTACTCAGCACTGTGAAAAACATGTCGGAGAATTTTCTTAAGTCTGCACTTGATCAGGGCGAGTTTTTCATCTCGGCGGAGCTAGTGCTCGGCCGGGACCATGCCGTCCCTGAAGCAGAGACCTTCGTCCAGGACGCATCCCGAGAGCGCGACGGCATCAAGATCATCAGCATCACCGATCTGCCCGGGGGCAACCCGGCCCTGCCTCCGGAGTCTTTCGCAGCCTTCGTTGTCGACAGGGGCTTGACGCCGCTGGCTCACATCGCCGGCAAGGACGGCAATCGCGGCTTCCTCGAAGGCCGCCTTCATGCTCTGGCGCGCATGGGGGTCGAAAGCGTCCTGGCGCTCACGGGGGACGCCCAGAAGGACGGGTTTCTGGGCAGACCCAAGCCGGTCTTTGATCTCGATTCCGTGCTGTTGCTCGGCCTCATAAACGCCGTAGGCGCCGGCATTGAATACAACCTGGGGTCTCGCGCAGTGCGCTCGACCCCTTTTGCCTTTTTCCCAGGCGCAGTTGTGAACCCATACAAGACCAGCGAGCCCGACCAAATGATGCAGCTCTATAAACTGCGGATTAAAGTGACTGGGGGGGCGCGGTTTATCATCACTCAACTGGGATTCAATCTGCGCAAGCTTTATGAGCTGAAGCAGTACCTGGAGAAAGAAGAGCTGGGCAACGTACCGGTCGTGGCCAATGTCTATGTGCCGACTGCAACCATCGCGCGCATGATGAAGGAGGGTGAGGTTGCCGGTTGCGTGATTCCCGATCCGCTGATCGAGCGGCTGGAGAAAGAAAAGAAACCGGAGCGACTCGAGCGCGCAGCGTTGATGGTAGCCGCGGCAAAGGACCTCGGTTTTGCCGGTGCTCATGTAGGAGGGTTCCGCTTGTCTCACGCGGACTATATGTTTATTCGCGGCCGCGCTTTGGAGATCGGCGCTGATTGGCGTCGCAAGATGGAGGATCTGGTTTTTGCCTACCCGGGTGAATTCTATCTTCTTCCGCCGGGCGAGGGCGGCTTGAGCGACCCGTCCGGGGCTTACCAGACAACTGCCACCCCGCGGCTGACCTGGTTGCAACGCCTGACCATGGTCTTTCATGAGCACGTTGTTGCCGAGGATTCGGCCGGCGCCCGCTTCCTCTCCGCGAGGCTCCGTGTTGCCGGAGGTGTGGGGGACGATGAATCGTGGCGGCGTGGGTTCTGGTATCGGCTGCTCGGGGCGGCAACGGCGTATCGCCAGGTTGCACTGGGATGCGTCAAGTGCGGCGACTGTCTACAGGATCACCTGAACTACTCAGGATGCACCATGCGCTGGTGCTATAAAGAGTTGCGCAACGGCCCTTGCGGTGGCTCGCGGGTGGATGGAAACTGCGAGGCGCAGGCGAATATCGCTTGCGCGTGGGGGCAGGCATATCTGAGCGCTTTGGCGGCCGGAGAGGACCCGGCGAAGTTTGCTCATACCTGGATCCCGCCCAGAGACTGGCGCCTGGACCGGACCAACGCTCTGGCAAATCGTCTCGCAGGAGTAGACAATTACCCGCGCCGGCAGATGCTGTAAGACCGAGCCGCGAAGACCTCTCAGAAGCAGGGAACCCAGGGCAATTTCCTTGCAATCTTTGTGGACTTCGCGGAGTGCATTGGATAGGGAGTGAGACGAATGATGGAACAGGCGGGTAGATTGCTGACAGATGCCGATAAGATGGAGCTATTGAACCGGGTGGAGGAGAAGGCTGCTTCCTGCATGCACAAATATAGCGGTTGTGGCCAGTGCACGCTGCGCGTTTTGCAGGAAGAACTGAATCTCCCCGGTGGTGGAGCGGTGGTGAAAGCGGCGGGTTTCACTAACTTGGGAATCGCGCTGACACAAAACATCTGCGGCGCCCTGCTGGGCTGCATCATGGCAATGGGATTGGCCTGCGGGCGCGAGGATCTCTCCGATTCCATCTATCCGCAGCCCGAGGTGGTCGATGAGACCTATGGGCTGCCTCGCTCTCTCATGCTGATTCGGGGCTTCTATCAGCGCTTCATACAGGAGTTCGGCAGCTCGTCCTGCCGTGAGCTGCAGATCCGGATCTTCGGCCGGAACTTCGAGACGCTGATCCTGGAAGAGGAAGAAAAGTTTCGCCTGGCGGGCGGGCACACTGCCTGCGTCGGCCTCGTCGGCAAGGCGGCCCGTCTGGCAGCGGAGACGATCCTGGAACTGCCCCGCCGCTGAGGAGAGGTAGGTCCCGGCCGCCGGACGGGACCGGTGGTGTCATCTTCTCACAGTCAGCAGCTTTTGGGGCTTTTGACGATCCATACCGAGGAGTCACTTTGCGGGCGCCGTCGGGACATCGCCCGCTTTTTCTTCACTGACGCGTGGTCCCCATCAGGGTTCGGGCCAGCCTGGTGGCGGAGGAAGCGTCGGGAGCATAGCCGTCGGCGCCATATTCGTCTGCGAGTCGCTGGTTCAGGACAGCGCCACCGACCATGACCTTTACCTTATCCCTCAAGCCCTCCTTTTGAAGTGCTTCGATGACTCCCTTCATCCGAGGGGCGGTCGTCGTCAGCAATGCCGACATTCCCAATAGGTCGGGGCTCTTCGTCTTGACGGCGTTGACGAAATCAGCGGTTGGGACATCGGCCCCGAGGCTGAGGACTTCGAAGCCTGTACCTTCCAGCATGATGCAGACCATTCTCTGGCCGATGTCGTGCACGTCGCCTTCGACAGTCCCCATGACGACTTTGCCGGACTTTTTCACATCGGAGCGGGCGAGCTGCGGCTTGAGCAGCTCGAGGGCAGCGGTCATTGCTTCGGCAGCCAGGAGCATCTCTGGAATGAATTTCTGGCCCTGCTCATACTGGTTCCCGACCATCTCCATCGCCGGAATGAGGGATTTGTTCAGGATTTCCTCGGCCGCATGATCCGCCAGGGCGCGCTTGGTCAACTCAACGGCCTTTTGATCTTCCATGTTCACGATACTAAGCTTGATACCTTCCAAGATGTCATCAGCGACAGCCATTCCAACCTCCTCGTGAAATTCAGTGGAAAATCGGTGACAGTCACCTTATTTCAGGCATCAGCTCGGCTAGTCTGGATTCTTGGGTTTTGAAATAAGGTGACTGTCACCGATTTTCCTGTCACAGATTTTCCAACCGACCGTGTTTCCTGGCTGCGTAGACTACTGCATCAATGTTGACGAATGGCGTACCTTGGGGCGTCCAGCAATTAGGGCCGAGGATGCTGCGCAGGCCGCTCCCCTCAACGACCTGGATGATCTCTTTGCATTCGGCCTCGATCGCGTCAGGTGTGCCTGAAGCCAACGTTGTGGCGTAGGGCACGGGGATTTTCTTATCCGCAGTGCAGGGCGAGGTCGCTCCTATGTTACCGTTAATGGCCTTGGCGCGCGCTCTACCGGCCTTGTTCTCCTCGGTGATTTTTTCGACGCAGAGCCGGATGTCCATCGGACCGAGAAAATAGCCATCGGCCTGGTTTTGCGCAATCAGGTCAAGCCGGTCGTGCCAATTACCACAAGGATGGAAAATGATAGGCACGCCCGTCTCTCTCCGGATTGCCTCGATAAACTTCCTTTCCATCGGCTGCGTGAGCCTCTCGTATGCCTCTCGCGATATGCAATCACCGGACGACACCGGATCGTTTACCCAGACCAGATCGGCGCCGGCCTCCACTTCCGCCTTCACCATTTCCAGCCACGGATCGAGCGCCAGCTCCATGAGTTCCTGCGCCCAATCCGGATCGCGCACAACGATGGTGAACCATTTCTGGAAGCCGAGCAGGCAGCCGACGGTTCGCGAGGGACAGCTACCCCATGTCATGATGGGGACGTGCTGCTTCCCGCCTCCCCTCTTGATTAGTTCCTCTTTAAGCCTGCGGATGACATAGAGGACCTTGGGCATGTTGCCGTCTTTCCGGGGATCGATTTTCCAATTAATCTTCTTCATGTCCTCTTTGGTCTTGATCGCAGGCTCTTTGACCATGGGCACGTCGTTTTCCGGATACTTCAACACCGTGCCCAAAGCCTCTTCGACGGGGCCCATCATGTCGTAATCGATCACGCAGTCGTACTGGAACCTCTCCTGACCCACGATCTGAGCTTTAACGTAGAGATCAGGGGTTTCCCAGGTCTGGAGGAAATTCAGTCTCAGATACTCGAGCGGGACCCAACGCGGGTAGATGTGCACGGGCACTCTGTCGGGTTTGGCGCCGCCGAGCGCGGCCATCATCCGCTCCATGGGCGTCATTTCAGCTACTTGGTTGTATAAGTAGAACATGTGCCTGATTCCTCCTATAAAGTCTGGCCTGACATGAACGGTTCCTGCCGCACTTCCTCGCCCGGTCTGATGATCACGAACTCCTGCAGGTCCAGAGCCTCGCCGGCAGCGACTCTCGCGCGAGCGACGTCGAGCAGCCGCCGATGGCGCGATTTCAGACCGACCAAGCCATTACCGCACAATCCGTAGCCGATCAGTACGGTGCCAGGTGCCGGGAGAGCATCGATCTGTGCTTGAATCGCCGGCGTCGTCTTCTGGGGCGTGAGGTGCAGGCCGTACTCCATGCAAGGGCGCAAAGAATCGCGAAGTGGCCGCGACGTCCATGAGCGGTCCAGCAGCTCACTGGGGCTGCGGCGGCTCGAGCTTACCATTCCGATAGGCTTGGAGGTAAGCCTTGCAGTGGGTGTCGCGACCGCCGAGCGCTTCTGCCGCCAATACCCGGGCCATCAAACCCGCGTCGCAAGGGTCGATGATGGCGGCATCCATTCCTCGTCCCAGGAGCATCAGCAGAAAGACCTCGTTCAGCAGCTTGCGGACAGGCATGCCGTAGGAAACGTTGCTCACCCCGCAGCTGGTGTGAACGCCAGGGCATTGGGCCCGGATCCGGCTGATCGCATCGAGCACCGCCGGGCCGTGCTGCGAGCCGGTGCCGATGGGAAAGACACACGGGTCCACATAGATGTTCTCCGGCGGGACTCCCTCGGCGGTCAGCCGCTCAACCAGGCTGACTGCGGTAGTCACGCGGTCCTCAAGGCCTTGGGGAGGGGCCGCGGCCGAAAGACAGAGGGCGATCACCTTCGTGTCGTGCTTCTTTACCAGCGGCAAGACTGCCCGGAACCGCTCGGGCTCGTCGGTGATCGAGTTGATCATCGGCGGTTGCCGGCACAGCGGCAGTGCTTGTCGCAGCGCCTCCGCATCCGCGCTGTCCAGACAAAGAGGAACTTGCACGACCTCCTGCACTGTGTTCACGAGCCACGCCAGGTTTTCCGCTTCCTGGCCGGCGATGCCGCCGTTGACGTCCAGCATGTGCGCCCCGGCCTCCACTTGCTTCCGGGCTTCTTCCTTGATGAATTCCGTGTCCCTCCTGGTGACTGCTTCGCCGATGCGCTTGCGTGTTGCGTTGATGCGCTCCCCGATAATCAGCACGTTCTCCCCCTCCCTGGGATCAGACCACGAAATGCATGAAAGCTCGTCCGTGTATTTCGCGGTTGTTTGATGGATTCTCATCCGCCGTATCCGTAGCGGTGTGGTTCTGTGTCCGCGTGTGCGGCTGTGATCTGGCGGTAGCTCTTCACCAGACGCTCAGCGAGCATTCTTGCCAGGCGCCGGAACAGGAGGTAGCCGCAAACCGGATAGCGGTCGAAAATCTCGTTCAGTTTCTCCCTCCGGATCCTGATTAGCCTGGCATCCGTCAGGCATTCGGCCGAGCTCGAGTAAACGTCACGGCCCACAAGGCTGGACCAGCCCAATGCGTCGCCCTCTTTCTCCACGATCTGAGCAACGATGCCGCGATCCCCTGCGCTCAAGCGCACCCTGCCCTCTTCGATCACGTAAAGAAAGTCGGCCGGATCCTCGGCCTTGAAGACGAGGTCCCCTTTCTTGCGAGATTCGCAAGTCAGGCTTCTTGAGATCTCGCTCATGAATTCCGGACTCATCCCCTGGAAAAGATATGCCTTCTCGATAAGCATGACCCCTCCCTTTCTCATCCCGTGCCGGGTTCCAGCAGTATGAATGCAGATGAAATCATGACGCCGTCTCCTTGCCGGTTATGCCCGGAGTTTTTCACGAGCGTCGGCGGCCCGCGAATCAGAACAGGCCCTTCACCTCCCCGGTGGTGGTGTCCACGTCGATGCGCCGGAAGCCTGGATTCGATCCCGTTCCGGGCATCAGGCTGATGCTGCCTGCAAGCGGGCAGAGGAACTTGGCGCCCGAGAAGATCAGGAGATCGCGAATGGGAAGAACCCAGCCCTTTGGAACGCCCTTGAGTGCCGGATCATGGCTGAGGCTCAGGTGAGTTTTCACCATGAGCGTGGCATAGTCGGCGTATTTCGGGTCGGACTCGAGCATTTCGGCCTTGGCCATGGCTTCGGGCGTCCATGCGACGCCGTCAGCGCCATAGACGTCCTGCGCGATAGTCTCGACGCGGTCTCTCAACTTCCTCTCCAGGGGATACAGAAAGTGAAAATCGTTCTTGTCGTTGCAGGCCCCGATCACAGCTTCGGCCAGCTCGATGGCGCCCTCTCCGCCTTTGGCCCACTGGTCGGACACGGCGCAACGGGCGCCCGCTGCTTCCGCCGCTCTTCGCACCATGGCGACCTCATCCCTGGTGTCCGTAGCGAACCGGTTGATGCACACCACCGGATTGATTCCCGCTTTGCGGATGATGTTTATGTGATGGACCATGTTGGGAATCCCTTTCTCCAGCAGGTCCAGGTTCTCTTTGGTGTACTCCTCAGCCAATGGGATGCCCGGGACAACGGCCGGGCCGTTGCCGTGCATCTTGAGGGCCCGGATGGTGGCGGTGAGCACCGAGGTGCTCGGGACCAGATCGGCGTAACGGCACTTGACGTTCCAGAACTTCTCAAAACCGATGTCGGCACCGAATCCGCTTTCTGTGACGTGATAGTCGAACAACTTGAGTCCGACCCGGTCGCCGATGATTGAGGACTGGCCGACTGCGATGTTCGCGAACGGTCCGGCGTGCACCATGCAGGGCTGGTACTCGGCCGTGCTGCACAGCGTCGGATTGATGGTGTTGCGCATCCATGCGCACATGGCGCCGTCCACTTCGAGATCCCGCGTCGTGACGGCGTTGCCGCTGCGGTCGAAGGCCAGAGTGATGTTTGCCAGACGCTCTCTCAAGTCCGCCAGGTCGCGCACGATGGCCAGGATGGCCATGAGCTCGGAGCTCGGTATGATGTTGAACTGGGACTTAATCATGAAGCCGTCGTTCCTGCCGCCGACGCCGATGATGATGTTGCGCAAGGCCTGGGCGCAGAAGTCTATGACCCATGTGAACTCGACGCGAGTGGGATCAACATCCAGGCGGCGCATCTTGGTCAGCTTCTGCAACTGCTCGTCGCTGTAGTTCCGCTCGTGCTGCATGCGCGCGGTCAACGCCACCATGGCCAGGTTGTGGGCGTTCATGATGTCGTTGAGGTCGCCGGTGAGCCCCAGGGAGAACTCCGTCATCGGGATCAGCAGCGCGTTTCCTCCGCCGGCGGCAGTCCCCTTGATGTTCATGGTAGGGCCGCCGGAAGGCTGACGAAGGCATCCGCCGACATTCTTGCCCAGTTTCCCCAACCCCTCGATGAGACCAAGGGAGGTGGTTGTTTTTCCTTCCCCCAAAGGCGTGGGCGTTATGGCCGTGACCTCAACATACTTGCCGTTGGGGCGCTCCTTGAGACGCTCAATGATCTTAAGAAAATTAAGTTTGCAGACTCTCCCCATCGGGAGGACTTCATCCTCTTCGAGGCCCAATCGCTCTCTCCAGGCAGAAGGAGAGGGCAGGTTTTTCTCAGCTGCTTGCGCAATCTGCCAGTCGGCCATCTTGGTCGCATCGTACGGCATTCTGTGCTCTCCTCGATCCATTAGGTACGCGCGCCCTATAATTCACCACTGAGACACCAGGGCTCTCAGACGCCAGGCTTAGCTAGTTTCTGCCCCGAAACTCACTACCTGAGCTAAAAGACCCCTCGATTTAACAGATAAGTGGCGGCGGGCTTTAGCCCGTTCCCGGCGCCCCCAAATGGGAACACTAACGAATTAAATTCCATATCTCCACTGGAAGAAAGGAATTACTGTCATGCAACTGGCTGCATCCATGGAAAGGACAATTGGGGCGCGGGCTGGAGCCTGCCCCCACTAAAGGGATCCCATCGGTACTCTGTTTTACGGCTAAGGCAGTTTCGCGACAGAAACTAGCTAGTACTTGCTTTCCATCCATCTTTGGTCTGGACGTCCAAGCGTTAATCCCGAAAATCTTATCCTTTTACTCCTTCAGCAGTTCGCAGAACCGCTGATATTCATCATCCGGCATCTGGAACCAGTTCTCCGGTTGTGGGAAGCGGCGTTCGGTCACCTCGCTGACGTACTGCTGGAGCCCTTCCAGGATAACCTTGCCGGCATCGGCAAAAACCTTGGCCATTCTGGGCTTGAATCTGGGGTACAGGCCGAACATGTCGTGGTAGATCAGGAGCTGGCCGTGGGCGTGGGGTCCGGAACCGAGGCTGATGATGAAACAGTTATTGGCGCGCTCGGTGATTACCTTGCAGACCCGGTCGGGAACCATCTCGAGCAGGATCGAATAGGCGCCGGCCTCTTCGAGCGCCTTGGCGTCGTCGGCGATCTTCTTCGCCTGAACCGCACCCTTTCCCTGGACGCGGAACCCGCCCAGCGCGCTGGCGCTCTGGGGAGTCAACCCCAGGTGGCCCATCGTGGGAATGCCCGAGCGGACCAGAGCCGCCACGCGATCAGCCATCTCGACGCCGCCCTCGAGCTTGACGGCATTGCAGGCAGCCTCGGCCATGAAGCGTCCGGCGCTGCGGATGGTGGTCTCGATGCTGGGCTGATAGCTCATGTAGGGCATGTCCCCAATCAGCCAGGTGTTCGGAGAACCGCGCCGCACGGCTTGGGCATGGCGGATCATGTCTTCCATGGTCACCGGCAGCGTGCTTTCGTAGCCCAGCATGGTCATGCCAAGGCTGTCACCCACGAGGATGATGTCGATGCCGGCGCGCTCCTGCATCGCGGCCGTGGGGAAGTCATAGCAGGTGAGCATAGTGATTGGCTGTCCATCGGCGACTTTTTTAAAAAGGGATGGCAGCGTCGCTTGCTTTCTATCGGTCATAGCTCCTCCGTGAAGCTCGTCTCAAAGTTGAATGCCAGGCGATCGAAGTTATCGTATATGCCCCCATTATGGCGGGAAGGGCCGTTGATATCACCCGGTTTTTCGAATGTCAAGCGCAAGGCCCTCCTCACATCGAAATGGTGCCAGGCCTGGCACCATTTCCCTCCCGAATTTTCTCATGATAGAATCCACTATCTGCGAAGGGCATACGGTGCTTTCGTAACTGCCATTTTTCTGGTTCTTCGGGAGGCGAAGCTTCAAGGAGGTTTTCCATGGAAGAGTCGATCCAGAAGCTGCTCAAAATTCCACATGAACGATTGGACGAGATTAACGCCGTCTTGCTTGATCCGGATACTCGCGTCATTCGGGATGTTCTCGGGGTAGTGGCCCGCTACGGCACGCCTGCCGAAATCAACCGCAAAGCAGCGCAGGCCGGCGAACTATCCTCACTGCTCCGGCGCGTCCGTGACGTCAAACCCGAGTTCCTCGATTCCTTGCGCTGGCTCGGGGCGCAGAGGGACCGGGGCGCCTTCATCAGCATTAGAGATTACCGGCGCAAAGTTCTCGGCGAGCGCGCGGCATCCATGCGCTTCAAGGACGATTTCGCTGTGACGCTCGAGATCAGCGCGGCGCAGTACTTCTCATGGGTGATTGCCGCCGCCGAGCGAGCGATTGCCCAGGGCTTCCTGATGCCGGGGCGATTCATCCGCGTACGCAAAATGAAGGAACAGGAGGCCGACGGCGATCTGCCTGCTTTTGCCGCTGCCATGCAGATCATCGGCGCCAGCTTTGTCGAGACGTTGGACACCAAGGGAACTGATGGTTCGAATGTCCACCTTGGCGGTCCCGAAACCATCACCGGATACTTCGGCGGCGTCGGCCAGCCGAATGACCACGTGCTTCAGTGGATCGATGAATTCCTTTACTACTACACCAACTATGGCGTGCGCCAGGTGCTGAACATCAATCCCGGCACGGTGCTGGCCGGATACCTGCTTCATCGCCTCGGCATCGACATTGAGTTCAAGATCTCCGTCTTCATGGGAAACGATAATGCCTATGCCGCCCTGTGGACCTTGATCGGCGCGAGCCTGTTTTCAAGGAGCGACGGCCGTACACCCCTGATCGGCTTCAACTGGAGCAATTCCATCAACAACGAGACCATGGAGATCACGGCGCAGTTCCGCAAGGCGCTGGGCTTCGAAGACATTGTGCGCTTCGAGCACCATATCACCGAAACCTTCAGGAGTATTGTGCGACAACCTTACAATCGCCGGCAGGAGCTGGTCGAGATCGCCGATCACGTTGCCAACATTTCGGCCAAACATGAGGGAGGAGACCTGGAGGTCGAACAGACGCGCGCGCACACTTCCGACATTCTCGACTACTTCCGCGACAAACAGGAGGTCATTGCTTCCGGCGACTGGGATCACTTGCTGCAGAACTTTCTCGACAAGCTGGATGCCACCAACCGGACCGCCTGGGCTCTGACAGAGCGTGGCCTGTCCTTCGTGGCCGCTCAGCGGCTGCATCCGACATCAGCGTGAGGCAGAATCAAACCGCTAAGGCCGCAAAGACCACAAAAGACTTGAAGTAAAATCTCCGTGGTCTTTGTGGTCGGTTTGTTAGAATTCAAGCCGGAAAACATGGCCACTCAAATCTGTATCTCCATTCGGGAGCCCACCACCCAAAAGGCCGTTGAATCAGCCGCGCGCGCCGCCGAATGGGCCGATCTGGTGGAAATCCGCGGCGATTTCATCCGAGACCTGGACCTCGGACTTCTGCTCCGCGTAAAACCGCGGCCAGTGATCTTCACCCTGCGATCGCGAGAGCAGGGAGGCGCTTACCACGGATCGGAGCGGCGGCGACTGGAGACGATTCTGCAGGCGGCACGGTGCGGTGCGGACTACGTGGATGTGGAGTTCTCCGCTCCCTGGCAGGTGATCCTGCAAGGCGTGCCACGCGAGAGAGTGATCCTGTCCCATCACGACTTTGAAAAGACTCCGACGGATCTGAACTCGCTGGCTGACGCCATGGCGGCTTCGGGCGCAGGAATTTTGAAGATCGCCGTGCGCGCTTGCTGCCTCGCCGACAATGTGCGCGTTGCGCACCTGCTGGAACGAGGCCGCGAACGAAACTTGAAGCTGTGCGCGCTGGCTATGGGGAACGCAGGACTGTCCAGCCGGATCCTCGGATCCTTATGGGGGTCCTGGATGGCGTTCGCCAGCCTGCCAGGCGGTGACGAGACCGCTGAAGGCCAAGTGCCCGCCGACGTGATGACGTACCAATATCGCGTGCGCGAGATTTCACGCGCCACCCAGCTTTACGCCGTCGTGGGGAAGCCTCTGATGCATTCCCTGTCCCCCCGCATTCATAACGCCGCTTTCGTTGCGCGCGGCAAGGATGCTGTATTTCTTCCTCTCGAGGCGGCCAGCTTTGGCGATTTCCTCCAATTTCACGCAAAGTTCCCGCTGCAGGGCGTCGCGGTGACGATTCCTTACAAGGGAGATGCCCAGGCGCTCGCGTACAGCTTGTCGGTTGCAGCCGAACAGACCGAAGCGGCCAACACCCTGATTCTCAAAGAGAGCCGCTGGCACGGAGAAAACACGGACGTCGAAGGGTTTCTTCGTCCCCTCAGGCGGCGTACGCACCCGGGCAAAATGCGGGCGGTCGTGCTGGGAGCGGGCGGGGCTGCGCGCGCCGTGGTCTATGCTCTTCGTTCCCAGGGCGCCGACGTTTGCGTGGTGGCGCGCGACGCCGCGAAGGCCCGGGTTCTTGCGAGCAAGTTTGAAGCGACGCACGCAGGCTGGGACCAGCTCGAGAGCCTTCGGTGGGACCTTCTGGTTAACGCGACCCCCGTAGGGACGTATCCCGAGACCGGCGTGTCTCCGGTGCCCGCAGGATTTCTGACGGGGCAATGGGTCTACGATCTGGTATACAATCCTGCGGAGACACTACTGCTGAAGGAAGCGGCGCAGCGAGGCTGCACGACCATCGCGGGCAGCGAGATGTTTCTCGGTCAGGCCTGGAAGCAGCAATGCCTGTGGTGCGAGACGCCGCCGCCGGAGAACGTCATGGAGAACGCGTTGACCGAGGCTCTTGCTCAGCCGCTCCCAAACCGGATGTCAAGAGACCGGTAAGATGAGGGTGCCGCATGGATGAGCGCAAGGCCTGCATCATACGCACTACGGAGCGGGCGGAGGTTAAGGTTGTACTGAACATTGACGGCAAAGGTGACAGTGCCGTGGAGACGGGGTTTCCTTTCCTTGATCACATGCTTACGCTGTTCGCCCGGCATGGCGCCTTCGACCTCGAGGTTCAGTGCAAGGCGAACGAAGCCGACCCGCGCTTTTTGATGGAGGATGTTGCCGTCTGCCTGGGCTTGGCGCTGGATAAGGCGCTCGGAGACAAGAAGGGGCTCCGGCGCGCGGGGCATTCCTACACGCCGGTCGACGAGCATCTCGCTCGTGCAGTGGTTGAGGTTTCAGGGCGCCCGTGCCTGGTCTATCGCGTGCGTGCTGCTGCTTCATCGCCCGCCAGCGCAGATTCCGGCGCGGTTGAGAGATTCTGGCGGGCTCTTGCCACCCAGGCACGGCTCAACCTTCACATCGAACTCCTGTATGGCGACGCCGGACTGCCCGCCTTTGAAGCTGTTTTCAAAGCGGCCGCCCGGGCCTTGAGCGATGCGTGCCGGATCCGTGTGCGGGAATTTCGGGGACAGGCGCCATAACCTCGAAATTCCACAGAAACCAATTTCCTCCAATCCCGAATAAATTCGAGGTTATGGCGCCTGTCCCCGAAATTCCAGGGACCTGATATAATCGCCGTACCTATTGTGAAAGGGGTGATCATGCTGGATGTCGTGGCACTGGTGCTGGGCGGCGGACGCGGCCAGCGGCTCTATCCTCTGACCAAGTTCCGCAGCAAGCCGGCCGTTCCTCTTGGCGGCAAGTATCGGATCATCGACATTCCAGTCAGCAACTGCCTCAACTCGGACATCAATCGAATATTCGTACTCACCCAATTCAACTCGGCATCGCTCAACAAGCACATTGTCCAGACCTACAAGTTTGACATGTTCAGCGGCGGCTTCGTCGACATTCTGGCTGCGGAACAGACGCCGGACAACGCGAACTGGTTTCAGGGTACGGCAGATGCGGTCCGGCAGAGCATCAAGCATTTTGCGCCCTACGATGTGCGGTACGTCTTGATCCTTTCAGGCGATCAGCTGTACCAGATGGACTTTCGCGAGGTCATTCAGTGCCATCAGCAGAGAGGCGCCGAGATCACGGTTGCTTGCGTTCGCGTCACGGCTGCAGAGACCTCGGGGCTGGGCATTATGAAGGTGCAGGAAGACGGGCGCATAATCGAATTTCACGAAAAGCCGGGTCTCGAGAGTCTCCCCGGCCTGTGCTGCCCACTGCCGCAACGCAGCACCGGGGATGGCAAGCGCGACTATTTGGCGAACATGGGCATTTATGTGTTCCACAAAGAATTTCTGGTCGACCTGCTGACTCAATCGAGCGCCCTTGACTTCGGCAAGGATCTGATCCCCGAAGCCGTGACGAAATGCAAGGTGTTTGCCTATATCTACGACGGGTACTGGATAGACATTGGAACGATTCGGTCCTTCTTTGACGCCAATCTGGCTCTCACGGCGAGCCATCCTCGGTTCAGTTTCTACGACGCGCGCCGGCCAACCTATACCCACCCCCGCAACCTTCCAAGCTCCAAATTGATCAATTGCACGCTTCACCAATCGATTGTCGCCGACGGCTGCATCCTCAGCGGCGCCGACATCACACGCTCCATCGTGGGGGTTCGCAGCCGGGTCGGAAGCGGCACTACCATCAAGAACTCGATCGTCATGGGCGCAGATATCTACGAGACGATTGAAGAACTGGCAGCAAATGCGGAGCGAGGGATTCCCAGCATCGGCATCGGGAGCAACTGCACCATCATCAACACCATCATCGACAAGAACGTGCGCATCGGCGACAACGTCTCCATTATCAACGCGCACAACTTGCAGGAAAAGGACGAAGAAAGTCACAACATCCGGGACGGGATCATCGTGGTGCCCAAAGGGGCAGTCATCCCCAGTGCCACGGTGATCTGATTTCGGACCACGAAACACACGGCGCGACCGGTGGCCACAACCAAATCGGTCCAATCATGAGCTGCCGGCCGCGCTCAGATCATTCCCGCGGAGCCTCTCGATAGCCCAAAACCATCATTGTGATGTCGTCGTGCTGGGGTGTGTTGGCAGAAAACGCAGCGAGCGCTTCCTGGAGGCAGCGCAGGATGGTAGAAGTGTCAGCCCGTGAGTTCAGCCGAAGCAGATCGCGCACCCTCTGCTCGCCGAATTCTTCGCCTGCCATGTTTCGTGCCTCCAGTACACCGTCGGTGAATAGAACCAGATGCTCTCCCGGCTCCAGCCTGATGGTGCTGGCCTCATACTGAGCCTGAGGAAAGAGCCCGAGGACGATTCCTCCTTCCGTCAGCTCGCGCATGGATCCATCGGTGCGGACCAGCAGCGGCGGGTTGTGGCCGGCGTTGGTGTAGGTGCAGTCTCCTTCGGAATCGAGGATTCCAAAAAAGAATGTCACGAAGCGGCTCCCGGTCCCCCTCTTGGCCAGGCTGCAGTTGACGTTGGCGATCATGCTGGGGAGAGGAAGATTCAACAGGGTTTGAGCGCAGAAGATTCCCTGGAGCATGGCAGCGAGAAGCGCCGCGGGCATTCCCTTTCCGGCAACGTCTCCCAAGGCGAAGCCCAACCGTCCGCCCTCCATGTCGAAGTAATCGAAATAATCTCCCCCTACTTCACGACACGAGAGGTTCAGGCTGCGAGCCGAAACGAACGGCAAGATCTTCTCCGGGGGAGGCAACAGGGCCTGCTGAATCTCGCGTGCGATCGCGAGCTCTTCGGCCAGCTTCTGCTTCTCCCGAGACTCCTTGTACAGACGCGCATAGTAAATGGCCCTGGCGGCTTCGGAGGCGAGAGTGTCGAACGCCTCGATCAGGGCAGGCGACAAGCTGCTGCCGATCCTGGCGCTGTCCACATGCAGCACCCCGATGATCTCCATATTCGTGATGCCTGAAAGAACCGCCGAATCTTGGAAGGGGAAATAACGCAAAGGCACGCATGAGATGCTGCGCACGCCCAATCTTCGAGTCGAAGCATGGTTGTCGGGTTCACTGCCGACTTCCAGGTCATTGATCACGATCCGCCTGCCGGTCTGGAAGACCTCTTCCGGCACGCGCCGGCTCGTCTGGAATGAGGCCCCGTCCAGTGACTGCTTATGGGCATTCCGAGCGCAGCGGAAGCTCAGCCGGCCGTCTCCCTCCTTGAGCATGATGAAACCGCGGTCCGCACCGGTCAGCTCGATGGCCGTGTCCACGACGAGGTTCAGCAGATCGTCGAGAAGCGGAATGGAGCTGAGGGCGTGAAAGGTGGACAGGAGCATCCCCATCTCGCGAAAGCCGCGCACTGGCAAGCCTGCTTCCGGCTTGGAGCCGCTGCCGGCGAGGAGGGACTGCAGGAGATCCCCTTTGTGAAAAGTGAAAGCCTCGCCTTGCAAGCCGCCGAGCCGGATGCGATCCCCGTGACTGAGAACCGTTTGCTGGATCTGGTTTCCATTGACGAACGTTCCGTGCTTGCTGCCGAGATCACGCAGAATGTACTCGCCGTTCTCCTCCGCCACGACCTCAGCTTGGGAACGGGAGATGTTCATCTTGGGCAGGACCAGGTCGTTGTTTGAGCTCCGGCCGATCGTAAGCCTTGGCGGGAGGATCGCGATCCAACGTTCCTTTCCCGCCTCGTCAAGATAGCGGAATCTGGCCTGGACGTCCTCGGACTTTGCGGCGGGCGTGCCTGGGACACGGCTCGTGGCGCGCTGCAGACTTGCGTCCAGAGATTCAGGTGTCAGCGGCAGGAAAAGGATATCGGACGCGCCGGCGCGCCAAGCTTCTACCATCAGGGGAACTGAAAGTTGAGCGCAAACCAGCACCACGGCCAGATCGGGCCGGCGACTCTTCACTTGTCGGAGTTCCTCAAGCGCGCGCGCGTCGTCGGCAGGCTGGAGGTAGACAAGGTCCAGATCGGTATCATCCATGCTTTCGAGTCGCGTGTCGAATCCTGGGACGGCGGCCGCACGGTGGCCCGCCCGGCTGAAATGGCCGAGCGCAAGCTCCTGCTCCGTCATTCCTATGAGAAGTATGCGATGACAATGGTCGTTCGGCATGGCAAACCACGCTGTCGATTCGGACAGCAGCTCCGGGTTCACTTTCCGTCAGTCGGGGCTCCGCATGACCTTGCCGCCCCTGGCAGGATGTTGGATGCCGCGGCTCATCCCAGGCTCCTGAGCTGTAGGACCACCGACGCGATTGTGGAAGCAATGATATCATACGCCGGGGAGAATCCGTGACGCGCGAAATTCTCGTCGGCGCTCATGTGTCGATTGCCGGCGGCATCCATTGTGCATTCGAGCGCGGCCTCCGGGCGGGCTGCCGCACGCTCCAGGTCTTTTTGAAGAACAGCAATCAGTGGGAGGCCAGGGCGCTGACGGACGAGGATCGGAGACTGTACCGCGAAGCGCAGAGAAGGAGCGGAATCGAGCCGGTGCTGGCGCACACGAGCTACCTGATCAACCTGGCTTCTCCCGACGGCGCCTTGTATCGGAAATCGCTGGCCGCCTTTATCGAAGAGCTGGAACGCGCCAACTTTCTCGGCATCCCCGCCGTGATTCTCCACCCGGGCGCTCACAGGGGAGCAGGTGAAGCGGCGGGAGTCGCCGCCGTGTCGGCGGCGCTGAATTATGCGCTCGATCGTGTGCCCCCGCCGGTGGCGATTCTACTGGAGAACACGGCGGGTCAGGGAAGTTCCGTCGGCCGCAGCTTCGAGCAACTGGCGGCCATCTTCGGCGCTGTGACCAAACCGGAACGCATCGGCTTTTGCCTGGACACCTGCCACTTGTTTGCCGCAGGGTACGACATCTCCAAGCAGGCGGGATATCGCAATACACTGCGCAGATTCGGCCGATTGATCGGCTGTGAGAAGATCCGGGCCTTTCACATGAACGACTGCCGCAAGCCCCTCGGTAGCCGTGTTGATCGTCATACCCACATCGGACAAGGGTTCATCGGGCTCGAAGCCTTTGGCTGCCTGGTCAACGACCGCCGGTTTGCGGCCGTGCCCAAGATCATTGAAACCCCCAAGGGGAAGGACGTGCAAAACGACCTGATGAACCTGCGCACCCTGCGCAGCCTCATTACCTGAGAGCGCAGATGAACGCCGATGCACGCAGATCTCTTATTAATGTTGATCTGCGTTCGTCCGCGGTTGCATCGGCTTTTCGAACCCTTGTTTGTTAGGGAGCATTCCCTAATCTACGCTCTTTCTGCCCGCTTTTCGCAAAATGCCGTTGCCGTATTGAGATACGGTTTCGATGCTGGTATCATATGCGGCATGAGTTCGCAAAGGAAGATCACTGTCGTTGTTTCTGAGGATCTCCTGCAGCGCGCGCTGGATTCCTCAGGCAAAAGCCTGACTGGTACAGTGAGGGAAGGCCTGGAGTTGGTGGCAGCCAGCGAGGCCTATCGGCGACTCCGCCAGTTGCGTGGCAAGGTTCGTTTTTCGATCGATCTGCAAAAGCTGAGAGAAGATCGAAGATGATCGCGATCGACTCGAGTTCGCTGATCTCCTACCTCTCCGGCGACGCCGGCGCCGATGTCGAGGCCGTCGATGTCGCGCTAAGTTCGAGGCAGGCTGTGTTGCCGCCGGTGGTGAGGTGCGAAATTCTGAGTGATCCGGCACTGCCCGCCTCGGCTTCCGCAGCCGTCCAGCAACTGCCGCTCTTGCCAATCTCCGAAGGGTTCTGGGATCGGGCAGGCATGCTGCGTGCAAAGCTCCTTGCCGAGGGTCGAAAGGCAAGATTGGCGGATGCCTTGATCGCACAGGCGTGTCTGGATCACGACATTCCCCTGATCACGCGCGATCGTGACTTCCTCCACATTGCGAAAGTGTCGAAACTGAAACTTGTGCCTTGAAGAATCAAATGCTTCCACAGGTCCGAACCCGGAATCGACTGCAGACGAAAACAGATCTTTTGTCGGCGTCGATCTGGGTTCGTCCGCAGTTCTATCAGTGTTTCTGACTTCTAGACTCCGAAGTCGGGCCATGCGCGGCGGCTGTCGCGAGGCGGCTTCTGCGGATTCCGTACAGGAAGTAGATTGCCAGTCCCGTGACCAGCCAGAGCACGAACCGGATCCAGGTAAGGCGCGGGAGGCCGCACATCAGAGACACGCACATTGCGATGCTCGGCAGCGGAACCACGGGTACGAACGGGACCCGGAACGCGCGCTGGCGGTTCGGCTCCCTCAGGCGCAGAATCATGATCCCGATGCAGACCAGCCGGCGGATTACTCCGGAATGGGCCGCGCGCATCCGGCTGGGGCAGGGTCATGGTCTTGGTTGTAACGACGCGCTGAGTGATTTCTGAAATTGCACCATAATGTGCAGTGGTGTACAATTCAAAAGATATCTGTTGGAGACCCGTCGCATGAAGACAGTCACTTTCACGGAGTTTCGGAAGAACGCATCCGAGGTCCTGGATCTCGTCGAGAAGGGCGAGACCATTCGCCTCCTTCGCCACGGCAAGCCAATCGCCAAGATAGTTCCGGCGGAGTCGCACGAGACCAAGCCCGCATGGGGGCGCCCTGGACTGCGTTTGGTCGCCGCAGGGGCGTCGCTCAGCAGGGCCGTGCTTGAGGAAAGGCGGTCATCGCTTTGAACGTTTTTCTCGACTCCTCGGCGCTTGCCAAACGGTATGTCCAAGAGCGCGGGAGTGATCGCGTCGAAGAGATTTTGTCCTCGGCATCATCTTTGGGCGTTTCCGTGATCTGCATTTCGGAAGTTGTTTCTGCGCTCTGCAGGCGTCGCCGCGAAGGGAAGTTGTCGCAGCAACAGTATTTAAAGGCCAAACAAGCGCTATTCGAGGACATTGAAGACGCCAGCATTGTCAATGTAACGGACGATGTCGTGGCGCGTGCCGTCGAACTTCTTGAGCGGTGGCCGGTACGATCGTCAGATTCGCTCCATGTGGCCTCGGCAGCCGAATGGTCCGCGGAATTGTTTGTTTCCGCAGACGAAAGGCAGTGTGCAGCGGCACGGGCTTATGGGCTTCAAGTGGAGGAGTTGCCTGTCGGCTGAGCAGAGCGATTCCGAAACTGACCCGCAGAAAATGCCTGACCTTGCCCAAGCTGTAGAACAAGCCCATCAAGCTGCGGAAATCGTTAATCTCGATACGCTTTCGACGGGGGCTGCAGGCGGAGGGCGCTCCGGGCGGCCTCACCTTTTGAGGTGCCGCAGGATTCTCTCGAAGACATCTTGCTTAGTGGCGGGTGTCCTCGGCTGTCGCGAGGCGGCTTTTGCGGATTCCGTACAGGAAGTAGATTACCAGTCCCGTGACCAGCCAGAGCACGAACCGGATCCAGGTAAGGCGCGGAAGGCCGCACATCAGAGCCGTGCACATTGCGATGCCCAGCAGGGGAACCACGGGTACGAACGGGACCCGGAACGTGCGCGGGCGGTTCGGCTCCCTCACGCGCAGAATCATGATCCCGATGCAGACCAGCACAAAGGCGAACAGCGTGCCGATGTTGGTGAGCTGCACGATTTCGTCGATGTTGGCGATCGCGGAGAAGAAGGCGACGAAGATGCCGGTGAGAATCGTGGTCACGTGCGGCGTCCGATAGCGCGGATGGATCTTTCGGAACCACGGGCCCAAAAGCCCGTCGCGAGACATGCTCATCAGGATGCGGGGCTGACCCAACTGGAACACCAGCAATACCGCCGTCATTGCGATCACGGCGCCGACTGCCAGCAACCCTGCAGCCCAGTCCTGCTGGACATAGTGGAGCGCCGCGGCAAGTGGGTCCGCCGCTCCCTTAAGCTCCGACGAGGGCATCATGCCGGTCAGAGCCACGGCCGCCGCCACGTAGAGGATGGTGCAGATGATGAGGGATCCGATGATGCCTCTAGGCATGTCGCGAGCCGGGTTCTTGCACTCCTCGGCCGCGGTCGAGACAGCGTCGAAGCCGATGTAGGCGAAGAAGATCAGTGAGGCCCCGGTCCAGACTCCGGAGACTCCTCCCGGAAAGAATGGATGCCAGTTGGCGGGCTTTACGAAGGCTACACCTACGCCGATGAAGAACAGCAGGGTGATGATCTTTAGAACCACGATTACGTTGTTGAAACGCGCCGATTCCTTGACGCCGATAACAAGAAGCCAGGTGATCAGGGCGACGATGATGACTGAGAGCAGATTGAAAATGATCGGGAGACCGAAGACAACCGGGTGCGAGAGATGCGCCTGATAGGCGATGCCTGCTTCCGGGCTGAGAGAGGCGACTCCGCTTGCGGCTGCCGCTTTGGCGGCTGCGGCCGCAGACCGGTAATCAGCTGCCATCCAAGCGGGAATCTTGACGCCCAGGCCCAGCATCAACTGGCGGAAGTACGCTGCCCAGGAAATCGCCACGGCGATGTTTCCGACGGCGTACTCCAGAATGAGATCCCAGCCGATGATCCAGGCGACCAGCTCGCCCAGCGTAGCGTAGCTGTACGTGTAGGCCGAGCCCGCGATCGGCACCAAGCTGGCAAACTCGGCGTAGCAGAGTGCACAAAAACCGCACGCGACTGCAGTGAGCAGAATCGAGACTGTCACGCCCGGTCCGGCCGGCGGCAATCCGCTGCCGCCCGAAGTCGCCGAGCCCAGGACTGCGAAGATCCCTGCTCCAATGATGCCTCCGATGCCAAGCGCTGTCAGGTCAATGGCGGTAAGTGTTTTCTTAAGACCGTGTGCTTCGTCGCCGCGCTCGGCGAGCAGCAGGTCCAACGGCTTCCTGCGGAACAGTGACATGTCCAACACTCCCTCTATATCGGAATCTTCAGAATGCCGATCGCAGCCAGGAAACTGCAATCATGCGCAACCTGCCGGGTTTGCAGAGTATACGAGAATCCCCCTCTGTTCGGTATCGGAATCGGGATCGGCTTTTCTGCGGGGAACTCGATTGCGCGCCCCCAATACCGATGCCGATTCCGATTCCGGGCATCTTCGGAAGGCTGCGGTACTCATGGGGCGATGCGTATGCGGGCGTCTACCGCAACCACACCCCGTCCGGGTTCAAGTATCTTGATGGGATTGAGGTCCAAATCCTGCAATTCGGGAATGATCTCGACCAGGGCCGAGACCTTCTGCAGAACCTGAATTAGCGCCTTTCGATCGCCTGCAGGAGCCCCGCGATAGCCGTCCAGGAGCGTGGCTGCGCGCAGCCTGCCGATCATTTCGGCGGCGTCGATGTCGCTTACCGGCGGCAGGCAGAAGGCGATGTCGTGGATCGCTTCCACCAGCACGCCGCCGAGGCCGCACACCCGCTCCCGGCAATAATGCCCAGCGTCGCAAGTAAGCCATCCGGATGCCGGCCAGGCGCCCGTCCGGTCGAGGAGTGCCCGAGCGCCTGCGCAATCTCGAGCGGCAAACGCAGGACTCGGGGCAGGCAGCGAATTGCCGGGCTTTCTGCCGCTCAGAAACCGACTTCCGCCGGCAATTCGCTGCCTGCCCCGAGTAATCCCCCGATTTCCTTCTTTGCCTCTCCGCTTTCCCCTTGTGCGCCCAAATAGAAACGCTTATAAGGCGTTCTGCGCTGTCTTGAGAAAGATCCGAAGGGAAGACGTCAGGCCGTTCAGGAGATCATCCGAGCTCCCTGGAAAAACAGAATCCTGACCCAAGCTCCATTCAATCCTGACCTGGCCGGATATAATCTAAGGAACCGATGCCGTTTGCGAGGCAACCAATGTGGTTAGCACTTTGGCTCCAGCCGCCCCGTCGCACTCTGGCGGTCTTTCTCTGCCTCATGCTTGTCCTTGGCGGCGCCCTGGGCTGGTTCGGCTGGCAATTGTTGAAACAGGATCGCGCGCTCGGAGGACAGCGCGTGCAGGAACGCCTGGAACTTGCGGCGGACAACATGGCCGCCGCGCTGCAGCACAGCCTCACGGACCTTGAAAGCTATCTGACCTTCGTCCCAAGCCCTGGCGCGAAAGAACCGCCGGACGGCGTGATGGTCCTGCAGGTGACGAAACGCACCGTCAACGCTTACCCGCCCGGCTGCCTGCTCTACTATCCCGTGATTCCGGACAGCGAAGAGCCGCCGGCTGCGACCTTCGTCGGCGGCGAGGCCCTGGAGTACCAGCGCAACGATCCGGCCAAAGCGGCCGAGCTCTTTCGGGAGCTTGCGCGATCACCGGATCCCGGAGTGCGCGCCGGCGCTTTGCTGCGCTTGGGGCGGAACCTCCGCAAAACCGGTCGCCATGAGGAGGCCCTCCAAGCCTACGACGAACTCGCGCAACTTGGCCGAACCTCCGTCCTGGGACTGCCGGCGGAACTGATGGCGCGCGAAGCGCGAGGCACCGTGCTGGAAGCGATCGGAAAGCCCGAAGAACTGCGGAAGGAAGCGGCGCTCCTGCATTCGGCCCTTTGGAGCGGCCGCTGGAGCTTGCTCCGGCCCGCCTGGGAGTTTCATGTGCAAGAGGCGCAGCGCTGGTCGGGGGCCAGTCCCTTGAAGGAACGCGAGCAGAACGCACTCGCGCTCTCGATCGGCACGGAATCGATGTACGGCCAGTGGATTGCCGAGCCCGAATCGAAAGGGCGCCGGATTCTGAAAATTGAAGGCCAGCCGGTGCTGATCTCCTGGGCGGGGACTTTGGATCGGCTTGCCGCTGTGTTGGCGGGGCCCGGTTACCTTGGTTCGAAGTGGACAGAGGCTTTGCAAGGCCGGCGTGTCCAGGGCGCCTTGATCGACGCGGACGGGCAGGTGATGATCGGCTCGTTCAACAGGAGTGGCCCGCAGGCCATACGGACGGCGCCTGCCACCAGACTCCCCGGGACTCTGCACGCAACCAGTGCCGATCCCGGCGCCGACGAGGCAGGCGTTGCCGAGCGGCGCCGCCTGCTGCTTTCAGGTTTCGCAGTGCTGGCGCTGGTGCTTCTAGTGGGTTCCTATTTCATCGTGCGCTCCATCGACCGCGAGCGTGCCGTAGCCAGGCTTCAGTCCGAGTTCGTGTCGGCGGTGTCGCATGAATTCCGAACCCCGCTCACGTCGCTGCGCCAGCTTTCGGAGATGCTGTCCAAAGGGAGGGTTCCCACGGAAGACCTGCGGCAGAAATCCTATGACATTCTGTCCCGCGAAAGCGAGCGGCTGCAGAGGCTTGTCGAGTCGCTGCTGGATTTCGGCCGCATCGAGGCGCGCGCGTTCCGCTATCACTATGAGCATCTCGATCCCGTAACGTTGGTGGGTGGCCTGGTGGCCGAATTCCAGGAGAACGCCGCTGCCCAGGGCTACCGCGTCGAACTGGAGCTCGCCGGGGAGTATCCGTTCATCCACGCCGATCGCGAAGCGCTCGGCCTGGCGCTGCGGAACCTGCTCGACAACGCGGTCAAGTATTCGCCGGATTGCCGCACCGTCTGGGTCGAGATGGCGCGCGAACGAGGCCGCCTGGCCATCCGTGTCCGAGACGAGGGCATGGGAATTCCGGCTTCGGAGCAAAAGGAGATCTTCAAGAGATTCGTCCGGGGGACCGGCTCCAGGGCAGCCCATATCCAAGGGACCGGCATCGGCCTCGCCATGGCGCGCCACATCATCGAAGCCCATGACGGTGAGATCCGCCTGGAGAGTGAACCTGGCAAGGGCAGCACGTTTACTATCCTGCTGCCGTTGGAGAAGATAGCATGAAACGCATCCTGGTGGTGGAAGACGAACCCGCAATCGCGTTTGGTCTGCAGCTGGACCTGAGGAGCGAGGGATACGACGTGGAGATAGAATCGGACGGAGAAAGCGCCCTGCAACGGGCGCGGAAAGAAGCCTTCGACCTGATCCTGCTCGATGTCATGCTGCCGCGCAAGGACGGCTTCGAGGTCTGCCGCGAACTGCGCCGGGGCGGATCGAAAACGCCTGTCATCATGCTGACCGCCAAGACCCAGGAAGCGGAGAAAGTGCTGGGGCTGGAGCTCGGCGCCGACGACTACGTGACCAAGCCCTTTAGCCCGCGCGAACTGCGGGCCCGGGTCAAGGCGGCGCTCCGCCGCACCGCAGAAGACGATTTGCCGATATGCCGGTTCGGCGACGCGGAAGTGGATTTTGGGCGTTGTGAGCTGCGGCGCTCCGGCAAACCGGTGGAGCTGACGGCCCTCGAGTTCAAGCTGCTCACCGCATTTGTGCGCAACGGCGGCAAAGTGCTGAGCCGGGCTCAACTGCTGGATCTCGTCTGGGGGCACGGCACGTTCGTCACCGATCGCGTGGTCGACAACCACGTCGTCACCCTGCGGAAAAAGGTCGAGCCGGAACCTTCAGAGCCGCGTTACATCGTGAGCGTCCGCGGCCTGGGATACCGTTTCGATGGCTGAATAAAACCCAAGCCTGACAATAGCGCGGATACTCGCCTGACAATGGAGCCGTAACATGATGGGCAGGAGGAAATCACGATGAAACCAACAAAGTTAGTTCTTTTGACCGGGCTGATCTGCGCAGCTCTGTCCGCCGGGTCCCCGGCGAATCAGACGAAGGACAATAAGGCGGAGGTGGCGCTCCAGGCCGCCATTAAAACAGAAACCGTCGATGGAAACCTGAAGGGCGCCATCGAGCAGTACAAGAAGATCGTTTCGTCTTACGGTAATAACCACGCGGTAGCGGCCAAAGCGCTGGTCCGCATGGGCCAGTGCTACGAGAAGCTGGGCGAGGCGCAGGCGAAGGAGGCCCGCGCCGCCTACGAGCGCGTGGTGCGCGAATACGCCGATCAGCCGGAGTCCAGTAAGGTGGCGCGAGAGCGGCTGAGCGCCCTCACCGCTGGGGGAGGCGGAGCCACCGGCCGCACCGAGGTTGCCATGCGCCGGATTTGGGTTGCGGGCAAGGACTTGCCGATCTGCATCTCCCCGGATGGCCAGTATGTTGTTTTTGGGGTTTACGATAGCGGCAATCTTTGGCTTCGCGATCTCCAGTCTGGCGAGCAAAGGCAAATCACACGTGAGGGTTCGAGGGTGGAATCGACGGGAACTGACACTTGGGCGGCGATCTCACCGGACGGCAAGTGGATCGCCTATAGCTGGAGGAACAAGGGCTACGGAGAGGTTCGTCTATCTTTGCTCGATGGATCATCCATGCGAATTCTCCACAACGGCCAGGACGGGAGAAGCATGTACGTTAGGGCCTGGATGCCGGACGGCCGCCGAATACTGGCTATTTCACAGGACAAGAACCTGGCTTACCGGCCGCACATTATTTCTCTGTCGGACGGCTCCGTTCGCGATATCGGGCAGCCCGAGCCGGGAAGCGTGAATTGGGGATACCCCTCTCCAGACGGGCGGCACATCGCTTACAGCCTGAAGGGCGACATTTTCGTCTACGATACCGCGACGGAGCAGGACTCGGTTCTCGTTCAGAACCCGGCGGCCGATGGCATGGTTGGTTGGACCCCGGACGGGTCCGGTATTATGTTCGTGAGCAATCGGTCGGGATCACGCGATCTTTACTTGCTGGGGATCGAGAATGGCCGTCCCCGAGGAGAGCCGCAGTTGCTGCGGCGGGAACTCGGCGACCCCAATTATCTCTTCGTGACTCGCGACGGACGGCTCTTCCAGATCGAGAGAAAGGGAACTCCCGATTCGTACATTCTCCCGGTGGACGAACAAACCGGGAAGCTGACCGGCACGCCCTCGCTGGTGGACCCGAGCTATCCCGGGGCGTTGTTTCCGGCATGGTCGCCTGACGGGAAGCTGCTTTACTATTCGATAAACAAAGGGCCATCCGGCAATCGCTCCCAGGTGCTGGTCATCCGCTCGGAGGAAACCGGTCGGACGCGCGAGATCACTCCGAAACCAAAACTCCCCTTCTGGCACACTCCAATCCTGTCCCCGGACGGGCGCCGGTTCGCGGTCACCGGGACAGACCAGAACGGTAACTCCGGCGTTTTCGCAATCGATTCGGAGAGCGGCGAAGTCAGCCAGCTTGCGATCCATGCGAAGAATGAGTCGGTAGAACCAAGTCCGAACTGGTCTCCTGACGGCAAAGCAATCTTCTACATGGTCCGGTCCCTTGAAAAAAGCGAAGAATTCATTATCCGGCGCAAAGACCTCACGACCGGCGAGGAGAAAGACGTCCACCGCGGCATCTACTACCGCGAAATGAGGATCTCGCCCGATGGAACCCGGTTTGTCTATTTCCTGAATGACAGACCGACCAAATCATATGTGCTGGGCATCCTGGATATTCAATCCGGCAAGGAACTGGAGTTGTGGCGCGTTCCGGGAGCCGATTACCCTGGCGGCATTTCAGGCCCCACATGGGCGCCGGACGGAAGGCACGTGCTGCTGGTAGCCATAAGCCTCAAGCAGGGCAACGAGCTTTGGCGGTTCCCGGCGGCGAACGGCCCGGGCGAAAAACTCTACTTTTCCCCTGAAGCGACCTGGGGATTCGTTATGCACCCGAGCGGCAAGCGCATGGCATTCACGCAAAACCGGATAAACTTCGAGCTGTGGGTGCTGGAGAATTTTCTGCCGCCGCTGAAAGCCGCCAAGTAGCCGGTAGAGGAGCCCGATCAACGCTACCAGCACGCCGCCGAAGCCGAAAAAGTTTTGGACCTCGAACTTGGCCCGGAGGATTACGTAACCAAGCCCTTCAGCCCGCGCGAGCTGCGTGCGCGCATCAAGACGGCGCTCCGCCGGACGGAATACCGTTTCGATGGCTGAATAAAACACAATCCTGACAATAGCGCGGATACTCTCCTGACAATGGAGCCGTAACAGATGGGCAGTGGGAAATCAAATTGAAAAATAAGGACATCATGATAAAAAGCCCTTTTTATTTTAAAGGAGAAAGGAGGTATTAACATTTATCAAACCTTAGGAAAGGAGTGGAGTTTTATGAAAAAGTGGAAAGGAGGAAAAAATGAAACACAAAAGCAAATTACTAAAGGTTTTTTGGGTTGTGGGCATAGGTCTCGTCCTTCAATTGGCGTTACAAAGCAATGCCAACGCTCAGTTCTTTGACGATTTCTCGTCGCCTACGCTCGACCCGGCATGGACGGTCGTACAGACCTGGCCAGGTGGCGTCCCGCGAGCCTACTACTGGATCACCCAGCCGGGGAATCACTATTCGCTGACCGACAACCCGGGGTACCTGCGCTTCTGGCTCGATCCGATGACCCATTGGGACGGCTTTCTCAATGGTTACCAGACAACCGACGGCTATCACAGCTGCTGTACACATGACGCCAGTCTGGAGATCCATCGCCAGTTTTCCGGCAACAACTGGCGCTTCGAGGCGGGAGGAATCTTCCATCTGCCGTTCTCAAACGGACGATGTCTTGCAGTGCGTCTCTACTTCGGCACAGGTGCAGTACCTACCTATTGGGTGCAACTATATCGTGGTGCTGATGTTCACGTGAACCGGGTCGGTCTGGGTTTGTATCAAAAGACCGGTCCGGCGCTTGTCGATCAAACTATCCTTCAGGACTTCACCCCAAACGGCGATTGGTACTATGGGACGAACAACTATCCTACACCCGCTCCTCTCTTTTTCCGCGTGGAGCGAGCCGGAGGTGTGCTGACGGCTTACTGGAGTGACGATGGTATAGCATGGAACGCCGCTTGGTCACATGACATGGGCAGCGCTCTCGATGGCCTCGAACAGCGCGTCGTCGTCACCGGTTATACCTGGTTCAACACTTACGATTCGTTCGCCGACTGGGACTATATCTCGGTCGCATCCGACAACCAGCCGCCAGTAGCCGACGCAGGACCGGATCAGACCGTTTCAGCCAATGCAAGCTGCCAGGGCGTAGCCACCCTGAACGGCACGGGTTCCACTGACCCGGATGGAGACGCTCTGACGTACACCTGGAGCGGGCCGTTCGGCACTGCGACGGGCGAAACGCCGACCGTAAACCCGGCGCTGGGAACCCACACCATCACACTTACGGTCGACGACGGCAAGGGCGGAACCGCCACCGACACGGTCGACGTGACCGTCTATGACGGCACGCCTCCGACAATCGGCAGCCTGTCCGCGACCCCCAATGTTCTCTGGCCGCCCAACCACAACATGGTGGCCGTCACCGTGCGCGCTTCAGTATTGGATTCCTGTGATCCTGCGCCGACCTGGACGATCGTTTCGGTGACCAGCAACGAACCGGCGAACGGGTTGGGCGACGGCGATTTGTCTCCGGATTGGATGATCACCGGCAACCACACCGTGAGCTTGCGGGCGGAACGTTCTGGAACCGGAAACGGCAGAATCTACACAATCACCGTTCAGGCAACGGACGCTTCCGGCAACATCTCGGTTCAGAGCCTCACCGTCTCCGTGCCCAAGAATCAGAAGGCGACATAGCACGAAATTGGCAAGTAAAAAAGGGGACGGTTCTATTTTTCAAGAAACTGGGGTATCGGGTTAGCTCAAGTGGCCACTACAGATTGTGGTCTGCATTACATGATCGGAGGATTTCATGTTTCTTGATCTATGGTTTATGTTCGCGGTCGTACTCCTTATCACAGTGTTCGCATTTGTAATATCCAATCTTCAAACCCATGTCTCCGAAGGTCCCATGCGGAATAAGGCGCAGCAGCTGGCCCTTCGGCTGGCGACAATATGGGCAACTATCGCCTTGAATAGCCTGATCCGCCTGTATCTTCTGGAGACGGGCTTTAAGATCCTTGTTCTCCGCCTTCAGAATCGCGTTCTCCGCCTTCAGAATCGCGTTCTCCGCCTTCAGAATCGCGTTCTCCGTCTCCAGAACAGACATTTTCTTTTCTTGATCGACAAGTCGCTCTCTCAGGACGGCAGAAAGCGGAATGTCTTTCAGTATGTCAGTGATTATGCCCATGATGTTCTCCTTTCATTAAAGAGTCAGACCACTACATCTTGTGGCCACTTGAGTCAACCCGATACCCCAGATTCAAGAAAATAGAACCGTCCCCTTTTCTTTCTTTTCTTGGTTCTTAGAATTCCGCCGTCAAGGCCAGCTTATCCCCAGCCTTGAGAACGAGCGGCTGGGTCCAAATCACTTTGATCCTGCTCCCCTCTTGCTTGAAGACCGGGGTGAAAGGCTTCCCGCCCGCTTCGCCTTTCAGCGCGACGAGCTTCTTAAGCTGAAGCGTCGGGGTCAGGGTGAATGTAAACTCCTTGAGCGCCTGCTCGCCGCTCGCGACCGCCAGTTCGACCGTCTGGACCTGCCCTTTCTCCTCTTTCTGCGCATAGCCGCCCCAGCCGCGGCGATATTTCAGCAAGCTTTCGAGCCCCACCTATGTTATTCTTTGCCGCGTCCTAAAAAGCCATTTCCTATTATTTATTGAGCAAGCCGCCGCACTCCAAACGGCGATCCTGACAGAACCGTGACAAATCCGTGATTCGCCCGTGCATCGGCTGGTTACAATAGGGCCAACTTGACCATGGCGACCTGGACACACCGCGATGCACCGGCAAGGCTGTCCGCGCTTTTTGCGCTGGTCGGGACCATCCTGCTGGGCGGACTGATCTGGGTGGGCTGGCGACTGATCGAACAGGATCGCGCCCTGGAGAACCAGCGCAACCGCGAACGCCTGGAAGGCGCCTCGAGCTTGATTTGCCGGGAGTTGGATCGCGGCCTGAGCGATTGGGAACAGCTCCTGGGCCCGGCCGCCAGCGGCGCTCCGACCGCCCTGCCCGCCGGCGCGGTCGCCGCGGTTTTTGAGCCGGCCGGAATCGCCCGGCAGCAGGGCGCGCGTTTGCTGTATGACCCCTTCGTAGCCGCGCCACCGGAGCCCCCGGCCGATCTGTTCGCCGCCGCCGAGAGGCAGGAGTTTCGCAGTCAGGATTACGAGAAGGCATGCGCGATGTACCGCGGTCTGACGCGCACCGGCAATCGCCTGGCCAGGGCCGGGGCGCTCATGCGTCTGGCGCGCTGCCTACGACGGCAACAACGGCTTACCGAAGCCCTGGCCGTGTACGCGGAGTTGGCCGAATTCGGTGACACTCCGGTGGCAGGATCGCCGGCCTGGCTGCTGGCTCGCCGCGAGCGCATGGCCCTCTACCAGGCGCGAGGTGACAATGAAGCCCGCGGGCGCGAGACTGCCTTGCTGGCTTCCGCGCTCGACAGCGGCCGCTTTCGCATCGACCGGGCTACCTACGAGTTCTACCGGGATTCGTTGCCGGCCGAAGCACGATCGCCGGAAAGCGACCGGAAACTGGCGCTTGCCGAGGCGGTCGAGGCGGTTTGGACGCAGTGGCGGGAAGCGCCGGAAGGCGCCGCCGCCAGGATGGCCTGGCCGGCAGGCGGCGTCGCGTTTGTCGCGGTCCTGCGAAAGACCCCAGGCCGCGCGGTTGTGCTGGTCGCGAACCTGGACGACCTGATGCTCCGTTTTGATCCCACCTTGCGCCAGCTTCGCGTGCGCCTCGAAATCATCGATCCGCAGGGCCGATCAATCTGGGGCGACGCGCTCGCCAACAGCGCGCTTCACATCATGAAGACAACGGCCGAGACCGGGCTCCCCTGGAGCGTGCGGGTAGCCAGCGCGGACGACGCGGCTGAACGGGCGCTGGCCGCTTCCCGCCGCAAGCTGCTGATTTCGGTTCTGGCGTTGATCGTGCTCGCCCTGGCCGCCGCCGGCTACGCCATCTTCCGCGCGGTTACGAAGGAGTTGAGCGTCGCGCGCCTGCAGTCCGACTTCGTCGCCGCGGTGTCGCACGAGTTCCGAACGCCGCTGGCCGCCATGTGCCACCTGACCGAGTCGCTGGAAGAGGATCGAGTGGACGAAGATCGCCGCCCGGTCTATTACCGGACGCTGGCCAGGGAGAACCGGCGGCTCACGAAGATGGTGGAGGACCTGCTCGATTTCGCGCGCATGGAATCGGGCCGGCAGGTGTACCGCAAGGAAGAGCTGGAAGTCGGCGACCTGGTGCGCGGGGTGGTCGATGCCTTCAGTGAGGAGGCGCTCACCAACGGGCGCCGCATTCACCTGGAGCTGCCGGCGGGCGAGCGCCGCGTGCGGGGCGACAGCGAGGCGCTCGCGCGCGCCGTCCGCAACCTGCTCGACAACGCTGTCAAGTATTCACCCGCTTCTTCCCCCGTTCGCGTGGAGGTTTCCGCCGCGGGACAGCGGGTGGCGGTGTCGGTTCGGGATGAAGGCGACGGGATCGCGAAAACGGAGCAGCGGCGGATTTTCGGCAAGTTTGTGCGCGGCTCTTCATCACGGAATCTCAACGTGAAAGGAACCGGCATTGGGCTGGCGATGGTGCGGCACATCGTCGAGGCGCACGGAGGGTCGGTTGTCGTGGACAGCGAGCCCGGGCGCGGCAGCCGGTTCACCATTTTGCTGCCAAGCGAGGGGGAACGAGGACGCAGATAAACGCAGATTGGATCTGCGTGTATCTGCGTTCATCTGCGTCCCATTCAATCGGACATGAAGCGCATTCTGATCGTAGAGGATGAAGCGAGCCTGGCGCTGGCGCTCGAGGACGACTTGCGGCGCGAGGGCTACGCGGTGCGGGTGGTCGCGGACGGGGAGACCGCTGCGCGCGAAGGCGCCACCGAGCGCTGGGACCTGATCCTGCTGGACGTGATGCTGCCGCGCAAGGATGGCTTCGAGGTGTGCCGCGACCTGCGGCGCGCCGGAATCCAGACGCCGATCCTCCTGCTGACCGCCAAGGCCCACGAAGCCGAGAAGGTGATGGGGCTGGAACTGGGCGCCGACGATTACGTCACCAAGCCGTATAGCGCGCGCGAGCTGCGGGCGCGCATCAAGGCGCTGCTGCGCCGAAGCGGTGCGGATACGGCCGCCACCTACACTTTCGGCGATGCCGAGCTGGATTTTGCGCGCTGCGAGCTGCGGCGTGCCGGCCAACCGGTCGAGCTGACGCCGCTCGAGTACAAGCTGCTCGCCGCCTTCGTCCGCCGCCCCGGCCGAGTGCTCACGCGCCAGCAGTTGCTCGATGAAGTCTGGGGCTCGGAAACCTTCGTGACCGAACGCGTCGTGGACAACCAGGTGACGAACCTGAGAAAGAAAATCGAGCCCGACCCCGATCGCCCGCGCTACATCGTCAACCTGCGCGGGCTCGGCTACCGCTTTGATGGATGAGGCGTGACCGAACCATGACCATGGGCTGAATGGCGCGTGAATCTGGGTGGCTATCCTCCTTTGCCATGGAGGGTTCGACCATGAAAAACATTTTGACAATCGCGTTGGCCATTGCGCTGTGTGGCACAGGCCTTCAGCTTGTGTCCGGTTGTGCAGCGGTCGGGCAGAGCCAGGCTTCCCGCTCGGCCGAGGTCCAACTGAAAGCAGCGCTCCACAAGGAGCAAGTCGAAGGCGACCTGAAGGGCGCCATCGAGCAGTACAAGAAGATCGCCGCGCAGCCCGGCGCCAGCCGCGCCACGGTCGCGACCGCCCTGCTGCGGATGGGCCAGTGCTACGAGAAGATGGGCAACGCCGAAGCCCGCACAGCCTACGAGCGCCTGGTGCGCGACTTCGCCGACCAGGCCGAGATTGTGGCGCAGGCGCGGGTGAGGCTGACGGCGCTGACGGGGGCCGGCGGCGCGTCGGGCAGTTCGGCGATGGCCGTAAGGCGCGTCTGGGCGGGCCGCGAAGCGAACTTCGAGGGTGGGGTTTCTCCCGATGGCCGCTTCCTGTCGTTCAACGCCTACCCGGAGGGCGATCTTGCCAGCCACGATCTCGCCACCGGCCAGAACCGGCGGTTGACCGACAAGAGCAGGCCGGCTGGATCGTGGGGCGCGGGAAGCTCCGTGCCCTCTCCCGACAGCAAGAGCATTGTCTACAGCTGGTACGGCAGCAACCGTCCGGGGGAACTCCGCATTGTCGGCGTCGATGGTTCGAGTCCGAGGGTCCTGCGCGTCGCCGGAACTGGCGTGGACGAGGAACCCGTGGCGTGGTCGCCCGACGGCACGCAACTGCTCGTCGAGTTCGGAAAGTCCGACGGCACGACCGACATGATGCTGGTGGGTGTCGCCGACGGCTCGGCGAAGCTCTTGAAAGCGATGGGAGCCGACGCGGCGCCCGGGGGGAGGTTCTCGCCGGACGGACGGTACATTGCCTGGAGCGTCAAGGATGGTCTTTCGATGGTCGAGGTTCAGACCGGAAAGGAGTATCCGCTCCTCCCGGACCCCTCACCGCACGGGGTCCTGGGCTGGACTCAAGACGGAAAGCACATCCTCTTCCACAGTGAACGATCGGGGTCGCCTGACATGTGGCTGGTCGCTGTGGCTGGCGTGAAGGCCGTGGGTGAGCCGGAACTGGTGAAGAAGGGTTACTACGGGAGCAGGACGCTGGGATTCACGCGCGCGGGGGCCTTCTACTACGGCGTCTTCACCTCCACCCGGGACGTGTACATCGCGGAGTTGGATCCGGCAAGCGGCAAACTCGTCGGCTCGCCTCAGCCCGTGTCGCGGCGCTGGTTCGGCGTCTCGGGGAACCCGGACTGGTCGCCCGACGGCAAATTCCTGGCCTACCTCCGCAACCAGACTCAGGACAGTTCCTTCCCCTCCTCCATCGTCATTCGCTCGACGAGCACGGGCGAGGAACGCGACCTGCGCGTCGTCGGAATGACGTCGCTGGGGCTTGGCCTTCGTTGGACACAGGACGGAAAGGCGGTCGTGGTGTCGGCGTTCGAGCCCGGAAAGGGCCGGAGCCTGGTACGCGTGGACGTGCAGACCGGGCAGGCGACATCTGTGATGCCGCAGGCTCTTGGGGCGTTTCCGCGTTTCGACTTGTCTCCGGATGGCAAGACGATCTTCTACATCTACACGCGTGAAGCTCCCGGCGCACGACAAGCTCAGTTGCTGGCGCGCGACCTGCAATCCGGACGCGAGATCGAGATCATCCGGAAACCAGGACTCACCTACGTGTCGGTTTCTCCCGACGGCCAGCGTGTCGTGATCGGCGCAAGGGAAAACGGGGCGACCGTCTTGCGCGTCATGCCCGCCGCTGGCGGAGAGGCCCGCGAACTGGTCACGACCCGCACCGAGGGCACCAACTACAGGGTCTGTTCGTGGACGCCTGATGGACGCTACGTGATCTTCGCCACAACCCCGAAAGGCAGCACGCCCACCCAAAACGTACAGATGTGGCGTGTCGTGGCTGAGGGCGGCGAGCCGCAGCGCCTGGACGTGGGCGTCGATGCCCCGTACTACCTGCGCCTGCATCCCGACGGCCGCCGGGTCGCGATCGGGACGTGGGCGATCACCACCGAGGTCTGGGTGCTGGAGAACTTCCTGCCGCCGCTGAAAGTCGCCAAGTAGCCGGTAGAAACGGTGACAGAAAGCGAGGCAGGCGTCGAGTCGCGGCGCCTGCCTCGCGCCTTGCTGCACCTCTGTTGCCGGTGACGATTGGTGACACTATCTGAAGTTATCAAGTTCTCTTACCTCCTGGGTCGGATCATCACTGAAACAACACAATCGCGGCATTGAATGGTGACGGAGATGGCGTAAGCTAGGAATCCGGGTAACCCGAATGTCCTGGAAGAAATGGTCGCGTTTTTCGCCACGAGTGGCCTTGCTCCTCGCCGTGGCTACGGCGGTGCCGCTGGCCGCCCTTCTCTGGGTTGGCTGGCGTGCCCTGGAACAGGACCGCGCACTTGAGAACGAGCAAATCCGCCAGCAGGTGGAGCGGGCCGCTGACATCGTGGCAGCAGCGCTGCAACGGGCCGTGGCGGCTTCCGAAAGACGCCTCGCCCAGGGGAGCAAGGACTGGCCGGACGGCGCGGCGGCCATGACCGTGTCGGGCGAGACTGTTCAGGTCTGGCCGATGGGACGCGCAGCCTATCTTCCGGTGGCGCCGCAGCTGACGGAGCTGTCCGGCGCGCCCTTCGCCGCCGGCGAGGCCGTCGAGTTCCGGCAGCGCGACCTCAACGGCGCGGCAGCCATTTACCGTGATCTCGCAGGCTCGAACCGGCGGGATGTCCGGGTGGGAGCGCTCCTGCGCCTGGCGCGGTGCCTGCGGGCCTCCGGCAAGCAGGCCGAAGCTCTCCCTTTCTATGCGCGGCTGTTAGACGAAGATGGTTTGGCGTTCGAAGGGGTGCCCGTCAGCCTGGTGGCGCGGCAGGCCCGCTGCTCCCTAATGGAAGCGCTGAAGCAGGCTGAGGATCTCCGGCGGGAAGCCGCCGCTCTCGGCTCTGACTTGCAGCAGGGCCGCTGGCCGCTGACGCGCGCCTTAGCGCAACTTTATGCGCAGGATGCCGAGGGCTGGGGGGTCACGCCCTTGCCCGGCCAGTCGGAGCGCGAGCTGCTGGCAGACGGGCTGTCAGCGCTGTGGCAGAGGCTCTCTCAGCCAGGATCCGCCGGCTCCGGCCGCGAATCCATTGATTTAGGCCAGGAGGGGACCGCCGTCGCCATCTGGAACCGATCAGGGGACCGGGTGTCCGCGCTGGTCGTGACTCCTCGGTTCGTGTCCGCTCAGTGGCTTGGGGCAATCGATCCCGTTCTGAAGGAGCAGCGCGTGAAGTTGACGCTCCACAACAGCTCCAGAGGACTCCCTCCGGGAGCGGTCCGCCGCGCGGACGAGACCGGCCTTCCCTGGACCGTGGTCGTGGCCAGTAGCGATCCGGCGCTGGAGCGGAACCAGTTCCAGCTGCGCCGCCGGATGCTCGTGACGGGTTTTCTCATTTTGGCGCTGCTTGCAGTCGGTGCCAGTTACCTGATGTTTCGTGCGATCAGCCGGGAACTTGCGGCCGTGCGCCTGCAGTCAGATTTCGTCGCGGCGGTTTCGCACGAATTCCGAACCCCGCTGACTTCGCTCCGCCAGTTCACGGACATGGTGCGCGAGCACAAGAATCTGAGCGATGAGCGCCGGGACCTTTGCTATGAAGCCCAGGCGCGATCCACCGCACGGCTGACAAGGCTCGTGGAATCGCTGCTGGACTTCGGGCAGATGGAAGGCGGCGCGCGCATCTATCATTTTGCGCCCGTCGACTGCGGCGAGCTGGTGCGCCGGGTCGTGGAGGAATTCCACAATGAAACGCAGTCTTCCGGCTTCCAATTCCGCCTGGCGGTTCGCAGCTCCGCGGAGATCGACGCCGACGGCGAAGCGCTCGGACGCGCGCTCTGGAACCTGCTGGACAACGCCGTGAAGTACTCCGGCGACAATCGCGAGATCGAGGTGGAGGTAAACCGCTCCGGCCAGGAAGTCACGATCGCAGTGCGAGACCGGGGCTTGGGGATCCCGGCGCATGAACAGGCAGCGGTTTTCCGCAAGTTCCAGCGCGGCGGCGAAGCGGTGCAACTTGGCATCAAGGGGACGGGAATCGGGCTGGCGATGGTCGACCACATCGTGAAGGCGCATCATGGGCGCGTCGAACTGCAGAGCGAGCCGGGACAAGGCAGCACATTCAGGCTAATCCTGCCGGCCAGGAGGTAACGCGATGGCACGAATCCTCATTGTCGAAGACGAACCGGACATTGCGCTGGGCATTGAGCTCGACTTGCGCGAGGAAGGATACGAGGTCGAGGTGGTTCGCGATGGGGAGGAGGCCAGCCGCATCGGGAGGCAGCCGGGCTGGGACCTGGTTCTGCTCGACGTAATGCTGCCGCGCAAGGACGGCTTCGACGTCTGCCGCGACCTGCGGCGGGCGAAGGTTCGGACGCCGATCCTGATGCTCACAGCCAAGGCCCAGGAAGCGGAGAAAATCATGGGGCTGGACCTCGGAGCAGACGACTACGTCACCAAGCCCTTCAGCCCCCGCGAACTGCGGGCGCGGATTCGCGCCCTGCTGCGGCGGACGGCGCCCGAGGAGCCGGGAGTCGAGCGTTTCGGGAACTGCGAGGTCGACTTTGGCCGTGCGGAACTGCGCCGTGCGGGACGGACGCTGGATCTGACGCGCCTTGAGCTCAACATGCTGCGCCTGTTCCTGAGAAATCGCGGCAGGGTGCTGGCGCGCGACCGTGTGATCGATGAGGTGTGGGGAAGCGGGGTTTTCGTGACCGACCGTGTCGTGGACACCCATATCGTCAAGCTCCGGCGCAAGATCGAACCTGATCCGGCCGCGCCGCGGCACATCGTCAGCGTCCGGGGCCTGGGATACCGATTCGACGACTAAACGACACGGTTTCAACACACAACCGGCGTACTGGGCTCACATTGCATCTGCACACTGCCGGCATGGAGGTGATCGCAATGCGAGAATTCTTAGCAGTACTGGTAATGGCCGGCGCGCTGGCAACCGGCATCGGCTCGGGACAACAGAAAGGCCAGCAAGAGGTGGTTCTGCAGGCCGCCATCCGGAAGGAAACGGTGGAAGGCGACCTGAAGGGCGCCATCGAAGCGTACAAAAAGCTCGCCCAAGGCAGCAACCGCGCCGTAGCGGCCCAAGCGCTCGTGCGCATGGGCCAGTGCTATGAGAAGCTGGGCGAGGCGCAGGCGAAGGAGGCGCGCGCCGCCTACGAGCGCGTCGTGCGCGACTACGCCGATCAGGCCGAGATTGTGGCGCAGGCGCGGGTGAGGCTGGCGGCACTTGGCGGTCCCGGTGCCGGCGGTGGACTCGTCACACGCCGGGTTCTCACAGACGCCTCCGGCGTCGGTGAGGTCTTGACCGCGAATGGCAAGTACATCAGAGGTATGGACTGGGACACGGGTGACGTGGTCCAGTTCGAAGTTGCCAGCGGACAGACGAGCCGAATCATAAATAGGGGGCCCTGGAGCGAGACTGAGAAGTCCTACGAGTACCAAGCGTTCTCACGCGACGGAAAACAAATCGTATACAACTCATATACGAAGGACTGGGTCCCTCAACTGCGGATTAGAAACCTGGATGGTTCGGGCCCTCGCACACTTTACAGTGAGAAAGACTCTTACGTCGTACCATCGGACTGGTCGCCTGACGCAGGGTCCATCCTCGCACTTCGCCAGCGTGACAAGGCGATTGAACTAACACTGATCTCGACAGCGGACGGCTCGGTGCGCGTCCTGAGGAGTATTACTTCATCCTTGTTCTTGTTTCAAAGGGCCAGTTTCTCGCCCGATGGGCGATCTGTCGCGTTCAGTTTCGTGGGTGAAGGCAGCCCACCCCATGGCGACGTCTTCCTGATGACCGCCGATGGCCGGAATGAGGTCGTTGTTGCCGGGCATCCCGCGGAGGATCAACTGCTTGGATGGACACCGGACGGGACAAGCCTTGTCTTCCTCAGCGACCGCTCGGGGACGTGGGACATCTGGACCGTCCACATCACCGGGGGGAAGCAGCAAGGAGAACCAGAACTGCTGAAAAAGGACTTCGGCTATTATGCAGTCGTTCTTGGCTTTGCACCGGACGGCTCCTGTTATTACAAGACTGACACCGCTTTAGGTCGCTTCTACAACGGTGCGGTCGACCTTGAAACCGGTAAGGTGCTCATGCCACCCGCGCCGGTCACGACGCGGTATACCGGCCCACCGTCACAGGCAACATGGTCACCCGACGGCAGGAACTTGCTCTACCTTTCACGTCGGGGTTCCATCGGTCCCGGAAACAACATCCTCACGATTCGGTCCACCGCAACCGGGGAAGAGCGCTTTCTGTCGCCGCGTCTTCGTTTCGTTAACCAGATCTCCTGGGCGCCGGACGGCCGTTCCATCATCGCCAACGGCATCACGGACACGGAGGACGGACTCTTCCGCATCGACGCTGAAACAAGCGCGATCACCAAGCTGGCAGGTCAGGGCCGGTTTGCGCCCCGCCTCTGCCCGGATGGGAAGACCCTGGTGTTCGTGGCGGAGGGGCCAGTCATTAAGAAACGGAACCTCGACACCGGTGAGGAGTCGGAAGTTGTCAAAGGAGAAATGTACTACGACCTCTCGCCGGACGGCCGGGAAGTGGTGTTCGCGGCGAAAGGCGCTGTTAAGACCGTGTCCCTCAACGGCGGGGAGCCGCGGGAGCTATTTCGCGGTTTGGCGCAGTATTACAACCTGAAGTGGACGAGGGACGGCCGTTACATCATCGCCCAGGCACGCGGTACCGCGAGCAGTGAAATCTGGCGGGTTCCGGCGCAGGGCGGGACGCCGCTGAAGCTGGACCTCTCCGTTCCAAAGCTGCAATACTTCGCGCTTCACCCGGACAACCGCCGCTTTGCGTTCAGCGTCAATGAGGGGTCCAAGAGCGAGCTGTGGGTGCTGGAGAACTTCCTGCCGCCGCTGAAAGTCGCCAAGTAGCCGGTAGAAGCGGTGACAGAAAGCGAGGCAGGCGTCGAGTCGCGGCGCCTGCCTTGCGCCTTGCTGCACCTCTGTTGCCGGTGACGATTGGTGACACTGTTTTACAGTCTTGGAAGCGCCGCGCAGCCCGGCCTATGGTAGATTAGCCACCATTTGGCTGCATTACGCCACATTCTCTATCGCCGGGCGATTCGGATCTACCTTCTGGCGATCGTGGCGCCCGCGCTGGTGTTGCTGTACCTCGGCCTGAAATCGGTCCAGCGGCAGCACGACGCCATCGACGCGCTTCTCGTCTCCAATCTGCGCCTTTCCGGCGAAAAACTGGCCGCGGAACTGGAACACCGCACCCAGCGAATGCCGTGTAGGCCGAGCCCGCGATCGGCACCAGGCTGGCAAACTCAGCGTAGCAGAGTGCGCAAAAACCGCACGCGACTGCAGTGAGCAGAATCGAGACTGTCACGCCCGGTCCGGCCGGCGGCAATCCGGTGCCGCCGGAAGTCGCCGAGCCCAGGACTGCGAAAATCCCTGCTCCAATGATGCCTCCGATGCCAAGCGCTGTTAGGTCAGCGGGGAACTCGACTGCGAACCCCAAAAACTGACGCCGATCCCGATTCCGGGCATCTTCGGAAGGCTGCCGTACTCATGGGGCGATGCGCATGCGGGCGTCTACCGCAACCACACCCCGTCCGGGTTCAAGTATCTTGATGGGATTGAGGTCCAAATCCTGCAATTCGGGAATGATCTCGACCAGGGCCGAGACCTTCTGCAGAACCTGGATCAGGGCATTTCGATCGCCCGCAGGAGCGCCGCGATAGCCGTCCAGAAGCGTGCCCGCGCGCAGCTTGCCGATCATTTCGGCGGCGTCGATGTCGCTTACCGGCGGCAGGCAGAAGGCGATGTCCTGGATCACTTCCACCAGCACGCCGCCGAGGCCGCACACCAGCATCGGGCCGAAGGCACGATCAACAGTGACTCCCACGAGCGCCTCGATTCCTCCGACGATCTCGCGTTGCAGCAAGACCCGTTTCAAGTCGACGCCGATGGATTTCATCCGCTCCGACAGCCTGGCAACTGCCCCTGCCACCTCGGCGCGCGACTTCAGGCCGAGCAAGACACCGCCGGCGTCGCTCTTATGGATCACGCCTTCGACCTGCACCTTGGCAACCAGAGGATATCCAAGGCGGTCCGCCACCGCGGGCGCTTCCTCCAGCCCGGCTTCCTCTGCGGCAGCGAATTCAATGCCGGCAGCCCGCAGTATCGAAGCCAGGTCAACAGGGTCGAGCCAGACGGGTGCACCGGCGGAGGCGAGGACGCGGTCAATCACAGCGCGAATCTCGCGTCGGGCGCGCGGATCGAGAGTAACCGTGGCACCCTTCGGACGTTTGCGCCAGGCTGCATACCGGTAGGCGGCCGAGAGCGCGACCGCAGCATTTTCCGGGAAACCGTACAGGGGTATGCGCCCGCGCGGCGGATCACAGATAAGCGGCGGCACGCCGCGGGAAGACATGAAAACGCCGAGCACAGGCTTTTCTGGGGGGACCCGCTCGACGGCCTCTTTGAGCGCTTTGATCATATCCGCCGGGGAATGAAGCTGCGGCGGCAGGTATACCAGGATCAGGGCGTCCGTGTCGGGATCTGCACCGGCGATTTCAACGGCGCGCGAGTATTGCTCCGGTGTCGCCGACGCGATCATGTCGATGGGGTTGGCCAGCCCTGCTTGCATGGGGAGAAATGTGCGGAGCTTCTCCTTGGTGGCAGGTGCGTACTCCGGCAGGATCAGGCCGTGCGCTTCGCAGGCATCGGCGAGCATGATACCAGGACCTCCCGCGTTCGTGACGGCTCCCACGCGCCGTCCGGATGGGAGCGGCTGGCTCGCCAGGAGTCTGGTTATGTCAAGAAACTGCTCCACCGTGTGGGCGCGGATGATCCCCGTCTGTTTGAAGAGGGCGTCTACTGCGGCATCCGAACTGGCCAACGCCGCCGAATGGCTCGAAGCCGCGCGGGTCCCGGCGGTGGAGCGTCCGGACTTTACTGCAACAATCGGCTTGCGGCGCGCGATTTCCGGTACGATGCGCGCGAACCGGCCCGCCTGGTCGAAGCTTTCCAGGTACAGCATGATGACCTTGGTGTTCGGGTCCTCCGTCCAGTAGCAGAGCAAGTCGTCGGCCGACACATCGGCCTGGTTGCCGATGGAAACAAACGTTGAGACGCCAATGTGGAGGTCCGGCGCGAGGTCGAGAATCGCGTAGCCCAGGGCGCCGCTTTGGGACAACACACCGACCGTGCCGGCCGGCGGCCATACGGGCGCGAAATTGGCGTTCATCGAGATATCCGGCGCCGTATTGATCACGCCCATGCAGTTGGGGCCGACCATGCGCATGCCCGAAGAGCGCACGAGTTCCCTCAGGCGCTTTTCCGTCTCCCGACCCTCGGCCGAGACTTCGCCGAAGCCTGAGGAAATCACGACCACACTGCGCACGCCCGCACGCGCGCATTCCTTTATTGTTTTTTTGACCCCAGCTGCCGGAACTGCGATGAGCGCCATGTCTACCGGTGCCTGGATCGCGCTCACAGTCGGGAAAGCCGGAATGCCGTCGATCTCCGTAGCTCCCGGATTGACCGGGTAGAGCGATCCCTTGAAGCCGCAACGCTTCAAATTGGCCACCAGCGCCGCACCGATTGTCCCATGCTTGCGCGCCGCTCCGACAATCGCGATCGATCGCGGCTCCAGGAAGGTTCGAACGCTCTCGGCGATTGCCAGCCGTTCCCTCCTCGTTTGCGCTGCCACAAATTCTTCGGTCATCTCCGTAGGAAAGGAGAAGTGGATCACGCCCGAATCCTGGCTCGATTCCACCTGGAAACCGATGGAAGAGAAGACCTGGATCATCTGGCTATTTTCGCCGAGGACATCCGCCCGGAACTCTGTGATGCCGTTGCCGCGCGCGATCGCAGACAGGTGCTCCAGCAGCAAGGTTCCCACTCCTTTCTCTTGAAACGCATCGGCGACCGCGAATGCGACTTCGGCCCTTCTTGCTTCACCCTCTTCTTCGAGTGCAGAGTATCGGCCTACACCGATGATGTGCTCTCTCTCTTCCTCACGGAAGGCGGCGATCAAGGCTGCCTCTCTGACGTAGTCCAGGCCGGTAAACTGCGCCAGCTCCCCCTCAGTCAGCCACTTCTTGAAGCGGAAAAAACGAAAGTAAATGGACCTGGCGCTCAACTGCTTGAAAAGGTCGAGCAGGCAATCTTGATCGTCGTTGCGCAGCGCACGGAGATAAATCGATCGACCGTCGCGCAGGATCGCTTCCACATGATAATTGCGGAAATCCATATGCGTCACAGCTGTTACCTCAACGAAATTCGGTGACAGGCACCGAATTGCCCTTCTGATTTGCGTCGCCCTCTGTCATTTCGGCCAATTCGGTGCCCGCTTTGAAAACAGACGGAGCGGCTGACTGGAGGACGGGCTAAAGCCCGTCCCCACTATACCTTACTCTCAGAGATCTCAAGTGGGCACGGGCTTCAGCCCGTGCGCTTTTTCATGCGCTTGGGTGCGCGAATCGCGCATGAGATACTGTCACCGAATTTCTTATGCAAGCGCCGTTCGTTCGCGCCACCGAATCTCTCACAAAGCCTCAAGTTTGGCGTATCTTTCTATCAGAGTCTTCCTGCCGGCGCGACTGAAAGTGATCGTCAGCTTTACGTCATTGCCCGTGCGCTGGCGGCTCAGGATGATCCCGTCGCCGAACTGCGGGTGGCGCACGCGCATCCCCGGCTTGAGCACTGGGCCAGGGGAGGCGGAGGAGCCGGACTTGGCGGAGTTTCGCTTCGCCACGTAAGCGCGCAGCTCTGCCAGGGAGCGCGGACGAGCGCCGCCCTTCGCCTTGATTTCCTCGTCGGAGGCGGCAAATTCGTCTTCCTCCTGATCCTCTTCCCAATAGTCCTCGTCCTCCTCCAAAACGAAATCCTCACCGGTATCGAGACCTTCGACCAGTTCGGCGGGAACCTCGTCGAGGAAGCGCGACGGCAGCGAAGGCGAACCCGCGTCGTGACCATAGCTGCGGCGGAACGGCGTCCAGGTGAGGTACAACTTGCGCCGCGCCCGCGTCATTCCTACGTAGCAAAGGCGCCGCTCCTCTTCCAGATCCTCCTTTGAATTCGTCGATTGCATGTGCGGGAAGAGACCGTCCTCCAGGCCGGCGAGAAAAACCACATCGAACTCCAGTCCTTTGGCGCTGTGCACGGTAAGGAGCGCAACGTGCGCGTTAGGGTCGAATTGATCCAGCTCAGAGGAGAGGGATGCACGATCGAGAAACTCGAAAACTGTTTCGCCTCGATCTTCCGACTCATAGGCAGCGCGCACCAATTCCTCGACGTTGGCGATCCGGCTTTCCGCTTCCTGCGGCGTCTCTCGCTCCTCGAGCATTTTCAAATATCCGGTTTGGTCCAGGATTTCCTTCAGCAGGTCTCCCGGCGAGGAGCCTTCAGTCTTTGCAATCAAGGTATCCAGCAGACCCTGAAAGCGCGCGAGCGCGCGCTGGGCGCGGCCTGCCGCCTGCTGCGGATCGCGCGCCAGCTCCTGCAACACCTGCGAGATCGGGATGCCCCGTTCGACGGCTGCCTGGGTCAAATGACCGACGGTTGTACTGCCGATGCTGCGCGGAGGCGTGTTGATGATGCGCAGCAAAGCGACATCGTCCTCTGGATTGTAAATGACGCGCAGGTACGCCAGCATGTCTTTGACTTCCATCCGGCTGAAGAAACCGACGCTTCCCACCACCACGTAAGGAATTCCGTGCTCGATCAGAACATCTTCAAAACTGCGCGACAGCGCGTTGGTTCGATACAGAATCGCAATGTGGTCATCAGGATTTTCCGCCAGCGTGTTGCGGATCTGATAGGCGACCCATTCGGCTTCTGCGTGGGAGGAACGGCTCTGGTGGCAGGTGGCTACGTCACCGCGCGCATTCTCGGTCCACAACACCTTGCCCTTGCGTTCCGTGTTGTTCGTCACCACGGCGCCGGAGACGTTCAGGATGGTCTGCGTGGAACGATAGTTTTGCTCCAGCTTGATGACCTTGGCGCCGGGAAAGTCTCTTTCGAAGTTCAAAATGTTCTGGATGTTGGCGCCCCGGAACTTGTAAATCGACTGGTCCTCATCTCCGACGACAAAAACGTTCTGGTGCTTTGTGGTGAGGAGATGCAGCAGGTCGTACTGGGGACGGTTGGTGTCCTGGTACTCGTCGACCAGTATGTAGCGGTATCGATCGCTGTATTCTGCGCGCACCTCAGGAAATCGCTTCAGCAGCTCCGTTGATTTCAAGAGCAGGTCGTCAAAATCCAGAGCATTCGACTTGTGCAGGCGCTCATCGTAGACCTCGTAAAGGTGCTGAACGTCCTCGGCCTCCGGCGATGGGAAACGATCGGCGAAAGCGGCAATGGATACATTGTGATTCTTGGCGTAGCTGATGCGGCTGAGAATCTCGCGCGGCGAAAGCTCCTTCTTGGATCGGTGCTCATCTTCAAATATCTGCTTCATCAGCCGCTGCTGATCATCGGTGTCGTAAATCGAGAAGTCGCGCTTGTAGCCGAGGCGTTGAATCTCACGCCGTAGCACCCGCACGCAGAACGAGTGGAAAGTCGTGATGAGCGGCTCGGCGGTTCGGGACGGGCCCAGCAGCGTGTGGACGCGCTCGCGCATCTCCTGTGCGGCTTTGTTCGTGAACGTGACCGCCAGGATGTTCTCGGGACGCGCGGCTCCGTTGCGGATCAGGTGAGCGATGCGGTGGGCGATGACTCTGGTCTTGCCGCTCCCGGCGCCCGCCAGCACGAGCGCGGGCCCGCGCCCGTGCTCGACAGCCAGGCGCTGCTGCGAATTCAAATGGGCCAGAGTATCCACAGATTTGCAATCGTAGCAGAAGTGAAGACAACCTGCCAGCCGAGCAAGGCCCTGATCGCGGTATGGACTTGTGGCAAATTCAGCCCCATTTTCGGGTCTGCGACCAGAATGGTGGATCTAGTTTGATTTGGGGAGGAATTAGGCGGAGAGGCCCAGTTTCGATGCAATGCGCGCGAGGCGCCGGTCCAGAGTCCAAAGGCCGGCATGGGAAAGCCGGGCCGATGCAAACAAATGAGCGTCAATCCAACCGAGGCCGCACCCAGACAGATGCTCGTTTTCAAGGAGGGCCAGCACTTCCTCGTGATCTGCGCTGACAGCTTCCGGAAGCGTGCGCAGCAGGCCCATAATCGTCCGCCGGTTCTTTAACGAGCCACAGGCCAATTCGCCAACGATGAAGGGGTGGGTCAAAACCACATTCTCCAGCAGCAGACCTTCCAATCTCGCGTTTCCACTGCGCAGGTGGTCGATCCAAACGGAGGTGTCAACCAGGATCATGGTTTCGGTGATCGCCTTCTCCGGATGCGGGATAGCTTCGGCTCTGTTCCTCCCAATTTGGCAAGGCGGCGGGCGCTTTCCCTGGCGATAAGAGCATCCAGGCCCATTCGGACCAGTGCCGTTTTTTCCGAGACACCTGTGAGCTTCGCGGCCTTTTTGATAAGGCTGTCGTCGATGATCAACGTTGAACGCATATGCATTAATATGCATGATAAATGCATACACGTCAAGGGATTTCATCTGGACGATGCGGCTGCAACTGCAGCGATCCGATCCTGCTATCGGCTGCTGCGCATGAGTGTTGCTCATGCCGGTACTTGCTCATAGGAGAATGAGGGGATCTCTGTGCGCTCGCGTGCATGTCAATGGTGATCGCTCAAATGTTGCAGACCCGATCCTGATCATGGATGTCTTTGAACATTCCCTCATACGACGGCCTGAGGCGCGCCGATTACATCGAGGCCTTCCTCAAGACGATCGGTTGGAGTGCAGCGGCAGGGCGCTTCGACGCAGCGGCCAAGGCTCCCGTCCCACTGCAGGTTTGCGCCGGGAAGGTGCGGGCCGGTGTGAGCTCGGCCCACTCCCCTGCGAACGCCGCGCGAGCCCTACACCTGTCGTCGGAGGCCCGCTGCCACCAGCAGCCAGGCCACGGCGAGGAAGGCGAAGGCGACGAAGGGCGGGATGAACGACTCGGACAGGCCCGCCAACATCACCCGCATGCTTTCGGAATTGATGCCCGCGTCGGCCGGGCCTTTGAGTGCAGTCGCGATCCCGACTGCGAAGCTGCACAGGGCCGCGAGTATGCCTGCCAGCGACAGCGGTCGGATCAGGGCCAGTTTCCGCTCGGTCGGTCGAATCGCGTATGCAATGGCCATGCCCAGACCACCGACACCGGCGACGAGAATCACAAATCCCATCAAATATATTCCGATCATTCTTAGCCTCCTTTAGTGTCTAATAGTAAAACGCCCGAGGCACATGGCCGTGACAGCCGTCACGCGGTGCTCCCCCGCGCGTTAATACTCATATGGACCGGGAAACCGAACTGGCGTTGGTGAAGCGACTGGGCGACGGGGACGCTGCCGCGTTCGATACGGTGTACGACGAATACCGCGCCCGAATCTATAGCTTCCTGGTCCGTCTGAGTCGCCGGCGCGACGTGGCAGAAGATTTCCGGAACGACCTGTACTTGCGAACGATTGCCGGCCTGACGACATACGAGCCCGACCGAGGATGCGCGGACCGGATTCGTGAGCGCTGTCACGCCCGTATCGCCAAGCGGAAGCGAGCCGAGGCCCTCCCGTCCCCCGCCGCAGCCCGTTACTGTCGGCGTATCCTGGAGCCTTCGCTCGTGGTCGTCGTGTGCGCCGTTTTCCTGTGCGAAGTGCTGCGTCGAGCACTGTTGCTTTACGGATTCTGACGCAGTCCTGTCCGTCAGGCCGAGCGGCGTTTTCCTCGATGAGCGCCCGGGCGGCGCCATCATCCGATCGGCAAGACCGGCCTCGCTCCGTACGTTGATACGCCGCGAGCCGAGTCTTGATAAAATGATCCACGGAAATGTCAGCGGAGCAGCAGCTGGCGACAATGCACCGGTTGGTCACGGAGCCAAGGAAATGAACGTCTTTTCTTTTGTATTCCTGATGGGATGCCAGCTAGCGGCTGGCCTGAATGTGGTCGTCCCAGCTTATCCTGCAAACGCGGCCCACGGTGGTAACGTCGCGGCAGTCATAGAGTTCTCGAAAGGCGCGGCGAGTCGAGTGGTTATCCTGTACGCCGATGAACCGTTTGTCGAGCCGACACGAACGGCCCTGGCCCAATGGCGTGTGTCGGCCGAGCGAAAGGACAAGCCTGCCCTTGTTGTTGTGAATTTCAGGGAGCCCTTTCTTTCCGTGGTCAATACCGGCCATGGCATAAAACTTGAACCCCAGAGTCACAGGATCGACAGTAGCCGATATGACCGCAGCATGCCGGTTCCCAAACTGGTGGTTGATCCGTTTTACTCGGATGCTAGCCTTGTGGTGATGGGTGCCAGCGTTTTGCACCTGGAGGTGACGGAATCGGGATCTGTGGGGGAAGTCGAAGTGATTCAGGCGCTCGGGGATTACACCCAAGCGACTGTCGAGGCCGTCAAGAAATGGAGCTTTGTGCCCGCCAGGAATGAAACAGACAGACCCGTTGCCTCGGATGCGTTCGGGATTTGCGTTTATCGGCCTCTGCAGAATCTACGCGAACCCTAGTGCAAGCTGCGTGTAAAGGGTGTCAGTGCCTACCGTGCGGTCTTGCGGATGGATGAATCGATAAATCCGACGTGCCGCGCTGTGGGTGGCATCGGAGACTTGAATGGCGCATTCTACCGGAGGGCATGCCGGCGAAGACTGATCGACTTCTCTTCCGGGGTCGGACGCGTCGCATAGAGGTCTATCTGGTAAGAGGCGCGGAGTGGCTCCAGCATTTCCGTGAACTTGTGGTAGTTCTTTTCGTCCTCGACCCGGCACCAGACCTCCATCCCCTTTTTGTGAAATACGAATACCGCGTCGACGCCCTGGCAGAGTTCTGCCTCGTGAAAGCGCAGCCAGCCCTCGCGCAACTGCAGCGGGACCTCACTGGCATGTGCGCTCGGAATCGAATCCGCGTAGTGGTCGAATGATGTTCCTTCGATCCCCACAACGAGTCTGCCGGATATTCCTGCAGCTAGTGCACAGGATAATGAGAAGAGCAGAAATCGACGCATTTCAGTAACCGCTTGCCCGGCTCTGAGCCTGACGCAATGGATCTTTCCCGACATGGCGTGTGCCACATAGGGCGTTATACAAATCGAATTATATCCCCCCGAAGAGGAGAATTTGGGAGACATCTCCTCGAACAGGACTTCGGGGGAGTGAGGGCCGTAGTTTCCGATTAACCCGTTTTACGTCCGGAACGACAAATACAGCTCGTAGGGGCCTTGTGTTTCACAGGGTTGCGAATGATTTGCGGAATGGTTACTCTTCCTTTCGCAGCAGGCCGAATGAGATCTGCGTGTTTTCTCCACCATTTGACTTGCGGCTCACAACGACCGGAAGAGACCCTGTTTCGACAGTCCCGATCCAGTCGCCCTCAGCGGGAACAATTGTCTTCCCGTTGCCGTCCTGAACGTGAACTTTCGGGAATATCACGTCAAATTTGAGTGTGTAATTGCCCGGCGGGCAAATCAATACTTTCCGGACTGGGTACTGGAATTGAGTCGCCTGCACGTCATTTTCGGCAATGCCCAGCGCCTTCGTCTCGAGGATGGCTTCTTGGCCCGGCCTAAGTTTAAAATGGACCCAGTCAACCCCACCCGTATTCCAGCCGGTCGCCACGCGTTGTTCTTGACCGGACTCATTAATTACGATCGCCCGGCAGAGCTGCCCATGGTTTTCGCCGGCAAAACCGATCGGTTTGTTGCCTATGTTTCGTAGATGGAATCTTATTTCTAGTTGAGAGCCAAATGTGAATTCAGAGAGCTGCGGGATCAGTTCAACGGCTGCCTGCAGGGCGTTCGCAGGTGGACCCCAGATAAGTTCATGGGCCTTATGGTGCGGATCCTCTGTTAGGGTAAACTCCACAGGCCCCGAAGCAACTTCTCCAATCCAAGCACCAGACGCCGGACTCTTGCTAGGCAGATTGGCCGCTTCCACTCGATACCGGACGATTGCCCGATACTTGCCCGGAATCAGCCCCGCTACAAGCCCTTGCCACCACCGTGCGGGACGAAGGAGTACTTTCAGGGACTCCCCCGGCTCTAGCGCCACGACGTCGACGCCTCCAAGATTCATGGTGATGGTATGGTCGATCAACCCCTGTTCCGGCTGATTGACTGGCTGGCCGGTTGCGTCGCGGAACTCAAATGCATACAGGCTAGGTCCAAAGCGATCCGGATCGATTTTGCCTTTCGCGGTGCCGGCACCAGGACCATACCGTGTATCGAGGAGTTTGATTGGTCGGTCGCTGACGTTTTTTAGCTCGGCGGCGAACGTAATATCCTCCGGCCGATCGAAGCGGTCGACGGACTCGCCTAAATCAATTGCATCTACAGGCGTTGTCGGCGGCATCGGGACAAGACGACAACGAATCCCATCAGATGTGGCGCCCCATTGGCTCGCATATTCGGCGAGGGTGCGCTGCGTCTGTCCTTGCAACGTTGACGCACACGCCGGCTTATTGTGCAACTCGCATGGCATAACCCCCAAGATCAGGAGTAACCCGAACGCGGTTTTTTTCGGAATCGCTGCACGGTAGAAGCTGAGCACAAATGCCAAAGACGTGATGACCATTGGTATCCCCCTCAGGTTCAGCGACCAATTGAACCTCGACGGACCTCCAAGACTTTTTCTAACGACAATAGCTATTGATTGATACGCCGGAATGAGGCTTACGATCCGAATTTTAGAAACGACAGGCCACCATGCTCAAACCACATCCGCCCAAATCTGAGGGCACAGCCTCAGCGGGCGATAAGTGGTGTAACCGACAAACCCCCCTCCTATTCCCTACGCTTGGTCAAGGTATGTTCCAGCGTTGATCCGATCGTTGATTCCAATCAGGGAACGTCGCTTATTCGGCAGGCGCTCATGCAGGAGCGCGAGAGGCCCAGTTGGGGCTCCGGCCGAGGGAAGCCGGCGGCCCTCGCTTCTTATGGCAATTTGATTAGCCGCAACAGTCAGAAGCGTCGGCTCAATTGGGACCGACTGCAGATGCAGTTTGTTTGATGCCCTGGCGCTGTATCCCGCACCATTCTTCCGCACACGCCGTCAGACGCGGAGCATCCGAGATAGGGGCCCAGGCGTTGGTAACGATCGTCTGGTTCCATGAGAGGGACGGTCGGCGGTGACCGGCCCTGCTGCTACCTATGTTCGACACACAGGAATCTCGGTGCATCCGCAAGTCCAGTTGCTGAATTCGAGGGCATCAGCCGCTTGTTGCCCATGGATCTGTATTTCATACCTACTTCTGGTTTCTGACTCCCTCAGAAGCACTCTTCATCCATAATTGGGAAACCAGTACATGACAATCACTTCTTTGCAGGAGCTTGGAAGGTGATGGTGCCAAGATCCAGCGGCGTGTCGCTGCGGCCGCCGGGCATCTCTGGGACGACAATTTCGCGCGTGAGTTGTACCATGCTGGTGGCAGTCCGAAATGTGAAGGTCAGAATATATGTGCCTGCGAGGACGTCCTCTGCACGGAAGGAACCATCGGGCGAGACTAAGAGGTCATAGCTGCGTTTCGCACGGGCCCGGTTCTGCGCTTCATCAGATCTAGCCCACTCGCGATATTTTGGGTCCCTGGTATCAGGAATCACGGCTTCCGGCAGCTTCAAATCCAGTGATGGAGATATCAGCCCCGTATATATTCTCCAATCGATCGGCACCTCGGTGCCGGTGACAACGAAGCGCCCAACGACCGGACAGCCCATGCCACCTAACGTGACATTGGACGTTTCGCCGGCGTGAACGGTGACGATGGTGGACGCGCCTCTCACCATGCCCCCCGTATAGACCTGATATTCGCCCGGCGGCATCATCGGGAAAACAAATTTGCCCTCGTTATCAGAAGCCGCTCTGAGCACGACGCCGAAGGCCGGAGCTTCGGTCATCGGCAAAAGGGAACTCAATAAAACATTCTGATCGACGCCGGCATTCTTCCCAATCCGAAGAGTGCCTTCGATCCTGCCCCATGGTTGAAGGGTAATGGTGGGAGAGGCCGTGACTATGTCAGGCGTCAAGGCAGCGAAACCCTTCTCGTGCGTGACAAATACTGAATGTGCTTCAGGCATGGGATCAAACGAGAACTTGCCTGATTCATCAGTGACGACGGTTTGGTTGAACGTCGTCGGGTACGATAATGAGCCGGGCGTCCGCATCACAGCAGGAAAGGGAATACCGTTCTGGGTTGTGGCGCCGAAGAGATAGACTTTAGCGCCGGCAAGCGGTTCTCCACTTGGCAGTCTCACGGTGCCGGCAAGCCCTCCGCCGCGCTCCAAGGTGAACTCGAGATTCTGGTCGCCATCCTTGACATCGACAGACTTGGAGCTATCAGGCCGATAGCCTTGCGCTTCGATTCTTATGCTGTAGGTCGATCGATTGGTGCTTCCATAGGATCGGTCCTGCAGCGTAACTGTAAAACCGCCATTCTGCCCGTCGGCCGATACAGGGCCAACAGGGCTGCCACCCACCATGGCTAGGACCTTGAATTTATCAAGCGGTTTCTTCGTCTTAGCATCGACCACTGTGCCGGTCAGATGCATGCTCTGCAACTTATGCAGTTTGATTTCATTGTCCTTGCCGGGTTCCAGGAGGAAAAACGGATTGGAAGAGTCGAACCCTTCTGGAGGCAACACAAGATAATGCAGAGACGTAGCCGGTGCTGAATCCCATAGGAATTTGCCTGCCGCGTCGGTCATTGTTTGCCAGGGATAGTAATACTCGTCTCCTCGTCCGGTGGTACCTATTCTCACTCTGGCCACGGGCTTACCATCGTCATCCACCACATGCCCGCTGACGATTGCGCCTTTTTGCAGCCGGAACTCGACCTCCGGCATTTTGGGTGCGACTGTCACGTCCTGTCGCGCAGGCGCAAAGCTCTTTGCCTGTGCCACCAGAACTATCTCTCCGGATTTCGGGCTCGCAAACGAGAACCGGCCGCCTGAGACAGTCGTCGCCTTCGCCAAGGCGATGATTCCTTCAATCTGGGTCAGAGTGGCGCCCTCGATCGCTCTACCATTTTCATCGAGAACTGTTCCAGATACTAAGACCCCATACTTCATCACAAGAATCGCATTCCCTGCTCTAAGTTCGTCCTGGGCGATCTTTTGAACCGGAATGGGGTCGTATGCTGTCTTGAACGCCACAGCATCCGTGGTATATCTCACCGGAGCATATTCCGGATGAGTAAGGTTGAGCACGATCGCATCAGGTTTGGATGGCACCTCGTTGCACGTCCAGCGCCCTGCGGCGTCGGTCGTCACTGTGGAACCAGCAATCGACTCGCCTAGAGGAAGAGGCCGGGGCAGCGACTCTGTTTGCTGATAAACGACCCAGAGCTTTACGTCTGGAATGGGTTTCTCCTCTTCACTCCGAACAAAGCCGCCTATAGTCGTCCCTTTCTCTAGCTTGAAGGCGTACTCGTCGGGATAGTTGCCAGAGCCAAAGCTTTTCGTATGGGCGACATAGCCGCTGGCTCGGGCTGTCACCAGTCCACGGGGCGGAACCGAAACGGTACATTGTCCGTTCTTGTCTGTAATCAGTTCCACAGTGTTCGCTGCCGGTTCGATTGCGGAAGAGCACACTACAGACGCACCTTGGATCCCACGGCCCGATGCAGTTTCCAGGACGGTGATGATGATGTCGTGATTCGCCGATTCGGCACCGGAAACTGAAGACCCTGGCGAGAGCCGCCCATTGCGTGCGGACGGACCCTGGTTTGCAGCCGATGCCGGGCGCATTGCATTGGATGTAGCAGGCTGAGTCGCGCCTCGATGAAACACCCGTTTCTGGACTCCTGGGAGGAAGAGCAACGCCAACAACAATACGATTAGAATGCCTGTCCAGGCCAATCTCGGCTTCGATATGATTTTCGCGCTCATGATCCGTTTGAACCTCCTGCGTAGAGGTTGTGACTCGCCGATGTAGGCCAGCGAAGCGCCCGCAAGTGCATTTCCACGAGCGATCCGCGCAGCCTGGAGCAGCGTGTCGCAATAGCCCTCGCCTGATGCCAGTTCAGAAGACACCACCAGGTCATCGCAGCAATCCTCACGGACACTGCGAATCTTGTGCGCAAGTAGCCAGTAGACGGGATTGAACCACCAGATAGCCGATATCGCAACCTGCAGCCAGTTCAGCCACAAGTCCCAGCGGCGCTGGTGCGCCAGCTCGTGGCCCAGAATCACCCGGATTTCAGACAGGGGCAGAGCGGCCACCAGATCCTGCGAGAGCACAATCACAGGCTTCCAGGTCCCAAACGTCATCGGTGCGTGATTCGTGTGGGAGAGCAACAACCGCGGGCGGCGCAACAGCTTCATGCTTTTACAAAGCTCGTCATGAATCGCCAGCAACTCCGGGTCTTCTGCGGGAGTCGCAACGGCCGCCAGCTTACGAAGGCGAAACCTCTGGTAAACAGCCAGGGCCAGGATCAGCAGGACGCCGAATAGGTGAAGCATCATCAACCAGGCCTTGGTGGTGAGCGGGTGCTTCTCCGCCGAAAGCATCGATGAGGCCTGAGCAGGCAGCGGCCTCACGACAATTCCGGGTTTCGCCGCCGGCGCAGGCACGAAGACAGGCGGCACATCTTCTGAAAGCCACAGCGCATCCTTGACGACGGGCGCGACCTGACGGATTGCTGGTGTTGACTGCGATGACACTTCTGGCCTGATCTGGCTGAATAACCCGGTGGGCAATGGGAGAGTGGGCGGAATCACGAACTTGAGCAGGGCGATCATCAGCAGGGCGTGACGCATTGCCGGAGACAGGCGCTTGCCGGCCCATACGATTCCCAGGAGTAGCAGCGCCAAAAGGGTTGCCTGCACGGCGGCGCTCGTCATGTATCGGAACCAGATCTGCGCTGCCGCATTGATCGCGTCCATCATGTTCCTCCCATCCGCGCTATTTCTTTTTCAGTTCGTCCAACAGCTTCTCCAGCCGGGCAATCTGCTCGCGATTCGGCGGCTTCGTTTCAAACAGGGAAGCAACCAGCGCCAGGCTGTCGCCGGCAAAAACCCGATTTACCAGCCTTCCCAGCAAATTTTGATGTACCGAGCCGGCATGCCGGGTGGGGCTGTAGATGAACGCCTTGCCCACGGGTCCTTTCTCCTTGGTGACCAGGGATTTGGCTTCGAGCCTCTTGAGGAGGTTCACTACGGAGCCGTGAGCCATCGGCCGGAACTGCCGGATGCCTTCACGGATATCACTGACTGTCGCTTTTCCCAGCCGTTGCAGGCAGACGAGCACATCAAGTTCAGCCGCCGGGACATTTTTGGAAGCCATGCTCAGTCCTCTATTCTGTTTGGGTGAAAATGGTTTGGAACCTTTGCAATTGACATATAGACCAACGTATATATTGTGTCAAGGAGAAAATAGATTATTGTCTATTTAAATCGTTGGTCGGTATTGTGCGGGATATGTTTTGACGTACTCCAAGCGACCCTCCCGCAGTTCGCAGTATCCGGAGCGAATGTCTCCGGCGGTCCTGGGCTTCGCATTCCACTTGCAATTTCCCTAGGTCATGATGGTCTGCCACTCAGAATGCAGGCATGGAACGTAAAACGGCGAAACCCTAAACTGTGACCGCTGCTCCCCAAAGTCCCGATATGCAATGTAACTCCCGCGAATCCCGTTCTGGGAAACTCCAAATAACCAACACATTCGGTGACGCGGGCGATAAGTGGTGTATACGGACAAGTGACCCATCCCGCTTAGCTCCTCCGAAACGGCGTTCTGTCCCCGAACGCGACTTGAACTGAGCCGCTGTGCGGCTGACGCTTCGCGTGCGTGTCCGATCGGTAGCGGTGAAGCCGCGATATTTTCAGGTCATCAGGAGGTTTCTCACGTTTCGCATGTGCTATGATGAGGAGGCCATGGGCGGAAAGGTTGCGTCAGGGCAATTTGGGCATTGCAGCATCGCACCGCAAATGGCTCCACTGCAACAACTTCCAATTCAATTTCCATAGGTCCCCGCATCCGGCGCAAACGTCAGCGGCCCCCTTCAAGTCGTTGTATCGAGAGCGCACCGCGCTGCTGGGTCTCGTCTTCCAAGCTTATTCTGTTGGTGCGCTCCCGATACAACTCTAGGACTTCGGGGGAGCGTGGGCTCAATAAGCTCCAGAACCGCTGTGCGGCTCGGACCTCCTGGTAAGACGCAGATCGTGCATTGCCTACTTACCTCTTTCCGGTGGGGACGAGGCGCTTGAATTCCTCGAACCAATTGCATTACCTTGATGGCAACCAGCCGATCGAAGTTCGTATCTTCGGCGCGGTAGACTTCGCCGATGCCTCCGGCGCCAAGTTTTCCTGTGATGCGGTAGTGGGATGGTCTTGTGCCAATCATTGCTGTGCCCGTCATTTTTCGGGAAAGTTCATCTTGCGCAGCAGCGCCTGGAAGCGCGGGTCACTGCGCAGCGGATCCATTCGCGGGTCGCTGTATATATAGGTCAGGGTGTAGGAACGTTCACTGGCAGCCCTATCAAGCAGGTGAAAGCCGCATATGCATCTCTTAGGCCCACATGGACGGCTGCAACATCATATGTCTGTCCGGCCATTCCCTTGGACCCTTCGGCAAGTTCCCCGAGTATCTTCCGGGCGGCATCCGTCTTGCCGGTCACGGCGTAAGCGTGCGCCAGCGCCGCCCTCGGCGAGGCGGTGCGCGCCAGCCGGTCTACCGATCTGGCCGCCTTCCGAGCCGTGCTCGACCAGGTCGACCCGTCGGTGGCGATGGCGGGTTTCGGATCGATGGGCGACGACCTTGCGCGGTCGTGCTCCCGGGAACGGATGCTGGCGTGGCTCGCCGGCTGCTTCGCACTTCTGGAAGGCGATTGTGGCGATCGCGCAGGGCACCGTGAAGAGCAGACGATCGAGGTTGGCAGGATCAACTCCTCTTCTTGCGCGGCAGAAGCACGAAAAGGATCCCCAGCATCGTGGCATCAACCGCCAGGAGGCCGTAGAGGGTCATCTGTTCGCGTGCGTTCGTCGCGAAGAACTCGGTGAAGAACAAGATCGGAATTGCCTGTAGGAACAATATCCCCGCCACCAAGCCGACCACCCCCCAGAATCTTGTCCGCCACAGTCCCCAGGCGACCACCAGGTTGTAGGGCAGTAACACCATGTCAGCGACTCGGAACTGCAGGGGCCTGGCTACCCAGGAGGTGCCATAGACGCTCATGATGCTCGCAAGGTGGGACGAAGCACCCAAGAGCAGAAAGACTGCCACGACCTTCAGGTAGATGGCTACGCGACGATGTGCAATCCCGTCTCGAATCCGCTTGGCAAAGCTCATTGTCGGTGTCCTCCAACGGTACACGGGTGCCACCCGCGATTGCTCCTGGATCACAGGACCTGTTCTTCGGTCCCAGCGACCCGATCCGTGGGGAGGAACGGCGATCTCCACGACCGGTCTCCCGGTCCGGGCAGCAGGATCACCACTGCGTGCTTACCCTCACCTTCGGAGACCGTAGTTGTCGACCACGGCTGTGCGCTACGCTTGTAGCGCCACAGGGAGCTTATGGCGGATCGCGCTGGCCTGTCAAGCGGTCAGGCATTCGGGGCAGACATTCGCGGGGGCCATGTGTTCTGTTCGCTGCTTGCGGCTGGGGTCGCCTCGGCCGCCACCGGTGCCGCGTGTCCGCATGGCAATGAACCAGAAGGGGGCCGGCCTATCCTCTCCCTGGCGGATCGTGTGGAACAGTCTCCCTTCCTCTTCTTCTCTGGGTTCATGGTGTCGATGCAGGCTGCAAGCGGTCCAGCCGCTTCCAGAACCACAGAGCGGCAACGGTGTAGGCGAGGGCCAGGCCGAGCCCGAATTCCCCCGAGAAGAAGTGGGTATTCCCGGTATCGATGGTGAAGTGATCGAATATGCCCTGAATCGCCAAGTTGTGGCTGGCGTGGAAGATCGCCCCGGTCCACAGGCTTCCTGATCTCATGCGGATCCAGAACATGATCACGGAGGCACTGACGGCCATGATCGAGAAGAAGACCACCGACTTCGGCCGCGAATCGCTGTAGTAGTTCAGAAAGAGCAGGCCCGGCAGGTGATAGGCGGCCCAGATGACGGGGAGAAACTTCAAGGGGACAAAGCGGCCCAGGGAAGTGTCCTCCGCCTTGTAGACAACACCCATTCCTCCGCTGCCCAGCTTCTCGGTCATCCGGTAGTGCGAGATTGTGTTGCCGATCATGGAGAATTCCTCCACAGGCAATTTGCGCACCGCAATTACGAGGAAGTAAATTTGCTGTCATTACAGTCGGCTGGCGCGGCCCTGGGTAACTGAATCCGTAGTACTTGTGGGGACTTCAGGCAGTCGCAAACGGGTCAGTTGGCAAGATACGGCATTCTGGGAAATTGGCAGGGCAGGGGATCGGCGTGAATCGGGCGTGCAACGCATTGCATTGTCGGGAACAGTACATCAAGCTGTCTATTTGGTTCCCATTGATTCTGGCAAACTCGGTCTCTCTGGCCGTCCGAGGTTTTCCTGTCAATCCCTGTCGAGCTTCACGCCTCGTTGCACGAGATTTCTCTCTGCATTCCCGAAGTTGCGGAACTCCTCCCATTCAATCCGTTCTTCGGGGAAGACGCGCTTGAGCGCGCTCGAATCCACAGCGCCTTCCATGGCGGCAATGCTGCAGTCTCCTCCCCTCTTGTGGAGTTCATTCAGAGCCTCTACCTGAAATCGGAGTGCGGCACCGGTTGCGCCCGTGATCTCTTCGAACCGCTCGGGGCAGTCTCCCTTTATCGTGAGGCGGATGTACGGATTGTGAGGCAGGAGAAGGTCGAGTAGATCAGGGCTGTATCCGAGGATGATCCCGTTCGTTTCCACGATGAATCTTCCGGGGAACGCGCTCAACACCTCGGCAAGGTGCCTTGCAGACCTTTCCCCGAGAATGGGCTCGGCCCCAGAAATGCGGAAGCTGCCAATGCCGCTCCTGCCCGCTTCCGTCCTCAGTTTCAGAACCACCTCAGCCGCTGAGCAGAACTCACCCTGGGTGGGGTTTTCGTTCTTCCTGTAGTTCCAGCAATAGGCGCACAATAGGTTGCAGCCGACCGTATCAGCGGTCACCACACCGCCGTAGTGCCCTGAAGAGCGAAACCTGTAATAGAGGCGCCGGTCTCCGCGCATTACCAGGGATTCGATTTCCTCTGAGCGCTTGATAGGATCGAAGGGGAATGCGGGAACCATTGTGTTCTCCCTTCAGCTTGCCTTCGAGTATCCCACGAATTCAGGAGAAAAGCACCTCGTGCTCGTTCTCTTGTTGCCTCTTCTTCTGCTTATCTGATCCAGCATAAAATGTTCCCGAATGAGAACCCTGATGACGTTCTGTTGACCTCTATCGTGATAGGTCCGGAAAGACTGTCCTGCGCCTGAGGTCGTAAGTGCAATGCCGAGCGAGATCTTGCTGATTCCCTTGGGAGAAGTGGCGGCGCCGTTGCTTGCGCATCTCTGCGAGGTGCTGGCGATGACGTTCGGCTGCCGGTGCAGCATTGGCGAAGCGCTGCCGTTGCCGGTGTCGGCCTTCAGTGCATGCCGCAATCAGTATTCAGCACGCGCCACTCTGAACCGTTTGGATCACCGCGAAGGGACGCTGACGCTCGGCATTGTGGACGTCGACTTGTACGTGCCTGAGCTGAATTTCGTCTTCGGGCTGGCCGACCCGACGATCCAAAGAGCAGTCATCGCGCTGCCGCGACTCCGCCAGGAGTTCTACAATTTGCCCAAGGATGAAAGATTATTCCTGGCGCGCGCCGCGAAGGAAGCGATACACGAGCTGGGTCATACCGCTGGACTCGGGCACTGCAATAACCGATCCTGCGTCATGGCGTTTTCTAATTCGCTCTTGGACACCGATTACGAGGATATTTATGCCCTCTTCGAGTTTGCAAGAAACCTGGGATATGAGGAGGCCCAAGGGGGCTATCTCTCGAAATGCCACCTCTGCATGGATGCCAGGCGCTACCTTGCACTGAAAGGAGGCTTCGAGGAGTCGACCCCGAGAGAGTTTTACAACCACCTCGCGGATTGAAAGAGCGACGTAGCGCAACGGATGCCCCTTCCAGGTGGAAGACATCAGGATGTGGCAGCACAAAACCGCAGGCGGCTAGACATGCCGGCACGCTTCCATCGACGTTCCTCTGCGATGGCATTGTTGCGAGCCCTGCTCGCGCATGCTTGACTGATCGTGTTATTTTTATATTGGGGGAGCCGGGTAATGTGCTCTCTTCCCTGGATCGTCTGCACGGACTTGCCCGAAGCTCACCGGGCAGCTACAGTTGGGCGGTGTCGTTGAAAGGGGGGATAGAAGATGAATCGCCCGCGCGTGTTATTGGCTGACGACCATACCATGATTCTTGCTGGATTGCGCAGTCTGATGGAATCGGACTTTGATCTGGTGGGAACTGTGGAGGACGGACGAGCCTTGCTCGAAGCAGCTGCGCAGCTCAAGCCCGATGTCATCATGTTGGATATTTCCATGCCTTTGCTGAACGGGATCGAAGCAGCGCGCCAGCTGAGGAGAATCGTTCCTCAATCCAAGATCATTTTCCTTACCATGCACGGAGACGTCGGCTATGTCAAAGAAGCATTTCGAGTGGGAGCTTCCGGATATTTGCTCAAGTGCTCCGCGGCCTCAGAGTTGGCCACTGCGATTCATGAGGTGATGAAGGGCCACACCTATGTGACTCCGCTGGTCACCAGAGACATGATGGAGTCCTTCCTCGAGCCCAGCGATCAGCCCGAGAAGCTGCCCAACCGCCTGACGCCGCGGCAGCGCGAAGTGCTTCAGCTTGTGGCCGAGGGTCACTCGAACAAAGAGATCGCCGCGATCCTCAAGGTCTCAACTAAGACAGTGGAGTTTCACAAATACAATCTCATGCAGGCGCTCGGCATCCATACCACGGCCGAACTCACGCAGTATGCGATGCGGCATGGATATATTTGAGACTGAGCTCCTTGAAGAAAGAGACATTCCCTTTTTCAGCCATGGCTTTCAGCATGGCTAAAAGGATTCCGCAAGAGCGGCACGTCGTCGCCTCCGCTGTGAAGCGGCCCTGGGGGCGTCCCGCGAAAGCGGGACGCCTCTTGATGCAGCTCTGAACTCCGCGAGGGCAGGTTCTGCGCCTTCAGAACATCTTGTCGAACCAGACATCCTCGAGAATGTAGGTATCCTTGGTAAACGTCTTGCCGGCCGCCTTGACGACGATGGTGTACTCGCCCGGGTTGGCCGCAAGGGAGCCGCCGAAAGTGGCAATTGCCGGCCCGCCCCCGCGCCCACCGCGTCCGCCGCCTCCAAAGCCACCCATGCCGCGCCCACCCTGCTGTGTCTGCGGAGTGAGCGTTGTCGGTGTCACGCGCAAGTTCCACAGCACTTGGTTGAGGCCGGGTGCGTTCGGGCCCTTCGTCTCTGCGACGACGCGCGATCCCTGGAGGACTTGGACCACGACGTCGCCGTCGACCTGAGCTTTCTGGTAATAGTGGATCAAGGTTCCGTTCGGCGCGCTGGGCGCATTGAAGTTGACGGATGCCGACACATTGCCGCGGCGCGCCGCCCACTTCACTGCGGGCTTGACATCGAACAGGTAGAAATCCTGGCCGAGCACCTGCTGGTCGAGTTCCTCGAGCGGTGAGATGTCGGCAATGAAAAAGCCGCGGCCATGCGTGCCTACGATCAGATCGTGCTCGCGCGGGTGAATCTGCAGATCGTGTACGGGCTGCGTCGGCATGCCCTTCATCTCGGTCCAGATTTTGCCGCCGTCAATCGAGACATAAATGCCGAAGTCGACACCTGCAAACAACAGGTTCGGATTCTTCGGATCTTCTCTGATGATGTTGACCGACTTGTTGGGCAGGTTGCCGGCGATCGATGTCCAGGTTTGCCCGAAGTCTGTTGTCTTGTAAACGAATGGCCGGAAGTCGTCATTGCGTAACCCGGTATAGGCAACATATGCCGTCCCAGGCTGGTAATTCGAGGCCGTCACGCGGCTGACCCAATACCCTGGATTTCCCTTGATGTTGTCGTTGAGTTTGGTCCAGTTCTTGCCGTCGTCCTTGGTCACCCAGACGTTGCCGTCGTCAGTGCCCGCATATAGCAGGCCTCTGACGATGGGCGACTCGTCGATCGAGGAAATGATGCAAGCCTGAATGTTCCCATCGCCACCCTTGCCGTCGGCAACCAGTTTGCTCGGATCATTGGTCGACAAATCCGGGCTGACCTCGGTCCACGTATCCCCGCGGGTCGTCGATTTGAGCAGCTTGTTGCCGGCATGATAGATCGTGTTGGGATCGTGCGGCGACACGAGAATGGGCGCCGTCCAGGCGAACCGCATGTTTTTGTCCCCAGCATACCGGATGCTCTTTCCTTCGCCGGTCAGCAAGTCGGAGCGCTGGATGGCCCCAAACTGCGACTCGTTGTACAGGTAGCGGTTCGTGACTGTGTCCATTACGTTGTACATGCCGTCCCCGCCGCCCACCGTCTGCCAGTCCTCGAAAACGATGGCCCCGCCGCCGCGCTTCGAGCTCGGGCCGCGCACGGAGCCGTTATCCTGCAGTCCGCCGTAAAGGTTGTAGGGCACCTGCATGTCGTAGCCGATTGCGTAGAGCTGGGCAAGGGGCAACTCGTCGGGATGATGCCAGTTCCTGCCGCCGTCCCAGGTAACTCCCATGCCGTGGTCGTAACCGAGCAGCATGTGATTTGAGTTGGTCGGGTCGATCCACAGGCCGTGGTTGTCACCGCCGAAGTTGAAAGGGGATCCCCAGGTCTTGCCAGCGTCGGTTGAGTGTGTCACGCCAACGCTCAGCACATACACATGATTCACATCGTTCGGGTCGACGCGAATTTGTGAGTAGTAATAGCCGGGATTGCCGCCAAAAGGATTGGACCCGGTCCAGCCGTTGGGTGGCCTCTCGGGGCCCACTCTCTGCCACGTCTTTCCAGCGTCATCGCTTCGGTATACCTCCTGGTCGATCATCCCTTGGCTCGACTTGCCCGCGAACAGTTCCTTCTCGCGGTCGGCGTCGGACATGCCGGGCTTGTTGGCATTCTCGATGTTGGCGTAGACGACGGTCGGATTCAAGCGGGCAATGTCAAGACCGATGCGGCCGATTATGCCGCCGGGGAGACCGTTGGTCAGCTTCGTCCATGTAGTGCCGGAATCAGTGGTCTTGTAGATGCCGCTTCCAGGTCCGCCAAGTCTGAACATCCAGAATTTGCGGTCTTTGTCGTAGGTCGCAGCATACAGCACCTTCGGATCCCTCGGATCCATGGCGACGTCGCAGACTCCAATGGCGCGGCTGCCCACCCTGGCGCCGAGCGACTTCGTCCAGGTCTTGCCGCCATCGATCGTCTTATAGAGCCCTCGCTCTTCATTCTCGGAGTAAAGGTGGCCGAGCGCTGCTACATAGACGATGTCGGGATTGGTTGGATTTACTACAATGCGCCCGATATGCTGGCTGTCCTTGAGACCCATGTTCGTCCAGGTTTTGCCGGCGTCGGTGGACTTGTACACGCCGTCGCCCCAGTAAGTGCTGCGCGAAGACGTAGCCTCGCCGGTTCCTACCCAGACGACGATGGGATCTGACGGGGCAACTGCGATGTCGCCGATCGAGATAACCGGCTGATTGTCAAAGATCGATTCCCATGTGGTGCCGTTGTTCACCGACTTCCACAGGCCTCCTGAGCCTGTGGCTGCATAGATCGTGGTCGGCTCAAGCGGAGGAACAGCGAAGTCGACGAACCGCCCTCCTTGACGGGTCGGCCCGATGTTGCGAAAAGCAAAGGCCTTCAAGACGTCGGGCGCAACTGCCTGCGCGCCGAGGTCGGAGGCGAGAAGGATTGCCGCCAGCGTAATCAACACCACGCTGCCGATGACTTTCGTCGGTCGTGCCTTTCTCATATGCGATGGCTCCTTTAACAGATGCGTTGATGTCGCAGCCCTGCCCGAAGAACTTAGCTCGCTTCGCTCGCTAACTCAAGGGGTGAAGGGGCAAGGGGGTCAAGGAACAAAGGGAAGGGAATCATTTCGGGCCCTTTGCCCCTATGCCCCTTGACTCCTTGAAACAATTTGAAAAAACGTGACGCGAACCGATTTAGTTTCAATTAGTTGTGCAAGCTCCGAGACGTTAAGTTAGAGGCATAGTATCGCGGGTTTCCTCTGAGGTGCGTGTTTGCCCGCACCCTGCCCAAGTCCATGTCAATGTAGGAACATTTGTAGCTCGGCTCCGCCCACAGAAGCAAGCCGGATTTTCATGGGACAGTCCTTCATGCGCCGAGGGCGCGCACAGGCGCATGAAAAAGCGCACGGGCTGAAGCCCATGCCCACTTGAGATTTCTGAGAGTGACGTATAGTGGGGACGGGCTTTAGCCCGTCATCCAGTCAGCTGCTCTGTCTATTTTCGAAACAGCCTACTCTACTCGTGGCCCGCACGAAAGAAGACTACGACGCTCCGAGAGATACGAAAGGGTTGCATCCGAATCACCTGCAGCGCGATAGCTGCAACTGAAAGAATCTCAACCGATCTGCGGTTTCAGGGGTTGTGCTAGAATGAGCTCAATCATATGAGCGAATTCTGGAAACGCTCGAGCGTTGTTCGCTTGGCATCGAGAGGATTAAGGGATGGCTGAGGAGGAAGCAATTCGCCTGATCGATGATTTTCTGGGTAGCGCCCACGTATTCGCGTCAGCGGTAGCGGATGTGATTGAAGAGGAGCTGCTTCGGGAAGTGGCGGACAGCCAGATCACCGTATCCCAGTTGAAGCTGCTCAAACTCGTGAGCATGACTGAGGCCCAAACGATCGGCGATGTTGCCGCGTTCCTCGGGGTCAGCAACGCAGCAGCAAGCAAGGCAGTGGATCGGCTGGTACGAATGATGCTGCTGCGGCGCAGCGAAGGAGAAACCGACCGCCGTGCGATCCACCTCTCCCTTACCCAGCCGAGCCGGCGCTTGCTTGCCGCCTATGACGCCGCGCGCAAGCGCAAGCTCCAACAGGTTTTTGCAAAATTCAATGTTGAGGAACTCGAGCAGGCCGCGGTGCTGCTGGACCGGCTCTCCGCATCTATTGTCGACCAGAGCGCCAAGACGGAACAGATGTGCCTCCAGTGCGGCATTTATTTCCGCGAAAAGTGCGTGCTGCGCAAGCTTCTCAGCCGCCGATGCCTGTATCAGCATCATCGAAAGGAAGAAGGGAAGGGCGATCAGTGAGTCATTCGTCACTCATCCCTTGAATTCCAATTGGCGTTTACAATCGCCGGACATTTACCTATCATTCTTAGGCGCGCCAGGTCCAAGTCTGACATTCTCGGACAAGGCCCGCTGCAACGCATAACCCGCAACGGCTCCCCCGGAAGCTCAGGGCGAACAGCACCGTTTCCCCTCAGAGATTCTCAAGCGAGGTGCAGGCGGATCACTCACCGGCCCAGACCGGTTTTCGAGAGCGGTTAGACACATGAAGGAAGAGGATATCGACCGCCGCGATTTCCTGAAAAGATCTTCCCGTGTGGGGGTGGCGGCAGCCGTCGCGTGCGGCCTCGGCTTTTGGCTGCACTCGCGCAGCCGGCAACCGGGCCGGGAATTGACGACGTCCCAGGTGAGAAACTATGGCGTCGACATTGGAAACGATCTGCCCAAGATGGCGGTGGTAACAGGCGGCACGCCGGCAGGGCTCGCAGCCGCGGCGCTGGCGGCCCTGGGCGGGATGTCGAAGTTTGTCTCCCGGGGCGACGTCGTAGTTCTGAAGCCCAACATTGGTTGGGACCGTGTTCCGCAGCAGGCGGCCAACACGAATCCTGAGCTGGTGAAGGCTGTCGCGCAGCTGTGTTTTGATGCCGGCGCCAAAAAGGTGGTTGTGACGGATGTGTCGTGCAACGATCCCAGGCGCTGCTTTATGCGCAGCGGCATCGCCAAGGCAGGCGAGTCGGTGGGGGCCACCGTGCTCTTGCCCGAGGAGCGCAAGTTTCGCGACTATCGCATCAATGGTGAGCTGCTGACGGTATGGCCCGTTTTCACACCAATCCTCGAGGCGGACAAAGTCATCAACCTCCCGATTGTGAAGCACCACAATCTCGCGCGCGTCACCATGGGGATGAAGAATTGGTATGGCATCCTCGGGGGCAGAAGGAACCAGCTACACCAGAATATCGATGTCAGCATTGCGGATTTGGCGACGTTCGTGAGGCCCACTCTGACAATCCTGGACGCCTATAGGGTCTTGATGACGAACGGGCCCCAGGGGGGAAATCTTGACGACGTCAAGCTTTGCAAGACTGTTGTGGCCGGCGTGGACCCGGTGGCGATCGACGCGTACGGCGCCACATTTCTGGGCTTGCAGGCAGAACAGATCCCCTATGTCTTGATCGGCCACGAGCGCGGACTGGGGAACAAGAATTATTCCGAATTGCAGGTGAAGTATGTCAACCTCGAATGATGGGGCAACGTGCTCCGCTTCCGCAATCTCCGGCACACCCGCAGAGCGGAAACCCCGAATGTGGCTCCGCTGGCTGCGGCGGATCTCGCAGATTGTCTTTTTGGGGTTGTTCCTGTTCCTTTTGTTCCAAACCGAATTTCGGGGCACGTTCACACAGGGGGCGACCGACGCGGTTCGCCTCGACTATCCGGTAAGCATCTTCCTGGAAATGGATCCGCTGGTCGCCTTTTCCACGGCTCTTTCGACGCATGCTCTCTACGGCAATGTGATCTGGGCGCTCGTCATCATTGCGGGAACGATTGTGATCGGAAGATTCTTCTGCGGGTGGGTCTGCCCCCTGGGCACGCTCAACCACTTTTTCTCGAGCTACAAGCCTGAACGCAAGGGCAAAAAGCGCGTCGATGCCAACCACTACAAAAAATGGATGTCGACCAAGTACTACCTGTTGTTCGCTCTGATCGCGTTGTCGGTTTTTACTTCGCTCCAGACGGGCATTCTTGATCCCATCCCCTTCCTCGTGCGCTCGCTCGCGACCTCGATTCTTCCCGGGCTCAACTTCGCGTTGAGAAGCGGACTTGATTTTTTATACGGGACCAACATAACGGCGCTCCAGTGGATCGCCGACACCGCATACAGCTTTCTTGGCTCGAGTATTCTGAGCTTCAAGCCGCAGTACTATCATTTCGGGTTTTTGATAGGGGCCATCTTCCTGACTGTGGCAGTGCTCAACCGTGTGATCACCCGATTCTGGTGCCGGGGCATCTGCCCGCTGGGCGCCCTCATGGGACTGCTCTCACGCTTTTCGATCTTCGGCATGGAGAAGAACCACAGCAAATGCGACGACTGCAACCAATGCCTTCTTCATTGCCAGGGTGCGTGCGACCCGCAGGGAAAGGTGCCGTGGAGGCAGGCCGAGTGCCATCTTTGCTTTAACTGCGAGGTGACGTGCCCGGAGGATGTGATTCGTTTCAAGTTCTTCCCCAAGATCGAAGCCATCAATCCCTTGCCTGATCTGAAAAGGCGGCGCGCGTTGGAGAGCGTGGCGGCCGGCATTGTGGTACTGCCGATCCTGCGTGCCAGCGCCGGCCTGGCCAAGGATTACAACTCCGGCGCCATACGCCCGCCGGGTTCCTTGGAAGAGACCGAGTTCCTGGCTCGCTGCATTCGCTGCGGCGAGTGCATGAAGGTGTGCCCGACCAACGCCATTCAACCGGCCCTTTTCGAAGTCGGCGTGGAAGGGCTGTGGACGCCGATTCTGAAAATGAGGATCGGCTACTGCGAGTATAGTTGCGTTCTGTGCGGCCAGGTCTGTTCCACGGGTGCGATCTGGAAATTGACCGAGGCCGAGAAGCTGGGAAAGACGGACGCTGGAGGTGCGGTGGCAGGCAAGAAGGGCTCCGGCCCGGTAAAAATCGGCACTGCGTTTTACGATCAGGGAAGGTGCCTGCCGTGGGCCATGGCCACGCCGTGCATCGTGTGCGAGGAGTTCTGCCCGACCTCGCCCAAGGCTATATGGGTTCAGGCCGAAACGGTCCTTCGTCACGATGGCGCCACGGTTGCGGTCCAGCGGCCGCGAGTGGATGTCGATCGCTGTGTCGGCTGCGGTATCTGTGAGCACGTGTGTCCGGTCCAGGATCGTCCGGCAGTTTATGTTACCAACATCGGGGAAACCCGTTCGCGCAGCAATCAGATACGCCTGGAGAGCGGTGCATATCAGTGACTCGGACCCGGCCAAATTGACTGCTATCGGGTCGAATGTTTTTCCCTATTATCCGAGAGGTCGATCATGAAAAGGATTCGCCTGTTCATTCTGCTCGTTGCGGGCTTCAGCCTCTGTTCCTGCGCCAGGAAGGAAAGTGGCAGCAAGAATGAAGCACAGACGCCCGCAGCAGCAGGGTCTTCCGAAGCGTCGCAGCAATTGATGTCCCTTCTTCCTGCCAAAAACGAAGTGCCGGGGTGGGCGATGATCCAGAAACCCCGCTCTTTCAAACCGGAGAACCTCTGGGAGCTCATCGACGGCGCGGCGGACGGCTATCTGGCATACGGCTTTGAGGAAGTTGTGAGCGCCGACTACGCCCAGGCGTCGATGGGCCACCAGGCCGTGATCGACATTTACCGGATGAAAGATCCGCTCAACGCCTACGGCATCTACACGCAGGAGCGCAATCCCGAGTATCAATTCCTGACGATCGGCAACGAAGGGTACTCAGGAGGCAGCTCGCTGAACTTCTGGTCCGGTCCCTACTATGTGAAGATCACGACGTTTGCAGAACAAGAGGAGCTCAAGCAAGAGAGGAGCAAACTTGCGACTGCGATCGCCGGCAAAGTGCCGGCTCCGGGAGCAGAGCCCCTCGAGGCTTCCTATTTCCCCAAGGAAAATCAGCTGCCGCACACGATCGTCTATATTTCGAAGGACGTGCTCGCGCAGAGCTACTTCACAAACGGGTTCCAGGCGAAGTACAAAGCGGTCGGCAAAGAATACAAAATGGTTCTCGTGATCCTGGAGAGCCCATCTGCCGCGCAGAATGGGCTGGCGCGCTATCGGCAGTACATCTCGACCGGAGGCAAGGCGGTAAAAGACCTGAAGGCACCGGGAGAGGGGGGCTTTTCAGGCGTCGACGGCTTCTACGGCAACATGGCTGTAATCCGCGCCGGGAAGAACATTGCGGTTGCCCTTGGTGTTCCCTCCGAGGACGCCGGGATCAAAATGATCGCCGAGCTGCTGCGACACATCAAGTAGCCGCCGCAGCTCGGCACAAGAGCGAAACCTCCACTAACCGCCGACGAACACAGATGAGCAGCGTCTATCTGCGCTTCCCGGCGGTCTCCCCTTTTTAACGCTTGCGCGGCATGAACCGGCTTCAAGCGTAGATCGTCTTCAACTCCGCGATATTCTCGCCAATCCTGACATTGTACGCACAGCGGGCGGAGCAGCCGGAGCAGTCGATGCAGTTCTCCAAACCGGCGGTCCTGGGGATACTCTCAAGCGTGAATCGGGCCTGATCGAAATTTGAGTAGCACGCGGCGTACATATGGGTGCGCATGAGAGTAGGTATGTCGACGCCTTTGGGGCATGTCGGCGAGCATGCCTCGCACTGGCGGCAGAACTCGAGGGCGAGCTTGACGTTCTTGTCGGTCAGCCAGGCCTTCTCCTCGCTGGTGTAATCCAGGCCGTAGGCAACCGAAACACTCTCATTCACCTGGTCGACGTTTGTGTAGCCGGGCACGGCAGTGGTGACTTCCGGATGCTGGAGCACCCATTTGAGCATGGCAGTCTGGTTAAGAGCGCCTAAGTTTCGGCTGCGGCCGCCGGTCTGCGTCTTCATGGCGATGAGACCGATGCCTTTCGCTGCGGCGTTTTTCATCGCCTGGAGCAAGTCTTTGTCTTCGGCATTGAGGAAGTTGTATCGGAACTGGATGACGTCACAAAATCCGGATGCCGCTGCGGCGTTGAGCACTGCCGCTTCCTGATGCGTCGAAACGCCGATGAAGCGCGCAGTTTTTTGCCTCTTTGCCTCTTTGAGCGCCTCGATGACTCCCGGATCGTTTACTTGTTCGAGCGTGGCCTGATGGATCAGCAGCGAATCGACGTAGTCCATCTTGAGTCGTTTCAGGCATCCGGCGAAGTCCTCCAATATCTTGTCGCGAATCGAGCCGCCAGAGACGCGGGGATATGGGACCTTAGTTTGAATGAAAACCTTGTCTCGCACGCCCATCTGGGAGATGACGCTGCCGACCACCTCCTCGTTTTTTCCCTGCTGATAGGCCATCGCGGTGTCGAAGAGACGTACTCCTGCTTCGTAAGCCTGCTTGATTATTTCAGGGTTGTTGGTGTTCATCACACCCATGCTGACAATCGGCACTTTAATGCCGGTTCGGCCGAGTGTGCGGTAGATCATTTCCTTGCCCTTCACCGGGGCAGCGGGCGGCTGCTGCCTGATCGTCCAAGGACGCGGTATGCCTACCACGCCGGCGGAGGCCAGGGCGAATGATGCCTGCGACAAGAACCTTCTTCTCTTCATGTCTGGACTGCCTGATGCCATGTCTCGAACTCCTCTTCCAAAAGTCTCAGAACGATGTTGGATCGGTGAGGAGGACAGCGGAATAGCGCTCGGCTGTCTCTCCCCGGGAGAAGAACGTTTATTACAAGCCCGCTCCAAAGTCAAGAGAACCAAGAAATTCGGGGACAGTCACTGAATTCCCAAATTCATACCTTTTGAGAAATGTGGAATGTTATCCAGGGATTTTTGAATTTAGTGACTGTCCCCGAATTTCTTGATGTAAGATGGGCTGTCGTTTTCAGCCGTTTCATTCATTCCGGCATGCCCGGAATCCTTTACCCACATTCTAAAAAGGAGGAGTTTGCATGATGCTTTCAGGCATGCGGTTTCTGTCCCGCCGCGCAAGGTTGTGCCTGTTCATGATTGCCTGTCTGGCAGTCGTGCTTTCGGCAGCTGCAACCGTGGTGAGAACAGAAGAACCCCCGGTGTTTGCAATCACAAACGCCAAGATTATTCCCGTGGCCGGTTCGCCCATCGAGAAAGGTACGATTATTGTGCGTCGCGGCATCATAGAGTCCGTAGGCGCCAACGTGACGATCCCTACTGACGCGAGAACTATCGATGCCACCGGCCTGACGGTGTACCCCGGGCTTATCGATGCCTTCTCCGACATCGGACTGGAGGAACAAGCTCTCGCCCGGCAGACGACACCTGCTGCAACGACGCCCACGCCGGGACGTGGGCTGCAACAGGCGCAGCAACAACAACAGCAGCCCACAATCCCTCCGGACGAGAGGCAAGGCCTGACGCCCTACCGCCAGGCGTTCGAACAGATCAATCCGACCAATCGCAAGATCGAATCGGCACGGGCGGCTGGGATCACCACCACGTTGGTCGTGCCGCGCAGAGGGTTTTTCCCCGGCCAGAGCACCCTGGTAAATCTCGGTGGATCGGAGGTTGGCCAGATGGTGGTAAAGGCCCCCATGTCCTTCTTCATTAACACAGCCGGCAGAGGGGCCGGGGCCGGTGGTGGCGGAGGAGGCGGGGGAGGCGGCTATCCAGGTTCGCTGATGGGCATTTTCGCTTTCGTAAAGCAAACGCTGCTCGATGCCGGCCAATATGCCACAGCATGGAGCATCTACAAGGCCAATCCCGGTGCCGCGCGACCGGAATACAGCCGTGCGCTTGAGGCCCTTCAGCCGGTTCTGAAGAGAGAGATGCCCGTGGTCATGCCTGCCAACACACCAGCGGAAATTCAACGCGCCCTGGATCTTGCTGATTCCTTCAAATTGAATCTCGTGCTTGAGGGGTGCGCGGAAGGCGGCAAGATCGCGTCGCTTTTGAAGAGCCGCAGCATACCGGTTCTGCTGGCAGTCAAGTACCCTGAACGCCCGACCAGCACGGATCCCGATTTCCGAGAGGAATTGGAGAGCCTGCGCCGCAGGGTTGAAGCTCCGGCGAACGCGGCCGCCTTGGCCAAAGCCGGAGTGCGCTTCGCTTTCGTGTCTGACGACATGGCCAATCCGCGCGACTTTATCCTCAACGTCAGCCGCGCCATCGAAGCAGGACTTGACAAAGATACTGCCCTTCGCGCCCTGACCTTAAATCCGGCTGAGCTCTTGGGCTTGTCGGATCGCCTCGGCACTATTGAGAAAAACAAGACTGCCAACCTGATTCTGGCCACTGGCGACATCTTTGACCAGAAAACCCGCGTGAAGTACGCATTTGTGGATGGGCGGAAGTACGACATCGTCGAACAGCCCGCACAACCTGCAGCACCGGGGCGCCAGACCCCAGGACGCTGATTCGGAAGTGAGGAGACAAATGCCAAACAATTGTGGAGTCGACATGAAAAAACTTCTGATTCTGACGGTCCTTGTGGTGTCGTGCGTCGCATGGGCACAGACGGGCGGCTCAGGCGTCGTGCTCATCAAGGATGCAACCATTCTGACCGTCTCGCACGGCAACATCCCGAAAGGGTCCATTTTGATCCGCGACGGCAAGATCGCCGAGGTCGGCCCCAGTGTCGCCGCTCCTGCGGGCGCCACGGTGATCGATGCAACGGGTCAGTTCGTCATGCCCGGGATTATTGACCCGCACTCGCACATCGCCATCTCTGGCGGCGTCAATGAAGGGACGCTCGCAGTCACGTCGATGGTGGCGATTGAAGATGTGCTGGATCCCACCGACATCAATATTTATCGCGAGCTCGCCGGCGGGGTCACCTGCACGCTCACGCTCCATGGCAGCGCCAACCCGATCGGCGGCACGAATGCTGTGATTAAACTCCGCTGGGGAAAGGATGCCAAGGGGCTTCTGTTCAAGGGCGCCAAACCCACCTTGAAGTTTGCCCTGGGTGAAAACGTCAAGCGCAGCGGAGCGAACGCGACACGCTATCCGGCCACTCGAATGGGAACCGAGGACGTGATCCGCACGGCCTTTATCGAAGCGCGCGATTACATGCGGCAGTGGGATGAATACAAAAAGCGCGCCGCGGCGGGCGACAAGACAGCGATCCCACCTAAAAAGGATCTAAAGCTGGAGCCGCTTGCCGAGGTGCTGCGTGGCGAACGTCTCACCAACGTCCACGGCTACCGCGCCGACGAGATGATGATGATGCTGCGCCTGGCAGACGAGTTCGGCTTCAAGGTCAACTCTTTCGAGCATGGCCTCGAAGCATACAAGATCGCAAAGGAGATTGTGGCCCACGGGGCCTTCGTTTCCGCCTTCGCGGACTCGTGGGGGTACAAGGTCGAGGCGTATGACGCCATCCCCTATAACGCTGCTATCGTGACCCGCAAGGGCGGCATGGCCTGCATCAACTCCGACAGCGCCGAGAGAGCACGCCGCCTGAACACGGACGCCGCAAAGTGCATGAAATACGGCGGGCTGAGTGAGCAGGAGGCACTGGCGTTGATTACCCTCAACCCGGCCAAGGAACTGAGAATCGACGACCGTGTCGGGACGATTGATCCCGGCAAGGATGCGGACCTCGTCATCTGGAATCACCATCCGCTGAGCATATATGCCGTTGCCCAGAAGACCATGATTGACGGGGAGATCTATTTTGACATCCAGAAGGACCAGGAGATGCGCAAGCGCATGGAAGAGGAGCGCAAGACACTCGAGGCCCTCGACAAGAAGAACGTGCCGCAGGGGCGTGGCCGCGGGTCCGCCCCGGACATTTCCAATGACAAAGTTCCTCAGCATGAGGATTAAAGGGGGAAGCCATGGCCAATTTACTTAAGCGTTACACCATCATCCTCGCAAGCATGGCCGTGATCGCCGCAGCCTTTTTCGTTTCCGCGGCGGACAACCGCGCCTATGTGATCCAGAACGCCAAGGTCTACACCCTTTCTTCTGCAGGAACTTTGGATCGCGCATCCGTAGTCGTGGTGGACGGTAAGATTACCCAGGTAGGCAAGACCGTGAAGGTGCCCGCCGGCGCGCAGATCATCAAGGCAGATGGGCTCGAGGTATATCCGGGCATGGTCAACGCCTGGGGCAACATCGGGCTCACCGAAATCCCTTCCGTCGACGTCATGGTCGACTCGACAGATCTCGGTACCTATAAGCCTCAACTGCTGGCCTTCAGCGCCATTCATCCCGCCAGCGAACTCATCCCCGTTGCGCGGGTGAATGGCATTACTGCGGCCATCAGCGCCCCGTCGGGAGGCATTATCGCCGGACAGGCCGTCCTGCTGCATCTAGATGGCTGGACGGCAGATGAAATGGCGATTCTCAAGTCCGCCGGCATGGTCATTACACTTCCCAGCATGGGAGGCGGAAGAGGCGGACGAGGTGGTGGGGCAACTCCCGGCGCCCCGCAGCCGGCTGATGCAGCGCGCGCGCAGCAGCAACAAATCAACGAGCTGTCCGAATTGCTGGAAAAGGCTCGTCATTATGCCAAGGCACGAGAAGCAAATCCGGCAACCGAGCGCGACCGCCAGCTCGATGCGCTGGTTCCGGTCGTCAACGGCCAGATGACCGCTTTCATGCAAGCTCAAACCGCACGAGACATTCGCAATGCGGTTGAGTTTGCCAAAAAGGAAAAACTGAAGTTCGTCATCCAGGGCGGGCGCGACGCGAACAAAGTAGCGGATCTGCTGAAGAAGGAAAACGTGCCGGTCATCCTGGATTCGATCATCGCACTCCCGACCCGGCAGGACGATCCTTATGATGCAAGGTTTACTTTGCCGAAGGAATTGGCCGCGGCGGGCGTGCAGTTTGCGCTCACTTCGCCCAGCGCCTCGGACGTGCGCAGTTTGCCCTACGCGGCGGGATTTGCCCAGGCCTACAGGCTCTCCCATGAAGAGGCCCTGAAGGCTGTTACCCTCTATCCGGCGCAGATCCTGGGCGTAGCGGATAAGATCGGCACCATCGAACCAGGCAAGATCGCCGATCTCGTAGTGACCGACGGAGACCTTCTGGAGATCAAGACTCAGGTGAAGAACCTGCTGATAGCCGGCAAGGAGGTGACCCTGGAAACCAAGCACACCCTGCTGTACAAGAAGTACATGGATAGGAAATAGGCTCAGAAATAACGAGGCTGCAAAAGGTCCTGATCCGCAACACTGCGGGGAAAGGCCTGCGATCTAAATCCCGTCCCCGCTCATGACACCAAGTGGGGACGGGCTTCAGCCCGTCATGCGAGTCCGTACGTTGGGCTGGATAAATCCCGCCCCACTGATCAACAAGTGGGGACGGGCTTCAGCCCGTACCCACTTGTTTCACACGCTGCCTAACAGATTACTCGCAGAGTCGTTGGCCAACGTCGCGATGGCTGCGCACAAGCCTTCCGTCACACGGGCAAGCGACTCGTAGTCAAGTCTGTCGGGGACATCCCAAGGAGTGTGATAGTACGGGTAACGGTAAAACGCGGTATCGGTCACCATAAACGCGCGATATCCCTGGCGCCAGAAGGATAAGTGATCGCTCCACGCAATACCCGGAATAACGGCCAACGCGGCAACATGCTCCAGCGGGAAGTCGGCGTGGTGACGAAAGAAGGTTGCTGCGCGCCGCATCTGCCTGCGTGAACGGAGATTGGACACGAACGCAATAAAGTTGGCGCAATCCGGATAGAAGAATCTGAAGAAGGGCGGGTAGTGCTGGCTCTTGGGGCGCTGGTCGTAATAGCCCAGCATCTCCAACGAGATCATCAGCCGAATGTCGTCGCCTCGTTTGCGTGCCGCACGGGCATAGACCATGCTTCCCATCTCCTTCCAGTAGAAAAACGGCGGCTCTTCATTGACGAATGCGACGAAACGCACGGTTCGCTCGGCCGTCACGGATGCGAGACGGCGGCTGATCTCCAGCATGGCGGCGACACCGCTGGCGTTGTCATCGGCGCCGGGGCTTCCTTTGACCGAGTCGTAATGCGCGCCGACAAGGATGATCTGCTGCCTCCTTGACTGGCCCCAGCGATTTATCTCGAGATTCACGCAAGGGACGCCTTTCGCCTCGTAGGATTGCAGCACCACGTCGTAGCCCTGTTCAGTCCATTCCCTCTCAATGTATTTTGCCGCCTCATCCAGCGCAGCGAATCGGAATACGTTGCGCTCGCCGATTTCGGCAGCAAGCTTCCGGACATGGATTTCGAGGCTTGATGCTGTGATTGTCATTTGTCAGTTTTCCGCGCAGCCGAAATGGATGGTCCTACAGTTTGCCGTGAAAAACCAGCAGAACGTCGAAAACCGGGGACGCCACCCTATTTCTGGTGTCTCCGCGCATCTGTTTGTCGACGCCCTCGTCCAAAATGGGGTGGCGTCCCCGGTTTTCTGCGGAAGGCAACATTTCAGGGTATTGACTCCCATGTCGGTGGTATTCTAACGGGCGCCGGCGTGGGCTGCGTGCCGCGGCATCCATCTTCTCCGCATTTATTTGCACGGACCGATCCGTGAATTGTTAAGGGTCACACATTGGTATGCGACCTATGAATCGACCGACAACCCGCGTCAAAGCGTTCGTCGAAGACTACCAGGTAACGGAAGTTCCCGAAAAGCATCCCTCAATGTTCGAGCCCGCCACACTGATCTTCGGCGCCGCACTGGGCGTACTCGGAATCGTCATCGGATTGGAACTCCTCACCCGGGTTGGGATCACGCCCAGCACCTCGATTATTGGAGCGATCATCGCGATCGTCGTGTCCAGAATCCCGGTGTCTGTGTGCCGCCGTTTCAAGAGTCTGGACAGGCAGAATCTCCTGCAAACCGTCATCTCGAGCGCGACCTTCGGCGGTGCAAACGCGATCCTGTTGCCGACGGGTGTCGTGTGGCTGTACGGGAGAACTGACCTGATCCCCGCGATACTTACCGGTTCGGTCCTGGGGATGATCATCGACGGCACCATCCTGTACAGGGTATTTGATTCCAAGATTTATCCCGCAAGGGGCATTTGGCCTCCTGGTGTTGCGACCGCGGAGTGTCTGATTGCCGGCGATCGGGGAGGGAAGCGAGGAAGGCTGCTCGCGGCGGGCGCGATCCTTGGAGGGATCGGAAGGTTCCTGGGATTTCCTATGGACGTATTTGGCGTCTGTTGGATCGGCAACATTTGGGCGCTGAGCATGTTCGGCATCGGGCTGCTGGTTACCGGGTACTCGTCGAGGCTGATTGGGGTCGACATCAACAAACTGTACGTGCCGCACGGTGTTATGGTAGGCGCCGGTTTTGTGGCTTTGATTCAAATCATCGTCCTCGTCGCACGGAAGGAAACGGGAGCAGCCGGCGAAACGAGCTGCACGATTTCGCCGATGCGGTTCGGACAAACGCTGGCAGGCGGCTTCTTAGCTTTCATGATCGCGTCTGCAGTCATGGCGACTCTTGCCGGGTTGTATGCCCAAATGTCCGCCGCAAGGTTGATGGGCTTCGTCCTCTTCGCAGCGGTGGCTGCCCTGGCAGCCGAGCTTATTGTCGGGATCTCCGCCATGCATGCTGGGTGGTTTCCGGCTTTTGCTACGGCGCTGGTTTTTCTTGTCCTGGGGATGACCATGGGATTCCCTCCGCTTCCGCTGGCGTTCCTGGTCGGGTTCACGGCATCAGCGGGTCCTGCGTTTGCAGACATGGGCTACGATCTCAAGACCGGCTGGATCCTGCGGGGAAGTGGGAAATATCCGGGTTTTGAAAAGCAGGGTCGCCGGCAGCAATACTTTGCCGGGCTCCTCGGATTTGCCATCGGGGCGCTTGTGGTCGTGTGCTTTCACCAGCATTACTTCATGAAAGACCTGTTTCCACCGGTCGACAGGGTCTTTGTCGCAACCATCCGGGCAGGGACAAGTCCCGCAGTGGCAAAGTATCTTCTGGCGTGGGCCATTCCAGGAGCGGCGGTTCAGTTGCTGGGTGGCCCGTCAAGACAAACCGGCATTCTGTTTGCGACGGGGATGTTGATCAACAATCCCGTTGCCGGCTTGACTGCTCTCGCCTCGCTCTCAAGTCGAATCCTGCTCCTCAGGCGATATGGGCCCTCCGTGGAAAGTCCGATGTACGTGCTGGCCGGCGGCTTTATCACCGGCTCAGCGCTGACCAGCTTTGGAACTGCGACGGCTAAGCTGAAGTGAGCAGGGTTGAAGGGATATTGCTCTTCTTGGCGGTTTTGCGTGTAAGGGAGGTGTGGGATGCTGAAGCAAGTGCTGGAAGCAATGGAGCTGCTCGATGACAGCTCTGCAAGCGGGCCTAAGGTGGCTGGCCAGCTCAAGTCGAGGGGCCTGGAGAAAATCGAAGTGCAGACGGTGAAAGGCGCGGAAGGCTCCACCGACTTCGTTAAGATCATTGTGCCTGGAACAGAAGGGAAGCAAAAGGGCGGCCGCGCTCCCACTCTAGGAATCATCGGCAGGTTGGGTGGCGTCGGGGCACGTCCATTTCGGATTGGGATTGTGTCGGATGCCGATGGCGCTGTCGCCGCGCTGTCGTGCGCCTTAAAGCTGGCAGACATGGGCAGGAAAGGCGACGTCTTGAAGGGGGACGTGATTATTGCGACCCACGTTTGTCCCCGTTCTCCGATCATTCCTCACGAGCCGGTCCCCTTCATGGGGTCCCCTGTGGACATGCGAACGATGAACAAGCATGAGGTGGATCCGGCGATGGAAGGCATTTTGTCGATCGACGCAACCAAAGGAAACAGGATCCTCAACTCCCGCGGCGTTGCGATCACTCCGACCGCCAAAGAGGGGTACATTTTGAGAGTGAGCGAAGACCTGCTCGACCTTCTCTCATGGACGACCGGGAGATTGCCGCAGGTGATCACCATCACCACGCAGGACATTACTCCTTATGGAAACGGATTGTTCCACGTGAACAGCATCATGCAGCCGTGCACGGCAACGAGCGCTCCGGTCGTCGGTGTCGCGCTCACGACAGAGGCTGCTGTTCCCGGGTGCGCGAGCGGATGCAATCACGAAGTCGATATTGCGGAAGCGGCGCGCTTCTCTATTGAGGTCGCAAAAGGATTTACGGAAGGGAAGTGCCGGCTGTACGACGAAGACGAATTCCAGAGAATGGTTGGTCTCTACGGGGCCATGACCCATCTGCAGACTTTAGGCGGAACACGTCATAGTTGACGGCAGTTGCGGGAAGGGGCGGTCAAGAGCGTGGCCAAGGCCTGTCGCCTGCAGCGCCGCGAGAAGGACGCAACATGAAAGTTGGAGCCTTGACGATCGGGCAGTCTCCCAGGACTGACATCATCAGTGAGATTCGGGACATACTCGGTTCCGATGTAACTATCCTCGAAAAAGGAGTGCTTGACGGGCTGGACATCAGCGAAATACAGAAACTCTTTCCTGGACAGGAAGAGCCTTTTCTCGTCACCAGGCTGAGAGATGGGAAGGAGGTCAAGCTGGCGGAAAGGAACATTATCGAGAGATTGCCCCGGTGCATATCCGATCTTGAAAAGGAAGGTTCTGAGATTCTGATTCTTCTGTGCACTGGTGAATTCCCGGAAATTCAATCCAGCAAGGTAGTGTTGCGTCCGGATCGAGTCCTGATGAACACGGCTCGCTGCGTTGCGGGCTGCAAGAGACTTGGGGTGCTCTTGCCGGCCGCAGAACAGATCCCTGTGCTCGGGAGACGCTGGGAGGGAATGTATCCCGACGTAGTGATGGAAGCGGTGTCTCCGTATACAGGGAGCATGGAGCTGGTCAGGGAAAAAGCATTGAAATTCAAATCGGCCAATGTGGATTTGATTGTCCTGGATTGCCTGGGCTTTAATAAAAAAACCAAATCGATCTTCAGGGAAGTGACAGGAAAACCTGTCCTCCTGCCGCGCACCCTCGTTGCCAGAATAGCCAGGGAGATCATCGAAGCCTGAGAGAGCTGGAGATGGGGCGCTTGCTGGGCAGGCCGCTTCTGCCCAAAATGAGAAGCCGCAAGAGCGATCTTCCGCCGGCGCCAGAGAAGAGCCGCCGTACTTCGGTTTTCTTCACAGCCTCTTGTCACCGTATGATCGTGGCTCTCACCAGCTTGTCGAGGCGCGGGAACTCACGATCCAAGTGAGCGTTGCCTTCCTCGAAAAGCCTTCCCTGCCCAGCTTTTTCAGATCCTGCGTCTCCTGGAATAGAGCATCCCAGTGAGTAGCATCAACCCAGGCAATACCTACACCCACCGGTCCGTGAAATGCCGTCACAAGCTCGGCACGGTCTTTATGTTCGATCTCGATTCGGTCAGCGCCGATTTCGACGGCTTTGGCAAGGAAGTCAGTGATCATTTCAGCTCCAAATCTGGCACCAGACTACTTGCCGTTGCTTCCACCGATTGCACGGCGGTCGGTGCGCACCAGCTCGATCTTCGAGGTCGGGCCGCTCATCGACAGCTCGGCGCGCCAGGGGTAGTCCCAGTTGCCCGTCTGGACGAGAGGCACGGGCTTGCCGTCCTGCAGCAGCTCGTACTTCGAGTGGACCGGGATTGACAGACGCACGCCGGTCTTGTGCGCGTTGGCGGTGCGGTTCTCGATGGTAAAGGCGATCTTCTCGAGCGCCTTGTCCATCATGATCATGCCGTCGGCGACGAAACCGTCGCGCTCCAGATCGAGCTTCAGCCGGCGGATGTCCTCGCTGAACGGCAAGTACATGTCGGGAATCACAGCGTGGAAACGCCGGCGCAGGCCGTCGCGCGGGTTGATCGACAGCTGGTTGCCCTGTTCCGTCATGGCGCCGCCGTACGCAAACCAGCCGAAGACCGGGTCGCGCGTGACGATCGTCGAAGCCATGCGCAACGCGCCGCCGTATCCCAGGTCGATCTCGCCGTCATACCACCACGGCCCGCGCGGCACCATTACGCCGCCCGGATAGCTCGATCCCATCCACGCGCTGCCGACTTTGGACGACATGAACTGCCAGCCCGAGGCGCCGTCATTTTCCGGGCCGGGATACCAGAAGCCGTAGTTGGTCTCCGAACGGCCGGTGTTCATCAGGCACCACGAGCTGAGGTACGACGCATAGCCGAGCTGCAGCCAGTCAAAGGGATTCGGGGCGAAGTTGAGCGCATAATCGAGCACGCCCCAGCCTCCCATGGCGGCCATGTAGCTGACGCCGCCGTCGGCGCCGAGCGTGTAGAAGGCCGGATTTAGCCAGCCGCGCACCACCAGGCCCGAGGCAAGCTGCCGATCCATGAAGGCGCGCGAATCCTCCCGTCTCACGGAGGGATGCGAGTACCACTTCTTGAGCCTGAGGTCGAACCACAGGTTCTCATCAGGCTTCATGTCCTGCGTCGCGCCGTACTTGGCAAACGCGTACGTCGACTCGAAGGCCGTGCGGTCGAAGGCATACTCCGAGCGGAACGGATAGAGGTCATCGTAAACGAAGTATTTGACCTTTTTCTCCCACTCGCTGCGCAGCCAGGCGGCCTGATTGGGAAAGCCTTCCTGTTCCAGCGCATCGATCAGATCGGGTACGATGAGCTCGTTGTAAAGCCCCCATTTATAGGTGTCGTAATACTCCGGGTAGATCTCGTAGGGGTAAATGTAGAACGCGCGCGCCGTTTCCCAGGCGCGGTTCAGGTAACCCGCCGCGTCGAGGTACTTCGACATTTCGGGGTACATCTTGGCGATCTGGTACATGTGGAAGTAGAGCATGATCACGTGCGGGTAATCGTACGACCGCCAGACATGTTCCTTGACCAGATCGCGTAGCGCCGTCGCGTTGGAAGCCAGCTTCTCGGCATATGCCTTGCGGCGCGCCGGGTCACGATTGACGTACCAGTTCGGCGTGCCGTAGACACCGTACGGATACGGCCGCTCGTTGTCGCGGCGCTGCAGCCCGCCCCAGACGAAGTTCTTCAGGTAATACTCGAGCGACTCGATCTCCTTCTGGTTCGGGAAGGCTACGTTCTTTGACGCGATGTAAGGCGCCTTGCAAAGACCCGGGTCGTCGCATGTCAGCACATAGACCATGCGGTCGAGGAAGATGTCCGGATCGTCGACCGTACGCGTGACCTTGGCTTTCATGTCGTACGGCCCGTAAACGCCGTTGTACCACTTGGACGGGTCCTTGATCTGTTGCTTGTTGACGATGAATGCCGCGCGTTTTTTGACCAGTGTTTCCATCGGCTCGGTGACGAAAAACTCGAGGTAGGTCTGGCGCCCGCCGTCGTGCTTGACGGTCAGGATGTTCTCGCCGGGCTTCTTGAATGCAACTTCGTAAACGTGATGGTTGGGTTTGGGCTCGCCGAGGGGGGTGATTGTCGTCTGGTCGGCAAACTCCACCTGGATCGCCTCGATTTTGGCCTTGGTGTGGAGAGAAAATCGCGCCGTGAGGTTTTCCGGAACTGTCATGCCCGGCACGACGCGGATGTCGAAGAGCCCCGCCTGGTACAGCATCTCGCGCAGTTCGTCGTAGCTGTTGGCCCACTGCATGCGGAAGCCGTAGGAGGCCTTGCTGCCCGGTTTGCCCGCAGGAGCAAGGTCCAGCGCAGTGTGCGCCTGGCGCCAGGTGCCGCGCGTTTCGGCGCCGCCGGTTCGGCTCGAGTGGACGTAAACCTGTGCGCCGCTGCGTCCGCCGCCTCCGCCGGAGTACTCAAGCTTCGTGCCGGGCCGTACGGTCACTAGCAGGAAGGGTGGAGCGCCCGAAGCGCGCACGAAGTAGAAGAACGACCCGTTGCCGGAGATGAACTGGTGCCGAAGGAACCCCTGCTCGAAAATCTGGATCGGATTTTCACCCGATGGCCCGACGGCCGGAATGTTGATGCCCAGGTCACCGATTTGGACCGAAGCCTTACCTGTTGATTCCAGGTCGATCGTCCAGTCGAGCACATTCCCGTCGGTCTTGTAGGTCTCGACGACTTTCAGCGGTGCGTTCGTGCCGGCGCTGGTGTAGGTGACTGCGCCGGCTTCGGGCGAGGCCTCCCATTTTGGCCCGCGGGTGGTGAGATTCGTCCAGTCGCCGGCGCTGCCCACGCGATAGCTCAGGTTCAATCCAAGCGTGGCGGGGCCTCCGGGGCCCTGGCCGCGCCCACCGCTCTGTGCCCCGGACGGCATGAGCGTCGCGCCGAAGGGATCGCGCGGATTGGCCAGCCCCGAAATGCCGCGTGCGTCGTAGGAAAAGCGAAAGTCCCCCTTCTCGATTGTTCCGGCCGGGGCCTGCACCGCGGCGGGTTGCTGCATGGCCAGCACCAGGTTGACCGCCCAAATCATCATGAGTAGTGTCATCGTTTCACTCCCTCGGCAAGAAAAACAGTAACAGGCACCAATTTGACACGGGGCAGCACCTCTTTGGGTAAGCAGTCGAATCCGTCAAATTGGTGGCTGTCACCGTTTTTCTTGCAGTTGCCGTTCCATCGCGGCTAGCCAAGACGCCATAAGCGGCGCATATTGGAAGAGGTTGGAGTATATCTTTAAGGTCCTCAAAGCCTGCCCAGCGACCGCGAGACGCTCTCTTACTCGTTCCATGGCACCCCCTCACGCAGGATCCGCTCGCGGAACTCCTCAGATGAGACTGAGAGATCCACGAGATCGACTGGATAAAGGACGCGACTTTCTTCCAAGGCTTCACGGATCTCACTGAACACGTGCCGCGGGATCGGATCGAGCGGCATTACGGCAACATCAATATCGGATGGGCGTCCCGCGTCTCCAGCGGCCCAGGAACCGAAAAGGTAGATCCGTGCCCTGTATCCGCGCAGGCCTGCAGTCACGAGTTTGCGGACTTCGTCAAGATCGGGCGCTGGCGCGCAAGCTGCATTTGATTTGTGGTCCATGACTCCGAGTCCCGTGCCGATGGAATAACCATGATTATATCATCGTTGGATGACTATTCGCAGCCGGGTGCAATGGCTTGCGCTGCAACCACCAAAAGACGGACGAAATTCGCCAAACAAGTTCATTTCGCCTGTCGCGTGATTTTTATCCTGGTTGCGTCTGCCGCGAGTCGATTGCAAGGATCGTTCTAAAAAGAACCTCGCATCCGTTTGCCGTATCCTCCCAGCGGGTCAGTTCTTTCGGCGAGTGGCTGATGCCGCCAACCGAAGGGACAAAGATCATCCCCATGGGAGCAATGCGCGCGAGCATCTGCGCGTCGTGCCCTGCACCGGAAGGCAGGCTGAGCGTCGTCAGTCCCACAGCCGCAGCCTCCTGTGCGATCATGTCCCGCACCCAGCGTGCGGCCAGGGCCGGCTGGTGGGTGCTGGTCGGTTGAATGGTGATTTTTGTCCCGCTCGATGCAGCAATCTGTGCAGCGCGCGCCTCGATGCGTTTGAAAATGCCCTCCACGTTCGACATCGAGAGGTCGCGCAATTCGATGACCAGCTCGACCTGCCCTGGAATAATGTTAGGCACATCCGGGTGAACCGATAGCTTGCCCACGGTCCCGACCTGGCGTCCCGCTTCCCGAACGGTCTCCTCCTGAACGGCAATGACGAGGTGCGAGGCTGCCACCAGCGCATCGCGCCGGCCGGGCATCGGCGTGGTTCCCGCATGATTGGCTTCACCGGCAACCACAGCCTTGTAACGAATGATGCCCACGATGCCTTCGACCACGCCAATGGGAACCCCGGCCCGGTCGAGAACGCCCCCCTGCTCGATGTGCAGCTCCAGGTAAGCGGCAATGTCCCCCGGCTTGCGCCGCGCCTCCTGGATGTGCGACAGGTCTCCTCCGATGCCGGACACCGCGTCGCGGATGTGCACCCCATGCTCGTCTCTTTCGTCAAGCTCTCCGGGCTCAAATTCGCCCACAACCGCGCGCGAGCCAAACAGGCCGCGCCCGTAATGGGTGCCCTCCTCGTTCGACCAGATCACGCATTCGAGCGGATGGCGAGTCTCGACCTTCCGATCCGCCAGCGTGTGCATGACCTCAATCGCCGACAGCGAACCAAGCGCGCCGTCGAAAATGCCGCCTTCCGGGACCGTGTCGATATGCGAACCGAACAGGATCACGGGCAGATGTTGTTTGCCTTCGCGCCTGCAGTAAATCGATCCCGCTGCATCCACACGAGCTTTGAGGCTGGCAGCCGGCATCAGTTTCTCCATCACGAAGCGCCTGGCTTCGATATCCGGCTGAGTCCAGGCAACGCGGGTCACACCCCCTTGCGGATTGCGCCCGTACTCGGAAAGCGCCTCCAGGCTCGCACGCAGCCGATCCGGATTGATGGTGTAGGATCCGGCGCAGAATGCGCCAAACTCCCTCAATCGAAGTATTCCGGCGGCGCCGGCCGCGGATGCCAGCAGCAGGCGATTGAATTCTCTCCTTTTCATCTTGAATCCTCGCTGCTTCGCTGGTTTGGGGGACAGGCTACTCAATCCCCGAACTCGCGTTTACGCAGCCGGGCCGAAAGATAGGCTGTTTGGGAGTTAAGGAGCCTGTCCCGCAAACCGTGGTTCCACACTACCACAAGATGTTCCGCAGACACAAAAGTCAAGTCCTGACAACCCGGTTTCGTGCCCGCGGCCGCCACTTGATAGTTAGGGAAAATTCGTCATAATCAGTGAGTTGCTCAGCAACTCTTTTTTCTTTTTGACCGGCAGGTTCTTATGGCAAAACGCATTATTGTTGTTGTGTTCTCTCTATTTTGTTTCACGGGGCTCGTTCTGAAGGCATGGTCACAGGAGATGGCAGGTGAAACCAAGAACGAAGTCCCCGAGCTGACCGCGTTCCATGAGGTCATCTACCCGATCTGGCACGAGGCCTACCCCGCCAAGGACGCCAAGGCCCTGCGCGGTTTTGTTCCCCGGATTAACGAGCTCGCGGCCAAGATCTATGCGGCCAGGCTCCCTGGGATCCTCCGCGAAAAGGAAGCCACATGGAAGGATGGCGTAATGCAGCTCAGGCAGGCCGTCGATTCATACAACACCGCCGCTTCTGGGAAGGACGATCAGGCTCTATTGAACGCCGCCGAAGCCCTGCACGCGAAATACGAAATGCTGGTCCGGACGCTCAACCCCGTCCTTAAGGAAATGGAAGCATTTCACCAGAGTTTTTATGTTTTCTATCACAAATACCTTCCTGAGAAGGCATATGACAAGATCCGGAGCGCAAGCGCCGAGCTGGTGACCAGGGCCGAAGCGATCACCAAAGCAACGCTTCCGAAGCAGTTCGAGGCGCAGGCTGATGCCTTCAAGACCGCCGCTGCCGAGCTGCTGGATGCGGTGAAGGCTCTCGATGCCGCCGGCAAGGCTCATGACCATGCGGGCATGGAGGCGGGAGTGGAGAAGGTTCACACGAAATACCAGCAGCTGCAATCTCTGTTCGAGTGATCACCTCCGCGCGTGGGACGCGCCGGCACCTGCCGCAAATCGGCGCCAGGCAGCGGTTAGAAAGGGATACGAACTTTCTCTGCCGCCCTGGAATCGAACTTAGCTCGCTTCGCTCGCAAACTCAGGGGCCGAGGGACAAAGGGAAGGAAATCATTTCCGGCCCTTTGCCCCTTTGATCCTTGGCCCCTTGAAACAACTCAAAAAAACGTGACGCGAACTTATTTGATTCCAATTCGTTGTGTAATTTCCGAGACGTGACCTTAGAGCCGCCTGTCGGCGATTTTTCGCTCTCACGGCAATTCATGGAACCGCAAAGCCCTCCCAGACCGTAAAGAACAAGAATCGTTTTCTTCGAGGTCTTTGTGGTTCACCACAGGACATTGCGCAAGGCAGGGTCGAAGTACATCCTGTATGTTTCCATCTCGGCGAAACGGTACAACGGCATGAAGTCGTCGCGCTGCGAGGACTGTTCCTGCCCTGCGTACTGGAAGACGGTCGGGTCTTTGGTCGCCACCAACCATTCGTTCAGTGTCTCGTCGGTCTTCGGGAGCCTCACCAAATGCTTATGCACGACCTGCTGCGCATAAACGACCGGCCCGCGTATGATCGCAACGCGGTCGGGGTGCTGCCGGTCGATCGGTGCCCGGCGGAAACGCAGCGGGATCGTCATTTCGATCCGGTCGCCCCCTTGCCACTCGCGGCGGATGGACGCCCACTCGCCCGGCCGCGCCGCCACGTTCACTGCGTTTCCGTTCACCTTGAACGAGACGCCGCTCGACCAGCCCGGCACGCGCAGGCGGAGCGTGAAGTTTGCCGGCTGCGACATCTCCAGCTTCATTGCGATTGTCTCCGCATCCGGGTAGTTGGTCTCCTGCGTGAGCTTGACCGTACGCCCCTGCGTCTCCCAGGTAACCGATGACGGGAGGTAGAGGTTGACGTGCAGGGCTGAGTCTTCCTTGAAATAGATCAGGTTCTGATATTCGACGACGTTCTGGAAATACGTCCCGGAGCAGCAGGTGTAGTTGTTGCGCGAATAAATCTTCATCCCGGCGCCGAGGTGATAGTTGGCGTAGTAGAAATGCTTGCCGTTCTCGACAATGGGGAGCGCAGCGCCGATGCCGTTGTACAGCAGCCGTTCGATCCAATCACCGTAGCGCGCCTCGCCGGTGAACGTCATCAAATACTTGGCCAGCTTGAACGCCGCCCACGAGCAGCACGGGGCCTCGAAACTGTCGAGCCGAAGCGGCAGCGAATCGCCGAGCGCGCCGTCGGCGATCACGTAACGCTCGGCCGGTCCATACCCGCCCGTCGCGTAGCACTGCGAGTCTTGCAAGAAATCGTAGAAGTTCTTCAGGATCTGCAGCAACCTCGGGTCGCCCTCGACCAGGTAGGCCATTGCCGCGCCGCTGAATGTATTGCAGTGACTGTAGGCGTGGACGCCGTGGGCGTTGGTAGGCGCGCTCGTCTCGGCGAACTTGTTCCAGTAGGCATCGTAGCGCCAGACGTCGCCGAATTCCTTGTATTTCGCCAGGCCCGTGAGCTGATAGGCGCGATAGAGATTCTCGCTGAGCGTGTACCATTCCAGCGGCCTGCCTGAGTGCAGTTCCCACGGTGTGTTTGCGGCCGGCGTGCGTGTGCGGTCGAGGTTCTTGATGCCCCAGTCGACAACCCTTTCGATCACTGCCGGTGTGCCGTCGTGGCCGGCGTACTGGTGCATGTCGGAAAGCCCGCCCACTAGTTTCTCCCAAGGATAGTGCTGCATGCGCGGGTTGCCATCGGCGCCGAGCGTCTTGGCCCATTCGTCCACGAGCTTGACCGCCTTGTTGCGCATTTCGACATCGTTGTTGGCCTGCGATGTGCGCGCCATGGCTTGCAGCCACTGGCCGAAGATGACCGCGGAATCTCGGTTGGCCCAGCCGCCGAGCACCTTCCCCGGCGCATTCAGTCCCGCCGCACGACGGAACCCGTAGAGAATGTCGTCGTCCGACACGGCTAGGTAGTAATTGCGCGCCGATTGAAACTGTCGCTGCCAGCGGCTTGGCCCGAGCGTGACACCCCGGTAATCAAACGTCTGCAGCACGATCTTGCCCTTGGGCGTGACCTTGGCGCCGACACTGCCGACCGGTACGCTCTGCGGTCTTGGCTCGCTCCGTTCGAGCGGCGTGAGCATCGCCGAAGCCACACTCGCCGTCCCTGCGACCCCAAGAAATTCGCGCCTGCTCAATGTGTTGTCCATGTCGTCACTCCTCTCCCTCGAGTTGGAAGATGGCTGTTTGATTGGTCCGCTCCAAGATACTGCGGCATAGGGTGGCCCGCCAGTCATTTCTGTCGTACGCATCTGTCCCGGTCGAGGCCATATCGTACGAATTTGCCGAGTGAGGTTGGAGGCGTATCCAGGGAGGATTTTCTCGACGGTTGGACCTGAGATAAGCGGAAGTGAGGGCGAAAGTGCCTACTGTCCGCTTGAGCGTAGTTTGTTCCACACGTATACCGGTATGCCGGCCAGCAGAAGCAGAAAGCCCCAATAGACCGTATCCCGGCCGGACCCGCCGATCGCCCACAGTGAATAGACGAACGCCAAGCCGGGAACCAACAAGGGCCGAAGCCGGCGTCGGTGCTGGGGGCTCTCTCTGTTGCCAAGCGATATGATCACGTCTGCGGCCGAGCAGAAAACGTATGGCACCAGGGTTGTCAACGTTGCGAGGAGGATCATGAAGGTGTACTCCTCGATCAGTCCCTTCGTGTAGTTCATCAAGATCAGAATCGTGGCCAGCACGCTCGAGATGACGATCCCCACAACAGGTGTGTCTCGTCCCGACAGCCGTGCGAACGCCGCGGGGAAGAGGCCGTCGCGCGCAACCGCGAGGGGGATCTGGCCCTGCAGCAGGATCCAGCCGTTGAGGGCGCCGAAGCAGGAGATGGCGGCGCCTGCCGCCACGGCATACGACGTCCACCCGCCCCACATGGCAGTCGCGGCGTCAGCGTAAGGGGCCGTCGACCGGGCCAGGGCGGCGGGCGGGATGACACCCATCACTGCCACGGTCCCGAGTATGTAAGCAACGGCAGCGGACAGTGTTCCCATTATCGTTGCCCGCGGGATGGTTCGCCGGGGATCAACTACGTCGTCGGCCGGGATCGTCGCCGATTCCAGCCCGAGGAACGCCCAGAGCGTCAGTGCGGCTGTCGCAGTGATCGCCGAAAACGTGGACTGTCCGCTCAGGTTGAACGGAGTAAGATTCTTCGGATTGAAGTAGAAGAGCCCGAGCGTTCCGACAGCAATGAGCGGCAACAGCTTCAACACCGTGGTAACGAGTTGCGTGATGCCTGCGCTACGAACGCCCATGGCATTCACCCAGCTCAAAACCCAGATGGCGGCGGCGGCCGCAGCGCCGGCGAGCAGCGGATTCCGAGACAGCGAGGGAATGAAGACACCCACATAGCCTGCGAACGCCGTCGCGATGGCAGCGTTGCCGCACCAGATCGAGATCCAGTAACCCCACGCTATCAGGAAGCCGGCCAGTTCACCGAAGCCGATTCTCGTATAGGCATACAACCCGCCTGCCTGCGGCGCCCTGCGGCTCAGGCGCGCGAACACCAGGGCAAGCAGCATTGCACCCGCAGTGGTGAACAGCCAGCCGAAAATGCTGATGCCGCCGTAGGCGGCGAGCGCAGCGGGGAGCAGGAAGATCCCCGACCCGATCATGTTGCCGACCACCAGTGCCGTGCTTCTCCACAACCCCAGCGCTCGCGGCGCTTCACTGACTGTCAATTGTCCTCCCGCTCAATCTCCATCCACATCTCCCTTGCCATCGTCAACTTGGTGAGCCCGCAGGGAGCGTGCCGCCGAGCTCTCGCTACCTGCGGCGGCCGCAGTGGTGGATGAAATTGACACCAAGTCGAGTCCCTTCTCTGCCGTGATTTCCACAGCCGCTGCGGACGTCTTAAAGCCGAATACCGGGCTCAACGGCCTGTCGCGGCGATGCCTGGGCGCGTCTTGCTGATGCGCTCCTGCATTGCTTTGATCATCTCCGCATTCGACACCGGCTGCCAGCCGTGCCCTTTCATCGGACGGCCGTACTTGAAATCGCCGGCGTAGTATGGCTTCGCGGTCTCGAGAAAATCCTCCAGCAGGTACACGGCGAGATTGAGATAGTAATTGTCCATGTCGCCGACCCAGACGTGGATCTTGCCGGCCAGATCTTTTCCGATCGTGGGCCAGTTCTTCTCAAGGTTGTAACGCAGGTCATAGCCGTTGTCGCGCATGTACGCGGCAACGCTCTTGTCGATCTTTCCCGTGAGGTTATCCCAAAGAGGTTTCGGATATCCATCAGCGTCCGTCGGACCGTAAGCCGCCTCCCAAGCTGCGAGCTGCTGCCCAGAGCGCACCTTGCTGCCGAGAACTTCCTCCAGGCGGCTCATCTCGCGCATCGTCAGCGTGACCTGCCCATCGGCACTCCGCGACAGCGGGCGCTCCAGCTTCGACCAATCTCCGACGCGGACTTCGAAAGCATTGTCGTCTGCATAGATGTTGGACATCTGGTATCGGCGGAAATCAACGGGGTCCGGATACATCACCCAGGTGCCATTGAAGAACGCCGGATGGAGGACCTGAAGCGCGAGCGCCTCCCAGCCTCCGGTGGATCCGCCGGTCAGCACGCGCGCGTAAGGCTCCGGAATAATTCTGAAGTTCTGCTCCAGATATGGAATCAGTTCCAGCGTCAGCGCGTCGCCGTACGGCCCGTTGTTTGCGGAGTTCACCGCGTAGGAGTCGTCGTAGTACGGCGTGGGGTGCTGGAAAGTGACGGCAATCATACGCGGGAAGTTCTCTGACGTCCACTCCTGGTAAAACTCAGATCCGGTCTCACGCGCATTCCTGCTAAGCCGGGCCCTGCGCTGTTGCTCCGTTTCCTGCATCTGCGGCGCCTGTGTCGTGAAGCCGAACGGTGCGCCCAGCCCGAAATGCCCCTGGATGTAAATGGCAGGATACTTCACATTCGGATTCTCGTTGTAGCCTTTCGGCAGCAGCAGCGTCGCACCGAGATAGATCGGTTGTCCCCAGAACTCCGACAGCATCTTGCTCTGAATCTTGGCGTGCTTGACCCAATCCGTGTCGGCCGGAACTTGGACCGGAGGCAGCTTCTGCGTCAGGCTGAGCTTTACGTTGAATCCGGCCTTCGGATCGAGATGAACCTTCTGGACTTCGCTCACGAGGTTGCCGGGTGAGCGGTTCCACTGCTGCCCTTCCCATTGATCCATATGCGCCCAGATCACGTGTCCGTCTTTGCGATGAAACTGCGTGTAGATGTTCAGCAACGCCTGCATATAGTAATCGCCGGCGGGAATTTCATCGAGACTCAGTGGGTATCCGAGCGTTGCGGTGTCGATCACAGCGGTATCACCGGGTTTCAACTCACTGACATCCTTGCCGAAAAATGGAACGGACCCGCTGTAAGATCCGGCCTGCATTCTGGGCTCACGCCCGGCGTTCTTGGTGATTATTACGAAAACGTGTCCTGTGATCGGTCCAGGGTGAACCGAGCTGATATACGAAACCTCGAACTGCGCCGCGGCTGCCCTGGCCGTGCCGGTCCAGGATGCCAGCAGCAACACGCATAACGCGACAGACCATGGGAGCAGGATTCTCCGTTTCATGCGAACCTCCGTGGTGTTGAGAAAGGATTTCAAAGAGCGCGGAACCGAGTGTACACGAACATCATTCACGCAATTTCACCAAAAAGCCCAACTCTTCTATAGAGTTTGAGGAAAGGTTTATAAGTCTTATACAGTGGATACAACATCATGAATTTCCGATAGCTGTATCTGGCCTCGATCTCTTGCCTGGCAGTTTGTTTGCGAATCTGTTTGGTGAGGTACAGCTTCCATATTTTGTAGAGACCGTCGTACTTGATATAGCTCTTGCCGAACTCACTAATTGTTATATAATCCTTGCTCAGATATTCTTCGTTTAGTTGGAAAACATCGTTAAGGACGGAAAGAGGGCTGCTCCTGTTGTTTATTGTCTGTTGACGGGGATGGACCCGAAACGCGCACAGAGGTTCCCTAATATAAGCAAAATCACCCTTTTCCAACAGGTAAAACCACATTTCCAGGTCCACAATTTGCCTGTATTGTGACTTGAATCCGCGCGTTGCGTCTGATTTCCTGAACATGACAGCCGTCGGTTCCCCGATCAGATTATCCTGTTTGGCGAGACAAAGGTTTATCAGCTTTGTCCCTTGAGCGACCAGATCTCTCTTGAAGGGAGATTTCATTCCTATAGTATTGGATTCAGAATCAATGATTTTTCGAGAAGAGCTGACCAGGGATATGCTTTTCTCGCTTTCAAGCAGAGATACCATTTTCTGCAGTGCGTCCCGAGACAGCAAGAGATCGTCTCCGAACAGATATTTGATGTATTTTCCTCTGGCTTCTGCAAGGCACAAGTTCCAATTCCTGACCATGCCGAGGTTTTCGGGGTTGATGATAAATCGTATCCTTGGGTTGCGGATCGCGTAAGGCTTCACTACCTCTTCTGTTTCGTCGGTGGAGCAGTCGTCGATGATGAGGACCTCAAAGTGGTCAAATGTCTGCTGCAGGATGGAATCTATCGTTTGAGGCAAAAACCTGCCGTAGTTATAAGTGGGTATGCAAAGGCTGATTTGGGGGCCGCCCACGCTTTCTCCTTGGGATCAAGCGGCGTCTCCAATTGCCGTTTTGGCAAAGAGTTAGTCGCAGTTTGTTTCTCTTTTGCGGGAGAAGAATACCATCGGTTGAAGGGCAAATCATCCGGAATTGTTCCAGCAACTGCGTGAGCCGGGGCCTTTTCCTGATTTTTGCCGGACTTGCCCAAACTGGGACTTCGAGTGGAGCGCTTAGGCGACGAGAATTCTGGATCAGTCTGGTTCCGGTTGGAGCCACGCTGGTCGTCTACGTCGAGGTCAGCCGACACGATACTGCGCCAATCTGCGGCTGCGTGCGGCAGATGTGATCCCCCTTCGATTTCCCGCTTGCCCGTGGCTTGCTCCTGGTCAAGAATGTCTGCATCTATCTTGATGGATTTGACCGCTTGCTTCCGGTGAGAAGCTCGTCTGATGCGAACTAGAAATGAAGTACTGAAGCCAGTTCTCAAGACAAAAGGGGAGACGAAATGAAAAAGCTGTACCTGTCTGAGACCGACAAGAAAGTTGGCGGCGTGTGTGGAGGCATAGGGGAAACCTACGATTTTGATCCGACGCTGATACGGCTGATCTTCGTCTTCGTGGATCTTGCAACGGGAATAGTTCCGCTGCTCATAGCGTATGTCGTTGCCTGGGCCATCATACCGAAAAGGCCCATGACATAGGGACTCAAGCGCTCTTTATGGATCCTTGAGTTTCGCGTCTCCGAGTTTTTGCGGTAGATTTTGCTTTTCAGCGCTCCTCGCTACGACGCGAGGACGTCAGGAGGTTTCATGCACAAGAGGATAATCATAACGCTTTTGTTTATAGCCGGGATTGCATTTCCGTCCTGCAAAAAACCCGAAAAGATAACATACCCCGTTACGAGGAAGACGGAGCAGGCGGACAACTACTTCGGCACGAAGGTGGCCGATCCTTACCGTTGGCTCGAGGACGACAAGTCGCCGGAGACCGCCAGATGGGTGGAGGCCCAAAACGCCGTCACGTTTGGTTATCTGGACAAGATCCCCTTTCGGCAGGCGTTGCACAAACGCCTGACCGAGATCTACAACTACCCGCGGTATTCATCGCCCAGGCGGGCCGGCGAGTACTATTTCTTCAGCAAGAACGACGGGTTGCAAAACCAATCCGTGCTTTACGTCCAGAAGGGGTTGGAAGGCCAGCCTGAGGTGTTTGTCGATCCCAACCGACTTTCGCCCGACGGCACAGTCCGCATCCTCTTGATCAGCTTCTCGCGAAACAGGAAATACGTGGCCATCTCCCGTAGCGAGGCAGGGTCGGACTGGTCCGAGATCCGGATTATGGAAATCGCCACGAAGAGGGAGCTTCCGGACCGTATCCAATGGGTCAAGTTCTCGAACGCGGCGTGGCTGGGCGATGGCTTCTTCTATAGCGGCTATGAAAAGCCCGCTGCCGGCCAGGAGCTTACAGCCAAGAATGAGTTTCAGAAGATCTTCTATCACAGACTCGGCGACCCTCAGGAGAAGGATCAGCTCGTCTATGAGGACAAGCAGCATCCGCTGCGCTACTTCGGCGTCGCGGCTACCGAGTTGGAGGAATACGCCTTTCTCAGTGTATCCGAAGGCACATCAGGAACCGAGCTGTATTGGAAAGACCTGAAGAAAAAAGGCGCTCCCTTCGAACTTCTGATCAAGGGATTCGACAACGACAGCGCGCCGATCGACAACATCGGCGACAAATTCCTGGTCTACACAAACATGGACGCCCCCAACTTCAGGGTCGTCTTGGTCGATCCCAAGAAGCCGGCCAAGGAGAATTGGCAAACCGTTATTCCCGAGAAGCCAGAGGTGTTGAGCTGGGCCAATGCGGCCGGCGGCAGGCTATTCTGCGGTTACCTCGAGGATGCGAACACCAAGGTGTATCAGCACGGTTTCAACGGGAAGCTTGTCCGCGAGATCGGGCTGCCTGCTCTCGGGACAGCAGACGGATTCGAGGGATGGAGGGACGACACGACGCTTTTTTACACCTTCACTTCCTTCACCTTTCCGCCGGCCATTTACAAGTACGACATCGCTGGCGGCAAGAGTGATGTCTTCCGCACGGCCGAGGTCAAGTTCACACCTGGAGATTACGAGGTGAAGCAAGTCTTCTATGAAAGCAAGGACAAGACCAAGGTCCCGATGTTCGTCGTGTACCGAAAGGGCCTGGCACTGGACGGCAAGAATCCCTGCTACCTGACCGGCTACGGCGGGTTTGACATCAGTGTCCAGCCCGCCTTCAGCCCGGCTTTGATAGCCCTGCTGGAAAACGGATGCGTCTTCGCTGAGCCCAACCTGCGGGGTGGCGGCGAGTACGGTGAAACCTGGCACAAGGCCGGCATGCTGCAGAACAAGAAGAAAGTTTTCGATGACTTCATTGCCGCGGCAGAGTACCTGATCAAGACCGGTTACACGTCGAAGGACAAGCTGGCGATCGCAGGCGCTTCCAACGGCGGCCTGCTCGTCGGCGCGGCCATGACCCAGCGGCCCGACTTATTCAAAGTCGCCTTGCCTGCGGTCGGCGTAATGGACATGTTGCGCTTTCACAAGTATACGGTGGGATGGGGCTGGGTTGTTGAGTACGGCTCGAGCAACGTGACCAAAGCGATCAACGAGACGGCCGACCGCTACGCCTTTTTCCTGTACATCGTCGGCGCCAGTGTGAATTACAAGTAGGGTCCGGTTTTTCCGGCGCGAAGAACTATGGAGTGCGGCGCCTCGGCGCCGCTTTGGTTGGGGCCCAGGAAACCCGAAATCCCGCGTAGCGGGACGCACTCCATGGCGCTTCGCGCATCAAGCCACTCGCAGCTCCCGTATGCAGTTTCATTCTACGGTGACGCTCTTGGCGAGGTTCCGGGGTTGATCGACATCGCAGCCGCGCAGCACAGCGATGTGGTAAGCCAGCAGCTGGAGCGGGATCGCCAGGAGTATGGGAATCAGGTAGTCCGACATCGCAGGCACGTAGATCAGGTGGTCCGAAAACTGTAAGACCTGCTCATCTCCCTCAGTGGCGACGATGATCACGATGCCCTCGCGTGCCCGCACTTCCTGAATGTTGCTCAGCATCTTCTCATAGCGCAAAAGCGATTTGGGATTGGCAGGATCTTTCGCAGCCAGGGCCACGACGGGAAGATCCCCATCGATCAGGGCGTTTGGCCCGTGCTTCATCTCGCCGGCCGGATAGCCTTCCGCATGGATGTAGGAAATCTCCTTGAGCTTCAGGGCGCCTTCGAGGGCTATGGGGAAGTGGATGCCTCGCCCCAGGTAAAGGAAGTTGTAACGCCGGAACAGGACGGAAGCGATCTTCTCGTACAAAGCGTTGCGTGCCAGAAGCTGCTCGACGCAGTGAGGCACGCGCGTGAGCTCTGCCAGAAGTGCCGACGTCTCTTCGGGTGTCACCCTCTTGCGCAGCTGGGCAAGGTGCAGCGCCAGTAGGAAAAGCACCACTATTTGCGTGGTGAACGCCTTTGTGGAGGCGACGCCGATCTCAGGACCGCTGCGCGTGTACAAGGTGCCGTCGCTTTCCCTGGACAGCATGCTTCCAACTACGTTGCAAACTGCCAGCACCCGGGCCCCCTTGGTTTTGGCTTCCCGCACGGCTGCGAGCGTATCGGCGGTTTCGCCCGACTGGCTGATTGCCACCACCAGCGAGCGGCGATCAAGGATCGGATCCCGATAACGGAATTCCGAGCCGTAGTCGACTTCCACGGGAATGCGGGCCATCTCCTCCAGAAGATACTTGCCGACCAGCGCGGCGTGCCATGACGTGCCGCATGCCACGATGTGGATGCGGTCGATATCCGCGAGAACGTCCTCCGACAGGTTGGCCTCGTCCAGAAATACGCGTCCGGAGTCGAACGAAACCCGGCCGACGATCGTATCCTGGATCGCGCGCGGCTGCTCGTGAATCTCCTTGAGCATGAAGTGCCGGTATCCGCCTTTTTCGGCCATTGCCGGCGTCCAGGTAATCCGAAGCGGAGTGAAGGGAACCGTCTCGCCCATGAAGTTCTCAATCCGTACGCCCTCGGGTTTCAAGGTCGCCATTTCCCCGTCGTGCAGGAAATACACTGTCTGGGTGTGATCGAGCAGTGCCGGTACGTCGGAGGCCACCAGGTGCTCCCCATCGCCGAAGCCGATCGCCAGCGGCGGACCGTTGCGCGCCGCTACGATTGTCTTGGGGGTGTCAGCCGAGAGCACGCAGATGGCGAAACTGCCGCGCAACTCCAACGCCGCCTTGCGCACCGCCTCCGGCAGCGGATGCTCGGCCCTCAGCGATTCGATCAGATGCGCAATGACTTCCGTGTCGGTCTCGGTGACGAAACGGTGACCCGACTCCTGCAGGCGGGCCTTCAGGTCGAGGTAGTTTTCGATGATGCCGTTGTGGACCACCACGATCTTACCCGAGCAGTCCCGATGGGGATGGGCGTTTTCCTCAGTGGGCCGTCCGTGGGTGGCCCAGCGCGTGTGGCCGATGCCGTATTCTCCCTGCAAGGGCGTGCCATTAAGGGATTGGATCAGGTTGATGAGTTTGCCCGTTGACCGGCGGATCTGGACTTCTTTGCCGGAAACAACCGCGAGCCCGGCTGAGTCATAGCCCCGGTACTCGAGCTTGCGCAGCCCTTGCAGCAGGATGGGTACAGGAGGCTTGGGACCTATGTAGCCAACGATGCCGCACATATCAATCACTCTCCGTCGATTGAGGTTTTCTGCCGCCAAACATGCGTGCTAAAATCCTGCCGGTTTCTTTTTCGCTTGCGACTCATCATGGGCGTTGCCCGGAAGATCCCGCATCAGCGGGGAATGATAACAGCAATTTGTTGTAGTTGCGAGCCAAGTGCCGCAGCTACCTTTGACGTCTTGACACTCATGACATCAATCGGTATCAATGAACCGAGTCATTGAGGTGAACACCATGGAACTGAAGATTGTCCAACTGTCGATCCCGGACGGCTGCAACCTTATCCTGGGCCAAACACACTTCATCAAGACGGCCGAAGATCTCTATGAGATTATAACCACATGCTGCGGGCACGCTAAGTTCGGGGTTGCCTTCTGCGAAGCCTCAGGCCCATGTTTGATTCGGGTCGAGGGCAATGACGAGGCCCTCAAGAACGTTGCTGCGGAAAACGCTATGTTGTTGGGAGCAGGGCATGCCTTTGTGATCCTTCTGAAAGACGCCTTCCCAATAAATGTCTTGAATGCAGTGAAGTCATGCCCCGAGGTTTGTGGTATTCATTGTGCGACTGCGAATCCGCTTCAGGCAATCCTCGCCGAGACGGGGCAGGGCCGAGGCATCCTGGGAGTCGTCGACGGCGCCGCGCCCAGGGGAGTGGAGACGGAAACGGATGTCAGGAACCGCAAGGAGTTTCTGCGCAAGATCGGTTATAAACGATAGCGAGGAGCGAGATGAACCTGCAACGATGCGAATTATCCCCGGAACAACTGCGCTGGCACTGCGACAGCTCTGTTTTCCCTTTTCACACTACAGCCGATATCCCTCCCCTCAAAGGACTCGTCGAGCAGGAGCGACCCATCCGGGCCATCCACTTCGGGCTGGGCATTGGCTCCCCGGGCTACAACATCTATGTGAGCGGTCTGACCGGCACCGGCAAGACGACGGTCATCAAGCAGTTCCTGGACGACATTGCGTCCACTCTTCCTACCTCCGACGACTGGTGCTTCGTCTACAATTTTCGCGAACCGAGCGCGCCAACCGTCCTGGATTTGCCCGCCGGCAGAGCGAAACTGCTCAAGGCTGAGATGGACGAACTCGTGCGTCATTTGAAGGCTGAGATCCCAAAGGCCTTCGAGAGCAAAGAGTACGAACAGAGCATGCACGCCCTGATTCATGAGAACCAGAATCTTCAGCAGTCCTTGTTCGCTCAGCTTGCGGAGAGAGCACGCGGCCAGGGGTTCTCGCTTGAAATTTCCAAGATGGGGGTTTCTCTCATCCCCATCATCAATGGCAACCCGGTCGGACCTGAGCAGTTTGAAGCGCTCGACGAGGCGACCAAGAAGGACGTCGAGACTCGGCGCGAGGCGTTGCAGCAGGAAATCAACGGCTTCCTGCGCCAGGTGCGCGACATTAACAAGATAAGCCGCGACCGTGTCAACGAGCTGAATCGGGGCGTCGGCATGTACGTCGTCGGCATGAAAATCGAAAGCATCAAAGAGCAACATGCTAACTTGCCCAAAGTCGTTTCCTATCTCGAGGACGTTCAAGACTGCATCCTGTCGCATCTCGATGATTTCACGGAGGACAGTCAGAAGCAGGAATCATCAACCCCAACCAAGCTGAGCTTTGAGCCTCCCGCCGACCCCTTCCTCAAGTACAGAGTGAACGTCGTCGTGGACAACACCGACGTTCAGGGGGCGCCCGTGGTGATCGAGACCAATCCCACCTTCTACAACATGTTCGGTCGCATCGACCGGTGGACGCAGCTGGGCACGCTGCAGACGGACTTCACGATGATCCAGGCAGGCGCTTACATGAAGGCGAACGGGGGATTTCTCGTCGTCAATGCCCACGACATCCTGTTGAACTTCGGCGTGTGGGAAACTCTCAAGCGCACAGTGAAAAACAAAGAGGTCCGGATTGAGGACCTGAGTGTGCAGTACGGGCTGGTGCCCGTCGCGGGCATGCGCCCGGGCCCTATCCCGACCAACGTCAAGGTCATCATGATCGGGAACCAGTGGATCTACCACCTTCTGTATGAGCAGGATGAGGATTTTCGGAAGATATTCAAGGTAAAGGCCGACTTCGATTCCCAGATGGACCGGAGCGCGAAGTCGTTGGAGAGCTACGCCTCCTTTATCAGCAACCGTTGCCACCACGAGAAACTGCTGCACTTCGATCCCTCCGGCGTTGCCGAGGTCGCCGAGTACGGAGCGCGCCTCGTGGACGATCAGGAAAAGCTCTCTTCACGCTTCAGCGACGTTGCCGACATTGTGCGCGAGGCCAGCTACTGGGCGGCCCGGGAAGGCAAGACGAGCGTCTCAGCCGAATATGTGCGTCACGCCGTCGAGGAGAAGTACCTCCGCTCCAACCTCGTTGAGGAACGCATCCGGCAGTTCATCACCGAGGGAACCATCATGGTGGACGTGACCGGGGAAGCGGTGGGGCAGGTCAATGGACTTGCGGTCGTCGACCTCGGCGACATTCGCTTCGGCAAGCCTTCGCGCATTACGGCGAAGACGTTCATGGGCAAGAGCGGCGTCCTCGATATCGAGCGCGAATCGAAGATGAGCGGGAAGATCTATGAGAAGGCTGTGCTGATCCTCAGTGGATATCTCGGCGCCTGCTACGCGCAGGAGCGCCCGCTTTCGCTTTCGGCCAGCATCTGTTTCGAGCAGTCTTACGAAGGCGTCGAGGGCGACAGCGCCTCATCAACGGAGGTCTATGCGCTGCTTTCGAGCCTGTCGAGAGTTCCGCTCAAGCAGGGAATTGCGGTGACGGGCTCCGTCAATCAGCATGGCATGATCCAGCCGATTGGAGGGGTGAACCAGAAGATCGAGGGGTTCTTCGACGTCTGCAAGGCGAAAGGGTTGACAGGAGACCAGGGGGTTATGATCCCCGCCCAGAACGTGAGGAATCTCATGCTGCGCCCGGATGTGGTGGACGCCGTCCGGCAGGGCGCCTTCCACATTTATGCCGTGCGGTCGATCGACGAAGGCATCGAGATCCTGACCGGGATGCCGGCGGGCGTGAAGGCGGACGGTTCCTATCCGGAAGGCAGCATCAATCATCGTGTGGAGGAGCGGCTGAAGAAGTTTGCCGAGGGCATGAAGAAGTTCGCCGAAACAGTCGCCGAAAAAGAGAAAGAACAAAAATAAAGCAGTGACCATGAACCACACCTGGTTCTTTTCGTGTGTTTCATGGTTATGGACCGAGTCGACAGGTGCACGAGAAACGGCTTTCTCATATTGACTCCGAAGGGTACGCGAGCATGGTCGATGTTTCGGAAAAGGCGGCAACCCAGCGTCGTGCGGTTGCAGAGTCCTATGTGAAGCTGTCTGCCAAAACCATGAGGCTCATCGTGGACGGCCGCCTGCCGAAGGGGGACGCGCTCGGTACGGCTCGCCTCGCCGGAATTATGGCTGCGAAGCGGACCCCCGAGCTGGTGCCGCTGTGCCATCCTTTGCCTCTGACTCATGTGGATGTGCAAGCGGCCGCTCATAAGGCGGGTGTACGGTTTGAGGCGACCGTTTCCTGCACGGGCCAGACCGGCGTCGAGATGGAAGCGCTCACCGCGGCATGCGTCGCCGCGCTCACGCTCTATGATATGGTCAAGGCCGTAGAAAAGGGCGCGACAATTGAGAAGATCCGGCTGCTGGCGAAAACCGGCGGTAAGAGCGGCACATACAAGAGGTCTCACCGCAGAGGCTGATAGGAGCGCTGCTGGAACTTGTCACTGGTAACTTCTGCGCGCTATACTCCTTCTGTCTGACTTTGGTCACTATACGGAACTGTAGATCAGACTGACCTGCAACAATATGCCTATCTACGAATACTCTTGCCTCAAGTGTAAACGCAGAATGAGTTTCCTGGTGCTGTCACCTGCATCTTTCCAGCCCGTCTGCAAGTTTTGCAAGAGCACCGACCTCGAGCAGCTCTTCTCGCGTTTTTCATCGCCGAAGTCCGAGGAACGGCGGTTGGAATCCCTGGCGGATCCGGCCAGCCTCGCCGGGCTCGATGAGAATGATCCCGCGAGCGTCGCCCGCTGGATGAAAAAGATGGGCAAGGAAATGGGAGAGGATGCCGGAGAGGATTTCGACCAGATCGCAGAAGAAGCCGCGCAGGAAGTTGCATCAGGCAAAGCCGGGAGCGAAGATGCGCTGGGAGGCGGAGACTCGTCCGACGAACTTTGAAATTCGGTGACAGTATCTAATGCGCGATTCGCGCACCCAAGCGCATGAAAAAGCGTCGGAATCGGCATCGGGATCGCAATCGTGGTCGCAATCGGCTTTTGCAGACCAACAACTTCGATAGCGATAGCGACCCCGATTCCGATGCCGACATTTGTTGCCTGTTGTCTCTATTTTCGGAACAGTATCTCATGCGCGATTCGCGCACCCAAGCGCATGAAAAAGCGCACGGGCTGAAGCCCGTGCCGACTCGAGATCTCTGAGAGTAACATATAGTGGGGACGGGCTTTAGCCCGTCTGCTGCCCCGTCTATTTTCGAAGCAGTCACCTTGTTTCAGCGTGAAAATGTTCGTGTCCGGCACCGCCGTTTGCTGAAATGAGGTGCCTGCATCGAATTTCGTGCCATTCCGGTCTGTTCTTGAATTTGTGGTAGATTATCTTGATGCGACAGATGGTTGAGAATGAGATACCGGCGCTGGAACTGGTCGAACATCTTGCGCGGCGCCATCCCGACGTGCCCATCGAGGCGATCTGCAAGGAAGACCTCTTGCGCCGCGGGATGGCCTGGTCTTGTGATGCGCTGGAAGTGGCGGCGAGCTACAAGCGCAAGGCTTACTTCATCTTCTCTTTCGACATGGTGCCGATCTCTAAAATGGATCAGGGCGAGAACACCAGGGCGCCCGAAGAAGTCCGCCTGGTCGCCGGCGCATTCAACTTCCGGCCTGTAATCGTCTCCGTACGATTGAATCCAGCTTCCCCATATCGGGTTGAATCGGAAGAGGGCGTGCTGGTTCTCAAACTTGATGGCCACGCCGTAGCGCGCGTCGAGTTGCAGGAGTCGCCGGCTTATTACGCGCGCACGCTCGCGAACGGCAAACCGGTTGCCGACATCGCCCCCACAATCGAGTGGGGCTATCTCCTGTACCTCGCCGTTTTCCGTCTTTGCCAATATTTCGGGGCGCAAGAGGAGTGCCAATACTGCGACATCAATGAAAATTACCGTCAGCAGAAACAGTCGGGCAGGCCCTACACTTCGGTAAAGTCGGTCGCTGAAATTCTCGAAGCGCTCGCGATCATCGCGGCTGCGGACAGCGACAGCAAAGCCTACACTGTGACGGGGGGGAGCATCACCTCGACGCTCCAGGGGAAGTCGGAGGTCGACTTCTATGTGCAGTACCCGGAAGCTATTGAGAAGCAGTTCCCCCGGCGCTGGATCAGCAAGGTTGTGGTGCAGGCACTGCCCAAGGATGAGGTTCAAAGGCTTCGGGACGCTGGTGTGCAGATTTATCATCCCAATTATGAGGTCTGGGACAAAAACCTGTTCGAGACGCTGTGCGCCGGCAAGGCGCGCTATATCGGCCGTGAGGAGTGGATCCGCCGGATCCTGGATGCGGCTACCGTGTTCCCGCCCGAGCATGTGATCCCGAATTTTGTGGCTGGGGTCGAGATGGCCGAACCGGCAGGTTTCGCAACGGTGGACGAAGCAATCGCCTCGACAGTGGAAGGGCTCGAGTTTTTCATGGGCCACGGCATCATGCCGAGATTCACCACCTGGTGCCCGGAGCCGCTCAGCGCGCTGGGGAAAAAGCAGCAGGGCGCGCCGCTTGAGTACCACGTCCGCCTGCTGCGCGCATTTCGCGACACACATGCGAAGTACAAGCTTGCGACCCCGACCGGGTACGGCGAGCCGGGGCTGGGCAGGGCTGTCTTCTCGGTTTCCTCTTTCATGGATGTCTTGCCGCCGCCATCCTGCTAGCGCTCTATGCCCGAACTGCCCGAGGTAGAGACGATCGCCCGCAAGCTTCGCAAAACGATTGGCGGCAAATGCATCGCAGAGGTCAGCCTCTCGGGCAAGACTCTGCGCCGGCCTGTGCCCGTCGATTTTGTTTCTCGACTCCGGGGCCGGACCATTCGCGCGGTTCACCGAAGGGGGAAGTACCTGATCGTGGAGATGGACCCACGTGCCTTCTGGCTGATTCACCTGGGGATGTCGGGCAGGCTTTTCTACTCGCCCAGTCCGGTCGAACGCCCCAGACACACTCATGCCACCATCCGGTTTGCCGACGGAGGGGAGCTGCAGTATCGCGACCCGCGCCGTTTCGGCCTCCTCGCCGTTTCTGAGATCCCTCGGCTGGCTGCACTTCCCGAGATCCGGCGCCTGGGCAAGGATCCTCTGAGTTCGGGATTTACTTCGCGCTGGCTTTGGCTGGAGCTTGCGCAGAGCCGGAGGGAAATCAAGTCGTTTCTCCTCGACCAGCGTAAGATCGCCGGGCTGGGAAACATTTACGTCTGCGAAGCGATGTTCCGCGCGCACCTGAATCCGACACGGCGCTCGAACACCGTAGCCCGCGGGGAGGCAGCCGCATTGACCCGTGCCATACGGGAAGTTCTGCGGGCAGCCATACGCCATCGCGGCACAAGCTTTTCGGATTTCATAGATTCGGATGGGAAACCTGGAGAGCATCAGGACTTCCTGCACGTCTTTCAGAGAGAAGGAGAGAGATGCCGGCGCTGCGGTGCAACCATCCGCCGTGCGCGGCAGGGGAACCGCAGCACTTATTTTTGCCCTCGCTGCCAGAGGGCGGCATGGCGGGGGAGCGAAGGAAAGAGGGGTTGATTCCGTGACTGAAGACTATAAGAAATGCCCGCATTGCAAGGGCACGGGTATCTGCCATGTGTGCCATGGCACTGGGAGGCTCGCTCTTCAAAAGGGGAAGCCGTGCACCTCCTGCTTTCCGCATGGAAGCGGGAAATGCCAGAACTGCCGCGGCCTCGGGGGCTTTGATCGCGCAGGCCATCCTGCTGCCCCGCCTGCTGCCGAACCGGCCTGAAATTTGTGGACGGATCACTTTTTGCCGGCTGGCTCAGTCAGAGGAAGAATGAGGCGGGGGCGAAGAAGTGATCTGCCCTCAAGTTTCACAGTGTCTTCGTGATCTTAGTCAGGCTGCGCGGGCTGTCTGGGCTCAGGCCTTTCAGCAGCGACAGCTTTTCGGCGAAGATCTGGCCTGGAATGATGTAGGGGATCGCGGAGTAGAGATCCGGAACGCGGACCGGCATTTCAATCGCACAGCCGGCCTGCTTCGATGCGCTTTTCTCGCTCGAGATGACGAGCGTGTCGGCCTGAAGTTCTCTCAGCAGGGAGAGGAGCGAAAGGATATCACGGAAGACCTTTCCGGGCGGCGCAAACAGGATCACCGGGAAGTCCCGCTGCACCATGGCAATGGGACCGTGCAGGAAATCCGCGGCGGAGAAGCGCTCGGCAATGATGTAGCAGGTCTCCATGAGTTTGATGGCGAGCTCGTAAGCATTGGCGTAGTTCAGGCCGCGCCCGACCACGGCGCAGTGATCCATGAATCGGTATCTTTCAATCAGCGACTCGATTCGCGGTTCCAGTCCCAGGGCGGCCTGCGCGTAATCGGGGATGCGACGGAGAGACTCGCACTTGCCGCCGCGCAGCGCGTCGGCAAGCATGTGCAGGAGCATGAGCTGGCACGTGTAGGTCTTGGTGGCAGCGACGCTTCTCTCGACGCCGGCGCGCGTGACGAAGGTCTCATGCGCAACCGAAGCCATGCTGGATCGGCGGTGATTGGTGATGGCAAGGACGTGCGCGCCGCTTTTCTTGCAGCTTTCCAGGACGACGTTGACGTCGGCTGCCTCGCCGGACTGGCTGATACCCACGACCAGGGCGTCTCGCAACTTCAGTTTCCGGCGATAGAGCGTATGGACCGAGGGAGCGGACAGAGAGACCGGTATACTCGTGCAGATCTCCAGCAGGTAGCGTCCAAACAGCGCCGCGTTGTCGGATGTCCCGCGCGCAACGAGCACAATGAGGCGTAGATCGCGCCTGTTCAGGAAAGATGCGAGACGAAGCATCCGTGGCAGCTCAGCGCGCAGTGTGCGGTCGAGAGCTTCCGGCTGCTCTGCAATTTCCCGGAGCATGATCGACACGGCCAATCCTCCGCCGGCGATCATGGACAAAGAGAGGAGTGGTTGTCAATGCCCGTCTGTGGTCATTGAGTCTTTGCGTCCCGGCGTCTCGACGTCGGCTCGCACATCAACCAGCGAGACTGTGAGACTCAAAGACTGCGGAGTGTTTTCAAAGAGGTGACGTCATCACTCAAAGTCGACGAAAGCCAATCGATACCGGGCACGCCGCCGAACGGGCGGGATTGGTCGGCTGTTTTTTCAGCAGCCGGCAGAAGCCGCGTGCCGAAGAGTTCCTGCAAGAGTTGGAGGCGCTCGCCGAAGCTGCCGGCGCCAGGGTGATAGACCGCCTGCTCCAGGAGCGTCTGTCGCCGGATCCGGCTTTTTTCATCGGGCGGGGCAAGGCGGAAGAGCTGCGTCTGCTTGCTGAGGCCGAAAATCTGGACCTAATCGTCTTCGACGAGGAGCTGACTCCCGGGCAACAGCGCAACCTGGAAAACAAGATCGGCTGCAAGATCCTCGACCGCACCCAGCTGATCCTGGACATCTTCGCACGCCGTGCCAGCACCCGGGAAGGGCAACTCCAGGTCGAGCTTGCCCAACTGAACTACCTCCTGCCCAGGCTGGCGGGAAAGGGCACGCTGCTGTCGCGGCTGGGCGGCGGGATCGGCACCAGGGGACCGGGTGAGACGAAACTCGAGATGGACCGCCGGCGCATCCGCCGCCGGATCGCGCGCCTGCGGCGCGAACTGGAACAGGTACGCACGTACAGGAAGCTGCAGCGTACCCGGCGGCAGGGCGTGCCGGTGCCGATCGTAGCCTTGGTTGGCTATACAAATGCGGGGAAGTCAACCCTGTTCAACGCTCTGACCCGGGCAGGCGCCGAGGAGAGCAGCCGCCTGTTTGAGACGCTCGATCCGCTGCTGCGCCGCGTGACACTGCCGAATGGACTCGAGACCGTCCTCTCCGACACCGTCGGCTTCGTGCGCAAGCTTCCCCACGACATCGTCGCTGCTTTCCGCGCGACGCTCGAAGAAGTTCGGGAAGCCGATCTCCTGCTGCACGTCATCGATATCAGCAACCCGAACTGGCGCGAGCAGGTGCAGGCTGTGGATGACGTTCTGGCGCAACTGGACGTGAACAAGACGCCAACAATCGCTGTGTACAACAAGACCGACCTGCTGGCCGCAGGAACGGCCGCATGCATGCCCGCCCTGCCGGAACACAACTCTGTTCCGATCTCAGCAAAGACTGGGGAAGGGCTGTCGGCCTTGACAAAGGAGATCATGGAGGAACTCGAGTCCTTTGCCACGGAGGTGCAACTTAAGATTCCGTATGCCAAAGCCGGCGTTTTGTCCCGCCTTCACGATCAGGGCAGGATTCTTGCCGAGGTGTACGAAAGCGATGGGATCAGAGTCGACGCGGTGGTTCCGCGCTCGGCCGCGCGCTCACTGCGCCGCTTTCTCCTTCACAGGCGAAGCGAGGCCGAAGAATAGAGACCACGGTCGCGCCTTAAGAGCAGGATTGGACTCTGCCTTTCCATGTTCCGCCTTTTCCTTGCCAGTGTCGGCGGGCTGAATCGATGGTCATGGAGATATAGAGCAGTGCTGCTACAGGGAGCAGCAATGCTATCAGCCCAGGCTGCCGGCAAAAGCGGACGGTGGGACAATAGGCGAGAGCCATGAGTATCCAAGCTGAGCCGCCGAGCCAGGCAGTCAGGAAATGACCGGCAATGCTCCCATGCGCGAGCCCAATCAATAGCACGATGTAGATGACCGCCATCGCGACAGCCGCAAGCAAGGGCCGGAGGGGAGGGTGGTTCAGCTGAGTATAGACATTTCGCCTATGGCGGACTGCCACAGGCGCAAGATGCGATTGCCTCCTCGCATTTTCTTGCGATTCATGCCTGAATCTTTTATGGGCTGAGATCGATTGCATTTGCCATCGGCACAGATTATCCTGGATTCTATAGCTTGCCCCCTTTTATTCAGGGAAACCACACCATGGCGGCTGGTGGCGAGATGCTCCACCATTACCAGATTGTTAGGTCCCTTGGTAAAGGGGGGATGGGTGAGGTATTTCTCGCTCAGGACACAGTGCTGGAGCGCAAAGTCGCCATCAAATTCCTGCCCGACGCCGCGCAGCAAGATCCCCAGGCGCGCAAGCGTTTCCTGCGCGAGGCAAAAGCAGCTGCCGCGCTGGATCATCCCTTTATTTGCCGGGTCTACGAAACTGGCGAAGTCACCGGCAGGGCTTTCATCGTGATGGAGTACCTGGCGGGCGAAACCCTCAAGGACAGGCTGGCTCGCGGTCCCCTGCCCGTGGAGGAAGCTTTGCAGAAGGCAAGCGAGATCGCTGAGGCTTTGGGAGAAGCTCATGAAAAGGGCATCGTGCACCGGGATCTGAAGCCCGCCAACATCATGCTGACGCCGCAAGGTCATCCCAAGATCATGGATTTCGGCCTTGCCAAGCAAATCGCCCCGTTTGGAAGCGCAGACGCCGAGATGCAAACGACCACCGAAACCCTGACCAAGGTAGGCTCGGTGGTAGGAACCCTTGCTTATATGTCCCCCGAGCAGGCACGCGGCGAGCCGGTTGATGCCAGGAGCGACATTTTCTCGTTTGGCATGGTTCTCTATGAAATGCTGTCGGGCAAGAATCCCTACCAAAAATCGAGCCAGATCGACACCTTGAGTGCCATTCTCCACGATGCGCCGCCAGCTTTGCACCTGGAGTCGGCCACTCCTCCGGCCGCGCTGCGCGGCATTTTTGCCAAGGCTTTGGCAAAGGATCCTGCGGAGCGCTATCAGCGCATCAAGGAGATGGCGCACGATCTTGAAGCTTTAAGAGACGAGATCTTGCCTCGGAAGCGTCCAACCTGGGTAACCTGGGCTCTCAGTGCCGCTGGACTCCTGGTGCTCGCGATGCTCGGGCTCACCTGGTGGTTTGCGCGCCAGGGGCCACCGGTGGCGCACCCGCTCCTTTCGGTGCTCATCGCGGATTTTCAAAACCAAACAGGCGAGGCCGTGTTCGATGATGTGCTGGAAAAGGCCCTGGAGGTAGGGCTGGAAGGCGCGCCTTTTATAACCTCGTACAAACGCACGAGTGCGCGCGACATCGCTCAGACCATCAAAAAGGATTCGGAGGCGGGCCGCCTGGACAAAGAAAGGGCGCTCTTGGTCGCCCAAAGAGAGGGAATCAATGTCGTTCTGGCCGGATCGATCAGCGGATCGAATGCGGGCTACCGGATTTCCGTTGAGGCATTTGACCCATTCTCCGGCAAACAGACCGCAAACCGTGAGGTTCGCCCACAGGGCAAAGACAATGTGCTCGCCGAAATGGCAAAGCTTTCGGTGCAAGTCCGAAAAGTGCTTGGGGATACGGGGGCACAATCAAGTCAGCTGATTGCGAAGGAGACTTTTACCTCGAGCTCTCTGGAGGCCGCCCGGAGCTATGCGATAGCCCAGGATCTTCTGGCGACCGGAAAGTATCCCGAGGCCCTGAAGGCTTTCGAACACGTCATTGCGCTCGATCCCGAGTTTGGCCGGGCCTATGCAGGAATGGCGGCGACGAGCTACAACCTTGGACACTACGAGGAGGCAAACAACTATTACAAAGAAGCGATGGCGCGCATCGATCGCATGACGGATCGGGAGAAGTATCGGACACGCGGCGGCTATTACCTGAACACGCGCAATTATCAAAAAGCCATTGAGGAGTTCACAACACTGGTGAAGCAGTATCCGGCTGACGAGGCCGGCGTGGTGAACCTTGCGTTTGCGCATTTCGAGGCTCGGGATATGGTAAGCGCCTTGGAGCAGGGACGGAAGGCAGTCGATATCTACCCGAAGAGCATCCTGTCTCGGGCTAACCTGGCACTCTATGCAATGTATGCCGGTGACTTCGATGCCGCCCTCGCCGAAGCCTCGAAGGTAATCGAAATAAATTCCGGGTACGTAACAGCCTATGTCTGCCGGGCTGTATCCGAAGCAGTCAAGGATCATCTGCCTCAGGCTGAGGAGATCTACAGGAAGCTCGCCGGCGTCAAAGACGGCGCGTCCATGTCAGCCATGGGGCTTGCGGACCTGGCTTTGTACCAAGGCAGGCTTCTCGACGGCCGATCCATTTTGGAAGAGGGCATCAAGGCAGATCTTGCGAATAAGAAGCCGGGAGCCGGGGCCAAGCTGGCGGCGCTTGCCCGGACTCAACTCCAGCAGAACAAGCCTGCCGAAGCGATCGCCACCGCTGCCAGGGCTTTGGCAGCCAGCAAGGAAGAGCGTGTCCTGTTCGAAGCTGCCAGCGTCTATATCGATGCCGGGCGAACCGCCGAGGCGCTCGAGCTAGCAAAGATTCTCGATGCGCGCATTGAGGCCGACCCTCAGGTATTTGCGCACCTCATCCAATCGAGGGTGCAGCTGCGGCAAGGCGACAAAGAGAAGGCAAGACGACAGATGGAGGATACGCAGAAAGTTCTCGACACCTGGTTGCTGAGGTTTGAACTCGGCCGGGCCTATCTCGAAGCCGGCGCTTATCCGGAAGCCTACTCGCAGTTCGAGCAATGCCTGAAGCGCCGCGGCGAAGCGACGGCGGTTTTCCTCGATGACATGCCCACGCTACGCTATCTCCCGCCGGTCTACTATTATCTCGGCCGCGCCCAGGAGGGGTTGGGCAGTCCCGCCGCAGCTGAGTCCTACCGCACCTTCCTTGCGATCAAGGAAAAAGGCGGCGAGGATCCACTCATCGCAGATACTCGCCGCCGCCTGGGTTCTCTTCGCTGACAATCACCAGCGCCAAGAGCTTCAGCGCACAGGCCGGTATATCTCCGCCGACGATAAATAATTACCGCCGCTATACCCGCCGCACACCAGCACCGTACCATCGGGAAGCAAGACCGCAGCATGATCTCCACGCAGAGTAACCATGCTGCCCGCTGGGCTGAAGGTGCCGGTCGCCGGATCATAGAGTTCCGCGCTCGGCGGCCCACTGCTACCCGCCATCAGAACTTTCCCGTTAGGCAGAAGTGTCGCGGTGTGCTGCCCGCGACTTGCGGCCATGCTGCCGGTTAAAGAAAACGCATTGGCAGCTGGGTCGTAAACTTCAGCCTGATCTGTTCCTCCACCGGCAATCAAGACTCTGCCATCAGGAAGGCGCGTCGCTGTGTGGTTAAAGTGAGCAGTCAACATCGTCGGCGTGGCATACGAATTCGAAGCCGGATCGTAGATCTCGGCAAGGAGAATTGGTTGCAGTGAACTGTCCCTTCCTCCGGTTATCAAAACCTTGCCGTCAGGCAACAAAGTTGCCTTGTGCTCCTGGCGTGGAGTACTCATTGGAAGTGCCGGAGTGAAAAGCCCCGTAGATGGATCATAGATTTCGGTAGTGGCGATAGCTGCGGGAGGGACTCCCGCTGCTCCGGCAATGAATACTCTTCCATCCGCTAACAGCGTCGCCGTATGCCGATATCGTTCGATGCTCATCGGGCCGGTGGTGTAAGTAAAGGTGCCGGTGGCGGGATCATAGAGTTCCGCGCTCTTCTGCGCAGTTCCGCCGCAAATCAGCACTTTCCCATCGTTTAACAGTGTCGCAGTATGCCATGACCGCCCGACGTTCATGCTGCCCGTCGGAGCGAATGTTCGGGTACCAGGATCATAAATCAACGCGCTCGACAGATGCGAAAGGCCAGCCATGTACCCTCCAGCAATCAGTACCTTTCCGTCGCGCAGTAGCGTCGCGGTGTGGCCGGTCCGCCCTATATTCATGGGTGCGATCAGGCTGAAGCTGCCAGGGGTGAGAGGCGGGTCGGTTGAAAAATAAAGACTGGCATTGGGTGTCGCGCCTGCCACCAATCCGCCGGCAAGCAGGACCGTACCGTTGGGCAAAAGAGTCGCCGTCGGATATAAAGTCGCGGTAAGGAGCGCGCCGGTCGGGCTCCAGCTTCCAGTGCTCGGGTCATAGAGCTCGGCTCCGGGCCCAAACCCAGCAACCAAAACCTTGCCGCTGGCGAGAAGTGTTGCCGTGTGGGCGTACATCCACCCATGCAGCGATCCGGTAACACTCCAGGAGTTCGTCGCCGGGTCATAGATCTCTGCGGTGGATAATATCACTGTGTTGTTGTATCCCGCCGCGATCAATACCCTTCCGTCGGACAGCAGCGTCGCCGTGTGCTGGTCTCGAGCCGTTGCGAGGGAACCGGCAGAGGTCCATAAGCCCGTAGCCGGATCATAAAGCTCTGCACTGGCAAGATAATTGCCACTGGAATATCCGCCCACGACAAGAACCTTGCCGTTGGGCAGCAGTGTCGCCGTGTGGTAGACCCTGGCCGTTGCCAGCGCGCCCGTGGTGCTCCAGCTACCTGTGGCCGGGTCATAAAGCTCCGCATTAGGAGGCCAACCACTGATATTCCATCCGCCAGCCACCAGCGTTCTTCCATCGGGTAAGAGCGTCGCAGTCTGGCCATATCGCGCGAAGGACATCGATGATGTATCGCTCCATGTGCCCGTGGCCGGGTTATAGAGCTCCGCACTCGAAAGAGAACTGCCAGAACCATTATCCCCACCGGCGACAAGGACCTTGCCATCAAGCAAGAGTGTTGCCGTATGCCAGCTCCGCGTCGATTTGAGCGATCCGGTTGTGGTCCATGTACCGGAAGCCATGTCATAAAGTTCCGCACTTTTAAGGTAGTTGCTGCCATCAGATCCCGCGGCAACAAGGACCTTGCCATTGGGCAGCAGCGTAACTGTAGTGAGATATCGCCCCTGGTTCATGCTGCCTGTTCTGCAAAATCCAGCCGCATTGAAAGGATCAGATGCAGCCATTGTCCCGAGCGATCCAGCGGATGCCACGAGCCTGAGGCCCCAACTGCCGCTGTTCGCGACAAGATCTGAGAAAGTGGCATAACCGTTAAGATCGGTAGTAGTCGGCATGGATCCGGAGAGAGTGCAGCTCGGGCAGGTGCCGGGAACGATGCCCATGCTGATTGCAACCCCCGGGATTCCTGCGCCGGCGCCATTTACGGCTCGAACCTGCACTGGGAGCATCGTTACGCCGGCCGTGGCATTACCGGGCTGGGTGGCAAAATATATCTGTGTTCTGTCAGGATAGAAGAGCTCGGCACTCATTCCCCACCCGCTTATGAGAACCCTGCCATCAGGTAGCAATACAGAGGAGTGGGAACGCCTTGGGGTGGTCATTACACCGGTAATGCTAAAGGTGCCGGATACCGGGTCATAGAGTTCGGCACTGGCAGTTGGAGCTGAGATAGCAGAATTCCAGCCTCCACTGATCAGCACCTTGCCACTGGCAAGAAGTGTAGCCTGATGGTTTTGACGGCCCAAGAGCATCGGAGGAACAGATGATAGGGTATTGGTGACAGGATCGTAGATGTCGACAGTGTTGGAAGAGGTGTTATGAACCGAATCATAACCTCCAGCAAGCAGAACTTTGCCGTTGAGCAGGAGTGTCGCACTGTGTTCAGCTCGCACGTTGGCCATCGTGCCGGGAACGGCTGCAAAAACACCTGTGGCCGGATCGTAGATCATTGCGGTATCCCGAAACCCGCCGCCACTGCCGCCCCCGGCGACAAGAACCTTGCCACTCGGCAAGAGCGTTGCGGTGTGACCATATCTCCCCTGGATATCGAGACTTCCGGTAGGCCGGAACGATCCATCTGCTGGGTCATAAAGCTCGGCCGCAGAGAGAACAACGTTCGAGGTGGTAAGGCCGCCGGCAATCAGTACTCTGCCATCGGGAAGCAAGGTCGCCGTATCATGTCTGCGTGGATAAGCCATATTTCCAGCAGGGCTGAAGGTGCCTGTGCCGGGGTCAAAAAGCTCGGCACTTGCTAATGGCGTCAAAGAGCTGTCGCCGCCGCCAACTATCAATACCTTGCCATTCGACAGCAGAGTCGCTGTATGTTCAATTCGAATGGTATTCATGGCTCCGGCAGTCGGACTGAATGTATTCGTGACTGGATCATAAAGCTCGGCTGCCGTCGTATAGCCTTCGCCGCCAGCGACGAGAACCTTGCCATTGGGCAGGAGCGTCGAAGTGTGAGAGCTACGCGTCGCAGCCATCGACCCTGTTTCACAGAAGCCGATTATGTCGAATAGCACAGACGAAGCAGTGATTGCTGGAGAACCGGCTGAGGCCACGAGTGTGTAGGCCCGTCCGCCTCTATCCATCCGGAGGTTGGAGAAATGGGCCACACCCGTGCCATCCGTTATCGCGCTGTTTCCCGAGAGGCTGCAGCCCGTGCATGCGCTCGTGCCAATGGACAAGTTGATAGTGACGCCCGATATGCCAGCATTGGAAGCATCCAGGGCCCGAACTTCCACTAGAGGCATGTTCTGGCCCGCTGTCGCCATGCTCGGCTGCGTGACGAATATCAGGCCGCTGGCCACGCCGATGCTGAAGGTCTGGGTAGTTGTCTGTACAAGATCGTTGGCCCGAACCGTGAAAGTGAAGGTACCAGGGCTCGTTGGTGTGCCGCTGATTTTGCCGTCATTCCCCAAGGTCAGGCCCGGAGGCAGCGTCCCAGAGGCCAGGCTCCAGCCGTAGCTGCCGGGTCCGGTCCCTCCGGTGACAGACAGGGTGAAGCTGTAGGGCGATCCGACTATGCCGCCGCCGGGAATATTCCCGGGACCAGTAAGGATGGCCAGTGCTGGAATTGAGGGGGACTTCATCGTGGCAGCAGGCGGGAAGGGCAGACCGCCTGGGGGTGCATCGGAGTTCCCGGCTTCAGCCACGATCCCAGCCGACACATGCTCGGGATGGAAGTTGCTCAGATTCTGCAATATCTGAGCGGGAGTGCCGCCGAAGGCCGGATCGGGGAACGCCATCAGCGTGACGATCGCGTATTCGCCTGGATTCAGGAAGAACGTGGGGCTTTTCGCGTCCGAGCTCAACTGGCCGTTCCGGAACAGGCTGCCGCTCAGATCCGGATTGATGACGTTCACCAGCAGTTCCTGCTGGGCCTCATTTTTCAGCGTGCAGCCGTCTGCTACCGGCGTCATGTAAAGACGGTATATCAACAGCTGGAAGGTCAGGCCGGTCGGCGGACTTGGCAGAAGAGCACTGAACGTGTAGGCGGTCGTCGTGTTCCCCTTGTTTTGCACCGCCCAGTTTGCTTCCTCCAACGTGCCGTTCATGATCGCCGGGTTCATGATCGCTGGATTCATGATCGCTGGATTCATGATCGCCGGATTCATGATGGCCGGGTTCATGATCGCCGGGTTCATGATGGCCGGGTTCATGATCGCCGGATTCATGATGGCCGGATTCATGATGGCCGGATTCATGATCGCCGGGTTCATGATCGCCGGGTTCATGATCGCTGGATTCATGATCGCCGGATTCATGATCGCGGGGCTTGGGATGCCCTGATTCATGATCGCTGGGTTCATGATCGCTGGGTTCATGATCGCCGGATCGTGAATCTCGGTGGTCAACAGACTGCTGTTTGCAGGCGCCGGATTGGTCGGGTCGGGATTAAGCAGAACAGAGCTTGTGAGCCCATCGGTAACCGGCGTGCCATTAACTGCGTTGATCTCGACAACATCTACGCGAACTGGCAGCGTACTCCCCCCGCTGACGAAGACCGTCTTCGCCACGCTCGAATACGCGACAATGTCGACGTCCAGCGAGGGCTGCGCCGTGCCCGATTGTGTAAAAGATGCTGTGACTCCACTAGGCGCGATGATCTGCAGACGGAAGCTCCTCTCCTGCGAGCTCGTGTTTTGCACGAAGACGACAAACGCCCGCTGCACACTTCCCAGCGGCTTGTAATTCCCAGGAGCCGCTACATACAAGCCCCGGCTTACCCGCGTGTTGTATATGTTCTGGTTCCTCATGCCCGTTCTTTGTGCATCCAGCGTGGTCTGGCAGGGAGGGACGGTCTGAGTCGGATCATAGATGCTGATGCCACCAGAGTTGAGATTAGTGGGCGGAACGTATTTCGTCCAATCCCCGTCCGGCGGCCCCTTCACATCGCGGTTGTCTGTCCAGGTCGCTTGCAGTGTCGATCCATTGGAAGAGGCCGTGTTGAAGGACCAGTTTCCTTGGGCATCCACAACAAAGGCTGGAGCCGGCGCAATGTCCAGGTAGTCCCCCATAAACGGCGCCGTGCCGCCAACGAATAGGGGCAGATTAGGGGGATTAAACTGAAGCTGCCGGTTGAACAGAGGTGTGGTGTGAGTTACGTCGCTCGCGAGCATCAAGAACGCATACCGCGACATCTGATCGGAGGGCCGCCAGTTATACACACTGTAATCCTTGAATTCCGGCGCCGGCCCAGGATCCGCCACCGCCGCCCTCACGTCGACCGTGTGCCGTGCCGACAGCGTCGCCAGGTCGGCGACATATTGCTGGAAGTCGCCCGATACGTCCTGGCGAAAATCGTAGTAGAGCATGAACAGTTTTCCGGCTGTAAGGCACAGCACCGGCTTGATTTGATGCCCGGGAACCTTGGGCTGGTCGATTGGCTGCGGCGCCGTCCAGGCAGGCCAGGTGCCGTTTCCGGGTGACGAGGTAATCACAATGCGTGAATCGCCGGCAACCGGATCCGGATTCGCAGTGGAGGTCGCCATGCCCCGCGTCGCCCAGGCCAGGTACACCCGGCCTGTGGCATCGACCGTCATCGTCGGATAGGCCGTCGAGCGAAACGAAATAATGCTCGTGCCCTGATCAAAGGCAGAAATGTTGCTGACGGAACTTGCCGAGCCAAAGCTGGCCCCTCCACTCTCGGATCGAATCGCCATGATCTTGTTGGCAGGATCCAGAGGCTGGCAGGCCGGGCCAGGCCCTTCGTTGTATTGCTGTAAGACCTTGCTCAGATCGAGACCTGCCTGCTTGTCCTTCGGCTTGCTGCCCAGAGGATGAGTCACCAGCCAGGCATCCGCCTGGTTGATCGTCGGCAGGATCGAGCCGTCCGGGTAGACGAGGTAGTTCAACTTGGCAGCAATCAATTGGTAGGCAAGCGTGTAGGTCGCATCGCCCTGCACTGGAGTCTTTAAAATATTGATCAGCTGCGTTTTCGTATACGAAATGCCCCCGAGCGTCAGAGTCTGCGTGGGCCACTTCTCCGGATGGTTCTTCCAGTACCCCTGCCCGCCTCTTGCAACAAACTTCTGAAACGCCGCCGGCACGCACCCGCTCGTCTGCGGCAGCGGGAACTGGCGCCAGGAAACATAAACATTGCCGGTGTCCGGCGCTACCGCGACGGTCGCTCCCTGGTTCAACGTGTTGGCAGCACTGAGTTGAACCGGCGTGCTCCAGTTGGCGCCGCAGTCCACGGAACGGCTGAACATGATCCTCGACTGTATCCCTATGCCGTCCCCAACGATTTCCGTCCATGCCACATAGACGTTCCCACAGGCAAAGTTCTGCAAAATCGGCCCATTCGGGCCGGGGATTGTCTGAGCTCCCAACCGCGGAACATCTACGGCAATCCAGGGCTTATCTATGAAGTACGTGCCGCCCATCTCCTCACGGACCTTTACCGTGCCTAGGTATTTGATCGGATCTCCGCCCTCCTCGTTGTTCAGGTCGATGAAGCGGGCCACGAATACCGTGCTCTTCGGATTGAAGCCGCGATCGAAGGCGATGCCGCTGAAATAGAACATCCCGTTCGTCCCCGCCCGCATCACCGGATCTGCCGCTGCCCGATACCCATATAGCGGCGAACTCGAGTTGCTCTCCTGCAGATACCCAGGCAGCAGCGTACTTTTCCAGCTGTCTCCTCCGTCGTAGGAACGAAAGATCCCAAGCCAGCTGTCCCCCGTCTCTATACCGCCAGGCAGACCGGGTATGTCTACGGTGCGGTAGTCGTTCGCTCCCGCCAGGATGTGCATCGGATTCCGGGTCGACACAGCAATCGAGGGCTCATTCTGCCGCTGCAGATAGGGATCTCCGTCCGGCCACGTCGTGCCCGACACCATGTTGACGTTGGCGCCGGGTATTAACCGGAGCGGTGTCTGAGCATGTGAGACGCCCAGAGCGATAATTGCGCATAAAAGCAGCATCAGTACATACGAAACAAAGCGCGAGATACGAGTGGACATAATCCACCTCCACAAAGAAAATCCCGTCCAAAAAATCCGATATCAGTACTGATCCATTGTGCCGCTTTCTGCCCATAGAAAGCATTACTGGGCACGATCGCGGCATGGCAACCTGCATCATGATCGTCAAGTGCTGCTTAGACTCAAAGACAAAGCTGGGCCCGCTAGTAGCTTCGGAACCTGATGCGAGGTCCTCACGACTTGGCGGCCTCGCCGCGGGTCCGAATCTTCCACGGGTGAACGCGCTGGAACCGGATCGTGATACGCTTATAACTCATTATGGTTTTCTAATCAATCTGTTTTTAGTCTTGGGGACATAATACTCATTGTGCGGGAAGCAGGTATCCCTGCAGGCCCAATCCCTATGGTCCCAGCGGGATGCCACCGGCCAGTACCTCGGATCTGTTCTGATAACAGAGGTAATGATTATTTCCCGAATGGTGCTTCAATAAGGTTCTCAAGAGATCCTTTTGCGCTCTGCAACGCAGAGAATTACCTGCCAGACGATTTGGTCTGACAGGGAGCGCAGGCGACTCAGGCCCAACTCCAGGCGCCGATTCCTGATGGTGGCCTCCTGAACGATCCGCGCCTGGTCGTCGATCCTTCATGATCACAGCAAGATCGTCAGCAAGGTGTACGAGAGCGACGGGATCAGGGTCAACGCCGTGATTCCACGCTCGGCCGCCCGCTCGCTACGCCGCTTTCTCCTTCCCAGGCAAAGCAAGGCCGAAGAATAGAGACCACGGTCGCGCATTCGAGCATTCGAGTCAAAATGTGATCGCGGGACTCAACATATGACCTTTCTGCCAGTCAAATCAGCCGGTTCTTTGTTGTGCAGCAGCCGGACAAAGTGGAGGTTTTTGCAGAATATTTCGCTCAATCCGGCCGAGGGGAGTTAGATCTTTTGCAGCGTTGTCCGGAAGGCTTGGGTTACGGCCAGCGCCGCCATCCAGGTCGCTCATTTTGCCGGCCGTGCTCCATGCAGCTCGTCTGCGATCGCGGCACTCTTCTGCTCCGTGGGAGCTTGGCCGGGGCAGAGAGTCTCCCTGGGGTTCTATGGGTTCCACGCGTTCAGGCATGGCGAGCACCAGCATGCCATCATGCGGAGCTGGCCCGCGAGCTGGCGCGGCGATATGCCGATTTCGATGACGAAGTTCGCCCGCGACTCACGGATGCGGCGCCGATCGCGTGCCCTGAGCTGCGCCCGTACCAGCCCGCCGGGAATTTCGGGGACAGGCGCCATAACCTCGAAACTCCATAGCACACAGGCCTGATTTGAGCGTGATGATTTCGAGGTTATGGCGCCTGTCCCCGAAATTCCTGTACTGTCGTTGACCGCGTCTGCCTGATTCCGCTATAGTGCGGGCATGGAGAACCCTGACAGCGCACGATTCCAGCATCTCCGGGCGGCGCTCGAGGCGGACAGCGCCATCGCTGCCGTCTATCTGTTTGGCTCCCACGCCAGGGGCACAGCCACCCGGCTGAGCGACATTGACATCGCGGTTCTGCTCCATTCGACCATCGATGAATCCCGTTATTTTGCGCTCAGGCTCGAATACATCAGTCGCATCATGGAAATGCTGCGCACCGAAAGAGTGGATGTCGTGGTCCTCAACAGTGCGCCGCCCCAACTGGCCTACGAGATCGTCTCTCGTGGAACCCTGCTCCTGGATCGAGATCCTCGGTATCGTGCGGCTTTCGAGGCCGATCGCATCGGACGATTTCTGGACTTCAAGCCCTTTCTGGCAGTTCAGCTTCGTGCCATGAAAGAACACCTTAAAAAGGGGACTTTCTTTGACTGATCCCGTCCTTATTGGAAAGCGCCTCAGGAAACTTCGCGAGTACGTCGTACTGTTGCGAAGGCTGCGCGGCCGGCCGCGTGAGGAGTTTATCGAAGATCCTTTTGTGATCGGGAATGTCGAGAGATACCTGCAACTGGCCATCCAGGTCGTCCTTGATATTTCCAACCACATCGTGGCCGACGATCGGTTGGGCGTAGTGGAAGAGTACCGGGACGCGATCCGGCTTCTCGGTCAGAGCGGATATTTGCAGCCAGACCTGGCACAAAGGCTCATTCCCATGGCCGGGCTGCGAAACATTCTGGTGCACGATTACCTGGATGTCGACCGGGGCAAGATCTACATCCTCCTACAAGATTGCCTCGAAGACTTCGAGCAGTTCGCCATCCAAATCGGGCGGCGACTCTAAGAGCCCGTGCGAGGGAGATTTGGCATTTTGCCGCGGCTCAATTAGGCGCATGCACAGGCTATGGCCGCGATAGGCTTAAGCAGGTAGTCGAGGGCATTCACCTCGAAAGCTCGCACCGCGTATTCATCGTAAGCGGCAGTAAAAATGACCAGTGGAACCGGATCGAGCCGCTCCAGCAGGTCGAAGCCGCAGGCGCCGGCCATCTCGATATCAAGGAAGAGCACATCGACGGGTTGCTCGCGCAACCGTACCTCGGCTTCCTCCACGTTCCGGGCTTCACCCACGACGACTATATCCGGATGGTCGCGCAGCAGGCGACGCAATTCCGCGCGGGCCAGGCGCTCATCATCCACCAGCAACGCTTTCATCGCTCGGCCTCCACGCGGGAAGAGATCTCAGGCTGTGCGCTCGCCGCCGCCGGCGGTATTTGCAGGGGGATTGCCACAGCGTTGCGACCACATGATTGCTGTCGCGGGCTGCGAGCGTGAGTGATGCCGAATCGCCGTAGATCAGCCGCACCTTTGCCACGGAGGTGCAACTTAAGATTCCGTATGCCAAAGCCGGTGTTCTGTCCCGCCTTCACGATCAGGGCAGGATTCTTGCCGAGGTGTACGAAAGCGATGGGATCAGAGTCGACGCGGTGGTTCCGCGCTCGGCCGCGCGCTCACTGCGCCGCTTTCTCCTTCACAGGCGAAGCGAGGCCGAAGAATAGAGACCACGGTCGCGTCCATGCTCTGATACTATGACCATATGGAAAATGCGGTCATCCGAGTCGGCATCAGCAGCTGTCTCCTTGGCCAGAAAGTCCGGTACGATGGCGGGCACAAGCTCGATACGCTGATCACCGAAACGTTCGGCAAGTACTGCGAGTGGGTTCCCGTCTGCCCGGAGATGGAGATCGGACTGGGCGCGCCCAGGAAAACGCTTCACTTGGTCGGCAGCGCCAAGAGGCCTCGCCTTCTCGGCACGGAATCAGGCACGGACTACACGGATACAATGACGCACTGGGCCAGGAAGAAGCTCGAAGAGCTCGCGCGACTCAATCTGCACGGTTACATACTTAAACAGGGCTCGCCCTCGTGCGGCATGGAGCGCGTGCGAGTCTATCGTGAAGGCGAGACGGCCCGGCGCACCGGGATGGGAATCTATGCCGGGCTTCTGCTTGGCCGGTTCGGTCTCCTTCCTGTGGAAGAGGAGAGACGCCTGCACGACATGAGCATCCGCCAGAACTTTGTCGAGCGCGCATTCGCATACCGTCGCTGGCAGGAATTCGTGAAGGCAAAGCCGCAGACGGGTGATCTCGTGAGCTTTCATACCCGGCACAAGTTGACGCTCTTGTCCCACAGCGACGCGCACTACAGGAGGCTGGGGCGTCTGGTCGCCGGCGCCGGCAAGAGGAAGATGAACAGCGTGTTGGACGAATATGGCTGCCTCCTCATGGAAGCGCTGCGAGTTCGAGCTACTGCCAGGAAGCATGCCAACGTCCTCTATCACATCCTTGGCTTCCTGAAAAACGAGATCGACGCCGACGATAGGACTGAACTTACTTCGGCCATCAACGATTACCGCAAGCAGCTCATACCCCTTGTCGTGCCCATAACTCTCTTCTTACACCACCTGCGGCGGCATCCGGTACAATGGCTCTTCGAACAAACCTATCTGAACCCGTATCCCGCCGAGCTTATGCTGCGCAACCATGTATAGCCCGCGGTGAGGAAACGCACTTCGAGCGCGTGACTTTGTCCCAATGAATTGCGCTGCCACTGATCCCTCGCAAACGTCAGTTGCGGCCGTTCGCGACGGGCTTCTCGGGTTCATAGATGCGAACGATGGGGAGCAGAATCCGCGATGGGTGCGCCGCGTCGTGATAGACGCGATTCACGGCAACGCGCGTCTCGGAATCGAGTCGCAGGTGCTTGCCGGTGTTGGGATTTGGATCGAAGCGTGGATCGTTGCTGCTCGACACGTGGACCGCGATCTTGTGGCCTTTGTTAAAAACGAGGCTCGTAGACCAGAGGTCGATGTGCACCTGCACGATCTGTCCGGGCTTCATGAATGCTTCCTTGTCCAAACCTTCCCGGTAACGCAGGCGAATCGGAGCATCCAGGACCAGCGCCTCATAGCCGTTGGGATACACATCGACGAGCTTGGCCATGAAGTCCGTATCGGGCGCGTCCGTCTCGACCCAGAGATCGACGTACACCCGTCCGGTCACTTCCACCGGTTGCGTAAGAACGGGTGTCTCGAAGCGCAGGTAGTCCTGGCGCGCGGCGATCGCCCGCTGGTCCATTGGTCCCGGCGTGATCATCAGATTCTGGCCACCGATGGTCGGAACGGGATTCTTCGGATCGTAGCGATATTCTTCGAAGCTCTGCCGCGCGGCTGGGCGAGCCTTATCGAGCTTGCCCTGCGCCTGCAGGTAATATGCGGTGATCTCCGCCGCCGGAGGCCAGGAGTCGGAAGTACGCCATTCATTTCCCGGCGCGGCAGGATCCGTGGGATCACCCATCGCGTAGTACCGCACGGCCGGCTCATCCATGATTCCGTTCTGGACTCCCTTGAGCCAGAAATCGAGCCATCGGAGCTGCACGTCCTGCTGGTTGATCCTTGCGTTCGCCGGATACTGGACGCTCCCCTGAAGCGTGACGTGTCCGATCGGAGCCATGAGAAGCTTTTGGTTCCCGGCAGCGTTGCCTCTGCCGTTTTTCTGGAGTCCGACGAAACTGTCGATCATGCCCTGCGCGAAGATGTCATACCAACCGCCGACGTTGTAAATCGGAATCCGAATCTTCGGGTGCTGCTTGACGATGTCAAGCCAGTCCCAATAGGGATCCGAAATTGGACGCGCCACAATCTCAGCAATCTGATCCTCTTTGTCGTGGAACTTCATCCAGCCATCGGCCACGTCCTTGCGGTACACGCCCCCCATGTAGAGTAGGACCCGACGGGCATCGCCGGAGGCCAGCATGGTAAATGCGCACAGCAGATGCGGAGGAGCCTGTGTTGCCGCGAGCATGGCCGTGATGGCATAGCCGGATCTGCCCACCATCCCGATCTTGCCATTCGACCATGGCTGCTTCGCAATCCATTCGATCGTGTCGTAACCATCGGGTCCGTCTGTGAGGTACGGGAAGTTTTGCGTGCCTGCGGATCGGCCCGTTCCCCGGCAATCCTGGATTACCGTCGCATATCCGCGCGCTGCGTACAGCGCGGCCTGTGTGCGATCCGAACCGGGGACGGCACCTCCTTTGTCCACGGCACCCCCTCTATCTTTGCCGTACGGAGTGCGTGTCAGCACGACCGGCCATGGCCCCGGACCTTCCGGAACGAACACGTTGGTCGCGAGCTTGACTCCATCGCGCATCTCGACCATTTCCTCTTTGAAGGTGCCCTTGAACTCGGATTGCTGGGCGCCGAGCTCACAGAGAACAAGTAGAGACAGTGGGAGCATCCACGCGCTGCGGCGCGCGCTTGATATACGAGACATAAGCATTCCCCCTCTCCTGTTGCTATCGCGCGGCTTTGAGTCCTGCCAGGAAGTTCTCCATTACCCAGATTTCAGTGGAGGTTTTCCCGGATGTGAAAGCAATCCGCCGCCCGTCCGGATGAAGCTTTATATCACGCCCAGCCATATCTGAAGAGATCTTTTGGGGATCGCCCCCTTCCACAGGTATCTGCCATATCTCCCGCTTCGTTTCCTTTGGGCCCGAGATTCTCCCACCGAAAAGGATGGTTTTCCCATCCTGAGCCCAAACGGGGAAAACCCATTCCTGGATTTTGCCCGGGAGAAGTTCCCGTGTTTCTCCACCGGCCGCCGGCAGGATCCTGATCACATGACCCGGGATTGGCCCCTCACTGTAACTCTGGTCTGCCGGGATATTAAGAGTGCAGAAGGACAGATGCTTCCCGTCCGGCGAGAGTGCCAGGCCGGTGATGTCCGGAGGGGCCGCCTGTCGGTAGATCTCCGTCTCCTGGCCAGTCTCGAGATCGTGCCGGACAATCGTGAGCAGTTTTTTCTCCCATTGAAAATGACCATAGAACACTGACTTCCCGTCCGGCGAAACCGCGAAGCCTTTGATTATTGATCCTGAACCGCTTTGGGCTACGAGATCAAGCTTCCCCGTTTGGATATCGATTTTGAAAAGGCCCTGGTTTTCTTTGTCCGCCGCGGTAGCAAAAACCGCTCTGCCGTCTGCCGACCAGTGGAGATGCCAGAAGGATTGGATGGTAAGCGGGAGTTCTCGTTCCTCTGTGGCCTTATCGGGACGAAGACACAGAATGCTCTGCGATCCTGACCCCGCGTTGCGCTGCGAAATGTAGGCCAGGTATTTGCCGTCCGGAGACCATTCAGGAGATTGGCTGGTGCCAACCACGCGCTGGAAGATCTTCCTTGCAGGCTCCACAACGGTCCCTTTGGCCAGGTCCAGCGCGCCCTCATAAACCTCCACGATGCTGACACCGAGGCTATAGTAAAAAGAACCTTTATCGGTAAATCCCATGGGCGAGACCTCTCCGAGTCCTTGCCTGACCAGGATCGGCTCGCCTTGAGGTTTGCCGTCGACAACGTGGAGCGCCCAGGCATCTTGCGTTCCGGCTCGATTGCTGGCGAAAAGGATGATGTCGGTTCCCGGCACCCAGCCGAGAAGGCGGTCATCAGCGGGGTGCTTTACGAGTGGCATCACTTCCTTACTGTCGATGGAAAGCAGCAAAACATCTCGGGCTTGAGCTTTCTCCTGTTGCGGGAAGTCAAAGACAACGCTCTTCCCATCGGGTGTAAGAATTGCGTTCCATGAGAAGACCGGGTTGGCGGCCGTGCTTAGTATGTTCAATGAACCATCGCGAACTGAAATCAGGGCCATCAGAGGGGCGGCAGGTGGCGTGCCAGTGAGAGCAAGAATGAAATTGCCGTCCTTGGACCAATCCAGCGGCACACCCTGCGCCAGCATCCGGGGCTCGGAACCGTCCATCCCGACGATCCAGATTTCCATGGAGAGATCTTTGGTTACCAAGCAGAAGGCGATGTTTTTCCCATCCGGGGACCATCTCGAGTTGAGGATCTGCATTACAGTCGACCAGTTATCCTTGCGGGTAAACCGGCGTTTTTGCCCGGTTTCAATGTCCCAGATGGCCGGATAGACCGAAGCGTCACTCATGGAGAGATATCTTCCGTCCGGAGAGGATTCCCCGGTAGAGACTACTTCGGGACCTGACCATACCCTCCGAATCGTCATCTCCGTGCCTGCAGTCCGGCCTGGAGTCCCGGCCAATGCAGCCAGCCGGGCGCGTGCCTCTGATACGACATCAGTCTGATCTGCGTACTCGTGCACCAGCTGCTCATATGACTTGCGCGCCTCGGCGTTTCCCAGCTTTTCGTTGCACAGCCCAATGTGCAACAGCGCCTTCGCCGCCACCGCACGGTTGCCGCCCGGATTCGCCACAATCCGCTTGTACATCTCGATGGCGGCCTTCAGGTCGCCATCCACCATCTCCTTGTCCATTGCGGCCCGCAGCGCGACCTCCGCCCGATCCTGCTTTTGCATGGGCGCAGCCGCGAGCAGCAGTACTGCTGTTAAGATTGTTGCCGTCAAGAGTTTCATGGTTAACCTCCCTGTGAGGACCACCCTAGCAGGCGACTGTCGAGCCTTTATCCAGAGCAAGTGGAGATTGCGTCGAGTTTTCAGCCGTCAAACCGGTATCCGATTCCCCGCACGCCGAGCAAGTAGCGAGGTTCGGCCGGGGTGGGCTCGATCTTTTTGCGCAGATTCAGGATGTGCGTGTCCACCACCCGATCGCTGATAAAAGTGCCCGGCTCCCAGGCCGTGTCGATCAGCTGCGCGCGTGTCAGCGCCCTCCCGCGGCGGCGGATGAAGACCGAAAGCAGGCGGAACTCGAGGGCGGTAAGATCGATCGGCTTGCCGTTGCGGCGCAGTTCGGCACGGTCGAAATCCACCTCGCAGTCGCCGAAACGATAGGTCCCGAGCGCATCCTCACTGAAACGCCGCAGCACCGCCTTGATGCGGGCGCGCAGCTCGTGCGGGCTGAACGGCTTCGTTACATAGTCGTCCGCTCCCAACTCCAGTCCCATGACCTTCTCGGCTTCCTGGATCTTCGCGGTCAGCATGATGATGGGAGTCTTCACGCGGGCGCGCCGCAACTCCCTGCACACCTCGAAGCCGTCGATGTTCGGCAGCATGATATCGAGCAGGATCAGGTCCCATGTTTCAGCCGTCCCCCGGCGGATGGCCGTGGCGCCGTCCGCGACCGTCTCCACCTCATACCCCTGCTTCGTCAGGTCGGCCCTCAGTCCAAGGGCAATGTCTGGTTCGTCTTCCACGATCAAAATGCGGGCCATGGTTTACCCTCGTGCTGGAAGCAGAATTGTGAACGTGCTGCCCTTGCCGGGCGCACTGGCCAGCTCGATCTTCCCGCCGTGAGCTTCAACAATGTGGCGGACCATCGTCAGGCCGATTCCGGTGCCCCTAATGTGGTGCTCCCGCGCATAGGCGCCGCGAACGAATTTGCGGAAGATCTCCTTCTGCTCTTCGCGCGGGATACCCGGGCCCTGATCGCTGACGCTGATCAAGACCAAATCGGCACGGCTTTCCACTGCTACCGCAATCGAGCGGCTTTCCCCGGAGTATTTCACCGCGTTGTCCAGCAGGTTCCAGAGCGCGCGCGCGAGCGCTTCCGCATCCGCATTCACCAGGGCCTGGGTAGAGGCGCACTGGATGGCAAATCCTCCGGCTCCGGCCTCTTTTTGAAAATCGCCCACCACGCGTTCGACCAGAGCGCCCAGTTCAACCTTTTCGAACCGGTAGGGTCGCGCTCCAGCCTCCATGCGGCCAAAATCCAGCAATGATTCCACCAATCTCTGCAGCCGGTCGGTGGCTCGCGATTGAGCAGCCCAGAACTCGCTCCGCTGCTCATTGGCGGTGGCCTCGCCCTCTGCGAGCAGCGCATTGAACTGCCGCAGTGACGTGAGCGGCGTTCGGAACTCGTGCGAGACCGCAGCAACGAAGTCCGACTGCAACTGTGCCGCAGCCAACTCGCGGGCCATCGCGCGCCAGATGAAATAGCTGCCCGCCGTCACCAGGATCGCCAGCAGGCCGAGGCCCGCCAGCAAGAGGTGGCGGCGAGACGCAAACTCTTCGAGCGTAGCGTGAGAGTCGGCATTCGTGACTACGACGCTCCAGGGCAAGCCGGTTTCGGACGCGGGACGCTGGGTGCGCGGCAAGGCTGCTGTGGGGGGATCGCCGAAAACCGCGTGTCCTTCGGGACTCACGAGAGATATCTGAAACCCTCTCATCCCTGCCAATGCCGGAAACCAGTTCCGTGCCTGATACTGGGGGCCAGCCACCATAGCCACCAGGCGCTCTGGGGTGGATTGCCACAGAGCGACAAGCGCGACCGCTTCACGAGACAGGCATTGCCTGCCTGTTTGGCTGGATTCGTCCCATGGCGTCTGCTTCCACCTCTTCCACAGCATCTCCACCGCTCCAGCGAGCGCTTCCTGCACCGGCTTCGGATTCCTCATGGATCCCAGCCAACTGTGCGCCTGCTCGGAGAAGTAGAGGTACGAGGCGCGATCCAGTTGCCAGCGGCCAGTGCGCAAATCCGTATCGAGCGCTGCCGCCTCCCGATGCAGATCCTCGGATCGACCAAGTTCATCCAGAACGGAGCACCGGGCCCGCCGAGCCACCAAGTCCGCCGGGATCCCTCCCAGGGTCACCGACTGCATCCGGCCAAGCTCGTCGTAAATATCGAGCGCTGCCTGGTGTTGGCCCAGCTTGCGCAGGTTCCGTGCCAGCCGCAGCAGCGCCCCGGCCCGAGTCGCAGGATCCGAAGAGGACGAAAGCTCGCGGCAGCGGGCAATCGCTGCCTGATAATCCCGAGTGCCGAACTCGAACTCCTCCACCTGGCGAAACAGACCCTCCGGCGCCTCGCGACGTTCCGGCAGCACTGGATAGTAAAGAAGACGGCCGGGAGGTGCAACCTCGACCCCCCTGGAATGAAACACTACGCGCAGGGCATCATCTGTGGGGTCCCAGACCTTCGGGTTGGCGAGACGTGTTTCCGTTGCCGTGAGCGCCTGCTCCAAGCTCAGCACTACCCGATCAGCGGCGCTCTCCCGCTGTTCTGTGAGCCGCTGCCTTTCGAGCGCCCTGTCCTGCTCCAGAAGGCGCAAGCCAAGCACCACCAGCGTGGCCGCCGGCGCCAGCATCACCAGCAGAAACAGCATCATGAGGTCGCGCGGAGGCCGCAACCAGACGCGCAATCGTGGCATAGTATTCAATATGTATCACTGCTTCATAGTGGATCTGTCGAGATTGTATCTAGATTCGGTCAAGGTATGGCCCGCCCGAACTCAGGAAGCTACCAAAGCGCCTCCACTTGCCGGAAATCGAGCATCCTCCGGTCTGATGTCAGCAGGGGCATCTTCAGCATCCTGGAAGTTGCCACGATGATCTGATCAGCGGGATCCTGATGGAAGCCCGGCAAGAACGTGCTCTCCAACGCAACTTCAGGCGACAGCTCGGCCACGCGGATTCCGAACTCGCTCAGAGACCTCCGGATCCAGGCAAGAGTTGGGATAGAAAAGGATATCCTCCTCCTTTCCACAAGCTTGGCCAATTCCCAGCAAGAGATGGCGGAGATCCATTTCTGTCTTGTTTCGTGCAGTAGTCGTTTTGCGGTCTCGGACATATGTTCCTCTGCCTCGATGCTCAGCCAGATCCAGACATGGGTATCCAGGAGCAGATTCCTCATCGAGAAGCCTCCCACTCATCTGACGCGACGGGAGACACGATATCGCCCAGGTAAGTTACGGTTTCCCGCAGAGGCGCCTTTTGGTCTTGCCCGCCGTGAGGAACGACCTCGGCAATTGGCTTGCCTCTCTTGGTGATGAGAATTCTCTTTTTCTTGCGGTGGACTTCCTCCAGGACCGCAAGACAAGTCGCCTTGAACTTCGAAACCGTCAATGTTTCCACCACCGCCGCCATAATTGACCATGGTCATTATAATATGGTCATTTTGCGCTTTCAACCAAGGATTGTCGACACCCGGCAAGGTAACGATTTCGGGGACAGGCCGCAGATTTCCGCAATAGCGCCCACTCTGCCTGCTCATGGCTCAAGCCTGGTGTCGCGTTCCCTGAATTTGGAGGCTTGTGGCCTGCTACGGAAGTTCCGATTCCGGCACCCCAGATTTTGCAGCACGCGGCCTCCGTTCCACTGCTGTTTCCTAGCGTGCCGCGTTGCGCGCGGGCAGAAAATTCTCCAGCACCCACAGCTCGCTCTTGGACCCCTCATTGACGCTGAACGCAAAGCGGCGGTTGTCCGGGTGAAGCGCGAAGGAGGCCATTTTGGGAACGGAGAGGTCCAGCTTCAGCGGCGTCCCGCCGTGCGCCGGAACCCGCCAGATTTCACTGCCTGCCCGGGCGATGATGTAACGGCCGTCCCTCGTCCACTTCAGGTCGTATTCCCACCATCCGCCCGCAGGCAGAATCGTCGGCTTCGCCAAACCGCTAAATAGCTCCCGCGGCTCCCCTCCGTTGAGGGATACGGTCTTTACAGCGTGGTCCACCTGGAACACCACTTCCCGGCCGTCCGGCGAGAGGTCGTAGCCCGTGGTCGTTGGCGCTATTTTGACAACTTCCGACTCCTCACCGGTGTCGAGGTTGCGTTTCGTGATAATTGGCCCCAGCTTCAAGAACACCAGGGTCTTCCCATCCGGGCAGAGATGGGGCGCAAACCGGTCCTGACCTGCCAGATTGGTGATCCCGCTTGTTTCAGTGTCAATTCGGAAGATTCCACTTTCCGTCTCCGTAAACCCGAGCGCGATGACGGAACGGCCGTCCGGCGCCCAGGAGAACTGGTTCACGAAACGGAGACGCGGCGACAGAAAGCGCTCTTCCCCGGTTGTGGCGGACCGAATCGTGAGAATGTTGTTTTCGCGACCGATTCGACCCCCACGGGAAAGGTAGAGCAAGTTGCTGCCGTCGGGTGACCATGTTGGCCGTGACGGTGGGCCGGTATAGCGCGTCGTGACCAGCCCGGGTGGCACGAGGACCTTACCGGTTTCGATGTCGACCGCACCGGAGAAGAGGCCGCCTAAACGGGTGTAGGTCTCGTAATAAAGGGAGCCGTCGGGTGCAAGGCCAAGAACCCACGAATCCGAGCCAAAGTCCTTCTTCAGCAGTTCTGGTTCTCCTTGCTGCTTCCCCCCGGTGATGTGGACGGTCCAGATGTCCCACGTCCCAGAGCGATCGCTGAGGAAGACAAGGCTTCTCCCGTCAGGTGTCCACTGAAGCAGCTCATCCTCCGCGGGATGCCCCGCAACAACGACCTCATTCCGGCCATCGGCGGTCATCAGGAAGATGTCCCCATGGGGTGGGCTGCCCTCACGCCTGGAACTGAGCGCGATAAACCGCCCATCGGGCGAGAAACTGGCCGTCTGAAATCCCAAGGACGAGCCCGAAGTAATACTCCTCAGGACGCGCACCGAGCCATCCGCTGTCGAGATCAGCGTCAGTTCATTCGCCTGATTACGACGGCGAAATGCGAGGATGGACCCTGCGTCAGGCGACCAGTCCTCAGGTACGACGTAAGAGTCTTCTTTCTCACTGTAAAGTGTGCGAGGGTCCGAACCATCCAGGTTTCTAATCCGCAGTTGAGGGACCCAGTCCTTCGTAAACGGGTTGTATGCGATTTGTTTTCCGTCGCGTGAGAACGCTTGGGACTCTTCGGACTTCTCAGTCTCGCTCCAGGGCCCCCTATTTGTGATTCGGCTCCTCTGTCCGCTGGCAACTTCGAACTGGACCACGTCACCCGTGTCCCAGTCTAGACCTCGGATGTACTTGCCATCTGCGGTCAAGATCCCATCGACGCCGGAGGCGTCTGTGAGAACCCGTCGTGTGACGAGTCCCCCGGCGCCACCGGGACCGCCCAGTGCCGCCAGCCTCAGCCGCGCCTGCGCCACAATCTCGGCCTGGTCGGCGAAGTCGCGCACCAGTCGCTCATAGGTTTTGCGGGCTTCTGCCTGGCCCAACTTTTCGTAACACTGGGCCATCTGCATCAGAGCCTGCGCGGCCAGTTTCCGGTCGCCGGCGTATTTGTCGACAATGCGCTGGTAGAGCTTGATCGCCTCGGGCAGATTGCCCTCGGTGCGCTCCATGAGCAGCGCCTTCTGAAACAAGTCGTTGCCGCTCTGGGCTCCCACAGCAAGCACGCTCGCTGCGAGAATTGCTATCAGTAGTTTCTTCATGAGCGTTCTCCTCAGAATAGGTTTAAGGATCCGCTCAGAACAATAATCGAATCTTCATAGGGGGTTGTCATGGCATGCTGCCAATCGGGCAATTTCTTCACGAAGATTTTGTCATGGGAGCGTCATCGTTCACGGCGCCCATTTGTACCCGACGCCGCGCACGGTCAGCAGATGCCTCGGTTGGGCCGGGTCTTGCTCCAGCTTGGCTCGCAAGCCGGCTACGTGGTTATCTACTGTCCTGGTTGTCGGGTAGGTTTCGAGTCCCCACACCTGGTCAAGCAATTCCGAGCGGGTGATGACCTCTCCCGGCCGCGAGGCCAACGCCCGCAACAACTGGAACTCCCGCCGCGTCATTTCCAGAGGCAAACCGCCCTTGCGCGCTTCGTAGCTGCGGAAGTCGATCAAAACATCATTGACGCGCAGTTCGTCAAGCAAGGCCCGCGCGGGCTGTGCCCGACGCAGCAGGGCCCGGACTCGAGCCAGCAGTTCGCGCAGTGAAAAAGGTTTGCTGACATAGTCGTCGGCACCGAGATCCAGCCCCAAGACGCGGTCTCCTTCCTCACCCCTGGCCGTCAGCATCAGGATCGGCGTGTTGAGGCCCTCGCCGCGCATCTTGCGGCATACCTCATAGCCGCTCATCTTGGGCAGCATCAGATCCAGGATCACAAGATCAGGATTCTTTTGTTCGACCAGGCGCCAGGCAGATTCGCCATCGGCGGCCGTCAGGACGTCGTACGATTCACGCCGGAGACTGTCGGCAAGCCCGCGCAGAATCGCAGGGTCATCCTCAACAACGAGAATGCGACTCATGATTTGTCCTCCAACGGCAACCGGATGGTGAAGGTGCTTCCTTCCCCTGGATTGCTCTCCACTCCTACGCTTCCCCCGTGCGCCTTGACGATGTGCTCCACCAAAGTGAGGCCCAGTCCAGCCCCGGATATGCGTTGGTTCTCCTCTGACGGGACGCGGTAAAACCGCTCAAAAATCCGTGCCTGTTCCTCCCGCGGGATACCCACACCGTGATCCACCACCTGGATGACGGCGTCGCTACCCTCCCGAAAGAGACGCAAGGCAATCTCGCGCGACTCACCGGAGTACTTGATCGCGTTGCTCAACAAATTCAGGATTGCCTGCTCAATCGCGTCCCGATCCGCGGAGACTTGGTGAAGGTCCCGATCCAGGACAACCTCCAGGTGGAAACCGGACTGCTCCAGGGGATACCTCATGATGCGTGCTGCGGCGTCGGCCGCTTCCGCCAGCGAGATCGGCCGGAGTTGGTAGTTTTTCCTGCCATGCTCGATCTTGGCAAAATCCAGTACATTGTCAACCAGGCGGCCGAGGCGCTCGCTTTCCTGGAGGATGGAATCCAGGTACTCGCGCTGCGTCTGGCGCTCCATGTCGTCATCCAACCGCATGGATTCGGCAAAAACCCGGATCGCAGTGAGCGGCGTCTTCAGTTCGTGCGAAACGCCGGAGACAAACTGCGACCGCATTTCGGCAAGGCGAAGTTCCCGGCGCACGTCCCTTAACAGCAGATAGCCGGCAAACAGAGTCAATGTGACCAGCAGGCTGATCGCGATCAAGAGGAAAGTCCGCCGAAAAGTGTCATCACCTTCGACACCGGCAGGGATTGTTGCGCGCAGCCCGGGAAAATGTTCGCCCAAAGGCTCGCCCGTTTTGCCGCTGGCCAGTTCCACCTGATCGAGAGAAGAGTCCCGCCCCGTGAGCATCTCGCGTGCACGCACGACAATTGCCATGGCGTTGGTCGAGCCGGCTTGGGGCGCGAGGCTCACCAGCCAGAGCGGCTCTCCATAAGCCATCCACACTGGCTCCTGGCCCTGCGTGAGCAGCGGCAAACGGGAGAAATCCCTCTGTAGGGCTTCCGCCTGCTCACGATCTTGAATCTGATTCGTGAGCTTGCCGACGGCATATCCTGCGGCCAGTCTCGCCGCGAGATCGCGTAGGAGGTAGAGCGCGGCTGGAGGCAACCGCTCACTCTTGTTCAGATGCGCGGTGATCCGCGCGAGCACCTCTTTTTGCTGCCTGCCTGCGTCAAGCAAAGGAGGCGCAGCGTAAAGAGCCAATGGGATTCCGTGCTCATCGGCCAGGTCCGGTGACGAGTCAAGGACCTGCTTGTACTCCAGGTAGCCATCCTCGGATTTGCCCATCTTCCTCAGAGTGCGAGCGAGAGACAATCGCGCATAAGCTTGCGCTGCTGGCTGCGACGTGCTTCCAAGCGCCTCCCGATAAAACCGGACTGCATCGTCTAGCTTCCCGGCGATGATTTCCTCATGCTCGGCTTGCCGCATCTTGTTTGCAAAGCGTGAGTCACCGATCCATTGTAGAAACTGCTGAGCGTTTGGATTGGCATCCCAGGGAAGCAGGAGATGCCCGTCGCGCACACTGCCTACGAACACAACTGTTTCGGGCACACGTTTGGCTGGCGCGATCGCCAGATCCAACTTGATTCGTTCCAGACGGGAAAGCAGTTCTTCACCCACTTGGGCAACCCGCCGCTGCCGCTCTTCGCTGGCGCGCTTTGCCTGCAGCTGGCGCTCTTGCCCGATCATGCGCACACTGAGCGCAACTAGAACCAGGCAGGGCGCAACGATTGCTCCCAGGAACAAAAAAACGTGTCGTTTGAGTAAGCTCGGCTCAATCTTCAGCACCATGCGCCTATTTTATGCTCCTTGCTGATAACTGGTGTCATGGGAATGTAATGAGAAGGCAACTTTTCACGAAGGATTCGGAGGCTGACAGTAATCATGTTTGTGAACTCAATGGATGGACTCTGTCTGGAACCAACCATTGGCCCTTATAATGCACTTTTGACAGTGTTTTTCCCGATTTCCATTTCTTTCGTTGCTTTTGACCGCTTGCTCTTGGATGATTAGCCGGCAGAGTTTGATAATCACCACTTGCGAGCTTCGGAATGGTCGGTACGGCTGACATTGCTGTCGCTTCCCGCGCACACGGGGGTGTTGTATTCGGGCCTCGATTCCCAAATGGGTTCTTCTTGGACTGCCCTGTGGCACGCAGGCGGCGTCTAATGAATGCCGGCGACGAGGTTCGGCCTGTGAGATGACTTTGTGGGCTCGAGTTAATCGAATTAGGAGGGGCGCAAATGAAGAAATCCCAATCCCGATTGTTTGTTCTTATTGCTGCGATTCTGCTGATCGTCGTTCCGCCCATGGGGCTTCGGGGCGGGCCCAAATCACAAGGCCAGGCCCAGCCGGCGCAACAGACGGCGGGCGAGAAGAAAGCCCTGGCTATTGAGGACTACGGGCGCTGGCGGTCGATCGCAAATGTCGCCCTGTCGGACGACGGCAACTGGGCTTGCTACGTCTACCGGCTCCGCGAGGGGGACGCGACGCTGAATGTCAAGCAACTCGATGGTGAGAAGCTCTACACGATTTCGCTCGGGCCCCAGGCAGCCGGAGCGCGCGGTGGCGGCGGCGGTCCGGCCGGCGGCGGTTTTGCAGGAGGTGGCGGGCCCCAGTTCTCCGACGATTCCCACTGGATTGCGTATCTGGTGAATCCGCCGGAGCGCACGGGCGCTCGCGGAGGTCAAGGGCGCGGAGCTACTGCCCCGAGTACCGGTACCGGGGGACGGGGCGGCGGAGGGCAAGCGCCGCAAGGGCAGGGCGCGGCCGCCGGGGCGGCAGCAGCTCCCACGCGCCGGCTCGAGTTGCTCAATCTCGCGAGCGGCGAGAAGACATCCTGGGACAACGTTGCCTCCTTCGCCTTCACCGAGGGCTCTCGGGCCCTTATCATCAAACGACCAAAGCTTGACCAGGCCGCGCACAACGGCACGGACATGATCGTCCACCGGCTTGACGGCGGGGTCGATGAGCTGTTTGGCAGCACCGGCGAGTTTGCACCCAACAAGGGGGGCGCGCTCCTCGCTTTCACGATCGACGCCGCGGACATGATGGGGAACGGCGTCGCTGTCCTGGACCTCGCGAAAGGAATCCGCCGGACCCTGGATAGCGGTAAAGCACTTTACGGAAGACTGGTCTGGGACGACGAGGGCACGGCGCTCGCCGTGCTCAAGGGCGAGAAGAAAACAGGTCTTGTCGAGCGCGAGAATAGCCTCCTGGCATTCAAAGGCCTCGACAAGGAACCCGAGCGCTTCGAATTCAAAGCGACTGGCGCCGCCGATTTTCCCAAGGACACGGTGATCAGTGAAAAGGGGACCGTGTCATGGAGCGAAGATTTGACGCGAGTATTTTTCGGAATCAAGGAACAGGTGAAGGAGCCTGAGAGGAGGAGAGACGACGCGCCGCCAGTCGCAAACGTCGATATCTGGCACTCAAAGGACGATCGTCTACAGTCCGTGCAGATGATTCAAGCGAACCAGGACCAGAATTTTACCTACCGGGCTGCATATCTCCTCAACGTCAACAAGTTCGTCCGGCTCACCGATGAGAACATGCGGACCATCCAGCTCACCCGCAACGAGGCGTGGGGCGTCGGCCGCGACGACCGCGCGTATGTCTCCGACTGGCAGGAGACCAAGGCCGATTACTACCGCGTCAACATGACGACGGGCGAGCGGACGCTGATGTTCAAGGCGCAAGGCCAGACCTTCGGCCTGTCGCCCGACTCGAAGCACTTCCTCTACTGGAAGGATGGTTACGTCTGGGACTATGTCCTCGAGACCGGCCAGACGAAGAACCTGACGCAAAAGGCGGTGGTGAGCTTCGTGGACAAGGACTATGACCATCCCGGGATCAAGTCCTCCTACGGTATCGCGGGGTACACAAAGGACGGTCGCGGGATCATCCTCAACCACCAGTACGACATTTATCTCCAGCCCTACGACGGCTCGCCCGCCGAGAACCTGACCGGCGGCGTCGGCACCAAGGAGGAGATCCGCTTCCGATACCAGCCCCTCGGCGGCGAGGCGGAACAGGCTGTTACGACCAGAGAAGTCGACGACGAGACCTTCGACGTTGACGCGGATCACGGTGAAACTGACAGGCAATTCGGCGGGCCTGGGGGACGGCAGCAGGACCGGACTATCGACCTCTCCAAGCCCGTGCTTCTCACGGCCTTCGGCCAGTGGACGAAGAAGGCGGGCTATTACGGGCTGAACGGCAAGGAGCTGAAAAAGCTCGTTTACGACGACAAGTCATTCGGTCGCCTGGTCAAGGCGAAAAAGACCGACCGCCTGCTCTTTACCATGGAGACGTTCGTCGATTTCCCGGATTACTACATGACCGACACAAAGTTCTCGAATCCGAAGCGAATCACGGAAGCCAACCCCCAACAGTCGGAATATAAGTGGGGACACCGGATTCTGTTCGATTTCAAGAACAAGGCCGGCATCCGGTTGCAGGGCACGCTGGCCATCCCAGACGATTATCAGCCAGGGCAGAAACTGCCCATGCTGGTCAACTTCTATGAGAAGAACTCCCAGAACCTCCACGTGTACCAGGCCCCAAACTATGCCTCGAGCCCGCAGTTCTCCGGGTTCGTGAGCAATGGTTACCTCGTCATGCAGCCCGACATCCACTTCAACACGCGCACGTCGCACTCGGATATGCTCGAGTGCGTCGAGGCGGGCGTGCAGAAGGTCATCGATATGGGCTACGCCGATCCGAAGCGGGTCGGCCTGCACGGCCACAGTTACAGCGGCCAGGGTTCGGCTTACATCTCGACCCAATCGAAGATGTTCGCGGCGATCGTTGCCGGCGCCGCCGCTTCGGACCTGATCAGCGACTTCAACCAACTCTGGAAGACGAATGGTACGAACCAGCACCGCTACGACATTTATGGCCAGGGCCGGTTCGGCACGAATCCATACGACGACTTGCAACTGTTTATCGACCAGTCTGCGGTCTTCCACGCCCGGACGATGAACACGGCGCTGCTGCTGATGCAAGGCACGAATGACGGGTCGGTTGACTGGCTGCAGGGGCTCGAATTCTACAACGCGCTGCGCTTCAACGGGAAAAACGTGATCTTCTTGTCGTATCCCAGCGAGGCCCATGGACTGCGGAACATCGAGAACCAGAAGGATTTTCTGGTTCGCATCCAGCAGTTCTACGACCATTACCTCAAGGACAAGCCCGCGCCGGACTGGATGGTCAAGGGCGTGCCGTACATAAAGAAGACGAAGTAGAAAGACGCACCACGATTTCGCTCAGGGGACGAGGCAACCTTGCCGTGCTTCACAAGCGCGATGAGGTTGCTTCGCCCTCAACCGGTTTCGCCCGCCTTCGGTGTTCCCGCTGCCGTGAAGACTTTTTGTTGCCTTTTGGCTGCAAGCGAAGGTACCTCTGCTCGTAGTGTCACCAAGAACGCGTCCTCCTTTCTGCCGAAGACGTCGACCTTGATGAGGCCCTTCACGGCTACTCTCCATGGGCCCGGTCTGAATTTCCTAAGTTCCATCCAGGGCCAGCAGAGATGAGTTGAGAAGCCTTACTTGCCGGAGACAATCCGGTAGTTTGCCGGGACCCTGAAGAGGTCCGGCGCGGGTTCATCTCGGCGCAGGCCGGACAGGCGGAAAGTGCTCTCGCCCGTGCGGGGGTCATAATGTCTCGTCATTACCTGCAGCCGGAGTCCCAGAGAGTACCAGCTCTCTGAGGTGATTATGATGGGCCGGTCGTTGCCGATCGTCCCGACATTGATGGTCTCGATCGTCTCACGGCCTTCCGCCTCTACTCCTTCGATGATCTGCCTGCCTAAGGAATTTATCCTCGTGGTGCGCTCAAGAGACTTCGGTTTGTCGATCGGTACTATGATCTGCTCATCTCTAGCCCCCTCCTGTTTTACGAACGCACGCTCGCCTGTGTTGTCGAGCGGCACCCAGAGCGGGGCGGTTTTCGCGATCTGGTTTTGTACATCGAGCACATAGCTTGCACTGGCCACCGGATCGATGATCCACACCTCCATTCCGGATTCGCTTTCACGTCGCAAGCGCCCCTGGCTGTCACGGTATATCTTGTAGCTATGGCGCTGCTCGATCCGCGTCCCGTCTGCCAATACCTGCCGGGCTTCGGTTATCGCTTCGGCTGAGTAAGGCGCGTTTTTCACGTTGGTTCCGATGAGCCCAAGCTGCGCGTTTTTGCTCAGCGTCAGCACTTGAGACACGACTTTCTCCAAGGTTGCCTCGAGAACCTTGAGCTTGATCGCATTGATTTCTTCCGCCAATGCCTGGACCCTCTTTTTTTGTTCTCTGTCTTGTATGTCTGCTTGGGCTTTAGAGAGGGCTTTATCCGCCGCCATCTTCGCCTTGATTTTGGCTGGATCGTCCTGCGCGAAAGCACTACCTGCGACGACAGCCAGCATGCCGAACCATATAAGAGCTTTTTTCATGTCTTTGTCCTTTCGCATAAAGACATTGCAATGACAGTTTCTATTTAAGAAAACGGACTGCCCGGGCGCGGCCGGTTTCGTCGACGATGACATCGGCCTGGATCTCCCCGGACCTCATGCCGCCCTCCCACGGAGACAGGACCCAAGCGGGCAGGTTCATGCGCACTATAAACCCCATTTGTATGGGCTCTCCATCGTCGAGCGGTAGAAAACCATCCACCTTGCGCGCGGCGGAGCCGGCCGATCCCTCGCCTGCCGATTTTGTTTTCGGCGCTTGGGGAAGCTCCTTTTCAATCGAAAGTGCAGGGCCGGCCCGCTTTTGAATAACCGGCACACTGGAGTGCTTCTCTGTGACGGCGACCGCGACCAAGAGCAAAACCAGTCCCACGCCGGCGGACGCGGCCCAAAGCAAACGCGCAGCGAAGGTCCTGCGAGCCCGAGACCAAATGTGTACGAGAGCCTCTTCAGCTTCATCTGGAGGATCCGCAGAAAGGGGCTGGAGAGAACACATCATGGCAGCGATAGAAGCGGCTCTTGAGCGCAACAGCTCGAATTTGGCGCTGCACTGTTTGCATGCGAGCAGGTGCCGTGAAACTGACTTCGCCTCGTCCTCCGGCAATTCGCGATCCAGGCAAGCCCGCAACTTTCCTTCATTCATGCAGGATTTCATTTCTCGCCTCCATACCAGGCCCGGTATTTCTTCTCAAATTCAGCCTCCGCCCGCGCCAGAAGAGTGCCTATGGAACCAGGTTTCAGCCGCAGAAACTCAGAAATCTCTTTGTAAGTCATGCCGGTGCTGCGCAGCAGGAGCAGTCGCGTTTGCGCGGGCTTCAGGGCGCACAGGACGGCACGCACGTGCTTTCGCTTTTCCTCAAGAAGAATTTCGTCCAGGGCGCCTGCTCTCTGCAGGTTCGAGATTTCACTCACCTGGGCGGCTTGTTCCCTTCGCTTGTGGCGGGAATTTGCCCGGATCATGTCCAAGCCAAGATTCATTGCGGTGCGATAAAGCCATCCGGCAAGATTGCCGTCGGGCCGAAACAAAGCGGGGCGCGTCGAAAGCTTCCAGAAAGCCTCGGCTGCAAATTCCTCGGCACGGCCTCGGTCCCCGGTGAGCCGCGTCAGAATGCCGACCAGCCTGTCATAATGTTCCTGAAAAGCTCTCTCTAACGTAAGGTTTTGGCAAGTTCCGTCACTGATATCGCGGCTGATCACGCGCAACGAAGCGTTGTCGCAAGGATTCATGCTTAATAAACGATAATCCCCGCCAAAATATGACAAAAAATCATCCGCTACAGCTCGAAGGGCTTGAGGCCGGCGGGGCCCTTGCGGGCACGAAGCGCGCTCATGGGAGGTGGCGGAAAACTCGCAAGGAATCCAAGGTAGGCCGCGAGATTCAATGGTTGAGACTCCCGGGCGCGCCTCATGGCGAGGACATCCTCCGAGGTTGTGGGAAGATCACGTTCCAGGTCGAGCAATTTACAAGAGCTTGCGGATTTCATGGTATTTTTCGATCATCCCCTGTTTTTCAAAATATCCCCGGATCTCATCTTCGTCAATCTCTGGCAGCCGGAGCAGGAAAAGGATATCCGCCATCTCCTGGAACGTGCGCTCAGGATCGTTCTTCATAGCTTGAATCTTCATCGCCGCCAGGTGCTCTGCGCGCGGAACCGCCAGAGAAATCCCTTCCATCACCGGCATGATCCGGGTGGATCCGAACAACCGCCGGCTGGTTTCGCCGCCGACATAAACGAAATCGATCCGGCCCATGGCGGGATCGGAATGCAGGTGATTCGAGTAGCCGGCAGAAAGGTGGAGTGTTTCATAACCTAAGGATTCGAGGAATGGGACCAGCCTGGCTTGTGCAGCAAGCTCAGTCACAAAGTCCAGATCCGATGTTGCTCGGCTTAGTCCGTACGCGTGAAGGGCAAATGCACCGATGGCCGCAAGAGAGAATCTCTCGCGCTCGAAAAACCCTGCCACCTCTCCGATCACCCTCACAAAGTCCAAATCGGCCTCCAGAAGCTATGGGATAACTGCCACTAGTGTCTGCCTGCAGCATACTGAAATGAATTCTGTCGGACAACGCCAAAGAAAACAAAACCGGGGACGCTCACCTATTTGGGAGTGCGAGATTCACGGGTGCGGTTGGGCTATAAGCGAAAGTGGGTGAGTGTCCCTGGTTTGCGACATTTATGGCCAGGGCCGGTTCGGCACGAATCCTTACGACGACTTGCAACTGTTTATCGACCAGTCTGCGGTCTTCCACGCCCGGACGATGAACACGGCGCTGCTGCTGATGCAAAGCACGGATGACGGGTCGGTTGACTGACTGCAGGGGCTCGAGTTCTGCAACGCGCTGCGCTTCAACGGGAAAAACGTGATTTTCTTGTCGTATCCCGGCAAAGTCCATGGACTGCGGAATATCGAGAACCAGAAGGATTTTCTGGTTCGCATCCAGCAGTTCTACGACCATTACCTCAAGGACAAGCCCGCGCCCGACTGGATGATCAACGGCGTGCCGCTCTTGAAGAAGGCGAAATAGCAGCCTGCCACCGATTTCCGATCGCCCCGTCGCCTCCGGCTCTTGAAGCCAATCTTGGACCGGATTTTGGATATTGGAGATACGACCCCCCGTGGGATGAACCTCGCCGGCGGTTGCGACATCTAAAGTGATGCCTAGGCGCGAAGTCTGGTACACTGCACCCTGGCGGGGAGAGTGAGGGCATTTAAGATGAGGCGAAGCATCTATGTGGGTGCAATTGCGCTCGCGCTGATCGCTCTTGGCGCCCAATCCAACAAAGCTCAGTCGACGCTTCCGCAAGCTTCCGCCGGTTCGGCCGGCGGCGCATTGACTATCCCTTCAGGCCAGAAATTTATCATGCAGCTCGAGACGGCGCTCCATACCCGCACCACGCGCAAGGGGGACCGGGTGGAATTCACCACGGCAGCGGATGTCGTGGTCGACAATCAGGTGGTCATCCCTAACAAGAGCCGGGTGCGTGGAACCGTGACCAAGGCCAAGCGCGCGGGCCGCCTGTTTGGGCGCGCCGAAATCGATCTGCGCTTCGACGAAGTCCAGCTCACCGACGGGACCGCGGTTCCGCTGCACGCAATCCTCACTCGCGTAGGTTTCGACCCCGTCAGCCCAGCCAAGGGGGAAGATCCCAGTCTCAAAGGAGAATCCGGGACCGGCGGGGATATCGGAGCCGTAGTGCAGGGAGGGATGCAAGGCGCGATCATCGGTGTGTTGTCGGCGGGGGGAAAAGGGGCGATGTACGGCGGCGCGGCTGGAGCCGCGGTCACAGCAGCCGGCATGATCCTCAAGCGCGGGCCCGATCTCGATCTTCCACGCAACACGATGTTCGAAGCCCAATTCGATCAACCCCTCGAGATTCCAGCGGCAGCTTCACAGCGCGCCGCACAAACGGCCCAGATCGCGCCGCCAGAAACGCCGGCTGTGGCTTCCGCTGCGGAAGACCGGGTTTCGCAGCCAAGGCCCAAACTCGTCAGGAGGGACGGCGCCGAACCGCCTCCCGTCGAGAATCCTCCCACTTCAAAGCCGCCGGACACTCCTCCTGCCGCGGCTCCCGCGACACCTGCCTCGGGCTCCGGCGCCGCACAGCCGGCCGGTGCGGGAGCGCTCAAGCTCAGCGTCAATGTGCGGATGGTGGTGGTGGACGCCGTCGTGAAGGATCGGGCCGGCCGCATGATCGACAACCTCACCCGAGACGACTTCCTGGTCTTCGAGGATGGCGTTCAGCAGGATGTACAGAGCTTTTCTCGTGACGAGCTTCCGCTGGCCGTTGCCCTGGTGATCGACCGGAGCGGGAGCGTGGCACCCTACATTTCCGAACTACGCAGGATCGCCGAGCGCACGCTTCAACAGCTCAAGCCCGAAGACGAGGTAGCCCTCTTTTCCTTCGCCGGCAACGTTGAACGGCTCGAAGACCTGACCACCGATCGTCAACGGATTGCAGATGGCCTCGCCCGTGTTCGAGCCGGCGGCGGAACCGACATCATTGATGCACTGTTCGAATCTGTCACCTACCTGGCCAAGACCGCGCCGGAACTCCGCCATGCGATCATCTTAATCTCCGACAACCAAGCCACCGTCCGGCCCCAGGCAAGCGAAGGAGAGACGATTCGGAAAGCCATGGAAACCGAGACCGTGGTGTACAGCATCAAGACGTCGGGCCAGGCTCTACCCCTGGCAACGCAATTGCCGTCGTTGCTGGCAGGGGCCGGCTCGGTCAGCAAGGTGACGCAGGAGACAGGGGGCGAAATCATCGATGCGCGGAATGTCGCCTCTCTCGACGCGGCATTGGGAGGGGTGATCGCCCGCCTCCGAATGCGGTACTGCCTCGGCTACTATCCTTCCAATCCGGCGCAGGGCGCGTTTCATGCGATTGTGGTTCGACTGGTCGACCGCCTCGGGAAGCCGGGCGGCGACTATTTCATTCATGCGCGCCGCGGTTATTACTCCACCGCCGATCGCAAGACCCCCTGAAGCGACCTGCAGCGGCCGGCCACGCCAGAGTAGGTGAGGATGTCGTTTTTTACATGTCCCGCTTACTTCACTTCGAAGGCGCCTTGCAGTATTTCGGCGTCCTCACCTGGCTGCTGGACCAGCAGGTCGTGCTTACCCACAGGCAACGAATCAGCGGGCAGAGTGGCCTCGAGCTTGCCTGACGACTTCGCAGTGAGTTGGAGCTTTGTTCCGCCCAGGAAGCAGGAAACAGTGTCTGGATTGAAGTTGAGCCCTACGATAACCAGAGGTATGTCTTTGTCCGAAGCGCCTTGGTTGGGCTGCAGCGATTGCACCTTCATTTCCTTCTTGGGTGCGACGCCTTTGTCCACCAGATAGCCTCCGTGGCTGATGCCCATCAACACGAGGAGTCCCGCCGGCACTTCCCAGAGAGTATTCGTGGCGAACGTCTGCCTCAAAAAAAATGCGGCGGTAGCGACGGTCCAGATAAACATCTGCCACCGGGCCAGGCTTGGATTGCCATCATCAGAAAGCATGCTGGCCAGCCAACCGATGCGTGGTTGGGCAGGCGGGCCTCCTCCTGCACCTGGTCCACCAGCCAGCGTCGGAGCCGGCGCCGCGCCTCCCCCCATGTTCTGCTGCTTACTTGCGGCAATGCCTGTTGCGATTCCGAGCGAGCCCATGCTGATGCCCATCAGATACCAGATGCTGTCCGGAAACACGACTCCCGGCCCCGTGCGGAAATACAGGTATACGTAAGAAATGATAATTACTACCGTCCAGACAAACACTTGAAACCTGGACACACTATAGAATCCATCGGGCGACTGAAGAAAGCTGCGTTTGGTCTTGCGCCGGACCAGCCAGGCGACAAGAAGAACGAAAACGCCAAAAACCACAGCCCAAAAAGCAGACCACTTCATGGAAAGTGCGGGTGGCGATGGCTCTTGAACGATCATCTTGAAGGAATGAAACTTCTCTTCCGTGTCGGCGCCGGAAAGCTTCAAGTAAAGCTCGCCGGAATATTCCCCATCCTTGTCGTATGCTGGAAACCAGAGATAAATGGCCGTCTCGTCTTTGTCCTTTAGAGTGACTCCCTCCAGCCCGGTCACTTGCGGTTTGGCAATGTCCGGCGAACTGCCCGCATCGTCCGGCTTGAACTTGAAGTCGATGCCGTTCGCCACGAGGTCTCCTCCGCTGACATTCCGCACGGTGAGCCCTCTCACTATCTGTTCGCCGCGGATCAGTTTGAACTCAGAAGGTTCGGCGGTGACTACTTCGAGCTTTGGCTTTGCGGCCAGAACAGGCGGCGGGGAAGCCGGGGTTTGGTCCGCAGAGGCCAGTTGCATCGGCATCAGGGCGCAAGACACGAGGACGACGAGGATCACACTCAGCAGATTCTTTGTCGTGGAAAACAGGAGCTTTGGTGGAAGCCGCATCGGCGAGTCCTCCTTTTCCCGAGAAGCGTTAGACGGATTCACCCGGACTGTAATGGGCCGTCCGTACGATGTCAACTGAATTGGAGCGAACGATCACCAGGGAATCTCCGCACTCCTTCTATTCGGTGCGGACTATGGAGGCGGGGTTGAGGAGCCTGATCAGGAGAGCCTTGGCGCGCGCGACAGCCTCGGCTTCCTTCCCTTCGACCGTAATTTTGACACGGTAGTCTCCGCTTTCGAAATTCGGGTAGGAACCGATAGCCACGCCGGGGTTCATGGTTACGACCTGGTTTAAACGGGAGGCGATGTCGAGCTCGTCCTCGCGCGTAAACACCACGGTCGTGTGAAACGGCGCCGCGCGAAAGCGCTCGCGGATGGCTGCAAACTTGGCGCGGAAGACTTCCGGGACACCCGGCAGGATATAGACATTCGCAGTCGCGAGCACCGGCCATCGGGTCGTCGCAGAATAAATTAATTCCGACCCCTCAGGCACATCGGCCGCACGCAGGCGGGCCTCGTCCATGTTGCTCCCGAAGTAGTCGCGGATGACGGCTATGAGCCCGGGATGGCGCACAATCGGACGCCCGAATGCTTTGGCTACACCCTCGATTGTCACATCATCGTGAGTCGGACCGACGCCGCCCGAGGTGAAGACATAATCGAATCTTGCCGCGCTCTCGCGGACAGTGTCCGCTATTTCTTCCACGTCATCAGGGATCATGACGATGCGGCGGAGCGCCACGCCCAGGGTATGCAGCTCACAGATGAGGAAGCTCGCGTTCTCGTCCTGGGTCTTGCCGGTCAGGATCTCGTTTCCGATGATCACGGCAGCAGCCGTCTTGCCATGCATGAGTGACATAGTAACCGCATTCTGTGATCGGCCGCAACTGTTCCCCATCCGCCGGGCTGCTGTTTGTGCCTCCCATTTTCATAGCACTCCAATATTGAAATCAGGCAGAGGCGGCCCAAGGAATGTGTGCCGGCAAATTGCTGACGGAACAAATCCCGGCGAGCAAAGTTATCCCCGCAACCCGCATGTTCCTGCTGCGATTCATGGGGATCAGGCGGCTTGCCCCGGGGCAGTTGGAGAGGATGAGCGCGGGCGCGCCGCATCGGTCATGATTCCGGGCATGATTGCTGACCTGGGCGGTTTCGGTGTGGTGGCGCAGACGATCGATGGCCACGGGAGGATGGACCATGGATCTGGCGAGGAGCTGCCGGGCCTGGGAAAGTGCCTGAAAGCCGGGATGTTAAGCCTCGAATCACAATCGGTGGCAGTATCTCATCCCGCGCAGCGGGACCCAAGCGCATGAAAAAGCGCACGGGCTGAAGCCCGTGCCCACTTGAGATCTCTGAGAGTAACGTATAGTGGGGACGGGCTTTAGCCCGTCCATCCAGTCAGCCGCTCCCTCTATTTTCAAAGCAGTGACCGCTGTCCCTGCGCCCTGAAACGCCCAGTCAGTTGAGGATTTCCCATGGCTTGGGACAGCGGTAACTGTCACCGTATTTCAAGCGTCAGAGGATGCGGATGGAGTTGCCCGGAAGCCAGCCGGTCCAGCCGTTGGGCAGGCTGATCTGGTACCAACCGTTGCTCTCGCCACGCACCTGCACAACGATCCCCTCGTGCACGGTGACGACGGCAACGTTCTCAGCGCCGGGGCCGCTGCGGATATCGACTTTCTGCTCGACGATCACGCCTTCCCGCTTGTGGCCTTGCTCGTATGCCTTCCAGGCGAGCGAGCCGGCAAAGAGGAGCATCAGCAAAGCGGCCGTCAGGCTCCCCGTCAAGGCCCAGAATGCGGTACGAGGCTTGCGCACCAGGAGGCAGATGGCGAAGAGAATGTTGGCGGTGACGAAACATGCCAGGACAATCCCGCTTTCCTGCGCGACTGTAAGCAGATGCACTGCCCTCGATACGAGACGGACCGGAAGCGGATCCTCGGGAATGTCAATCCTGTCTACGATCAGGAGATTCGCGAGTTGAAGATTCTCCCGGACATCGGAATCTCCCGGAAGCTTGCGGCGTGCCTTTTCCCAGTAGTAGATGGCCTCGCCGAGCTTCTTTTGCTTGAAACAGGCATTGCCGAGGTTGTAGTAGACGACGCCGCTGTCGACGCCCTGATCGAGAAGGAGTTGGTACGAACGTTCGGCTGCCGTATAATCGCCGCTTTGATAGTGCGCGTTGCCGTCGTTGAAGGCGGCCTGCAGCGACTCTGTCCCGGCGGCCCGGCACACGCCGTCCCCGAGCAGCACGGACAGGATGACGCACAGGATAAAGGATTGTCGCTTCATCTCCGGAAGTGCTCCAGAGCATCGATGATTCCACGAATGCGGCCGGCGAGAGCCCTCCTGCGTTCTGGCGCAGACGAGGCTGAGACAAACCGGCCGAAGTCGCACTCCTGAAGAACTGCTACTGCTTCCTTCGCTGTCTCGGCAGCGATGGATCTTTCCTCCATAATGCGTTCGAGTGTGTCGGCGGTGACCGCGATCTCCGGCAGGTTGAATTTGTCCTCGAGGTATCCCGCGAGCGCGAGCGCCGCTTCGTCGTAAAAGCGCCGTGGTTCCTGCCGGCCTGCTCTTTCGGCCTTGCGCAGACGGTTCAGGGCCAGGCGCTTTGCCTTGCGGCTGCGGGCGAGGGCGACGTCTCCCGACTGCCGCGCTCGTTGCCGCTGAACCAGGAAGGCTCCGGCGTTGAAGAGGAGCGACATGGCGGCGAGGAAGTAGAACCAGGGCGAGTAATAAACCGGCCGCTGCCGTGGTTGCAATTCCGCGCCCGATAACTTGATAAAGTTGATGTCGGTACCCTGGCGCGTCAAGCTCTGCTTGTTGACTCCGGACAGCACGGCGATCGCGTTCCCGGCGTTGGTTCCAGGCGTCACCTTTAAGGGGATGGGCGCGGTGGTTGCCGTGTCGTAGCTTCCGCGTTCCGGATCGAAATAGGAGAACGAGAGAGCCGGGATTGTGTGGTCTCCGGGGGTCTTGGGAACGATCACGTACTCCCAGACTTTTTCTCCGCCGATCTGATCTCCTGCGGCGGAATGCACGTTATCTTCGCGCTTGGAAGAATAAATCTCCAGTTCCGGCATCGGGGGCAACGGAATATCGGGGATTTCTTTGAGGTTGCCTTTGCCTGCGAGCTTCACTCGTAGCGATACCGCGTCCCCAGCAGCGACTTCGGACTTGTTCAGTTCGTTAGCGAGCGTGAACGATCCGATCGCATTATTGAAGCCGGAAGGGCGGCCTTCTGTGGGCAGAGGTTTGACGTCCAACGCGACTTCCTTGGTCTTGCGGTAGACGGTTTCTGTCTGTCCAAAGATGCCGAAGAAGTCACTCCCTGATTTGACTGAGATGGCGAAGGTCGAGGAAGGAATCTGCAGCCTGCCTGAAGTATTGGCGAACAGGGCCTGCTTTTTGACCACGTAATCCAGGTACTCCTTGCCGTTAATCACTCTGCGCGTGCCGGTCGGCTTGCTCTCGACTTCAATGTTCTCGACCCAGAATCCCGTGAGCGGAGGGTTTTCCTGCAACTGCAGCCCGGTGACATTAACGTGCGTGTATAAATGGTAAGTCAACGTAACCTGCTGTCCGGGATAAGCTGAAGTGCGGTCGAGTTCCGCCGTGACATACACCTCATCGCCGACAGGTTGGGCGCGTTGCCTTCCTCCGAACAAGTCCTCGTCAAGTGGATTGACAGGGGCGGCGCGAGTCGGGGGCGTAGGGGCACGCGAAGCCGAAGTGACGCGCATGGTGATCGGTTGTGTCTTGTAAACCTTGCCGCCGACCGTTACTTCGACCGGATCAATGGTGAACTGTCCCTCTCTTTCCGGCAGCAGAGTGTAAATGAAGCTCTTCGAGCTCGTCGAGCGCCCATTGATCCACTGAAACTGCGTGCTCAGGCTGGGTCCTGCCACTACTCGAAGGTTCTGAAGGCGCGGCAGTCGGGGCGTCTGCGCCTGTCCGCTGTCGCTTCCTGTGATGGTGATGGTGAGCTGGAACTGGTCCTGGACACCGACGGTGTCTGCGCTTACAGTGGCGGTAACCTGCAGGTCTTGAGCCTGGACTGCGGGGAATAGCACAAGAAACACAGCCAGAGTCAGGGCGAGCGGAAGCGTCCGCATATGAAGATCCTGGTTCATGCGCTCATTCTCAGTACTTGAATTGCCGTTACCAATCCCTGCCTGTGGCTTTTTGGCGTGCCCGGCGCTCGAGGAGCTTGCGCTGCTCGGCGAGCTCCTGGTTTTGCAGGGCATCCAGGATTTGCAGCGCGCGTTCCTTGCTGAAAGCGCCCTCCGGGCGATCCGACCTGGTCGGCTGTGGATTCGCGGGCTTCTGGTATTGGGGCTCCTGAGACTGGGGTTGCTGCCCCTGTTTCTCTTGCGGATTGGGCGCGTTCTTCCCTCTTTCCTCGTCTTGGCCCCCCTCAGGTTTTTGCTGGCCGGAGTCCGGCTTGTTTTCCTGCCCCTGCTGTTGTTGCTCCTGTTTCTGTTGCTGCATTCTTTTCAGCGAGAGCTCCAGGTTATGCTTCGCGTCCCGGTCCGCAGCGTTCAGACGCAGCGCCTGGATGTAGGCTTGCGCAGAGTTCTGGAAGCTGCCCATGTCGAAAAGCGCGTTTCCTGCGTTGTACCAGCCGTTGACTTGCAGACCTTTGTCTCCCTTGCTCACCGCCTGGCGCAGCGCTTGCAGCGCCTGATCGAACTTCTGCTGTTTGATCAGAGTATTGCCCAGATTATAGGAAAGCTCGGGCCGACCCGGCATGCCTGCCTGCGCTTCGAGGTAAGCCTTTTCGGCATCCTGGTACTTTCCTTGCGCGAAGAGCCGGTTTCCCTCCTTGTTTTTCGATGCCGCGCTGTCCGCCTTAGCCGACGCCGCCAGCGAGATGCAAGCGGCCATGGTCGCCAGAATTATCAACGTTCCACGTCTTCTCATGGCACACGCCTGGAATCAATACAGCGGGTTGGATCACCAAGACCCTAAGACTTCAAGTTCTTGGGATCTTGGAATTTTAATGCTAAATCCATGCTTTTCATTGCTCACAACCGCACCTGTTGGTTATACGTCACTGCGAGCCGGACGGGTCCGGGAATAAAAGCGCGCAAGCCACCCCTGCCTGGGCTTGCGCCGTTCACTGATCAATGCCTCAGCAGCGAGACAAGAAACTGCCAGCGCGAGAGGATACTGGAACTGGTCTTCGAAATTCTGGTACAGCCTCGATTCGAGTTGCTTTTTCTCCATGCGCGAGACCTCGTCGTAAATCTGGTCCAGCTCGCTCTCGGAAGTAGTAGCCCGAAAATACCTGCCGCCGGTTTCCGATGCGATCTCAGCCAGCGAGCGCTCGTCCAGCCTGCTGATGACCACCTGGCCGTCCGGGTCTTTTCTATATTCTACTATATCGCCTTTCTGGTCCCGAACCGGTATAGGCTTTCCTTCGGGTGACCCGATTCCCACCGTGTAGATGATGACTCCGGCGTTCCTTGCTTTCTCGACCGCTGCCTGGACCTGTCCTTCGAGATCCTCCCCGTCGGTGAAGATGACGAGTACCTTGTACTTAATCTCCTTGGCAATGAATGCTGAAGTGGCGGTTTGGACGGCAGCCGCCAGCGAGGTTCCAGGTTCGGGAATGATTTCGGTGTTGGCGACATCAAGAAACAGGGTGGCGGCCCCATAGTCAAGGGTGAGGGGGCACTCGACAACGGCGGTGCCGGCAAAAACAACCAGCCCGATCCGGTCTCCCTTGAGCCGTGCGATCAAGCCGCGGATCTCCCTTCTTGCCTTTTCCAGTCTGTTGGGTGCCACATCCTCTGCATTCATGCTGTATGAAGTGTCCAGAGCTGCGATGACGTCGACGCCTTGGCGACGCACTGTGTCCAGGCGCATTCCCCATTGCGGGCGGGCCAGTGCGAGGATTCCGAACGCGAAAAAACCTGTCAGGAGCAGTATGCGCGCGACCGCTTTCCGGCTGCTGAACTCGCTCGCCAGCCGCCCGATGAGTGTCCGTGAGATGAAAACCTGCAGCCTGCGCCGTCGGCGGCGAAACGACCACCAGAAGAAAGCTCCCAAAATCGGCAGTGCCCATAACAAGTTGAGATATTCCGATCGGACGAAATGCATTGCAGCTCCTAAGGCAACTTTGCGAAGCGGGTGCAGCCGGCTACTGTTGCGATCAGAGTCAGGCCCAACGCGGGAGCAAGGAAGTCAAGGAAGCGCTCGTCATAATGAGTGTATGACTTCACCTGGATTTTGGTTTTTTCCAGGCGCCCGATGTCCTGAAAGATCTTTTCCAGCGACGGCTTGTCGGTGGCGCGGTAATACAGGCCCCTCGTCCTTTCCGCTATTCGGGCCAGAGATGCTTCGTCGATTTCCACTTGCATGTCTACGTAGATGTTCCCGTAATTAGGGTCCTTGACTGGGACCCGCGCCGTACCCTGGCTGCCGATGCCCACGGTATAGATCTTCACCCCCAGGGTGCGTGCAATCTCGGCGGCATCGAGCGGCTGTATTTCGCCGCGGTTATTGACGCCGTCCGTCACCAGGATGATCACCTTGCTCTTGGATTTGCTTTCACGGAGGCGGTTCAAGCAGGTTGCCAGCGCGTTTCCGATCGCGGTCCCATCTTCGATAGTGCCGAGTTCGATTTCATCGAGGACGCTGAGCACGACCCCATAATCCAGGGTCAATGGGCAGCGGGTAAACGCCTTTCCGGCAAAGACCACCAGCCCCACACGATCGTGCTTGAGCCCCTCGACGAACTGGCGCACGACTATCCTGGCGACGAAGAGCCGGTTGTGCGGCTCGAAATCCTCAGCTGCCATGCTGCCGGACGCATCCAGAGCAACGATGATATCCACGCCTTCGGTGAGGATCTCTTCCTCTTCTGTCCCCATTTGGGGGCGCGCCAGCGCCGTGATGCACAGGGCCAAGGCGAGCATGTTTATGCCGAACAGGACGTGACGGAAGCGAACGGTCCAGGCTGGGTGCACGCCCTCCAGCGCCACCGTGGATGCGAAACGCAGGCTTCCTTCGCCCGTACGCGCACGCCGGACGTAGCGCCAAACCAGGAGCGGAATGAGTGCCAGCAAGAGGAAAAACCAAGGGCTCGCGAAGTGCAGCATCAAGACACTCCCGCGACTGGGACCGCTGATGCTGCAGCCGGCTGCTGCCTCATCCTGCAATCACCGAGAATTTGAAAGGCCTCCTTGACGACCTCGTCGTCCTCAGCGAGAGAGGGGACGTAGCGCGCGAACTTGACTATGTCGCACGAGAGCAGGACAGTCTCGATACGCTCCAGGCTTGCAGGTTCGGGACCTGCGGCCGGCGTCTCAGGAGGGGTTGCGAGCGTGTCGATGATCTCGACCGTGGTCTTCTCGATTGTCTGTATCCCGTAGCTCGCCTCCAACGCCTTCTTCATGATATTGGACAAGTCGACGTAAAACTGCTTGACTAAGCCCTTCTCCAGCAGGCCGCGCCCGATGAGATCGCGCAACTCCGTTTCGGCCAGGTCCAGCGGATCCAGCTCGGGATGGATGGACGGGGCGGCTGCCGGGCGCCGCCGGCGCTTCACCCACCACCAGGCCAGCAGCAGGAGAGCCATGACGGCCACGCCGGGAGCAAGCCAAAGCAGCCAGCGAACCGGCTCCTGGATCTCGGCCTGCTTCTTGAGGTCTCTCAAGGTCAAGTCTTTCTCCGACAGCACGCTCTTGATTCTGATGTGAACTGTCGGGCTTGACACGCTCACCTGTTTTCCCCCGGCATCCCGCAATACGAAGGCGAGCGCGGGGAAGTCGAATTCCCCCGTCTGGTAAACGGCCGCCACGATGCGGGCGTGATGGTGCAACACTCCGGAACCCGCCGCTCCCGTGGGTGCAACCGGGGGCGATGATGGCTTGCCTTTCGTTTGCGCCGTGGGAACTTCAGGACCGGGATAGGTCTCCAGAACGGCAAACTCCCCGACTTGTGCGGGCAGTTGAGGGAATTGGAGCCGACAGCCGTGGGGCAAGGTGAAGTCCAGGTCGATTTGAATTGGATCGCCTACTGTCGCTTCAAGGGGTTGGGCCTGGATCTTGATCTTAACTCCAGGCGGCAATTGTGGGGGCGCTGTCGTCTGCCGGGCATGGAGGGCCGCGGGCAACGATGCAAGGGTCGACGCCGACAGAATTGCGGCCAGGAGCCGGATGAATTGTCGCCCGGAGATCCCCGCTCTATGGCTAATCATCGGCATCATAATCACCGTAACGGAATCACATGTTCAAGATTCAGTTTTTGTCCCAAGATTGAGTTCTGAAGATGCAACCCCTTCTAATGGTACCTCCGCATGCGCTCCTTGAAAAAGCGCACGAGCGGGATGTCGTAAGGCTCGGCGGCGTTGATCATGACGTAGTCCATGTGATGCGATTGGAACAGTCTTCGCTGCTCCCGGTGATTTCGTTCCCAATTCTCACGAAAGGCGGCGCGCACTCTGGCCAGTGAGGAGTCGATGCGGACGACCTCGCCGGTCTCCGCGTCGCGGACCTCCAGAATGCCCACATCGGGAAGCTCCCGCTCGCGCGGATCCACGATTTGGATGATGACAACGTCGTGCTTGCGGTTTGCCGCTTTCAGGGGTTGCTCGAAACCCTGGTCCAGAAGATCAGAGATCAGGAACACAACCGCATGCTTGCGCACCACTAGATTCAGGTGCTCCAGGGCCTGCTGGATGCGCGTGCCCTGGCGCTCCGGCCGATAGAAAAGCAGTTCGCGGATGACGCGGAGAACATGCGTGCTCCCGCGGCGCGGCGGAATGAACTTCTCCACGCGGTCGGTGAAGAGGATGGCTCCAACGCGATCGTTATTTTTGATCGCGGAGAAGGCGAGCAGAGCGGAGATCTCGGCGGCAACTTCGCCCTTGGTCTTCTCGAAGGATCCGAAAGCTCCCGAGGCGCTGGCATCGACCAGGAGCATCACAGTGAGCTCGCGCTCCTCGACATATCGTTTCACGAACGGATGCCCCGTGCGTGAGGTCACGTTCCAGTCGATCGTGCGGATGTCGTCGCCGTGTTGGTATTCCCGCACTTCATCGAACTCCATCCCGCGCCCCTTGAACACGGAGTGGTATTCTCCCGCCAGGGACTCGTTTACCAGCCGGTTGGTTGTGATCTCAATGCGTCGTATCTTGCGAACGATCTCTTTGGGCAACATCTCTTCGACTTCGGATCTTGGGTCCCGGACTTTGGACTTACGGTCCGGCCTGCATGAACTCCAAATTGCGACGTCGTCAGCTCCCAAATTAAAAAGCCAGGACCCAAAGTCAGGGGACCTGCACTGCGTCGAAGATCCGGCTGACGACCGATTCGGTGGTGACTTCCTCGGCTTCGGCCTCGTATGTCAGGATGATGCGGTGCCGAAGCACATCCATGCCGATGGCCTTGATGTCCTCGGGCGTGACATATCCTCGCCCCTTGATGAAAGCATGGGCGCGGGCGGCCTGGGCCAGGAAAATCGTTGCGCGGGGAGACGCGCCGAACTGGATGAGGCCCTTCAGGTCGAGCTTGAAGTCCTGCGGCCTGCGCGAAGCGAACACCAATTGGACGATGTAATCCTTGAGCCGGTCGTCCATGTAGACATCCTTGACGACCTGGCGCACGCGCAGGATGTCGGCGGGCCTTACGACTTTGCCGACTTCGATCGCCTCATCCCGGGCCATCAGGTCCATAATCTGGCGCTCTTCCTTGATGTCAGGATAATCGATCTTCAGCTTGAGCATAAAGCGGTCAATTTGCGCTTCGGGCAGCGGGTACGTGCCTTCCTGCTCGATGGGATTTTGCGTTGCCAGCACCAGGAACGGCTCTTGGAGGGGATAGGTGGTGTCGCCGATGGTAACCTGCCTCTCCTGCATGGCTTCCAGGAGAGCGCTCTGAACCTTGGCGGGCGCCCGATTGATCTCGTCCGCCAGCAGGAGGTTCGAGAAAATCGGTCCTTTTTTGGGATAAAACGTGCCGTCCTTGATATTGAAAATCATGGTCCCGATCAAATCGGCGGGCAGCAGATCGGGTGTGAACTGGATACGCTGAAACCCGGTGTCGATGGCGGAAGACAGCGTCTTGACGGCGAGCGTCTTGGCAAGACCCGGCACGCCTTCGAGGAGAATATGGCCGCGCGTCAAGAGCCCTATCAGGAGGCGCTCGACCATGTACTTCTGCCCTACGATGACGCGGTGCACTTCGCCGACCAATTGCTGAACGAAGCTGCTCTCGTCCCTGACCTTCTGATTGATCGCCTGTATGTGCGTAGCGAGTTCCATGGGCCCTTTCCCTGTTTATCCAAAAAACTCAGCCACAAATGACACGAAGGACACGAAACAAGAATCTGATGCCTCTATTTCGTGTCACTCGTGTCATTCGTGGCTAATTCTGTTTGAGATCAAACTTTGTTGAGCGAGTTGAGAAAGTCGGAGTTGGTCTCGGACTTGCGCAGCTTGTCCAGGAGCAGGTCCATGGCTTCGTCGATCGAGAGCGGGCTGAGCACCTTGCGCAGGATCCAGATCTTATTCAGGTCGGCGCTCTCGACCAGCAGCTCTTCCTTGCGGGTGCCGGAGCGGTTGATATCGATGGCAGGGAAGATGCGCTTGTCGACCAGCTTGCGGTCGAGGATGATCTCCATGTTGCCGGTGCCTTTGAACTCCTCGAAAATGACATCATCCATGCGGCTGCCCGTATCGACCAGGGCTGTGGCCATGATGGTGAGGCTGCCGCCCTCCTCGATCTTGCGCGCGGCGCCGAAAAAGCGCTTGGGTTTTTCCAGCGCGTTGGCGTCGACGCCGCCGGAGAGAACCTTCCCGCTTGAAGGCACGATTGTGTTGTAGGCGCGCGCGAGGCGCGTGATGCTGTCGAGCAGGATTACGACGTCCTTCTTATGCTCGACGAGGCGCTTGGCCTTTTCCATGACGATTTCGGCCACCTGCACGTGGCGCGATGCCGGCTCGTCGAAGGTGGAGCTGATGACCTCTCCCTTGACGGACCGCTCCATGTCGGTGACTTCCTCCGGCCGCTCGTCGATCAGCAGGACGATGAGGAAAACCTCCGGATGATTCGTGCTGAGGGAGTTTGCCAGGTTCTGCAGGATCATCGTCTTGCCCGCGCGCGGCGGCGACACGATCAGCCCGCGTTGGCCTTTGCCGATGGGCGTGAAAATGTCCATAACCCGGGCGGACAAATTGTCCCGAGTTGTTTCGAGCCGGATCCTGTCGTGCGGGTAAAGAGGCGTGAGGTTGTCATAGAAAATCCGGTGACGCGCCTCCTCGGGAGGTTCGAAATTGACGGCGTCGACCTTCACGAGCGCCAGATAGCGCTCGCCTTCATTCGGCATGCGGATTTGTCCCGAAACGATATCTCCGGTGCGCAGATCGAACTTGCGGATCTGGGAAGGCGAAATGTAGATGTCGTCGGGACCGGGCAGATAGCTGTAATCGGGCGAACGTAGGAAGCCGTAACCCTCAGGAAGCACTTCGAGAACGCCCTCCGAGAAAATCAGTCCATGCTTTTCGGCCTGAGCCTGCAGGATTCCGAAAATAAGGTCCTGCTTGGTCATTTTGCCGATGTCGGCGATCTTGTATTTCCTGCCGATTCTGGTGAGGTCTTTGATGTTGAGTGCCTGCAGCTCGCTGATGTGAAGCTGCTCGCCCTCCTTGTCCAAAGCCTCCTGTATGGAGATTTTCCTCTCGTCTGACGTATTCGTCGACCTGGAATCTTTCTCAGCCATAAGGCTCCTGTTGGAAATGATAGCCGATGCGTAATATGAGTGCGGCTAAATCAGCGGAAATGATCAGATTCCCCCGGTGCGGTACAGTCAAAAGTACATCAAAAAGCGATGAAAGTCCAGATCGTGCCGAGCGGGATGTCGCTCGCGAGAAAACCGCCGCGCCGGCCGGAGGCGGTTCTCCGCTCATCCGAGATCTCACACCTCATCGGATGCCCAGATCACTCTTGGCCCTGGCCACGATTGCGTCGAGGCCATCCAAGCTGTCGTTGTGCTCAGCCTTGTAGAGCTGTTCCATATTGTCCTTGGCTTTTGAAGCCAGGGATTTGCCAATGACATAAGCCTTGGCGAATGGCTCGATCGCCCCTTTTTGGTCTTTGGTTTGCCACTTTGCCATGCCGATGTAAAACCAAGCGACCTCATCCATTGGAGAAAACTTCGTGACTTTGTCATACAGCTCGATAGCTTTCGCATAGTTCTTCTTGGCATAGCTATCGCCCGCGAGCGCGCTGAAAGCAACGGCACGGGCGGCGTTCCAGTCCCCTTCCTTGACGCCGGCCGGCACTTTATCCCCGTATACGTCCATCACCTTCGAGAAATATTGAAGCGCTTTCTCGGTGTTCTTCCTTTGAGCGTAAATCTGGGCTACCTGCAACGCCACCCCAAAGGACTTCTCGATAGGCACCTCTACGACCAGTTTTTCGCCGTAAATCAGGAGCTTGTCGGGGTTGTTCGTCGCACTGTAGAGGACATACAGGGTGTTTGCCATTTCCGTGCTCGGTTTTTCGGCGTACAGCTTCTCGCCGATTTCCGCAGCTTTGGCATAATTCTTGGCCTGGTAATAGGCTGACATCTCGAGGGAAGCAAAAAATGTCTCTGCCGGTGCTGCGGCCTTGAATGCCTGGATCATGGCGAGCGCCTTCTGGGAATCTCCGGCTTTGAGAGCACCCGCCACAACCTCGCCATAGTACGAGGCGGCATAGGTGATTGCCCTTGTCGCCTTGGGGTGGGCCTTGACCCAAGCCAGCAACGCATCCGCACGTTTCTGCGGATCTGTTTCCTTGGCCTTGATCTCATCGAGCGTGGCCGCATCTTTACGGTACATGTAATCCGAGTCCGGAGGGATTTCTTCTTTCTGAGGCGGAGGCACCACCGTCTTTTGCGCCGGCGCGTGTGCGCCGGCGAACCGGACCTGCCATGTGAACACGCCAAGACAAATCCCGATAAGAGTTATCAGTGCTTTGGTTCGAAGGGGACTGGTCATAAGCATCACTCCCGCAAAATTGGACTGGCTAACAGTAAGCGGCTTCATTTAGTCGATTGTCAGCTATACATGTGCGCCGACTCTGGGAGCACAGCTCCCCTGATCCAGCGATCTTGCGACTTAGGTTCTAATGAATCGAGACATTCTGTCAAGTCAAATTGGCATCGGAAGGGCCTGATTTTTCGAGCAGCCAACGGTTTCCCGGATACCAGCGCATCCGACGCAGTTCGTACCGTCCCTTCATTTTGGCGCCCGCGAAGACCATCACCAGGCGCTCCGGCGTAACAACCGTGATTGTGACTTCTCCGCGATCCCAGGCTCGCGCTCTTCCTGTGCCGAAAGCCTCTTCCTCCAGAAAGGGCCGGTTGATCTTCTCGACGGATAGTCGTTCCCTTTCGATAGCCAGCCGTCTTTCCCCCGTCCGTGATGGCGGTTCTTTCAACAGGGACCAGGAGCGCACTACGTCATCTTGGATCAGGCGGAGATCGAAATGCCCCCTCCCGGTTGCGTGACGATGCACTAGAAACTTTGCCATGCCCGCCTCTTGAAACTCGGTGCCTGCTTCGAGAATAGACGGGGCAGCAGACGGGCTAAAGCCCGTCCCCACTACATGTTACTCTCAGAGATCTCAAGTGGGCACGGGCTTCAGCCCGTGCGCTTTTTCATGCGCTTGGGTGCGCGAATCGCGCGATCGATACTGTCACCGACTCTCCTATGCTTGCCCCAGCACAAAAAATGTGCAAATATTCTGGATGATCAGCGATGGATATCCAAGTCGAATCACGCGGGGATCGCCGCATTGTTCGGATCAAGGAGAAGATTACCTTCGAGCACTCTTCGCTGCTGCAGAGCCGCTTCGACGAGGTGCTCGAAGAGGGTGTGCGTGAGGTCGTCATTGATTTCCGGGACGTCCCTTTTATGGACAGCTCCGGCGTGGGCGAAATCCTGCGCTTGTTCAAGCTCGTGCGAGAGCGAAACGGCGAGGTGATCCTTATCAATCCGAATCAGAAGCTGCGCAATCTTTTTGCCATGTATCGTTTCGAGAAATTCATGAAAATCCGCGATTCTGTGGAGGCGGGAAAGGAATGAAATCGAGAGGCGCATGCAGGCGCCACCGGCGCGCGGGGTCCTTCCTCTGGCTTGGAATGATGGCGATCGCCCTGCAATGCTTCGGCCAGGGCGACAGGCAGCAGCGTGTTCCTCCGGGTGCGCAGAATAATCGGCGCGGAACGATGCAGCAGAGCCAGTCTGGGGGCGTGCAGCCTAACCGGCGGGGAATGATGCAGCAGGGCCAGTCCTCAGACGTGCAACCTAACGGGCGGGGAATGATCCAGCGAGGCCAGCCCTCGGGCGCGCAGGTTAATCGACCTGCAGTCGTGCCGCCCAGTCCGCCCCTAACCGGTCAATCGGGTCAGGCCGGAGCCGTGCAGCCCCCTAGGCCCGGAATCATGCAGATGCAAATTGGCCGCCCAGGATTCATGCAGCCCAGTCAACCGAAGGAGCCTGCAGCGATGCGCATGCGGTTGGAAGGCCAGGATTTGACTGCGGAGATCCATGTTACGCCGCTTCAGCAGATCCTGGGAGAGTTGGCGGCATGGAGCGGCATTGTCTTTGAGATCGATTCTCAGGAGAATCCGGAGATTTCGGTCAATTTCTATCGAGTATCCGTGCAGGAAGCAGTCCAGCGGCTGACGAAGAACGACAACTCAATTGGGTACTACGATCGCGACCAGGCCGGGCAGAGCCGCCTGTGCTTCGTTCGCATCATCCGGCGCACTCCGCATCCAAGCCCGCCGAGCCTGCAGTATATCGGAACAGGCACGATCACAAAGCGGAACGACGACATTGTCGACAGCCCCGAGCAGGCATTGGCCGTGTTGGCGGGGAGTAGCAACCTGGTCGCTCGGCAGAAAGCCATCGAGGTTCTGGTCGCTTCCAAGGTTGCGCCGGCAGCTCAGGCTCTCCAGGCGGTGCTAAACGATCCGGCGATTGAGATCAAGGTGGCAGCGATTGAGGGCCTGGTCAGTCTTGGCGCGCGTGAGGCACTGCCACAAATCCTCCTTGCTTTGAAGGACAGCCACCCGGGCGTGCGCCAGAGCGCGGTCCTCGCCGTAGCCACGCTGGGAGACGCCAGAAACGTGAAGGACCTCAGGCCACTTGTGCAAGACCCTGATGCCAGCGTGGCGGCTTCCGCCGACGTGGCGATTCAAAAACTCTCCGCCCGTCGCCCCTGAAACGGATCCTCCAGGGTCCGCGATTGAGGAGATCTCATGTTTTCATTGCCAAGAGTATTCTTTGTCCCCTTACTGCTGCTTGGCTTCACCCCGGCGGCGCTCTGCGGCGAGCTGCCCAAGGAGGTGATCGAGAAAATAGATGCTGCCATTGCTTCCGCATACCAGGCTGCTTCCGCGAAGTTGCCCTGCAAGGTCAAGCTGCGTTCCAGACCTACCATGCTTCGCTGGCAGGATGTGGATAAATGCTTGAGCAGCGCGGTCAACTTGGTGGATTGGGAAGAACTTGGCAGACAGCTCGCGGCCATTCGCCCGAAGAACGCCTCCACCGGCGAGTTTGAGGCAGCCGTAGAGGTCTCGCTCTCCAAACAGGCACTTCCTTACAACAAGCTCTTTCTGGTCAAGAGCACCGAAGTGCTTCTGCCGCTGACGAATTCGATTCTCAAGTATCTCCCCCCGGACTCTCTCGTGAATCTGCCGGTTTACGATCAGAAGGGCAAACAGGTCGGGACTTTTGCCGGCGTCTTTCCTTATGAACATTCGGGAGGACTGACAAGCGGGAACATCTATACGTTGATTGTGTTTCAGTATGCAGATGCGCAGGGGAAAATCCAGGCGCCCTCGGATAGACTTCTGCTCGATTCCTACGGCGTCCCGTGGGCCAAAGCGATGACGCAGCCGGGATTCCGCCTCACAAGCGACAAGCTGGCCGGGATCCGCAGGAAGTAATAAATCCCAAAGACGCGAAGACTCAAAGAAGTTGGTGATCATGGTCTCCGTGGAGTCTTTGCGTCTCAGAGTCTTGACGATTCTCAGCGATTCAGCCACTGCATACCAATCATCCGAATGCCTTTGGAACCTCAAAGACCTCCAAGATCGCAAAGATCCTGGAATTACGCACGATTGCGATGGATGGTACGTCGGAAACAGGCTTTGGCTGCCACTCCTGGCACGGGCATCTGGGACAAGCGCGCAGAAGAAGCTATCCTGGGGCCTGGAGCGCACGGTGAGATCCCCGGACTTCCCTGTCGCACCATCCCCCGTGCGTTTGTCCCAGATGCCCGTGCCAGGAGTGGATTCCGCAGCTTGGCTGCGGAATCGCCTCCGGCGCAGCCAAAGCCCCATTAACTCTTGGTTCTTTGAGGTCTTCGAGGTCTTCGTGGTTCGTTTTTGGTACGCGACAGCATCGCTCCAAAGGGGCGCGCACAACTGGCTGAATTGCAATGACGATTCTGTCATCTGGCTTTCTGCTTCAACAGGCCGGCCATTCGAAGGCCCGCGCCCCTGATGGGAAACGCGGATTTCTTCGATCTCACAATGAAAATGCCGCTGAGGATGAGCGCCACTCCTGCAAACTGCGCAATCGCGGGCTGCTCTTTCAGAAGCAGCCAGCCGCCAAGGAGCGCGACCATTGGAGTCAGATTGGAGTAGATGGCGGTGCGAGATACCCCAATGTGCTGCAAGGCGAAGGCCCAGATCAGGTAGCTGTACACAATGGAGAGAAAGGTCGAATAGCAAAAGCCCAGCCATCCCAAGAGGGGAATGGAAAGCCAATCTTGGTTCAACAGCGAAGGCAAAAAGGGAGGGATCATCAGCAGCGTGCCCGTCAGCATCACCCAAACGGTCAGGCGCAAGGCGCCGTACTTGATAACCAAGCGGGCGGCCGCGCCCGTATACCAGCCCCAACAGAGCGCAGAGACCAGGATCAGGAGATCGCCCTTCCAGTTGGCGCCCAGTGCGATCTCTTGCGCGCCGAACAGCGCGATCATGCTCACACCGGCAAAGGACAACAGAATGCCGGCGAGCACCCGATGGCTGTACCATTCTCTCTTTAGAAGCACGCCGGTCAGGTAGGCGAAGATGGGCGCCGCCGCCCCAATCAGGGCGGCGTTGCCTGCCTTCGTGTGGGCGAGTCCGCTTACAAAAAGCATCTGATAAATCGTATTTGCCAGCAATCCCAACCCGGTGATCGCCGGCAGGTCAGCGAGCTCGATGCCGAGAGAGAGTCCGCGCAACTTCAGAATGAGAATCAAAGTCGGCAGCGCGATGATGAAGCGCAAAAAGGTAAATGCGAACGGATCAAAGTAGGTATACAGGCCCTTCATGATCGCGAAGTTCATACCCCAGATCAGGGTGACGCTGAGCAGGAGCAGATCCACTCGAGATCGCGCCGTCTGCGGGCGAGCCCCTTGGGCAAGCGCCGATGCACGATCGGGGATTGAAGTATCCTGTGGAATGTCCCCGATGATAGGTTTAGTCAGTCTGCCTTCCGCCATGAATCAGCATCTCTCCGCCAGCCCAGGTCTTACGCGCGAAAAGGGGCCATCCTTCCTGTTTCCTCTTTGGTGAGGTATTGCCTGGTTACCGGCTAGCCTTCGTGCATGCGGATATCCCGGCTGCCATCGGACCGCCGGCGTCCGCTGCCGGCCAAATCAAAAATTCTAACACATGCCGGGTTGGCGCCGCTTTCCGAACCACGCGATCTGACGGGCGATTCCGCGGAGGACGCTCACATCCGAACGTTCCAGCCCGGCCCGTCCCAGCAAGCGGCGCAGGCGAAACATCATGTGGCGTGCATTCTCATCGTGGAGGAAGCCGATGGTGCGCAGAGCGGCTTCCAGTTGTTCGTACATGGCTTCGATCTGCTCGATTGTCGTCAGGACGGGGGCACGCGCCGGCTCGCACTCCAGGTGGCCGATGTAAAGCTCATAGCTTACGATCATCACAGCCTGAGCGAGATTGATGCTGTGAGCTTGGGATTCAGTCGGGATCCGCAAGAGCATCTGACAACGAATGAGGTCGTCATCGACCAGGCCTGTGTCTTCCGGACCGAAAACAATGCCGATTTTTCGCCTGGCGGCGTGCGACAAGACGAAGGGCACGAGCAAGCGGGCGCTGATAGTCTGCTCCCGGTTGCCGCCGCTCTTGCCGGTGGTGCCGACGACCAGCCGGATGCCGCGCACGGCTGAGCCTAGGGAACTATAGGTCCGCGCCGAAGCCAGCACAGGCGCGCCGCCGCGCGCCATCCGGAGAGCATCCTCATCGATGCGGCACTGCGGAGCGGCGAGCCGGAGGCGGCTGAGCCCCATGTTGTGCATGGCGCGGGCGGCAGCCCCAATGTTGCCGGCATACTTGGTGCCGACGAGTATGATCACGACATTGTTCAGCATAGACATCCCTGGGGTCAGATCGTTAATATTAACTTGGCGCATGCGAAAGCTCCCCGCAGGAAATCGGGGACAGCAACAACGCAATATTAACGGCATAACCCTGGTTGTTGGGAGGGAAAATGATGAGAGTACGGTTTGCGGCGGCTATTGCGGTTCTGCTCTTCGCCGGGCTATCGGCGGCACAGAAGCCAGACCAGAAACCGGCCAAGAAAGACCTTCAGCCTGAGGAAATCATCAAGGCGTTCACAGCTAAGGAGAGCGAGTTCTTTGATGCGTGGAGCCAATATTACTATCGACAAGTAGCCAGCGTAAAGGTGCTCTCCGTCGATGGCGCCCCCGCCAACGAAGCCTTGACGCTGGTTTTTGAGATCGTCTTTCTCGACAATGGCACCCGGGAAGTCAAGCTGATCGAGAGATCGGGGCGCCTGCGCAATGTAATCTGGACGGCGGATGACGAAGATGTCATTACCAACTATCAGCCCTTCGCCCTGACCACGAAGGATCTCCCCAACTACGACCTCAAATACGGAGGCAAGGAGCGGGTCGATGAACTCAATACCTACGTCTTCTCGGTCAGACCGAAGACGACCAAGGACGGCAAGTTTCATTTTGAGGGGAAGATCTGGGTAGACGACCAGGATCTCCAGATCGTACGGACAGTTGGCAAGGTTGTCCCACAGCCCGACCCCAATGTTCAGTTCCCGGAGTTTGAAACCCTGCGCCAGCTTGTGGACAAAAAATACTGGTTCCCTGTCTGGAGCCACGCGGACAGCACTCTGAACTTCCCCGGCAAGCGCGTTCGCATCGAAGAGACGATCACCTACGAAGGCTTCAAGCAATTCAAATCTAGCGTCACCGTCACGCCGGTCAAGAAATAGTCCCTGATTCGGACAGGAACAGGGATTTATGAGGTCCCCAGCATTGCCGGTGGCGACCTGCTCTTTACACGCGTCCTTATCAACATAGACAAAGCTGTGCGCGAGTGCGGGCAGCCGCATCGTGTTCAAGACACCTTCAAAGATGCAAACTCGCAATTGAAGGGCCGACGGCCCGATCCATACCAGCCTGGGCAGCGCCCCAGGTTGTAGGGGACCCTAATTAATTGAGGGCTGAAGGCCCGTCCCATAGTTGATTATAGGACGGGCTTTCAGCCCTTTGGCTTCTGCGTATCCTGGTCCTGGGCGCTGCCCCAGGCTGGTATGGCACGCGCCTTCGGCGCTGGTTATCCGTTTTAAGGTGGGTTGTCTTCACCCGGTCTTCAGAGTATTTGTTTGTAGAAATAGAAGATGAAATGCGTGTAAAGAGCAGGGCGCGACCTCGCTTCGAGGTGCGCATCATTGTCAATCTCTGGGGGCGCAGAAGAGCTTCAGAAGCTCTGAGAAATGCTCGATGATCACATCGGGTCCGGCAGCCTCGAGCTCCTTGCGACTCCGGAACCCGCCCGATATACCGCATGTGAAGACGCCTGCTGCTTTGCCGGCAATGGTGTCCGTGGGACTGTCCCCCACCATGACGGTTTCGGCAGGCAAAGCATGACAGCGGGACATCGCTTCCAGAATCGGCGCCGGGTCCGGCTTGCGCTGGGGCAGGCTGTCGCCGCCGAGCACTGCGCAGAAGCATTCGGCCAGGCCGAAGGCGGCAAGCAGGCGCCGCGACAGCGCTTCGGGCTTGTTTGAGACCAATCCCAGTCTGGCCCAGCGAAGCGACTCCAGCGTCTCCCGAACGCCAGGATACAAGCGGGTCGAATCGACCAGATGATTTCGATACTCTTCGAGCAGCAGATTTATGCCGGCGCTGACCTGATCATCACCTGGCTCGGCGCCTGTGGCGTTGCGCAGGACGCGCTGAATCAAGGTTTCAACGCCGTCGCCCACAAAGCGAATCACCTCGGCCGTCGAAAGCGCGCGCTGTCCCATTTTGATCAGGACAGCGTTCACAGCGCGCGTGATGTCTTCTCTGGAATCGATCAGAGTGCCGTCAAGATCGAAGAGGAAAAGCCGGCAAGGATATGGCAAGGGCATCTAGCTTCCCAAAAGCATCATCACATGCCCGAGCTCGGGGATGATCAGAGCCTCGGTCGCCATCTTGCATGCACGCGGGCTGCCGGGCAGACAAAAAACGATCTTTCCCTTCAGAGTTCCCGCCATAGCCCGTGAAAGCATGGAGGCGCTCTTCGCCTGCGGATAGCTCAGCAGCATGAACAATGAGGTAAATCCTGGCAACTCCTTCTCGAGCATACCCTTGACGGTCTCGATTGTGATGTCCGAAGAGGATATTCCGGTCCCACCGGTGGTAATGATCACATTGAGATCCTTCTGCCTCGACAGCTCCCGCAGGGTCGCGCGCAAAACAGTACGGTTGTCGGCGATCATTTTGCGGATCGCAACGCAGTGGCCGCTTTCCTCCAACAACTTCTGGATGATATCGCCCGACTGATCATCTCTTGCCGTACGGGAACTCGAAAGGGTGATTACGGCGACGTTGCTTCGGGTCTCCGCCTTTTTCTTGTGATCCGATACCGTGTCTTTCAGTCTTGGCTCTGGCATGCACACCCTCCACCGGATAGCTCATGGAGCCGAGGGAACCTGCGTGGATTGGCCGCCATGATGCCATGGCCCCCCTGGCCGAATCAAGAGCCGATTTCGGCCTGCAGGTCAAGGAAGTCCCCTCTTGCTTTACGTCCGTGATATTATGAGACAACTTGACTGCGGTTTTTTTCTTTATGGTTGCTCTGTCGGCCGACCGATGGTCGTCGCGGGTGCACGGAGACAACCGGAACTGCTCCAAGGATCTCTTCGAGGCACGACATGGAAGCTAACGAACAGGACAGGTCAGGTCCCATTCCAGCAGGAACCAGAGAGCCGCTGAGGCTCGAGTCCGTCATGCGGCAAGACGTCGTACGGGCAGACGTGGACACCACCGTAGGCGAAGCCATGACCATCTGCTTCCAGCACCGCATACGTCACCTCCCGGTTCTGAGCGGTCAAGGGAGGCTGGTTGGGATTGTGACGGATCGTGATCTGCGCTTTTATATCAGCCACCGCCTGGGGACGATCATGGAGAATAACACCGATCGGGAAACGCTGCACCGTCATTTGCACGTCATCATGGTGCGCCGCGTCATTAGTGGAACGCCGGATATGACCGTTGCGGATGCCGCGCGGCTGATGGTGGACTATCATGTCGGCTGCCTGCCGGTGGTAGATGCTGAAAACCACCTGCTCGGAATCATGACTGCAGGCGATTTTCTTCGCCTTGTTGCCGATGGGAAGCTGGCGGCTTCACTGGAGCAAGCCACCTAAGGTCTGGGAAATAACACAACTATTTGAAAGTAAATCGCTTCTCGCAACGATTGTTCAGTTTGTTTGAAGGGGTCAAGGGACCAAGGAGCAAAGGGCAGGAGATGGTGCTTCCGTTTTTGTCCCTGCTGAACTTCTTGTTTGTTCCCTTTGACCCTTTGCTCCTTCGCCCCTTGGCCCCTGAAGTTGGCAAGCGAGCTAAGTTCCTAGACACGTGCAGTGAGACGCTCTGCTCTTCCGGTCGAAATTGGTGATAGGCACCTCCTTTCCCGTCACCAATTTCGATGTCATGATAGTGAACTGCCGATGGACGCGAATGCGGCCGAGACTGCCTCTTCGGGAGTTCGTGCCGCAATGATCTCAGGCAGAGGATCTCCTTGCGGCGGGATCACCCCCCATGTTTCCAATGCCACTACCGGCGTGCCGCACTTCAATGCCAGCGCGACCTCCGACAGGGTTCCATAAGCCCCATGCACGGCGATGATCGCTTGGCTGGTCAAGACATTGATGACGTTCCGGGCGTTGCCCAGTCCGGTAACGATCGGGATGTCGATGGAATTATTTGCCTCGGAGGCCAGTGATCCAGGCAAGATCCCCACCGTGATACCTCCGGCCTCTTTGGCGCCGGATGCGGCTGCTTCCATGACGCCCCGGCCCCCACCGCAGATCAGGATGCCCCCCCGCCGTGCGATGAGGATGCCAACCTCGCGGGCGAGGTCCCAGGCACGGCGGGAGCACTGCGACGGTCCCATTACACCGATGCGCGGCCGAATGCGCAAGTCCACGGGTCACCTCCTCAGTTGGAGAGATGCACTGTAATCCAGGCGATAGTCGCAAGCCTTGACTCCTTTAAAATATCACCGCAGAGAGCCCGGACAAAAACAAACCGAACAACAAACGGGCGTGACCATGATAACGGCAATTCCCGCTTTGCGCCCTCGCATCGCCTGCTGGTCCATTCCTGTTTACTGCAAAGAGCTGCTTCCAGCGGAACAGATGAAAGACTAAAGCTTTCGCCGGTGTTTATCGAAGAGTAGAAGGCAGGAACAAACATTTCAGCCCTGGGTACGGACAGTGAATAAGCGCCGAAATTTCTCTATTTCGAGCTAGACGATCCTAATGCAGGCAATCAAAGATCCTACACCTCTTCACGTCGACAGCAACTTCGAGATACCCAGCGTACCGGTCGTATTGCCCAAGATTCTACAGTTGGTGGACGGCAACCGCGCCTCAGCGCAGGGCCTGGAGGAGCTGATTCTTCACGACGCTTCGCTTGCCGTACGCATCCTAAAGCTGGCGAATTCTGCTCTTTACTCATTTCGCAGCGAAGTCAAGACCATTTCGCATGCCATCGCCCTTCTCGGGCTCAACCTGGTAAAGAGCCTGGCAATTGGAGTCAGCGTCTTCGAGTTTTTCACCGCGGGATTTCGAGACGAAATCACATTTGTCAGCCGGCTCTGGATGCATTCGTTTGGAGTTGGATTGATGGCGCAGGAGATCTGGGCCAAGCGCAGCAACCGGGCTGAGGGCGAGTTTGCGCTGCTTTGCGGCCTACTGCATGATCTTGGGAAAGTCATCTATTTCAAGAGAGACGTCCTCGGGTACAGCCAGCTGTTCGCCATGGAAAGCAGCGGGGGGGATCCCGACATTTTGAGCCTCGAGATCGAATACTACGGGGTCGACCACGCAGTGCTTGGCGCCCTCCTCGCCAAGCAATGGAATCTCCCGTCCGAACTCGCCACGGTTGTGCGTCACCACCACGACGCCAACGCAGGCGGGCTCCCGCTGGTGGCTGCTGTTTCCATGGCGGACATGCTGGTCAAGCAGGCCGGCATTGGTTACGACGGCGACCATAAGATCACGGCGGATCGGGCAAGCCTCCAGCACCTGTTGCAGATGGATGACGATGAGTTCGACGCGCTGTCAGCTCTCGCGGTCGAGAAGCGCGCGGACGTGGAGGAATTCTTTCAGCTTGCTTCCTGAGCGAGCGCGAAAGAAGGCGGTCATGGACATGGATACAGAGGGGAAAATTCGCTCCAGGATCGAGGCCATACTCATTAACGATGCCCGGAACACCGCCGAGATCAAAATGATGGCTACGGAGGATGAACCCCTCGAAAACGATCCCTTCGCGGAGGAGAGGAATGTCTACCAGAGGATAATCACCAGCTACCGCAATGCGCTCAGAGAAGTCAACGGCGTGCTGAAAGAGAACACAGGCTTCCTCTCGGGACTCTATCGAGTCATCGAAAACATCAAGGAAAAGGACAACTTCCTGGAGATTTGCTCTCAGATCGTCGATTGCGTGCTTCAGGACCTGGGTGCGGAATATTGCGGTTTGGTTTTGCGCGCGCGGAGTGAGCAGGCAGGGGAGCCGCTTTACCTGGAGGGGGTCCGCGAGCAGCACAAATTCCTCTTCAGTCACGGTCAAGCTGCACTGCTGGGTAGTCGAGAATTCGCCCAGGTTGTCGATCGCCTTGCAGACGAGACTGCCGACTATGTGAATATCGGAGACGTCTACCGCGAACCACGCTTTAACGCGATCGATTTTCCGAGCGTGGTACGCTCCCTGGTCTGCCTGCCGATCAGCGAGCACCAGAGACCAGTGGGCACGCTCATCCTAGGCCACTCGCTCCCACGCTTCTTTCATCAAAACCACGCACGCGTCCTGAAAATCCTGGCGTCGATGATCGCCCATGTTCACGTTTTGACTGCCTCGCGCGGCACTCGCTGCGAGGTTCCCCCTGCATCCCCGCCACAAGCCATTGGTGCAGAGACGGAAGAGACCCTTTCTGTGATGCTGCTTAGTCTAGAGAGCGACAGCTATCCGCAAAGGTTGGTGGCGGACAAGGAGTTGATCGGAAGGGTTCGGAGCCTGCTCTCGCGCACTCTCGAAGAAAAGGATTCCATATTGGCTTATGAGGAAACCGGGCTTCTGGTGATGCTGCCTGGTACGCCGGAGGAGCGGCTGCCCATGCGTGCGGCAAAGCTGCGCGATGCCTTTGAGGAGTGGAAGGCCGGCCAAGGGGAGGGAGAGCGCCGTATCCGCTTGAATCTGGGTTACTCAACCTGCGAAAGCGGCGAAGATCTGATATGCACGCTTGAAACCGCTTCGCTGATGATGCGTGCAGATGAAGACGGAATCGACCTCAACCGAACTGCACCTCAGTCCGAGCGGCGTTAGTGCGGCCACAGAGCCCCCGACTCGCGTGCCGATGGCGCCGGAAATCCTTGCCCCGCCCTTTGAGCTGGTGCGGACTGACCCGGGAGTCAAGAACCTTGCCCTGGCCGCGTAGCGGCAGTTTGAAGTGCGCCGCAAAAGGCCGAGGCAAGCCGACGGACTGCCAGCGTAGCCCTTTTCCCAATCGGTGGGGAGCATTACCTGAGCTATAGACCCCAGGAGCCCGGCGGGATCGGCGAGCCGGTGAAGCAGAATCTGGATAGTATCGGACGAAGCCGCTGGTCGGACGCATTCGAGAGGATGCGATAGGCTACCCCCGCGACGCGGCTTTCCTCTGCCTCGGGAGCCAGGCGGATGGCCTCCTCGTCAGGCAAAATCGTGCTCAGCCGCACGAGGTGGACCATTTCATGTGTCAGGATATAAACCAGGAACGGATAAAGATCCGGTTCCAGGTTTTCGCGGCGAGCCGCTACCAAAATGCTGGGATCGTTGAGTTGGATGCGATAAAAATCGCACGTGGTGTTCCGGGACGGGCGGACCTGGTGCAAGCGCTGAGTTCGCGCCAGGGTAGCTTCGGGCAAAGGTTCCCATTCGCAGTCCCGGTGGGTCAGAAGGTCGTATTTGAGTTGGTGCCATCGATAGGGTGGAATGCAGTAGTAGCGCGTCGTGTGCTCCTCGGCCTCATCCATGGCTTGTATCGCTAGATCACGCTGGCCTGGTGAGAATTGCACGTCCTTGTCGCCGGGTTTTTCCCTGGCGCCTCTCCTAGGTAGAGTTCTTCGCGGTATTCGTGGAGGTGGAATCTCCCTTGTTGCTGCCGGAACTCGATGTATCAACCCCTTTGGAACTGTCGGAAGCGGAAGTAGAAGAAGGAGTGGGCTGCGATTTCCTGGCGTAGTCACTGAGATACCATCCCGAACCCTTCAACTGAAAGCTGCTGTGGCTGATCAGCTTCTCGACTTTCCCTTTGCAGAGTTTACAGTCGGTCAACGGCAGATCGGTGATTTTCTGGAAAGCCTCGAAAACCTCGCCGCATTTTGAGCACCTATATTCGTAAATCGGCACTGCTCTTACCTCCTCCAATGCCTAAGACCTTTGAAACCAGTATCTTATATAACGCTTGTCCGTGCGCATGTCAAACTGCCCTAAACCACGAGGACGCCAGGGCCTGGAGAGCTGGCGTCTCGCCGGCTCTATTCTGCAAAATCAACTTGGACGTGCATCGGAATGAGGCCGTTAGCGTATGCCTCCTCTAAAAGCAGACGGACCGCCCTTCGCCCGTCCTCGCCGCAATCCAGCGTTCTGGAATTGACGTACATGGATACAAACTTGTCTGCATCTCTGGAACTGAGGCCGCGCGCATACTTCAAAGCATGCTCCAGCGCCTCCTTGCGGTGCACGAGGGCGTATTGGATGCTTTCCCTGATCAGGCGCGAGATCTCGCGCATGCGCTTGTGGCCGAGATCCCTGCGGATGCCATTTCCTCCCAACGGCAGAGGCAGTCTCGTGCGGTCGTGCCACCATTCTCCAAGATCGATAACCTTGTGCAAGCCTGCCCGCGCATAGGTAAGCTGGCCTTCGTGGATCAGCAGCCCGGCATCAACCTCCTTTCGCCCCACGGCTTCCATAATCTGATCAAACTGCATGACTACCGGCAGGAAGTCAGGCTGATAGAGCCTGAGAGCAAGATATGCCGTCGTCATGGTTCCCGGCACTGCAACCTTGCGGCCCCGCACGTCCTGGGTGGCCCAGGCTTCATGGGATACCACAAGTGGGCCGTACCGTTCACCCATGCTTGCTCCGGAAGAGAGCAGAGCATACCGGTCGGCCACGTAAGCATAAGCGTGGATTGAAAAAGCGGTAACTTCATACTCGCCTGCAAGCGCCTTACGGTTCAGAGTCTCGATGTCTTCCAGCCGGTGCGTAAAGTGGAATTCTCCCGTGTCGAGCTTGTTCTCTGCCAGCGCATAGAACATGAAGGCATCGTCGGAGTCGGGGCTGTGCGCAATTCTGATATCCATTCCTTCCCCTTTCGCAAGGCAGCCAGCAAACCCGGTCGAGAGCTTAGCTGGCTGGCCGCACAGCGTCAACTGAACATTCGGTCTGCCGTAACGAATGTCAGACTTTTACGTATATCATATTGCCATTGTCGCTGATGGCTTAGGGATTCCGGCCTCGATGGATGCTGTCCACCGGTTTTTCTCTTAAGTACTACCGATAGGACGCCTGCTCTGGGAAAACAGGAAATGAGAGAATTACTATGAATGTTTCGATCCTTTTGCGGAGTTTTTTGCTCTCGTGTCTCATGTTGGGGGGTGTCGGGTTCACTCAGGAACCATTATCCATCGGAGGCAAGGTAACTGACGCCAAGGGTGTGCCGATCCCCGCAGCGACGGTCCGCCTCTTTCTGGGCGATCTGGCCCAAGCCGAAACCCTGACGGATCTTGATGGGTCCTTTCTGTTTCAAGGCCTGACGGCGGCCCCGTATCGGCTTGTCGTAGAGATGCTCGGATTCCAACAAGCAACTCGGGATGCGGTGGATGCCGCGGCCGACTCAAGCCGAAATCTGACGATTCAACTGCAATCCCCTCCCAGGCCTGCTCGTCCTCCTCAACCTGCTGCAGGTCGAACCCCCAGTGGGCAGCCAGCAGAAAATCAGGCAGGCTTTCAGGCGGTCCAGACTACGGATTTGCCTGGAATGAATCTGTTTCAGCAGGATGCGACCCAAACTGGAGCTGATGCCGGTGCGGCAGTTCCGCGCCAGGACAACCTCCTTTTGATTAGCGGCAACTCCGCGAGTCTGGATGCCGGCAACTTGAACGATCCCGCCTTCCGCCAGCAGATGATGGACTCCGCCAGACAGATGGGCTTCCAATTGGATTTTAATCCGGAATTTGCTGGTACGGGTGGCGAAGGCGGCCGCGGCAGAGGTGCCGAGGGCTTGGCAGGTGGCGGCGCTCCGGGAGGCGGAGGAGGCAGGGGAGGCGGCATGGGCGGAGGCGGCGGCTTCCGGATGGGTGGTCCCGGTGGGCGCGGAGCCATTTTCCGGCAGCCTAAGATCCAAGGCAGCGTCACCGAAACCTTCAGCAACTCGGCGCTCAATGCGCGCGCCTATTCGCTCACCGGGGATCTACGCCCCAAACCGGTCAACATTCAGAACAACTATAACCTGACCCTTGGTGGCGTGCTCCCTTTCGTTAAAGCACCGACCACGACCGGCAATCGCGGTGGCGGGGGTGGAGGTGGCCGCGGAGGCGGGGGTGGGCGTGGCGGCGGCCAGCCCGGGTGGACCTTTACCTATAGCGGCAGCCGGAACCGCAGCGCCCAGGACATTCTCACGACCGTACCTACCGATCTCGAGCGCACCGGGGACTTTTCGCAGACCTATGTCCAGGCGCTGACCGTCGATCCGACAACAGGAGAGCGCAACATCGTCATACAGCCCGTGCAGCTTTACCGTAACCCAAACGATCCCGGATCGCTTTTCACCAAGATCTCCAACATCAATCCGATCGCTGAAGGATTGCTCAAATACATCCCAAGGGCCAACATTCCCTGTTCGCCGGATCTTCCATGTGTCAACAATTACGCCTTCGAACGCAGCCTGCCTACTACTTCGGACCAGATTCAGGGAAGTGTCAGCGGTTTGCGGTTTACATCCAAGGACAATTTTGCGATCAACTACAGCATGCGTCGGGGCAGTTCGCTGAACAGCGGGATCTTTCCGGGTCTCGATTCGACTCGAACCAACTTTGCCCAGAACATAGGCATCTCCGGCATGCACATGTTCAAGGCGCGACTCAATGCCAACTGGCGGGTGTCGTTGAACCGGACGCGCGCGGAAGGCACGAACGCATTTGCCTACACGCAAAACGTCGAAGGAGCGCTTGGCATCACAGGGGTGTCGCAGGAGCCCATCAACTGGGGGATTCCGACGATCAACTTTACCAACTATGGCGACTTGTCTCTGGCTGCGCCGTCTCTCAACCGGAATCAAACGTTCACGGTTTCGGGTGGACTCAACAAGATGGGCACCAAGCACAGCATCCAGGTGGGGGGAGATGCCAGCTGGCTCCAGCGCAATACGCGCAGCGACAGCAACGCCCGTGGCACGTTTTCATTCACGGGTTATAGTACCATCGGTCTTGACGCCCATGGGCGCCAGATTGCAGGAACCGGCAATGACTTCGTGGATTTCCTGCTTGGACTGCCCTACTCCACATCGAGGCGCTACGTGGATCCGAGCGTAAACCCCTATGGGAATGCCACCTATCTCAGAAACCACACTTTTAGTCTCTATGTTCAGGACAACTGGCGGGCGCGCGCCAATCTGACGGTGAACATGGGATTGCGCTATGAGTACACCGGACCGACGTATGAGAAATACAACCGTCTTGTCAGCCTGGATGTGGCTCCCGGGTTCACCTCCGTGGCACAGGTATTTCCCGACCAGACGGGACCGCTGAGCGGAGGATATTTCCCCAGGTCTCTTGTGAATGCGGACAGGAACAATATCGGTCCCCGCATCGGCATTGCCTGGAGACCGACGCAGAAGTCGCCGTTCGTGATTCGTACCGGTTACGGGATTTTCTATAACGCGTCCGGATACTCGTCGATCGTCGGCCAGCTGGTGGGGCAGCCTCCTTTTGCCGTCGTTCAAAACCTGCCCACTGACCGATCCAATCCATTGACTCTGAAGAATGGATTCCCGACCAATCCGGCCTTGACCATTCTCAACACGTACGCCATCAATCCGAATTACAAGGCGGCATATGTCCAGGCTTGGAACCTCGACATTCAAGCCCAGATTTCGCGGCTCTACGTTCTGAATGCCGCTTATACGGGTTCCAAAGGTACAGGCCTCGACATCATGCGAGCTCCCAACCCCACCAGCAACGCCGGCAACTTCATTTACCAGAGCAATGGCGCCTGTTCGATCCTGCACGCGCTGAATGTCAATCTGACTCGTCGCTTCTCCCACGGTTTCAATGTGAATAACAGCTACACGCTATCCAAGAGCATCGATGATGCCTCCGGTGGTGGTGGCGCGGGAGTAGCTCAAAACGACGCAAACCTGGCAGCAGAGCGCTCCCGAAGCAGCCAGGATCAGCGCCACAGTTTCCAGACCGCCTTCAGCTACGAGCTGCCCATGGGACAGAACCGGCAGTTCTTTGCCGGCGCTTCGACCAAAGTGCTCAATTTTGTCGCCGGCTGGAACGTCAACGGCGCCTTTACCATGGCCAGTGGGTCCCCTCTGACTGCACGCTATACCAGCAGCGGCAGCGGTAGCAGTACAGCGCTCTACAATTCGCTGCGTTCGGATGCCACCGGGCTTCCGGTCGACATTGCCCGGGGAGACCGCACTATCACGGAATTCTTCAATGCCACTGCTTTTGCCATCCCCACGGGGAAATACGGAAATGCCGGGCGCAACACCATCACCGGGCCTGGATCCATTATGCTGAACCTTTCGGTGCACAAGAACTTCCGCCTGGATGAGAACGGCCGCAGAATCGATTTCAGCTGGCAGGTTCAGAACGTCCTTAATCATCCCAATTGGGGAGGTGTGAGCGCGAACATAACCGCTCTCAACTTCGGCCAAGTAACCAGTGTCCGCGCGATGCGGTCGATGACGATGAATCTAAGGATTAACTTCTAAGGGGCGCGAACCATGTCCAATCCACAGAAAGACACCAATAGAGTGCAAATGGGCCGGCTCCCGCTTCTTTCGTTAGGGTGCCTGGTCTGCATCCTGGCGGCATTCGCGTTTTCCAAAACGCAGCAGCAGGGGGAAGCCCCCCGCAGCCAGCGGCCCACCTACCAGGTTGAATCCAACCTGGTGGTGGTGGACGTGACCGTGCGCGACAGAAAGGGCAACCTGGTTGGCGATCTGACGCGCAACGATTTCAAGGTCTACGAAGACAACGTGCCCCAGGAGATCGTCACCTTTTCCTCGGAGAACATTCCGATAGGGCCGGTCGCAACGGCGACCACTGTGGTTGCGCCCGTGACCGCCGGAGGTTTGCCTGAACCAGTCAAGCTTACGGCTCCGGTTGTGAACCTCGGGCTCAATCCGTACGAACCGCCGAAAAAGGAAGATCTGACAAACAAGAGGCTGGTCATCCTGTTCTTCGACCTGAGCTCGTTGGGAACCGAGGATCTAATCCGCTCGGTCGATACGGCTCATGAATTCATTGCCAAACAGTCCGGCCCTCAGGATCTTGTGGCGATCGCAACCTACAGCAGCATTCTGCAGCTTGTCCAGGACTTCACGAACGATCGCGACCTCCTGCTCAAGACACTCGATGCGATCTCCTCGCCGGAATCAGCTGACACTACGGTAGAAGATCTGAGTGACGTGGACACCTCAGATGAGGTTTTTGTGCCCGATACCGTCCAGTTCAACATTTTCAACACCGACCGGCGGCTGTCGGCCCTCGAAACCCTGGCGAAGATGTACCGCGAGTTTCCCGAGCGCAAATCACTGCTTTACTTCTCGAGCGGCGTAACCACCACCGGAGTTGAAAACAATGCCCAGATACGGTCCACCGTGGACAACGCCAATCGGTCGAACATGTCCATCTACACGGTGGATAGCCGCGGCCTGGTGGCGCTGCCGCCGGGTGGAGCGGCCTCTCAAAGAAGCCCGGGGGGCAGAGGTATGTTCAGCGGCGCTTCGGTCATGCGTCAGAGGTCGAATCTCTCCAGCTCTCAGGAGACGTTGACCACGCTGGCGCACGATACCGGAGGCCAGGCGTTTACAGATTCGAATGACTTGAGTCTGGCTATCAAGCAGGTCCAGGCTGATACGCAGACCTATTATGTGCTGGGTTACTTCAGCACCAACATCAAGGAAGACGGCAAATACAGAAAGATTCGCGTTGAAGTGGTACGGCCCGACGCCAAGGTGGAGCATAGGCCGGGATATTTCGCAATGAAGGCGTTCAGCCAGCTTACTCAGCAGGAGAGGGACCTCCATCTGCAACAGGCGATGAATGTAGACCGGCCCTTCGCCGACGTGCCTGTCATCCTGCAGGCCGATTACTTCCGGAAGGATAACAGTACCACCCTGGTGCCGCTCTCGATTGAGCTCCAAGGTGACAGCGTGAAATTCGAAGACAAAGGGAGCAATAAAGAGGCCAAGTTTGAATTCCTCGCCCAGGTTACCGATCCGAAGGGGAGAGTGACCGGCGTGGCGCGGGACCAGGTTCAAGTGCGGCTTCCTGCGGACCGGGCCGACAAGATCAAAGCCGGAGGGATCTTCTACTCGACGGGCTTCCAGCTCCGTCCCGGCGACTATAAACTCAAATTCCTGGTGCGCGATAACGGCACCGGGAAATTGGGAGGCTTCGAACAACCGCTGACTGTGCCGGCGTTGGATCTCAAAAAGCTTGATACCAGCTCCATTGTTCTGGGGAGTCAACTGATGAGTTCCAGGGGAGATGCCGGATCGGGTGTCGCACACCAGGGCATGATGCGGAGATTCCAGGAGCTCGGCATCGGATACGATCCGCTCGTGATTGGCAACAGGAAGATCGTGCCGAGCATCGGCAATGTTTTTCTCAATCGCCAGACTGTGTATGTCTTTTTCCAGGTGTATGGTGCCGCGGCGGAACAGCAAACCGACAAGCCTTTCATTGAGACTGACCTGATGCTTCTCAAGGACAACACCAAGATCCTGGAATCCCAGCCCGAACTGGTGCAGGAGTGGACGAAGGAAACGATGCTCCCAGGATTCGGAGGCAGGGGAGGTTCGGGACGCGGAGACCTTGGAGCTATGAGAGGAATGGGCCGTGGAGACAGGGGAGACCAGGCAGCTCGAGGCAGGGGCGCCCTGCCCACCGAAGACAGAAAGGGAGAAGCAACCGTCGCGATTTCCTTGCCGCTGAAGAGTCTCAAGCCGGGAACCTACACTCTTCAGATCCACGTGCGGGACACGGTCGCCGACGTAAATCTCTTCCGGCGCGTTCCCATTGTCATCCGGTAATCTGCAGGCTGCACAGCATTCCCCTTGAATCGCCTCCGGCGCGCCAGAAGTTAGTTTGCATTTCTTGCCGTTTGTGACTTAATATTATTATCAGCAGCGAAATCCCCTTCAGCCCGGCTGCACGGAGGTGCCATGAGAAGAGCGCTTGCTTTTCTGGTGAGCTTTTGCTTGGCTTTCAGTGCTTTTGCGGGCTTCAAGGTCAAACTGGTAAAGCCCAAAGCGTCGGAACAGTTCCAGACTCACCTGAAGGTCGGCGAAGTGACGTATGCGGCAGACCTGCTCGTCGAGGGCAAGAATCAAAAGAGCTATTTCTATAAGGAACTGACGCCGGCGCATGTCATAGCTGTGCGTCTTGCCGTCTTCAACCAGGGGCGTGGCGAAGTGGTGCTGCCGCTTGATCGATTGCAGCTCCTTGATCCGTCTGGCCAGGAGGTGCCTCTCGTGTCGCCGGATGCTGTCGCGCAAGCGGTGCTCAGAGGACTGGTTGTGACTGCAGAAGTCCGGGATAAGACACCGGTGCAAGTTACGCCGACACTTGAACCCAGGCTGGACCCGAACGACCCGCGGAACAATCCGAACGATCCCCGGTACGATCCTCGGGCGACCGACCCGCGCTACAATCCGAATGATCCCCGATACGGTCGTTACCCAAACGGAACCTATGGCCCTTATCTTCGCCCGGGCGTTGACGTGGTTTTGAATCCCGGAGGGGGAGGCGGATCGGGAGATCTCTCTCAGTTCGAGAAATCGCTGGTAGAAAAGGACTTCAACGACAAAGCCCACACGATGGAGCCGGTGCTGCCGCACTTAGGGCGCGACAAGTTCCTGTATTTTTCCTTTACAGAAAAGCCTGCGAGCGTGAAAGGCTTCACATTGCGGTTGCCCCAGGCGAAGGGCATGCCACAGGAAGTCATACTCAAATTCTAGCCCGCCATTCCTATCACAATTTCGGCGACAAGCACCGAATTGCCCGATTGCATTCTTCTTCAGGCAACTCGATGCCTGCTTTGAAAATAGACGGTGCAGCGGACGGGCTAAAGCCCGTCCCCACTATATGTTACCCTCAGAGATCTCAAGTGGGCACGGGCTTCAGCCCGTGCGCTTTTTCATGCACTTGGGTGCGCGAATCGCGCATGAGATACTGTCACCGAATTTGTTACTTGCCTTCCTTCTTTTTGATCGGCGACGGAATCGACTGCGGAGTAACAAAATGTCGCTCCTCGACAGTGTAGTTAGGCGGGACCTGGAAGAGGCTCGGATCCGGCTCTACGCGCCTGATGTTCGTTAATTGGTACACATTGTCTCCAGACCTGGGATCACTGTGTACGGACTTGACAATGATGCCCAGCTCAGGAGAAACCCAGGTCTCCGAGACAATTTCGATCGGGGTATCGTTGCCGATCGCGCCGGCTGGAATTGTTTCGACGATACGCGTGCCTTCGGCCTGAACTCCTTCGATCACCTGCGTACCCAGCGACTCTTTACGGGTGTTTGATGCGGACTCAGTCTTGACGGTGGTTACAACCTGGGCCTCTTTCCCCGTTTCAGCCAAGACCTTGCCCTGAACCTTTACCGTGCCGGCATTTATACCGTCGATGATTACCTGTTTGCCACTGACTGTTACCCGCCCTGGAATCATTCCTTTTTCAGATAAAGCGGATAAAGAGATCTGCGTCTTTACGGCCGTGTGCTCGTCGGGATTGAGGACGTACATCGCTCCCGCCACCGGATCGTTGATCATGATGGTCTTGCGCTCAGGCTCCGACGATGCATATGCGCCAATCACGTTGATACCCTGTTCCCGGCGCGTTCGTCCTTCGGAGTCCCGGCACATGAACGCTGTGTTTTTGCGATAGATGCGCTGCCCGTTTCCCAGAGTTTGAGTGAATTCCGTGACCGTGTCTGCTGAAAATGGCGCTCCTTTGATCAGCTTAGTTTCAAAACCCATCTCCGAGCTGACGAAGGTAAAGGTAGAAACCACGGATTGAAGCTCCTTCAATCCCTCGAGCGTCACTACCTGGCCCTGTTGCGTTGCTGCCGCGACCTTCTGATCCGCCTTTGTCTGAGCGGATGCATATATGCCGGCTGCAAGCATGATCGTCAGGCCGAGGACCGTTATCCAATATTTTCGGGTCTTCATGATCGTTCAATCTCCTTTTCAAACTCAGTTCATGATTCTAACTTGCTTTTACTTTTTCGAGTGCATTGAAGATGGAATAAAACGAGTATCCTGATCGCTCAGGAAGCGGATGGCGCGGGCTACTCCGTCCTGGCTGATCAGAACCTGAGCCGTGACCGGCTTGTCCGCGCGCTCCTGGTTAATGGGAAGCCCGTATGAAGCAAGGGCAGTTCTCGGCAGCAGCACGCGAACCAGCTGCCCGCTTTCCATCGAAGAGAGCTCCGACTTGTGCGTGAGCAGAATGAAATCCGTTCCCATCTCAACTGCCGGCCGGCTTTCCTGGTGAGCCGGACGCTTGGTGCTGGTTTTCCTGATCGCGGGCTTGGCGCTTGATGCCATTTGGTCCGACACACTGCCTGCTTTGGCTGTCGTGGGTTCAAGCGGCCTCACAGTTTGCGACGGGACCACCTGCGCCAGTTCTTTCGTGGCCTGGCTTCCTCTTCCGTTTCTGTTGGGTTCAGAGAAATGGAGCAGCCGCAACGCAGTCACCCCGATCACAGTTAGGACCAGGGCCGCAGCGATGCCCCAATAAGCGGATGGCAGCGTTCGCCGGACCGGCTGTGGAGGGGCTGCAGGGGTCGGATCGACCCGGCGCGAGCGATAAGCGGAGAGGATTGCCGTCCCGACATGAGCCGGCGCATCGCCGCCGTCCGCTCGAGCGCGCTTGAGCAGTGCGGTCAGCGCCTGCTCGTCGGCAAGGTGTGCTCCGCAGCGAGGGCAGGAGCCAGCGTGGTCGAGCGCGCGCAGGCGCGCGGCCTCATCCTGCAACCCGTCCCTGGCCAAATCCGTGATCAAGGCTTCAAAAGCTTGACAGTTCATAGTATGCACCTCGCAGGCTCGATCCCGGCTGTTCGGGAGTCCTTTCGTGCTTTCTCGTGCAGCTTGTGCAGCAGGAGGGTCCGGGCCCGGTGCAGTCGCGAGCGAACTGTGCCCTCCGGGCATCCGATCACCCGCGCTGCTTCCGCGTATTTCAACTCCTCGAGCTCGCACAGAACCACGACCTCGCGATAGCGTAGCGGAAGTGTCACGATGGCGCGATACAACGATTCTCTCATCTCCTGCTGCGTGATGTCACCCAGGGGATCGGACGGTCGGCTCAGCTCTTCATGGGAACCCCGGTTTTCTTCCTCCGAATTCTCGGCGATGGGCGCGAAGATGCGTTCCCGACTCACTCGCCGCAGAACGTGGTTGCGCGCAATTCCGAACACATAGGAGGGAAACGATCCCAGCGCCGGATTGAAGCGTGAAGTGCCATCCATCAGCGAGAGAAACACCTCCTGTGTGACGTCCTCGGCTATGGGTGCCGAGCCGCTGATGCGTAGCGAGAAACGATAGATGCTTCCCTGCCAGCGCCGGTAGAGGGTCGCAAATGCAGCTTCTTCTCCGGCCAGAGCCCGCTTGAAAAGTTCGCCATCCGCTGCATCTTCCAGAGCCATGTGCCATCTTTCCGGGCCCGAGCCCACACATCTATTGTTTCACTCTAAAGGGCCGATTGGTTCCATTTTTTCTGCTCTGATTCCCCGAGAGCGGCAAGAATTCGATGACTTCACTGCCGAAGGAGAGTTTCTGGCGCTGCCATCCCTAGACACTGCCGCCATACTGGAAGTGTTCCGCCGCTTGCTGCTGCGGCATCTTCATCAGGCCGTTGAGATCGATCCGCTGTTGTGCTCTTGCGGCGCCAAGATGAGAGTGGTCTCGATCATTACGGATCTCCGGATCGTGGATCGCATTCTGCGGCATCTCCACAGCGAGCGCTGCCAGGCGCGCGATCCCTTCGAATCCCGCGCCCCTCCGCAGCCCCATGCCCCCTCCCCGCAATAATTTCCACCTCGCCCTACGCCGTCCGGTCGCGGCCCGGGCGTCCGTCCAGTCGAGTTTGCCCGCGCGGCGGCGAAATCTCGCCCGGCAGGGATAGAACTGGGAGCAGGCAGCGAATTGCCGGGCGGAAGCCGGGCGGAAGTGGGTTTCCGGATGGCAGGGAGTCCGGCAATTCGCCGCCTGTCCCGATCCCTCTCCTAAATCTCCTGATTTTCCAGCCACCCGACTCGACTTTTCCCTCGTACCCCAGGATAAAAAGCCTATAGATCAAGCGAAAAGCCGGACTGAAAATGATCGAGTCCTGATTGCCAAATAAGGAATTCATGAGGAGCGCAATCGCGCCATGACTGCCGCAGCGGGAAAGGCCAGCTTGCGCCCGTGTCGGAAACCAGGTATATTGTCGGAAAAGGAGGCAATCAGGGAATGCTGGCTCGAGTTTCCAACAAAGGTCAGATTACGCTCTCTGCTGCCGCACGTCGTAAACTCGGGATTTTCCCAAACTCCCAGGTGGAAATCATTGTCAGGGAAGGGGAGATCACCATCCGCCCACTCAAGCGAGTAAGCGAGTTGGCGGGCGTCTTGAAGCGGTACGCTAGGCCGGGCGCCGCCCAGGACTGGGCCGCCGTGAGCGAACAAACCGAAAAGGCAGTCGCGGAGGAGGTTGCCGGTGCCAACACCCGTCGAGTACACCGTGGACGCTAATGTTATTTTGCGATTTGTCTTGGGGGATGACGCGCACTTGTCGGGGAAGGCGGAAGCAGTCTTCAGGGCAATGGAAGCCGGCGAGGTAACATTGGCGTGCGATCCGGTGAACCTGGCTGAAGCCGTTTGGGTTCTGTCCTCGTACTACAAAGCGTCATGCGAGGACATTGCCGAGGCGCTGCTCCCGCTGCTGAAGACAAGCGGCTTTCACCTGCCGGAGAGGGACCGGTACGTGCGTGCGCTGGAGTTGTATGGGCAGGGCCTGCTGCGCTTTGGTGATGCCTGCGCTTGCGCCACAGCGATGGCCGCCTGCCAAGGACGTCTCGTATCCTTCGACCGCAAACTGGCGCGTGTACCCGGCATCGAACGGACAGAGGCGGTCACGTGACTGCTGTCGGCATTTCAAGCCAAAAATCGTTACTTTCCTTGCCGGTCCTAACCTGTGATGATCGGGGGATAATTCGCGCGCATTGGAACCCCGGTTTTCTTCTTCCGAGTTCTCGGCGATGGGCGCGAAGATGCGTTCCCGACTCATCCGAAGCAAAAGGTGATTCCGCGCAATTCCGAACAGATAGGAGGAAAACGATCCCAGGGCCGGAGGGAGTTGCAGTTGGAGATGCCGGGATGGCCTCAGTTGATCCCCCGGAACTTGGACTGGAGGATGGCGATTTTCTCCTGCAGTGTAGGCTCCGGCAGTTTGGGTTCCGGATCCGCTTCTGGAGTACGGGGGGGAGCCGCCGGCCTTCTCCATCGAGGGTCGTTTCGCCTGCGCGAGCGATAGTTTGCGCGTTCAGTGCGGTTGGCGGGCCGAGCTTGAGTAGCTTCCCCGGGTGGATCTGCAGCTAGGGGCGTGCTTCCTGCGGTCTCGGCCGATCCGCCAGCGGCTGCAACCGTCGCAGGGGCATCCTTGGCCGTCTGGCTGGGCCGGCGGCGCGGCTTCTTTCGCCGCCTTGGGATGGCCGGAAGCAGCGCTTTCATCGACAATCCAATCCGCTTGGTCTCCAATTCGACGGAGATGACCTTCACTTGAACCAGGTCGCCGACCTTGACGGCTTCGCGCGGATCGCGGATAAAGCGGTTCGACATCTGGCTGAGGTGAACCAAGCCGTCTTGATGGATGCCGATGTCGACGAACGCACCGAAGTTGGTGACGTTCGTGACGGTCCCTTCGAGTGTCATGCCTTCCTTCAAATCGGCGATGTCTCTGCTCTCGGCGTGGAACCGGGGCGCCGCAAAAGCCCCGCGCGGGTCCCGTCCAGGTGCGAGCAACTCCTCGCGCAGGAACTCAAGCCTAGGAATTCCAAACGTGTCGGTAGTGAATTCCTCGAGCTTCAGCGACGAGATCATTTCCCGGTTTCCGATCAGATCTGCGACGCTGACGTTCAGACTGGCGGCCATTTTTTCCACGATCGGGTAGTGCTCGGGATGGATCCAGGAGCGGTCCAGGGGAGCCTCGCCGCTCGGGATGCGCAGAAAGGCGGATGCCTGCTGATATGCAGTCTCATCCATGCCTGGCACCGACATGAGGGCCGCGCGCGTCGGAAACGGCCCGTTAGCGCTGCGATGCGTGACGATTCTCCGCGCCAGCCGGTCGCTGATTCCGGAAATGTAACGTAACATCGAGAAGCCTGCGGTATCCAGATCCGCGCCGACCCGGTTGACGCAGGATTGCACGGTCTGAACCAGGCGCCTGTGGAGTTCTTTTTGATCCACGTCGTGCTGGTACTGCCCGACTCCGATAAGCTTGGGATCGATCTTCACCAGCTCGGCCAACGGATCCTGCAAGCGCCGTGCCATGCTGACGGCTGAACGTGTAGTAACAGGTAGATCCGGCAACTCTTCCCGCCCGATGCGCGAGGAGGAATACACGACCACTCCCGCGTCGTTCACCGTGGCCACCATGACGCTTTCCATCTTTTCGTCTGCCAGGATCTGCCGGAGAATCCTCTCGGTTTCGCGCGCGCCCTGTCCGCTTCCAATTGCCAGAGCGCGTACATTGTGCTTTTGAATCAAGCTGAGGAGAGTGGTTTTAGTGCCTTCGATATCGTTCTTGGGGGGTCTTGGGTATACGACAGCTTCCTCTAAGAACTTGCCATGCTCATCCACCGCGGCGAGCCGGCACTCTTCCCCTCTGCCCGCATCCACGCCAATGACCGGGATGGCGCCGCAGGGAGGCGACAGGAGCAAGTTTTCCAGGTTATCCTGGAAAACGCGGATCGCTTCCCGGTCTGCGCGCTCTTTCAACTGAGCGCGGACTTCGGTCTCGATCAGGGGGCGCAGGATGCGGCTGTAACTGTCGCGGGCAGCCACCTCCAGGATGGGCGCGAACGCCGACTCACGATCCCGCGTGACCAGATCTATAATCAGCTCGAGCACCTTTGCACTGTCGCATTGGATCGAAGAGGTGAGAACGCCCTCCTTCGTTCCCCTTCTGATCGCCAGAACTCGATGGGAGGGAATCGAGGCCACAGGCTCGTGGCGGTCGTAGTACATGTTGTACTTGGTCTTCTGACCTGCCTTGGCGGGAACGACCGTGGAGACGACGAACCCCTCCTTCCACAACATCTCCCGCAGGGTCTTGCGCAGCTCAAAGCTCTCGGCAATCCAATCCGCGATGATTTCCGAAGCTCCTTGAAGGACTTGCTGCCGGTCGGCGAGCCCTTTCTCCAAATCTATGAAGATGTCGGCGTGTTCTTCGAGACTCCACGCGTCAGGATCTTGACCCCAGATATATTCAGCCAGGGATTCCAATCCCTTTTCGATTGCCTCAGTTGCCCGAGTCCTGCGCTTCGGCCGGCAATGCTGGTGCAGGTCTTCGATGTCGATCTTGTCCCAGCAGTTCTCGATCTGCCGGCGCAGCTCCTCCGTCAGTTTACCCTGCGTTGCCAGAGATTTGACGAGCAGCGAGCGTCTTGCTTCCAGCTCTTTGTAGTGAATCATCCGTTCCTGGATGGCGCGGACTCTGGTTTCATCCATGCCTCCGGTCGCTTCTTTTCGGTAGCGGACTATGAACGGAGCTGTAGCTCCGGCTTCGAACAGTACAAGAGTTGCTGCCACAGATGCTTCGGGCAGAGCCACTTCCTGGACGATGCGTTTGATGATTGCAGAGTCCATGCGCGATATTCTTACTGAGCCTTGATGCAGAATCAAGGTATTAGTCTAGAAGGCTTCCGTCTTCTCTTGGAACGCGATGTTGAGCGCGGCCAGTTCGTCGAGCACGGGATCGTATATGTCGGGCGTGACCGGGCGCAGCACGCCGGTTGCCTTGATCCGGCCGGTCAGGATCATTTTGACGCCGATCGCGGCCGGCAGCGAGACGGTGCGCGACATGGACGAGTCGCCGTTGGGAATGCCGTAGTCGATCATCTGCGCAATGATGTGCTCGCGCTTGCCGCCCGGCAATTCGGCGCGGAAGTCATGGAACAGCAGGAGCATGTCGCGCTCTCCGGGCCGGAAGGCCAGCTTCTCGAACATCAGCTCGCCCATGGCATCGAGGGGGCTGATGCGGTCAAGCTTGAGCTGCCGGTCGGAAAACATACCCAGCCACTCGAGATTCAGGATTGGGAAAGCCTCGCGCGGGATGCCCAACTTTCTGGCAGCCGCGGTCCTGAGGTCGTCGCTCCGGCTGCAGCCGACCACGCCTCGCATGAAGTCGGCGTAAGTCTTGCCTTTGACATCAACCTCGTCAAGGGATAGCAACCCAAGCTTGCCGAAGTTGAACAGGCAGTCGCACCAGCCCATGTTGCGGAGCGTGCCCCGGTACATGGTCTGGATGCCGCTCAGGCCGTAAACGTCGACGTAGCTGATCGAGTCGCGATTCGGGTAGGCTTCGTAATCCCCCTGGTCTCCCACGGCCAGGATGTGCATGTCCCTGAAGAGGCGATGCGAAGGCACCTCGACCTTCCGTCCATCGAGAATGTACTGGGCGCTGTTGCGGCTGGCGAGCAGGACGCCCCTGGGGGCCCAGGAGAACTTGTACCCGAAGGGATTGTCGTTGGCCTCCGGCGCGGGGAGGCCACCGCAATAGGATCTGAAGGCGATGATGCGGCCGCCGCGGCGGCGCACGCCGTCGATGACCCGCATGGCCGACATGTGATCGATTCCGGGATCGACGCCGATCTCGTTCAGCACAGTCACGCCGGCTGCGCGTGCCGCCCCGTCAAGCTCCTGCATCGCCGGCGATACATAGGATGTAGTCACCATGGGCTTCCGCTGGGCGATGCACAGTCTGGCAACCACGGGGTGAAAATTGAAAGGGACCAGGCTGACGGCAAGGTCGCAGTCCTTTATGAACGGCGTCAGCCGCCCTTCATCCTGCATGTCGAGAGCGAATGCCTTTCCCTGCGGGTGGCCGGCGATCATCCTCTCCGCCTTGCTGACCGTGCGGCTGGCCATGACCACTTGATAGCCATTGCCCAGCAAGTAACGCACCAATGGCTTGGCTACCAGTCCGGCTCCCAATACTAAGACTTTTTTCATAATGTTCTCCGTTTGCTAAGGAAGGTGCCAAAATGAAGTGGACCTTCCGGACAATAACTCACGACCTATCGACGGGCTGCTGAACAGGTTCAAGGAACTGTTCAAGATAACGATAGGAGGGCGCCAGCTCGCCCTTGTGAACGATGACCGCCTTCTTGATGTGTGAAGGCAGATCAAGCTCGGCGAAATCGGTTCGCCAGTCCGCGGCGGCAAGGCCCCACACTATGTCGCGCATCACCGCGCTGAAATACTGGGAGGATTCCCTGGGGAATTCGCAAGGCAGGTTGTCGACTGCCATGATGACCGGTCCGTTGCCGGAGACGCCATCGTGAACCGCGTCTGTCACGGGATCGTAGACGTAACAGGGACTGTCCGGCGTCGTGGCTTTGACGGTGAGCTCAATGCTGCCTTCGATGTCACAGCTAATGTCCCCAATCACTTTCAAGCGCGGCTGTGCGCCGGGAACATAGCTTCTGCGGGCCCACTCGCGAGTGACCAAGCGCGGATAACGCTCTTCCCAATAGATCGCATTGACGAGCACATCCAAATAGGGGAGGTGCGCTTCAAAACAGCCTCGATACCGTTCCGGATTCTTGTAGTAATCCTGCAGATCGAACGCCGCATCCGGATCCGCCGGCCGAACCAGGTCTTCTTCCCTGAAGATCACCTTGAAAATCTCGCCCCATTCCGACTTCGTGTCGGCCTCGGCAGCAAGCTCGGATACGGCGACCTGCCGGACATTCAGGCAGTCAAGCACCTCCTGAGCACCTCGGGACACATTTCCGTAGCCGGAGAGTCCGATCACCAGCGGCCGCAAGCTAGGCGGCAGACCGACGCGGAGTATCTGCTTGCCCAGGTCGGACAGGTGTCCCTTGGCGGAGTCAAGATCGGGATATGCGTAAGCGTGCTTTACTTGCGCGAATGGCGTTTGCAGGCCCATAGTCGCGAGGCGCTGGCCGAGGCCGCAGAGCGTTTCCACCATCCCTGCGTATCCTGCGTGACGGCCGAAAAAAATGAGCCTGCGATTTTGCTCGTCGACAATTTTCTCGTAGTCCACGAGGGAGCAGCCAAGCTCGAGCAGGCGGCGCAGCATCGGCATGTTGTGGGGCTGCCCTTTGGTGACATGGGCGAAGTACATATAGGTCTTGCCGGGCATCAGCAAGGGCACCGGCACCTCTTTGATCGCCACAATCAGTTGCGCAGGACTGAGGTCTTCACCGACCTGGATGCCGGCCGCGAGATACTCTTCATCGCGATAGACGCGGATGGGCGAGGATTGAACCATAAAGCGAAGCCCGTACTTGGCCTGCAATTGGGCCACGTCGGTGGGAACTAGCGGGACACGCCGTTCCCATTCGTTTTTATCCTCTCTACGGACGCCAATAGTTACGGGCATGATTTCCGGCCTTTCGAACTGAGCCCGCGCTATGCGCACCGAGCGGGTGGTCTTGAAACTTACCATCCCAGGGCTGTGCGGTGGGAGTGACGGCGGCCAGTGCTGAAGCCCCTAGGGTCAAACTGTTTACGCTGCGCGCCGCGAGACTGCGCGCGGGAAGCCGCATTATACACCAATACAGTGCGAATGCAGAAGACTGATGGCCCGACGAAATTGGTGACAGGCACCTTTTTCCGCACAGACTAGGGGCGCAGGCCCGGGTAAGGAGTGCGGGCGCGATAGAAGATGTAAAATGCCAGCGCAAAGACAGCTACCGCTGCCACGTACCAGCTCCAGCCAAGGTTGGCGACGGACGTTCCGGAATCGGCCAGCCAGAAGCCGAGAGCGTTGCTGCCGGCGTGCATCACCATGCCGGGGAAGATTGACCCGGTCAGAAGGGCCGTTGCTGTCAGCATCACGCCTAGAAATGCGGCCGGCAGGATCCGGAACAGAGCGACATGGAAGAAACCGAAGATCACCCCAACGGTCAGAGCCAGCGCAACAGGCCGGAGCTTGCGACGCAGGCCGTAAAGCAAGGTCCCGCGAAATGCGATCTCTTCGCAGATCCCCGGCAGAATGGAAATGAGAAGAATGATCTGCCAGAGGGGGACCTCTTTGGGCATGAGCTCGCGACCGAACTGCTCCAGCACCCGCTGGGGAACGGGAATGACCAGGTTCGCAAGCCGGAAGACGCCGGTGGCGACCACGAGTCCGGATGGAATCGCGAGGACCACTCCGAGCCAGACAAGCGGCTTCACGGGTCGCAGAGCCAGCGCCTCCCGCACGTTCAGCCGGTACTTTCGGATCATCAACAACACCGCGCCCAGGAAGATGACAAGCTCGTTGAAGAGAATCTGGGCCCTGAAGGTGGCCAGTTGGGGAACGTTGAGCGCTATGGCAAACAGGACCGCTCCCATAACGGTATACCAACGCAGCACGTGCTTTGGGAAGAGCGCCGCACCGCCGGCAAGATCCGCCGCGTCGGCCTCGCTCGCCGTGATCAGGCTTTCCTTCGACAGCATGTTCGCAGAAGCGCGCAACGCCCAGGCTGCCGCGAGCACCATCACGGCGAACACGGATGCGAGCATCGGCCAATCGAACTTGCCGACCATGATCTCGCGCACTGCCACGCTCACGTTTGCTACCGGAACCAGCACGATGGCCGAGCGCAGCGCGATGCCGGGAAGCACTCCGGCCAGGGCGACCACCCAGCTCAAGAGTAGGACGGGGAAGAAATAAAGCTGCGCTTCCTTGTAGGACTTTGCGTACGCGGAAATCATGAGCAGGATCGAAGCGGTGAACGCCGCCAGCGGGATAAAGAGCAATAGGAGGGTCACGATGGTTATGGGAGGGGCCTCGATCACCCAATCCTTGGGAAGCGCGATGAGCTTGAAGTTCACGTAGGCGAGAAGGTTCGCGACCTGAAAGAATGTGATGACCAACGCCACGGTAACGATGGAGAGCTGTTTCGCGGCCACGATCTCCATTCGCTCTGCGGCAGTGGTCAGCAGGGTTTCGATAGAACCGCGCTCCTTTTCGCCGGCAATGCTGTCCATTGCCACGATGGAACCGCTGCTCATCAGGAACATCAGGAGGATGAAAGTCAGAAAGCGTCCGACATACGAGCCGGTAACCTGTGATGCCCTGGCAATACTGGTCTCATCGGAGGCCATAACCAGCTCAGGCTTGACTGGGAGGCCGTGCTGCAGCAGGAGCGCATTTCGATCCAGGCGTCGCGTCCGGGACAGCAGATCCCGCATTTTCGAACTTCCTGCTTGCGAGACGTCTCGATCTCCTTGGAAGTAGATGCGAATCAAGGGCACGCCCGGAAGGCGCGAGGGCTCTGGAGCGACTTGGTCCGGCCCTTTTGCCTGTGAACGCCCGACTGCCGGCTCAGCGCTCAAAGGGGCGGCTTTCTTTGGCAGGGCGTCGGCTTCCTTTCCACTCAATCCCTCCAAGTAGAAGTGAATCTCGCCCGATTTGAGGCTCGCGGCAGGGTCCTCAACCTTGACTTCTTGAAGCTTGAAGTCTGCGGCACCCGATTTTTCATTTTTCCCCGGCGTTGCCGCGCGCGCCGCGGCTTCTGTGCTCCGGGTTATCAGCTCGCGGACCTGCTCTGCCTGCGATCCGGTCACGGCGTACTGGTACACGGTTGCTGCCAGGTTTTTCGCCCGCCGCTCGGTCGTGGTCCTGGTTGCGTAGATCATCAGCGGATATATGAGCAAGGGCAGAAGGATGGCGAGGACAATGGTGCGCCGGTCGCGCAGCAGCATCCGCAACTCATTGGCGAAGATCACCCGAACGATCTTCCAGTTCATCCCTGACCCCTTACGTAGTGGACGAAGATGTCCTCCAGGTAACGTTCTCCTGTCACCTGTCGCAACCCTTCCAGGTTGCTACACGCGAGGATGCGCCCCGCATGAATGATGGCGATGCGGTCGCAAAGCTTCTCCGCCTCGCTCATGATGTGAGTCGAGAACAGGATGGTCTTGCCATGCGAACGGAACTCCCGAATCACATCCTGCATTTCGAGGGCGTTGAGCACGTCGAGGCCGACCGTGGGCTCGTCGAAGATCAGGATGGGCGGGTCGTGAGCCACGGTCCGTGCAATGGATACCTTCTGTTTCATGCCCGTGGAAAGCTTGTCCACGCGGGCCGAGGCGTACTTGGAAATGCCGAACCGTTCGATCAGGTAATCGACGCGCTGTTTCACATCCCCCGCGTACTGGTTGATGCGCGCAAAAAACTCGATCGTCTCACGCGCGGTCAGGCGAGGATAGAGCGCCGTGGTAGCCGAGTAAAATCCGAGGCACTTGCGCACCGCTGTGGGCTCCGCGGCGATGTCGTGTCCCAGGATGGTCGCGCTCCCGCCGGTCGGCGTCAGGATCGTGGAGAGCATGCGCAGCGTGGTGGTCTTGCCGGCCCCGTTTGCGCCGAGGAGGCCGAAAATCTCTCCGGCGCGACACTCGAAGTCGATTTCCTGCACGGCCTTCACCTCGCCCCGCGCTTCGTCATAGAAAGTCTTCGACAGCCCCCGCACGACCACAGGATCCATGGATCATTGCCTCCCCCGGCGCCTGCCGCCGAGCAATCGTTCTTTCAAAAACTTCGCGAAGTTGCCTCCGTAGCTTCCAATCAGGAAGTCTTCATAGCGGAGAATGGTTGCCGCCAGCCACAATGCCAGAGCTACGCAAAGCGCCTCGACTGCGAGCGTGATCCCGATCAGAGGCCAGTGGAAAGTCCCGGCAATGGCTTCACGGAATACCATGGCGACGTTCACCACGGGGATCAACGCCAGTCCTGTGGTGAACTGAATCCCCGGCACTTGCAGGAATAATACCGGCAGAAAAACGGCAATATAGAACGGGCTCACCATCGCCTGTCCTTCCCGGAAAGTCCTGGCAAAAGAGGCAAAGATCATCATGCCGGCCGCCACGAAGCAGGCCAGCAGAATCGTCAAAAGCAAGATGAGCGGGACAGAAGCAAGCGGAATTCGAAACGACACCTCATCTGTGCTGTTCCCCATAATCGGGGCGAGCACCGCTTTCACCGACAGGAGCATTGCGGTCAGGTTCAGGATTCCGGCCAGCGTGGCCATGGTCGCAACGTAGAGATACTTGGCCACAATGATATTCGCGCGTGGCGTGGCGATCGTCATGGATGTTTCCCAAGTAGACTTCTCGCGCTCTCCCGCCGTGCTGTCGATTGCGGGATACATGCAGCCAACCGCAACCATGATGATCAGAAAGAGCGGCAGCATCAGGCCGAGAATGAACTGTCCCATCTGGCGGCTGGTGGCCACGTTGCGCGTCTCGATCCAGAATTGCTGGAGCTGCGCCGTGGAGAGACCGAGCGCGCTCGCCTGATGCTCCAGATAGCGGTCCCGGTAGCGCGAGAGCAGTTCTTCGAAACGATCACGAGCGATGCTGCTCCGGTCCTTGGAGTTGTCATAGGTCAGCCGGACTCCGAAGTTGCCGCCGAGAGGCGCGGCGGCGGCTGCGGGCGGAAGAAAGTCCGCCGCTAGATCGAGTGCCTCACCCCGGATGTCTGCGGTCGGGTCCTGCGAGTCCTTCAGTTCGATGCGAGGGTCGCGTTCGAACTCCTTCCTCAGCTCCTGGTGCGCCTGCGGCAGGTTCTCGAGCATGATACGCGATGCAAAACCTTGCGTCTGTCCACTGACGAATGTCATGCCCGTGTAGATCAGCCAGAGCAACAGCGGGTAAAGGAAAATCGGCAACAGGATGCCGTTGACGACGATGTTTCGCTCGCGCAGCGCTGAGCGGAGCTCCCGCCAGTAGAGGAGTCGAATGTCAGCCCAGCGGAACAGATTCGCCATGAATGGCTCCAAAGTCACGGATGAATATCCCAGCTTCGGTCGGGTTGTCAAGAACTTCGGTGGCAGACGCAAAAAGGGGACATCCCCTGCGATTCAGACAGCAGCCTTGGCGGACATGCTGGATCAAAATCCTACCGCAGGGAATAGCTTGCGGCTTGACCTGGACTTGGTCCGGGACTTGGACCTAGACATTCTTTATTAGCCACATTAGTGAGCGCACTCTCGCAATGGACAGGAGAGACTAGCAAGCCTCCCTAGCGCAAGGAGGGTCCACGTCCAAGTCTAAGCACAGCGGCATGCTTCATGAAGGAGTGCTCTCTTTGCATGCCGAAGTGGGAAGGATGCTCGATGCGCTCATTCGAAGCCTCGAGGCCAAGATCAGCACCCAACCCTGATCTTGTAGCCCCTCCGCCCGTCTGTCCCCGGTTGGCGAGCGAAGCGAGCAAGCTCTTGCGGGGCTAACGATCCTGCCGGTTCACCACCGCCATATGCGCGGGAAGCGCAACCACGAAAAACCACTCGGCTGCCTGGTCTGCGTCCTACCAGGTCGGGTGACGGGAGCTCGCTGGGCGCTGTTCAATTCACTCTGGCTGAAGATAATCTCGCTGTAAGCGAAACTCAAAGGCTGTCTCAGCTCGAGATCGAGCTGCGTGCCCGGCTCGAGAACAAGGTCCCTGCTGCGGCTGAGGAGAACGATCGCCACACCTGCGGCGGCTCCGGCGCCTGCGCCGATCCCTGCCCCTGAGGCAGTTCGACCTGATGCGATCGATCCGATCATCGCGCCCTCGCCTGCAGTGCCAACCACAGTAGCTATATCAGCGCCCTTATTGCTGGTCCCTCCTTGCTCCACGGTCTCCGTCTTTCGGTCGATCTTTTCCGCACCCGGACCGTGAATCCCATGAAAATCAGCCACCAAAGCGCGTTCGATCCCGTTGGGCAGGAGGATCGATTCGAACCTGACCGCCATCCTGCCTTTGCCCGAGATCTTACCGGGCTTTCCGACCTCGGTAACCGTGCCCTTGACTATGGATCCGCGTGGAATCACAAGCCGCTGCTGAATCCATATCGGGTAGGTAGTGTCGGCATAGAAAGTGTCGCCTACCTCGGTATTTTTCGTATTCAGGTAAGTGTTGAGAGAAACCGGCAAAACAGTCCCAACCGGAACGACTAGCCTGGAATCCTGAACCGGTTTTTGGGCAGCCTCTTGCGCCAAAAGCGGCAAAGCCATAACCGCAACTAACGCCAGCAACCAGAGGGATTTGGGAATGCTTCTTGCGCTTCTCATAGTCTTATCCTCGCGAGGCTTTACTGATCCCACTCTACTCCTTCCTGAGGAGAGAATCCAGCCTCGCGTATATAGATGAGGGGCGGTGCGCAAGGGTTCAAAGGAATACAACCATGCGCCCTGCAAAACATCAACGCTGAGGTCGTACCGAGGGCGTTTATATCGCGATCCGGTGCTGTGGAGCCAATCGGGGGCGCTCTCGAAGGCAGGCCGACGCAATCGAGACCTCTGAGGTGATCTGCAAAAAACGTTTTAACGAGGCGGCTCTTAGGCGAAGAATCAGACTTTAAAATCAGGCTCGAGGCGCTCGCAGATGAGATATAAGATCAGCCGCGGGTCCATTATGGGGAAGGGTATGTGTGCCCGGCTATTGCCGATGTGCATGTGGCAGCGTGGAACTTTTAACGGATCGTGCCACGCTTCGGCCTTCAGGTGGATTCGGACCATGTTAATGCTGCGCGCTCGTGGGAAGTGCAAATGGAAATGGAATTGCCTCACGAGCCAGCCGCGCTGCGTCGCTTCAAGTTGAATCCGGAATTCAAGCCGCGCACCGGATGAGAATTCCGTTTCCGGGCAGGCCAGCTCATTGAGACCTCCCGGAGCCGCTGCAAGCTGAGGAATCCTCTCGTCCGTGCGCTTCATCCGACCATGATCAACTTGCCGAGAGAGATAGTCCCGAAGCTGTCGTCGCAGTCGGTCCGGCGGCTCCAAGAGCATCTCTGTCAAAGCGCCTTCGGCTTTATGTTCGCGCTCTCGTGCAAGCCGCAACAACTCGTTCTCGATGTTCACGCGCGCTCGTCTCCGAAGGCCTCATCTGATTTGACCACAAGGATGTCCGTGAGGCGATTGCGCAAGTTGGGACCCGCCGCTAGAGCGTGCTCTGCGATCTCGTGGCTCGCAAGCAACAACACCATTCCAGCTCTCGTCAACAACACGATGTTGCGGTCGAACGATTCGATCAGCTTGGGCAGCCAATGATCTAGAGTCACGAGAATTACATGCCCAACGGTGTCGGGTCTGAATGCGTCCTCTAGTCTCTCCGGTCGCACCTCCGAGGCGGCCAGCAATCGGAGGTTGAATCCGAGCTGAACCTGTACCTCCGCCGCTATGTCAGCCCGAACGGCATCCATAACGGCGGTTTCACACAAAAGCAGATATAAGGATGGAGTGTCTTGCCCCGCGGCAGCGAGCCTTCTGACAAGCCGGAAAGCCGTTGTAGCCGAGAAATCGATCATTTGGATTTGGGCAACACGCTGGCAAGTGCAGGATGAACGGCGAAAAACTCCTGTCCGCGGCTAAAATACTCGAGCACCTGGCGGTTGACGAGCAATTCCTGGGCGGACGAGTCTTGGATCGGGAACGCCTTGTCGTCGGCAAGTCGCTGCAAGCGGTACCTGTCAGTCGCGCCCAACCCGACGAGATAGCGTTTCCCCAGTTGCTTGATGGCTGCTTGCACATGCTTACGGCCAATGCGGTCTTGATCGTCGCGGTAAGCGTATTCGGCTGCCGAGCGGGCCAAAGTCAACAAATCGCGCAAGACTCCGCCTGAATACTTCGCAATGGAGTTAACCTCCGCACGATCCATTAATTCCAGGGCACCGCGGCGTTCCAGAATCTGCTTCAGAAAAGCTGAATCGCTCGGATCAGCTGCCGCAGCCGGAATATGCTTGACGAGATCGAAGTAGTCCTGGAGAAATCGGCTCTTGTCGTACCAGAGCAGTAAGGGAGCGACGACGATCACAGTCATTTTCGTCCCCCTAAGTGCCTGGAGGTCCTGCTCGGCGTATTGGCGGAAGCGCTCCGCTCGAATCAAACGGTCGAGGCCGTCAATCAGAAGCGTGATTTGGGCGTCATTCTCGAGGAGCGGCGAAGCAATGGTCAGGAGCAGTCCCTTGACTTCCTTGACTACATGTCGAAGTGCAGGAAACCTCAATCGCATCAACCCGGGGACATCGACAGGGACAAAACCCGGTCCTTCGTCGTCGCCCTGGTCATGGTTATACGCCTCCTCCACAGGCACCCATTTTGTCTTGCCAAGAGCAAGCTCGCGCAGTTTCGTATGTGCCGATGTAACCTCGTCCGGCGGTTTCTTATTCTCTCTCTTCAGTCGTGAGTAAAGCTCCATGCCGACTGTAGCAAGAATTGCCCCAGTATTCAGCTCGTTGAGGTCTGTGTAATCGGCCAGATCTACGAAGATGTTCACAGCATCGCTGTGGCGGCTCAAGACCCTCTGCGTGAGCAGCAACTCGGTAGTTTTGCCGGAGCCGATACCACCCACAAGCGCCATCTGCGTGCCGCGGCTCAACTCGGCAGCGTCTGCCAATGCAACGTGGATTGGAGCCTGTCCTGCGTCACAAGGATCGTGATCGCGGGGTACTATCAGGTCATGATCGACCAAATCGCGGAGAGGAGCTATGGGGTTCAAGCGCTCAAGGAAGGGTCTATATACCTGCCTTCTGTCAAATGCGGCCGTACTCGACTTGAGATCCGTTTCCATTTGCACCCAATACTCAGTATAGAAGAGGTCCGCCGGTGAGCGCGCTCAGCATGGGATTCGCTTGGCAGATTCTCTCGCCGCCTTGTGGCCGCCTTGCTCCGTTCGCACGCTGCAACCTGCGGCACCGGGGATAATCGGAACAAGTGGCGCTCTGTGATCGAAGCCCGGATCTTGCGCCTTCCCAACTTCCGCGCTTAGCTTATGTCAACTCGGCCAGCTGCTCCGGTGTCTACAGGGGAGGATTTTACACCCGATTGATGCTGTCGACATGGAATCTTTGCACACCCTTCCTGCCAGGCACGCCAGGATGCCGCCGCCTTATGAGAGTTTCGGGTTGAATTCTTCCCCCCCCAAGCGGCGCGGTAGGAAAGAGTGGCCCTGCGGGACCCGGCGGACGATTGACTTCGTTCAAGGGCGGCCTGGATCTCCTGATCACGCGCCTGGGAGAACGGTTGCAGGTGGTCATCAAAATGGACCGGCTTGTGACGCGCGTCGCATGGAATGAGGGTATGTGGGAAATCTGGGGCCAAGCCGGGCGTCGGATTCTCGCCCGAAATCTCGTCTGTGCCTGCCCGACTTTCCTGCGTGTCTACCGCTGGCGGCGCGCGATCCCACAGTACACACTTGGGCACATTGCGCGGCGCGCCCGCCTCGAAGAGCTGGCGCAGCGGCGCCCTGGGCTCCATCTCGTTGGCAATGCTTTTTACGGCGTAGGGCTCAACGACTGCGTGAAGATGGCTTATCGCGTAGCACAAGAGATCCAGACTTCCGACCACTGAATTCCATCCTCCGACTTGGAGGTCCGGATTCCATAGTCGGGATTCAGGCCTTCAGCCAGTCTGCGGTCTAACCCGACAACGTGGCTACCTTTCTCGGGCACATACTGAAAGAGTTATTCCTGGTTGCTCAACTCGCATCTCAGCCAGCCGGACAACGAAGCTGAGAGCTGAGGAGTGCTGACAGCTTTCGGCCGATTTGGCAGGATCCTAACTTGACGTCTCGGAAATTACACGACCAATTGAGACCAAAATGGTTTCCGCCGCATCGTCTGTCATTGTTTCAAGGGGCCAAGGATTCAAGGGGTAAAGGGTCCGAGATGGATTCTCTTCCCTTTGCCCCTTGACTCCTTTGTCCCTCTGCCCCTGAAGTTGGCGAGCGCAGCGAACCAACTTGCAAGGGACCTCCAATACCCTCGTGACATCGCGGGGTCGGAGGTTTGACGTCGGGTATTGCGGGACGAATTCGAACGGCAAAGGTATAATGGGGCGAACCCTGGCCGCAAGCAACGGAGTATCAAGCCTGGAAGGAGAGAATATGGACCTGAGCACTCGATACCTGGGAATGAATCTTCGAACGCCCCTCGTGCCCTCCGCCTCACCTCTTTCGGACAGCATCGATAACATCAAACGGATGGAAGACGCCGGTGCGTCGGCAGTTGTTCTCTATTCCTTGTTTGAAGAGCAGTTGACGAGGGAGCGAGAGGCGCTCGACTACCACCTGAAGCACGGCACCGAGAGCTTCGCCGAAGCCCTGACCTACCTGCCGACTCCTGTAGAGTTCCGCGTGGGGCCTGAAGGTTACCTCGGCCTGATCCGAGAGGCAAAGGAAGCCGTCGGGATTCCGATTATCGCCAGCCTGAACGGCACGTCGATTGGCGGTTGGGTGGACTACGCTAAGAGAATAGAAGAAGCCGGTGCCGACGCCCTCGAACTCAACATCTATTTCATTCCCACAGACACGACGTGCTCGTCCGCCGAGGTCGAGCAAACCTATGTCGACATTCTCAAAGCGGTCAAGTTCGTGGTCAGCATTCCGGTGGCGCTGAAATTGAGCCCGTTTTTCAGCAGCTTGGCCAACATGGCCAGGCGCTTGGATGAGGCGGGGGCTAACGCCCTTGTCCTCTTTAATCGGTTCTACCAGCCTGACATGGATCTGGATAATCTCGAGATCCGTCCCAATGTGCTGCTGAGCACGCCCCAAGCGCTGCGCCTGCCGCTGCGTTGGGTGGCCATCCTTTACGATCGGGTCAAGGCCGACCTGGCAGCGACGAGCGGAATCCACAGCTCGCAGGATGTCCTGAAGGTTCTGTTGGCGGGCGCGAAGGTCGCTCAGCTTTGCTCCGTCCTTTTGCGCAACGGCATCGGGCACATCCGCGAGATTGAGAAAGGCATGGTCGAGTGGATGGAACAGCGCGGCTATGAATCGGTAAACCAGCTGCGGGGAAGCATGAGCCAGAAGAATTGCGCCGACCCGTCGGCATTCGAGCGCGCTCAGTATATGCAGGCCGTGCTCTCCTACAAAGCGTGAAACAAATGACGAATGACGAGTGACGAATAAAAAAAGCCTGGATTTCGGGGACAGGCGCCATAACCTCGAAATTCGACGGAACCTAGGTTCGGCCAATCGCAAACAGTTTCGAGGTTATGGCGCCTGTCCCCGAAATCCCAATGCCGCCAAAGGCGCAGTGATAGGCGCTCTGGTGGGCATTCCTCTGGGAATAGCCAACGCCAAGCTTCAGGGCGCCGGTGCCGGAATAGGAACGGGCGTTTCCTGGATCGGTATCGGGGGCTTGATCGGCTGGGCTATTCACCACAGAACCACGATTAGAATTCTTCCCGATTAGAGAACCATTGGGTGTCGTATCTGCAATCGTCAATTTTGCGCCCAAGATTGACGATTGCAGATACGACACCATGTGCCCGCAACACAACCTCCGGGTGCCTGGCGATAGCGCGGGATTTCGGGGACAGGCGCCATAACCTCGAAATTTGACGGAACCTAGGTTCCGCCAATCGCAAACAGTTTCGAGGTTATGGCGCCTGTCCCCGAAATCCTGAGTTTCGGACCATCACTGCCTGGTTGGGTTGGGATGAGGTGAGTCACTAGCCTCTTCAACGGCAGCTTGTTTTTCCTGCGCGGAGCTTCGTGCGGGTGGCAGTTTCCCCTTTACCTGCCGATGAATCTTGACAGAGGCGCTCATAAAACGCGCCCGAGGATGAAAGAATTGCTGGAGTCTATCGCTATTAAGAGCAGTGGTTGCTGATATCGAAGCCACGCTTCGGACTGTTGAAAAGGAGCATAAAATCCCTCAATCATAGGTGGGCAACCAGAATGTGTAAATCAAAGTTGAGATTGCTGTCGTGGTCTCTCATTTTTTTCTGCTCTCCGTTTTTGGTGTCGGCACAGGATCATCCTGGGCTTGAGCTCAAGTGGTCGGCGCTTTCGTCGGTCATCACCGAACACAGTGTTGAATTGGTGCTCCCCGATGGTGTCACCGTCAGTGGCAAGGTGCTTGAAGTCCTCCCCGATGCCCTGGTTCTGAATGTCACCAGGTCATCCGCTGAGAGAATTTTCCCAAGAGGGAGAAATGAAATCCCGCGCGGGCGTATTGTCGCCCTCACGCTGATATCATCCAATGCCGCCAAAGGCGCAGTGATAGGCGCTCTGGTGGGCATTCCTCTGGGAATAGCCAACGCCAAGCTTCAGGGCGCCGGTGCCGGAATAGGAACGGGCGTTTCCTGGATCGGTATCGGGGGCTTGATCGGCTGGGCTATTCACCACAGAACCACGATTAGAATTCTTCCCGATTAGAGAACCATTGGGTGTCGTATCTGCAATCGTCAATTTTTGCGCCCAAGATTGACGATTGCAGATACGACACCATGTGCCCGTCCTTTTGCGCCACGGCATCGGCCACATCCGCGAGATTGAGAAAGGCATGGCCGAGTGGATGGAAGAGCGCGGCTATGAATCGGTAAGCCAATTGCAGGGAAGTATGAGCCAGAAGAATTGTGCCGACCCATCAGCATTCGAGCGCGCTCAGTATATGCAGGCCGTGCTCTCAAGCCCGGCGGGCGGTCTTATACCCTGAATTTCCAGGTGAGATCGGCCCGTTGGGATTTGTCATCCTTCGGCGAAGAAGACTCAGGTCCAATATCGGGTTCGAATGTGGTTGAAATTCAGGACAGGCAATCCGATGGTTAACAGATAGTTGTAAAGGTGGCCATCAGTGGTCATGACCAGAAGGTCGCGATTAGCAATCTCCGCAATTACAGCATCACTAAGACCGAAAATAGAAAATGCTTCCGATGAAAGAACAGCCTTGGTCGGCACATATTTCTCATCCAACAGGCTAATCTCACCTGCGAAGGCATTGAGATAATCTTCTTTGTATTTATCGGTAAGGCTATCAGCGAGATTGCTGACCTCGGTCAGAATATTGGGAGTAGTCGCGATCGTTTGGAATCGATTCACGATTGTAGTTAGTGTGTCGTAATCCTCCGGCGCAAAGCTGTTCAATCGCTTAAAGGTACCGACCAGCTCCCGACGAGCGTTGCCTATGATCAATAAAAGAAGAAGGCCCGTGTCGAGTACTATTCCGCTGCCCACGTGTTCGTCAATGAGTGACTCGGCATATTCTTTCACATTCTCCTGACCTTCATCGATTCGACTTCGCCATTAATCGCATTGACGAGAAGCAGCTTGTATTGCCTTGTTGCGTTCGGAGGGATCACGATGGTACCTCCTAGTTTGCGGCCTGGGTTATAGCCTAGTGTCAGGTACCAGACAACTCCCTTCTTCTCGACCTCCTCCAGTGTCAGGTCCGCGTACGGACCGCCGAAGAGTTCGTCGAAGTAATTCATCGCAATTTTTGCAGCCATTTTGACGTCGATTTCCTGTGTGACTTCTAGGTCTTCTTCTGGCATGGGCACCTCTTCATTTCTCGTAAAGAATTTTTCAGATGGCAATTATAACGGTTTTGCCAGTTGAGCGCATCTCGATGTTGAAGCGCGGTAGCAAAGGCCGATGGCGCGAGCACCACAAAACAGAAACCAAGTCAGAGCGCGAAGAGACACTAAGAGTTGGCTTTTTATCATCGGTCAGAAGGAGAGGTGTGCCCATTGACAAAGGGGGGCCTTATAGAGAGTTAGCCATGCAGTCCCGCGAACTCGACCGGACACCCAACAAACGGCGTATTCCACTCTCGAAATTCCTTCGTCCAGGTCGTGTTGCGTGACGTGACCGCTGCCGCACCGATGAACGCTCCGTACTGGAACAGAAGAACCAGCTCGCTGCCGAACTCATGGAGGAACAGGTCGAATCCACAGCTCTTGATGTACTCGTGGCTATCAGGATCTTCGTGTAGGACGCTCACAAGCTTGGGTGGCGGTTCCGGCGTGCGCAAGATGAAGTATGGCCACGGCTTGGCGTCGCGCCCAAGCACAAATGCCCGCGCGTCCGACAGGTCAGGGTTGACACCGTCAAAGTGGTGTATGATGCCGAACAGCTCAACGCCCAGCTTGAGCAGCAGTCGGCAAACGTCAACGTTCGAGTCATCGTGAACTGGGAAAACAAGCGTACCACTTCCGTCAGGCTTCAGGAGCATCGGTATGCGACTCCAGTCAGCCTCCGCCGAAACTACGTTCGCGGTCTTCGTTGGTTCAGCGAACCACTCCACGCCGCACAGACTCGCGCGAGCCGGCCTCCTCTTTTTTGTCACGACACCAAGTCGACAGCGTTCCACGCCCAGGATCGACAGGCTCAGTGCGCGCGACTCGAACGCACTGCACGTGTTGTTACAGCTATCACATACCCAACCGGGGACGAGGACAAGCAGATCGTTTCCCAGGGACTCTGGCACGAGATGCTCCTGAGAAAGGAAGCTATCGCCAGCGCCGCAAAGAAGACACGTCATCGGCGGAGCGACGGGGATCGAAGACGGTGGAATTTGCGCCATGCTGACTGGCTAACGTACAAGATTCTTTCCGGAGTCTCTCGCCACAGAGTCGGTTGGCAGCATTGACCAAGAGACTCCGGAAAGAACCTGTTGAACGAAACCGCTTGCCGATTTATAGGATTGTATCACGGAATGGCGCGGCCTGCTGCATCCGTATTGCGAGCCTGCTTGGGCATGAGGCCGAGGCACAGCGCTTCCGGTGCCACAGAAACCGAGGACGCGGAAGCCTAGCTTCTTTCACCCTCAGCCACTTTCGCTTCGGGAAGTCGGATGACGGCTTTCGCGCGGCGCGTTATCCAGTTCAATGACACGTGAGTCTTTTCGTGAAGCCAGCGCTTCACGCCCTGTCCGGGGCGCAGCTTTTTCGGGGGCCAGGCCGCGTGGCTGTCCATGGAGAAGATAGCCGATTATTTTGGTATATCTCAGGAGACGTTTAGCAGACTTCGCCGAGAAATGCCCGAAATAAACGGTAGTGCTCTGTTTTTGTGTTGCCGAGAACTCGGAGGATGCGAAAACGTAAGGTTAGCTTCTAGCAGAGGACAAAAATGCTTGGATCTCTTTATCGTTTTCTCCGGCTTGACGGAGAGCGCTGATCACAAATTCATCCTCTAGCTTGTCCTTCAAGGGCACAAAAATGCAATGGGTTCCGCCTTTCTTGCGCCAAAGATCGGTTCGCTTTTGCTGTGATTTGAAAGTGTAATTGAGTTTGCGGATTTTATTGACGAAGCTCTCTTTGGAAACCATTTCTGCTCACCACGGCAGGAATGAAAGGCACGTCAAAACGAACTTTTTGTCGTTGATTAGGAACAGTTCCGAGAAGTTTCCAACCCTGATCTTTCAGGAATCTATCCAGTTCATTAGATTTAAGCATTTCTTTCAGAACCGCATCCAATGCAAGCGCAATATCCTCCATCAGTTCAGCCCACGTTTCAGACTGCAAAGTAATCTTGAGCGGATTACAGGCAGCGACCCAATTTCCACCTTTAGTACGGACGGCCCTCCAACCTACCTTTCCCTGGATGCGAATGATTTGTTGGTGCTGCATTTTGTCGCCCCCTTAAGCTCTCTATCGAGTCGATGACCGATTTAGTTTACCACAGCTAGCAACTCTCGCAGCGTCCAAACATGATCGGCAATCCCGGCTTCTATCGCCGGAGTCACGCGCAGGCTCCTGTGCACCCGGCAAAAGTTGTAAAAAGCGAAATGAAGCGTGACGGCATGCTTGAGGTTCTCCAGCTTCTTGCTGAATCCCGAAGATAGCCGAGTCAGCCGCCGAAGGAAAGTCCTCATTGTGAGATTGTTGCGCCCCACCTCCGCCGGGCAGCTCATGGCCGGATCAGCATTTTCTTGGATGACGATTGCGACCGCTCCGAATGGAGACCTGTCAATAACAAGTGACGAGTGACGAGTGACGAGTGAAAAGGAAGACTGCTGTAGCTTGAATAGTCGAGGCTTTTTTACTCGTCACTCGTCACTTGTCACTCCCCAAGACGCCTTGCTCCAGAATCCCGAGAGCGTGACTTCTGAGGATGTAGCTGGTTCCGTCCGTTTCAAAAAAGATGGCGCCCTGGTCCATGGTGAGCAGCAACCTCGCCCCGTGGCGCAGGAGACGAAGCATCGTCTCTGGGGATGGGTTTTGGAACGGATTCCTCCTCCCAGCCGAAATTACTGCCCACCGGGGCTGCACGCGCTCTAGAAAAGGATCGAGGGTGGTGTTGCGGCTGCCGTGGTGCCCGACTTTCAAGAGCGGGCTGCGCAAGTCATGCTCGCGCGCCAGGACCTCCGTTTCGCCGGTTCCCTCTAAATCCCCGGCCAAGAGTGCAGAGAAACGTCCAAACTTGAGACGCAACACTACGGAGCCATCGTTTAATGAACGGAAGGGCCCTCTGCCCGGCGGGCTCAAGACGCGTACTTCGACGCCGGCAACGTTACCTTCCTCGCCCGCCGCAACCGCGTGGATTGGGACATGTGCCATGCGCGCTGCCTCCAGGATGCGCGCCTGAGTCGGTTCGTTGCCGGCGTCGCCATAGTCCAGCCGGCCTGTTGGAAAGTTCCCTAACACGGCCGGCATCCCGCCGGCGTGATCCTGGTGCGGATGGGTCAGGGTGGCACGATGGAGGCTGACGATCCATCGCGACCACAAGAACCGGCTAACCAACGCCTCGCCGGTATCGAAGGGGCTCGCATCTTCAGGCTGAGGAGAATCCGTTCGGAGTCCGCCCGCGTCGATGAGCCAGGCGCGCGCATCTGGGAACTGAACGACGATGGAATCCCCCTGCCCAACGTCGAGAAAAGACAGCCGCAGTGGCAATGCGCTCGAAGGATACACGGATCTGCAGGAAGAGGGAACGAGAGCAGCGCTGGTTTGCCGCAGAGTCCTCAAATCGGCTAGTGCCAGGCAGGCGATTTCCAAACCGATGAAAGCGCATGGAATCCACAGGCGACGCCACCGGAGGAAGCACCACAGGGACACCATCAGAAGCCCTGCGATGACCCAGAGAGCCGGCGGCGTGGGGCAACGCTGCCAGGCGCCAGGAAAACCCGAGAACCATCGGTTGACGTCCTGCAGCAGCGAGGAACAGAAACCCGCCATGCGGAAAGCGGGCCATGCATGGGAAGTCATGCTGGTAACAGCCTCAGCCGTCATTCCCGTTGCCAAGACAAGGGAGGAGAGGGGAACGACGGCCAGATTGGCCGCCGGCGCCACCCAGCTCAACCGGTTGAAATAGTAGGCAAGAACCGGTTCGAGCCAGACCTGAACGGAGAGCGAGATCAGAATCATGCTCCCGATCATCAATCCGAAGCTGGCGGCTGTCCGGAACACCGCCATCGAAACACGCCCGACGCTCGCATGGAATCTGTCGGCACAGGCCTCCGCGAATGCTTCCGCGCGGAAGCGCAGGCGGCGACCATACAAGTGCCATTTCCCCATCTCCAAGGTCAGCCTCTCCGGATCACCCGCATGTCGCAAAGGTCCCAGCACAGGGTGCAAGAGCCTCTCGATGAGCGGCAGCCCCGTCAGCGCGATTGCCGTGACCGATAGGAAGGAGAGCTGGAATCCGGCATCCTGGAGCCAGCCCGGATGCGCGCTCAGCAGGAGAAATGCACAAGCAAGAACAGTGTTCACCGGAGACGCCCTACGAAACAGGCACTGGCCGATCAGATACAATGTGAACATCCAAAGGGCTCGCGTGATGCTTGCCTGAAAGCCTACCAGACAGGTGAAGAAGAGGATCCCGCATGCAGCCAGCAGTTTGCTGGCGCCGGGAGGCACCCTCATGAGCCGCAGCAAGCGGATCAGGATCCAGGCGATCGTGCCGACATGCAGGCCGGAAACCACCAGGACGTGATAGGTTCCGGCATTCTGAAACTCGGCGCGCGTCTCGGTCGACAGCTCCCTATAATCGCCAAGGACGATGCTGGACAAGACTGCCGCCTGCTGTGGATTTCCCTCCTGCCCTAATCTCATGAGACGCTCGTGGAGCGAGCGCCGCACGACGGCCACGGCGCGGCCCCAAAGAGTGCCACAATCATGGGGCAGGATCTCCAGCAGACGCGGCGACTTCACGCGGGCCAGCAGATGAATCCCGCGGCGCGCTAAGAGGCCGGCCCGATCAGCCGAACCCGGGTTTCGAAAGTTGCGCGGAACGTCGCATTCGGCCCAAGCCCGCACCCTGTCGCCGTACATCAGAACGTTTCCAGGAGGCTGTTGGTCGCCGGGCACGGCTACTCGGAGCTGCACCTGGCCGGTGCAGGAAACCCACGAATCTTTCCGGCGCAAGCCGTGCAGCTCAATGGTTGTCAGAGTGTCCGGGCCGCGCGGAGAGCTGTCCTCGAGCGCACAGCCGTCGAGCAGGATTAGGTCTCCAAGCGGCAGGGAGCCGGACGCGAGTAGGGAGCGCACGTCATTTCGCGCGTATCCGTCCCGCTCCGACAATGCCAGCAGGACTCCGTCCAGCCCAATCGCACACAGCCCCAGGCACAGGCAAAGTCTCAGACGGTCGCGGAGGAGTGACAACGATGCCGCGCAAACGAGCGCGCCCACGGCGAGCGCCAGCGCGGCGAAGCTATACTGCAGGACCGATGCGGCGGCGGCGATGCCCGCAGCCAGGCATACCGCAAGTGCAACGAATGGAGCTTCTCCCCACCTGCCCGGCATGACAGTCCGAATTTCAGCGTCGCTTCAGGCGCACAATGGTTTCGATATGGTAGGTTTGGGGAAACAAGTCCAGACCTTCGACGAAGTCGATTCGATAATCGCGCGCAGGCAACGCGGCCAGGTCTCGGATCAGCGTCTGCGGATCGCAGGACACGTAGACGATGTTTTCGGGGGCCCACCCCGCAAGGCGCTTCATCACCTCCACACCTCCTCCGGCGCGCGGAGGGTCCAGCAAAACCAGCTCATACCCGGGCGCGGCGATCGATCCCACCGCGTCCATCCAATCCAGCACGTCGGCGCATATTGCCTGGATGTTTTCGAGACGGGCACGAGCTGCGTTTTTGACACACAGCCGATGCGCGTCCGGGCTGGATTCCACAGCCACCACATTTCGGTAACGGCGGGCCAGCGGAAGAGAGAAGAAGCCCACCCCGGAATAGAGATCCAGCGCGGCGTTTCTTCCGGCTGCCAGCCTCAACGCCGTCGTTATCAGCTCCTCAAGGATGAAGTCATTGGCTTGAAAGAAAGCTGAAGCCGTCGTGGCATAACTGAATTCACCAGCGCGCTTCAGCAACACATCTTGGGATGATTGTCCGGCGCAAGACCGCGTGGGCCCAACTTGCGTGAAAGCCCAACTTCCATCGTCAGCGCACGCCAGCTCCAGCTCCTTCTCTCCCGGCTCGAAACGCCCTTCACAATGAGCGCTGCGCACGGCGGCCAAGGCCTCATTGAGCGGCTGCCGGAACAGCGGGCAATCGCTCACGTCCTCGACAGCGTGCGACCGGTGGCGGAAAAATCCGACTTTCGCCTGTGCCCCAAAACCGCGCAGTTGCACGCGCGCACGCGATCGGTATCCGTACGGGTTCGGGCAGGCTTTCACCGAGATCAGGAGTTTCCGGGTCTCGGGGAAACGGTGGTGAAATCCCTCTTCGAGGATTCTGCGTTTCGCCTCGACCTGCAGCGCATAGTCCACGTGTTGCCACTGGCAGCCGCCGCATCGGCCAAAATGAGGGCAAGAGGGGAGGCACCGGCCCGGTCCCGGCTTCAATATCCGCGTGACTGCGGCCCGGATGAAATCCTTCTTGCGTTCGATGGCACGGACCTCCACGCTATCTCCCGGTACAGTGAAGGGAACGAAGACTACCTTGCCTTCGTGTCGGCCCAACCCTTCACCACCATAGACGAGCTTTTCAATCTCCACCTCAAAGCGTGCAGAAGGGTGTCTAAAGCGATTGTTGCGGCGCATGGCTGTAATCCGATGTGACACGAGCGGCTACATGTGAAACAGGCTTAGTTCGCCTACGGTGAAGTGCCGATGGATCTTGGTGCGCAGAAAGTTGTCCAGAATCTTTCCGTAGGTTTCCTTGGGAAGCTTCTTGCGGTAGATCTTCAACTCCTTCTTTGCCTCTTGCTCCCATGCCGCGATCTGCTCGGGCGCTATCGCCGTGTGCAACTCTCTGACGAGCGCCTCGTCAAGGATGGCCAGATCCCGATCGAGCGCCTCGAAATCCACCTGCTTGTCTGTTTCAAGGTCTTGCGCGATCTCCTCGAGCCGCAGCACGATCCGGTCGATGCCTTCCGACGCACTTTCCAATGCAGATAGTTTCGTGTACAGGGTTTTTATTTCGGCAATTTGTGCGTTCAGGAACTCCAGCACGGCTTGTTTATCCGGTCCTTCAGGCTTTTGCAGCGGAGCAGGGGCTGCGGTCCCAGCGGCTTCGGCCGGCGCTTCTCCGAGATGTGATTCCAGGTGGTGCGCGTACTCCTCCATCACGCTTGCGTGGCAATAGAATAGGGTGCTGACCCGTGCGTCGCTGCGCGATTGTTTGGCAAGAAAGCTGTCCATGGCACGGTCGATGCCGCGCAGGGCGACATGAAGAGGAACCCCGGAGTCGCGCCAGGTTGCGATCAGGCTCCAGTCCAAAGGGGAGACATAGAGGTGCTTGCCGCGGCGCCGGACGAAATGCTCCTCAATGTCGGTAAAGTAGTTATAGTAATTCATGGACTTGACCACTTATGGTCTGCGGTTGCAGATCGGAGGTCATTTTTTAAGGCGCTGGTAAATCAGGCGCATTCCCTCCAGTGTGAGGTTTTTCTCCACAGAATCGATCTCCTGGCAAGCGGGCGAAATCAACTCGGCCAGCCCGCCGGTCGAGACCACATGGGCGCCTTCGAGCTCCTCTTTCATGTGCCATAGGATTCCATCCACCAGACCGACGTAGCCCCAATAAAGGCCCGACTGAATGCTGCCGACGGTCGAATCGCCTATGACCCTGCGCGGCCGGCGAACCTCGACCCGCGGCAGGCGCGCGGCCTTGAGGAAGAGCGCCTCCGCCGAGATCGCGATGCCGGGAGCAATCACGCCACCCAAATATTCGCCCTGTTCCGAAATCGCATCGAAGGTGGTTGCCGTGCCGAAGTCCACCACGATGCTGGGGCCGCCGAAGTGCTCGTAGGCCGCAATTGCGTTGACGATCCGATCTGCGCCCACGTCTCCGGGGGGCTGGTAGCGCACGGGCATACCCAGGTCCATCGTGGGATCAATGAACAGCGGCTGGATGCCGAAGTATCGCAGGGACATTTCTTCCAGAGCAGGATAGGCAGGCGGCACAACACATGAAATCACGACGGCCGAAATCGCCCCCGTGGAAATGTCGCCCAGGTTAAGCAGGGTGCGCAGGAGTATCCCCCACTCGTCTGCGGTCCTGTCCCGTTCGGTCACCAAACGCCAGTAGTGCAGCAGTTCATCCTGCCGGTACACGCCCAGGACAGTGTTAGTGTTTCCCACGTCGAGGACCATGAGCATAGGTTGTCTCCGTGCAGGGAAGTAGAATTCTACCACCCGGCTTCAATGCCGGAAATGCCGGATGCCTGTGAACACCATCGCCATGTCGTGCTTGTCTGCAGCCTCGATGGCCTCTGCGTCTTTCACCGATCCTCCCGGCTGGATGACTGCCCTTACGCCAAAGCCGGCCGCTGCGATGATGCCATCCGGGAACGGGAAGAAAGCGTCTGAAGCCATGACGCAACCTTCGAGCGGCAGCACTGCCCGTTGAGCTGCCAGCTTTACGGAGTCGACACGGCTCATTTGTCCTGCTCCGATGCCGAGGGTACGCGTTGCGTCGCTTAAGACGATGGCATTGGACTTGACGTGCTTCACCACACTCCAGCCGAACATGAGAGCTTCCAGTTCTGCGTCGCTAGGCGCGCGCCTGGTGACGACCTTCAGCTGGTTGCGCCCGACATGGTAGAGATCCCGCTCCTGTATCAGGAACCCTCCGCTGATTTCACGGTGCTCCAGCGGAGACGGAAGCTGCAGAGGCATGCGCAGGAGCCGCAGGTTTTTCTTCGTTCTGAGGATCTCCAGCGCCTTCTCGGAAAAGTCGGGAGCGAGCACGGCTTCCACAAAGGTCGCGACAATTTCCGTTGCGGTGTCGTCATCCACCGTGCGGTTGAATGCCACGACAGAGCCGAAGGCGGATACCGGATCGCACTCGCGCGCAAGCACGTATGCTTCGCGCAACGTGTCGGACTGAGCCACGCCGCAGGGATTGGTGTGCTTGATGATGGCGGCAGCCGTCCGATCGAACTCGCACACCAGGTTCCAGGCAGCGTCGCTGTCGAGCAGGTTGTTGTAGCTGAGCTCCTTGCCGTGCAGAAATGCGGCAGCTGCGACTCCGATGCGAGGAAAGCCGACCCGCCCGTACAGAGCGGCGCGCTGGTGCGGATTCTCTCCATAGCGGAGATCCTTGATTTTCTCCAAGGACAGAATGTCGAGAGGAGGGAGGCCTTGTTCGGCCTTCGTTGGGCCATTTGGCGACCAGACCCGTTCGGCGAAATACCCGGCAATGGTGCCGTCATACGACGCTGTATGTGCAAAAGCCTTCTGGGCGAGGATAAAGCGCGTGGCGCCGCCTAGGCTGCAGTTGTGTGCTTTCAGTTCCTGCAAGATCCATCCGTAATCGCGCGGATCGGTGACGACTGCGACAAAGTCGCCGTTTTTGGCTGCAGATCGAATCATACTTGGCCCACCGATGTCGATCTGCTCCACGACTTCCGAGAACGTCGAGCCTTTCACGGCCGCTGTTTCGCGGAACGGGTAGAGGTTCACCACTACCATGTTGATCGCCCGGATGCCTTGTGCCTCCATCTGCTGTTGATGGGACGAATTGCTGGGGATAGCAAGCAGGCCGCCATGGATTCTGGGATGCAGCGTCTTCACCCGGCCATCGAGGATTTCAGGGAAACCGGTATAGTCGCACACTTCGATCACCGGAATCCCTTGGGTTCGCATGAATCTGGCAGTTCCTCCCGTTGAGAGGATCTCTACGTTGTTTTCGTGCAAATAGCGCGCCAGTTCCGCAAGCCCCGTTTTGTCGGAGACGCTCACCAGAGCGCGTCGGATCGGAATCAAGATAGCCTCCTTTCTTAAGAGCAACTAATATTTGACATGATTCCCGCCGGACGCCGGTCCTGGAGATCCGGTCCTGATTGCTGCGAGCGGCTCTCCGTGTATGGCGTTGTGAGGACGGTACCACCTCAGCAGTCTGTGCCTTTCCAGATGTCTGCGCCTGTGTTGTTTTGGCGCGTTGCCCGGCGGCCAGGAACTCCTTGCCTTACCCGCTCGATTGCAGCGGATAGTATACGATCGGCCGCGAGGAATAAAAGTACATTTTTCCCCTTGACAACCGTAAATCGGCTCTAATAGGCTGAAATCAAAGAGCAATCGCACATTAAAATCTCTAATGCCCGGCAGGCGTAGAGTGATGCGGGTTTAAGTGTCTGCGATGTTGTGGCGTTAGGAGGCGGAGAATGGCCAGAATCACCGGCACAGTTAAATGGTTCAACAATACGAAAGGCTACGGATTTATCTCTCAGCAGTCCGGAGCTGATGTCTTCGTTCACTACAGCGCAATTCGAGAGAAGGGATATAAGACCCTGCGGGAAGGTGAACCGGTAGAGTTTGACATCAAGATGGGGCCTCGCGGGCCCCAGGCAGAAAATGTGGTGAGGCTAGAATCGCAACAACAGCAACAAGCTTCAGCGTGACGAGCTGTTATCCGCTTTGGCCGTGAATTTCACCGCTTTTTCCTCCAGTGCAATTCGAAAGACGACACTCGCGCATTGATATTTCTTCCTGATGCCCTGTGTCTGGCTGGCAATGTAATCTGCGAACTGCTGGTAGGAAATGCCCGGCGAGTCCTTCGCATGCTCCCCCCTCATGCGAAGCAGCTCATCGTACAGCCGTCGTACTTTTTCTGCTTCGGTTTTAGGATCGCTGATCGAGATATGTACTCCCTCCGGCAACCTCTCCCTCCGCACATTGAAAGGTGAGGTCTGGGTAGGCGATATGTCGCCGGATCCTTCTCCAGACTCACGCCCCTGCTGCGTACGCCGCCACAGGTCTCGGTAAACATAGAAGCGCGAAATCAGGGTGGTGTACCGGAAGCGTTGGGAAAAAGTCATGTTACCGGCTTCCGCCAGTCGTTTGACCAGCTTCTCAACCCGCATCCGTAGCTCGTCAGGAGCCTTCTTTCGATTGCCATTGAAGAAGATGTCGTATTCCACCTTCAAACGGCGGATCCATTCATCCAGGTCGGACAAGTCTTCGTCGTACACGGCGTTTTTCCCTGCGGACTTTGCGTTATCTGGGCTGATATTCTCTGTGAGTCCGCATCAAGATTGACAGCTCTCCGGGGCTGTGTTGAAATGGCGCCATGGCCCAAGACCAGAATGCTCAACAGGAGTTGCTGCGCCGGATTCCGGCAGTAGATCAACTCCTCTTGCGGCCGTCGGTTGCAGACTGGGTAAACCGGACCAGCCGCAGCTTTGTGGTCTCAGAAATCCAGGAGCTGCTCCAGCAGGTACGGGCCGTCATTCGCGCCGGCGAGCTATCCGATTCCAGCTCTATCGACCTGCCCCGCCTCGAGCTAGTGCTCGAGGAGAGATTGCAGCGGCGGCTGCGCCCTGCGTTGACGACCGTTATCAATGCGACCGGAGTTATCCTGCACACGAATCTCGGCCGCGCTCCACTCTCGGCTGCTGCTCAAAAGAGCTTATCGGCAGTATCGGCCCATTACACTAATCTCGAGTACGATATCAAGAGTGGTGCCCGTTCCCACCGCGACCGGCTCTGCGAACCCGCCTTGAAGGAAGTGCTCGGCTGCGAGGCTGCCGCCGTGGTCAACAACAACGCGGCCGCGGTTTTTCTGATTTTGGAGACCCTTGCGTCGGGAAAAGAGGTGGTGGTCTCGCGAGGTGAGCTTGTCGAAATCGGAGGCTCCTTCCGTATTCCGGACATCATGGCCCGCAGCGGCGCCCGGCTGCGTGAGGTGGGCACTACCAATAAGACTCGCCTCAGCGATTACGAGGCCGTCATAGGCCCCGATACCGCACTGATTCTGCGAGTCCATCCGAGCAACTACCGCATTCGCGGATTCACGGAAAAGCCCGACCTGGTGGAGTTGATCGATCTGGCCCACCGCCACCAGCTGCCCCTTGTCGAAGATATCGGCAGCGGCTGTCTGGTTGACCTCAAGCCGTACGGCATTGCCGACGAACCGAGACCACAGGACAGCATCGCTGCCGGTGTCGACGTGATCTGCTTCAGTGCAGACAAGCTCCTGGGCGGGCCTCAGGCCGGCATCATTGCAGGCTCGCGCCGTTGGGTCGACATGATCCGCACCAATCCGCTCGTGCGCACTTATCGCGTGGAGAAGCTGATCTATGGAGCGCTCGAGGCCACCCTGGCCAGCTACCGCACGGGACAGGCGCTGAAGGAAATCCCGGTGTTGCGCCTGCTGTCAATGTCGCGGGAGGAATTCCGACGCAGAAGCAGCCGGTTTCTACGACTACTGCGCCCGAAGCTTCCTGAAGGGGCACGCGCAGTGCTCCTGGAAGGAAGTTCGGTCGTCGGCGGCGGCTCCTGCGCTGACTCCAGACTCGACACCGTACTTCTTGCGCTGGAGTCGGATCGACACTCTGCCAACGTGATCGAGGAGCATCTCCGGTTGCAGGACCCCCCCATCATCGTACGCCTGGAAGACGACAAGGTCCTGGTCGATCTGCGCACGGTATTCCCCTCTCAGGAGAAGGATCTGCTGGATCGCTTGATTCAGGCCCTATCCTGATCCGTGCCGGCGAGCCGGGATCCTATGTTTTGGATTTTAGGCGCTTATGCGCCTAATAACCTGACCACAGAGAAGGTGAGCCGGTGGGTTTCCTGGTCTGCATGGTCCAGGCGCACCAGAACCCTGGTTCCAAGCTTGAGGTGGCGACGGTGACGCTCGCCGACGAAGGAATGCGTTTTCTCCTTGTAGAAGTAGCGGTCGTCGATGAGCGTGCCGGCAGGTACGAATCCTTCGACGTAGTGCTCCAGCAACTCGACGAAGAAGCCCTGGTGAATGACCGAGAAGACGATTCCCTCGAATTCGTCTCCGACCTTGTCGGCCATGAACTGAACTTTCTTGATCTTCTCGATCTCCCTTTCGGCTTCGTCTGCGTTGCGTTCGCGAGCCGACGCATGCGCGGCGATCTCCGGCAGGCGCGCGATCATTTTCCCACGCCATGCTTCCGAGGGATGCTCTTTCAGGCATTCCTTCAGGAGCCGGTGGACCACCAGGTCAGGGTAGCGCCGGATGGGCGAAGTGAAGTGGGTGTACTCCGATGTAGCGAGCCCGAAATGCCCCAGGTTTTCGGCTGAATAGCGCGCCTGCATGAAGGAGCGAAGCATCAGGTAGGCGAGGAATCGGCCCTCCGTCTTGCCTTCGAGCTGAGCGACGAACTTTTGGAAATCTCGGGGGCGGTATTCGCTGCCGCGGCTTTCGAGGCTGTAGCCAAGGGCCAGGGCAAACTCGGCAAAATCCTGCACCCTTTGCGGGTCCGGCTTTTCATGCACCCGATAGAGCGCAGGGCTGCCTGAAGCGGTCAGGCGCTCCGCCACGGTTTCGTTGGCGAGCAGCATGAACTCCTCGATAACGCGGTGCGCGATGTTTCGTTCGGCGGGAACTACGCGGATTACGCGGCCGTTGCGGTCAAATTCGATTTCCGCCTCCGGCAGGTCGAAATCGACGGCGCCACGCCGGTACCTCTTTTCAGACAAGATGAGGCAAAGCTCCTCCATGGTTTCAAGAAGCGGGACCAGTTCGGCGTAGCGGCTGCGCTCTTGGGGGTCCTTGTCCATGAGAATCCGCGCCACTGAAGTGTATGTCATGCGTGCGCGACTGCGAAGGATGGCTTCGGTAAAGCGTCTCTTGACGACTTGCCCGCGTCCGTCAACTTCCATGATTACTGAGAAAACGAGCCGATCCTCGTCAGGTTTCAGGGTGCAGATCCTGTTCGACAGCTTGGCTGGGAGCATGGGAATGACGCGATCCGGGAAATATACGGAGGTGCCGCGTGCTAAAGCGTCGGCGTCGAGCGCGGCGCCTTCGGGCACGTAGTGCGAGACATCTGCGATGTGGACGCCGAGGAGATAGTGCCCTGAGGGCAGCTTCTCCAGGGTGACGGCGTCGTCGAAGTCGCGTGCGTCTTCGCCGTCAATAGTCACGGCCGGCTCGTCGCGGAAGTCCTCGCGTCCCGCGCACTCCTGGTCCAGGACGCGATCCGGAATCGCTGCCAGTTCTTCAAGCGTCCGGGGGTTGAAGTCCACGGGCAGGCCATACTTGTGCTCTACGATTTTGTATTCGATGTCCTTGTCACCCGGGTATCCCAGGACCTCGGCCACGCGTCCCTGGGGATTCTGATACCTGCCCGGAGGCACCGAGAGAACCACAACTACAATCTGGCCATTCCTCGCACCCTTGTTGTGTTGGGGTGGAATCAGAATGTCCTGGAACATGCGCGTGTCGAGAGGAACAACCATTGGGAAACGCGGGTGATCGTAGTAGCGCCCGACGATGCTCGGATGCCCACGCTCCATAACCCGGAGCACTGTCCCCTCGAGCCGCTCTTTTGGCTCGCCTTCCGCCGGGCGGACACGCCGGGCCGGTCGCAGGGCCCGCTTCTTCCTGGTCACCTTAATCAACACCCGGTCGCCGTGCAAAGCTTCTTCCATGTTTCGGGCAGGGATGTAAATGTCCTGATTGTAAACCGAGCGGTCGTCCGGCCTCACGAACCCATAGCCATCGCGGTGGCAGATCAGGACTCCGGATACCAGGGCCTCCTTGGAGGGAAGGGCATAACGCCCGCGCTTTATCCGGTGAATGACGCCCTGGCCGTCGAGTTCGTCCAGATAGTGCTGAAGATTGCGGCGTTCGTCGCTGTCGAGGTCGAGGAATCGCACCACGTCGCGAAACATAAAAGTCCGGCCTTCGTTTTCCCGAACGAACTTCACAACCTTCTGCTTTTGCGCAGCCGTGAGCAATGCCGATCCTCCTTGGAAATCATACCATTCTGCGATCTCCGACCTCCGACTAAGACCGGGAGTCGGGAAAAGGTCGGAGGTCGGATGTCTGTCAATGCAGAAGCTTCTCGAGAGTACGCAATACGGACTGGCGGTGCGTGCCGGCCCAATAAATCTTCCCGCACTTCGGGCAAGACTTGAAGTGAGCCTGAGTCTCGAACACGAACGGAGGGACCTTATCGCGCACGCGTTCGCGCGGAACGTCCATCAACGTCTCGTTGCAAGAGAGGCAGCGAGTCAGCACGCCGGGCAGGGAGGCAGTGCGAGTAACTTCGAAAACCTGCCTAAGCTGGGATTGGATGTCTTCGCTCTCGAGAAAGACAAAATGCTTTACCGCCTTCCGCACCAGGAGACGCGTGTCCCGCGACAACAGAATGCGCCCTTGCTGCTTCGACAGGGCCACGAGTTCATCATCGGTGAAGCGGTTGGAGTAGAGGACGTCGAAGCCGGCGATGCGAAGCCACTTGGCGAGGCGCCCGAGCATGACATCGGCAACAAACAGTGGCCTCGAGTCGGCGGCGTGCGCAAATGAGGCCTTTGAGCGTATCTGCTGCTGCCTCTGTGTCGTCGCCTTCTTGCGTGATTCGGACTTGCTCACATCAGACCTCAGACTTGCAACTGCCGACTTCCGACCTAAAACTGAACCTGGAGAGGAACCAGAAGTCATGGGGAAAGTCCATAGCTCGAACCATCATCTTCTTGCCAGAAGGGTCGAAGGTCGGGAGTCGGAGGTCTACTCCTTCAGCTTTCGCTTGAGCAGTTCATTGAGGAACTGCGGATTGGCTTGGCCTTTGGTTTCCTTCATGACCTGACCGACGAAGTAGCCGAACAGCTTGTCCTTGCCCGAGCGGTATTCGGCGAGCTGCTTGGGATTTGCTGCTTTGACCCTGTCGATCACACTTTCGAGCGCGGCCTCGTCGCTGATCTGAACCAGCCCGAGGCGGTTGACGGCGCTTGCCGGCTCCTCCCCGGAACTATAGATCTCCTCGAAGACCGTCTTGGCCATTTTCCCGGAAATCTCAGCCGAGTCAACCATGCGAATCAGCGCAGCAAGCCGCTCCGGCGGCAGCGGGCACGCTTCGATCTCCTTGCCGGAGTTCTTGAGGGCGTAGGCCAGGTCGCCGGTGATCCAGTTGAGCGCTGCGCGCGGATTTCCCGAAGCAGAGGCACATCTCTCGAAATATGCCGCCAAGCCGAGGCTGGATGTCAGCAGCAGAGCTTCATCGTTGGACAACTGGTACTGTGCTGCAAACCGCAGCGTTTTTTCATGCGGCAGCTCGGGGAGCGAGTCCTCTAGAGCCGCGATCCACGCAGGATCCAGCTTGAGCGGAGGGAGATCGGGCTCCGGGAAATAGCGGTAATCATGAGCCTCTTCCTTGGTGCGCATGGTGGCGGTAGAGCCTTTCGCATCGTCCCACAGGCGCGTCTCCTGAACAATCCGGCCTCCCCCATTGAGAACCCGCGCCTGCCGCTCGATCTCGTAATCGAGGGCGCGCTGCAGGAAGCGGAAGGAATTGAGATTCTTGATCTCGACCTTGGTGCCGAACTCGGCTGATTCTGCGGGCCGGACGGAAACGTTTGCGTCGCAACGCAAGCTCCCCTCCTCCATGTTGCCGTCGCACACGCCGAGGTAGAGGAGGGTTTTGCGCAAATGGGTGAGATAATCGTAGGCCTCCTGGCTGCTCCGGAAATCGGGTTCGCTTACGATCTCAATCAGCGGCACCCCGCTGCGATTCAGGTCGACATAAGATTTTGCATCCGACTCCGGCATGCCGTCGTGCAGCGATTTGCCTGCGTCTTCTTCGAGGTGGAGCCGGGTGATGCCGAATACCTTCTCGCGCCGGTTCACAATGTGTCCATCTTCCGCCCTCTCGCCTGAAAGCACCTTGACCGCGCCGGCGACGGCCAGGGGGAGGTCGAACTGCGAGATCTGGTATCCCTTCGGCAGGTCGGGATAGAAGTAGTTCTTGCGCGCGAAGACGGAGAGGGTATTGATGGTGCATCCCAGTGCCAGGGCGGCTCGCACGGCCATCGCTACTGCCTCCCGGTTGAGCGCGGGAAGCGCACCTGGAAGGCCAAGGCAAACCGGACAGGTTTGCGAGTTCGACGGAGCGCCGAACTGGGTGCTGCATCCGCAAAAGAGCTTGCTGTGTGTAAGGAGCTGCGCGTGCACCTCGAGTCCGATCACGGGTTGAAATTCCATCCGAGGTCTCCTGCCTTCCAGTGAAACCGCAATTATACCAAAAGCTCGACGCATAGAACGCAGAGGGTGGTGAGAGAAACAGCGATTCAGACACTGCATGCCAATCGTCCGAATGCCTTTGGAACCACAAAGGCCCCAAGACCACAAAGATCCTGCGATTACACAGAATTGCGATGGGTGGTATGTCTGAAACAGGCTTTGGCTGCCACTGCTGGCACGGGCGTCGAGGACAAGCGGGCAGAAGAAGCTATCCTGGAGCCTTGAGCGTACGGTGAGATCCCTGGGCTACTCTGTTGCACCCACCCCCCATGCGCCTGTCCCCGACGCCCGTGCCAGGAGTGGATTCCGCAGCGCAGCTGCGGAATCGCCTTCGGCGCAGCCAAAGTCCCCTTAGCTCTTGGTTCCTTGGGGTCTTGGAGGTCTTGGTGGTTTGTTCTTGGTATGCGATGGCATCGCTACAAGGGGCGCGCAACACTGTCTGAATTGCCAGTGAGAGAAATGCTTGCTCTGTGGGCTCTGTATTGAGAGCCAAAAAGAAGTGAGCCGATCCGCTCACTACCGGTTCCGACACCAGGCGCGACCTGCCGCAATCGAAGCTCAAAGGCGAAGCATTTCAACCAGATGCCCGTTGCCAGGTGAACTGGCATGGGAAGTGCACAAGGCAGGTCGCTGCGGGAGCACTGCTGATTCCGCATCGCTGAGGGTAAATGAGTTCGAGGGGTCACAGCAGCACATGCGGCTCGGGCCAGGTGGCCCTCAGCGGTGCTTCCCGCTGCTCAGGCAAGGAACTTGGCGACTGCATCGGAAGCCTGCTCTAACAACGCTTCCGGCCCCAGGGTTGTGTCCAGCCACACGATGTCCGGATCGGCGCGAAACCACGTGAGTTGCCTCTTGGCATAGCGGCGGCTCTCTCGCTGTGTGTCGCTTATGGCCTGCTCCAGGCTCCACTTTCCTCCGAGATGGCTGACGATTTGTCGGTAGCCGATCGCTTTGAAGGCGTGGCAGTCTCTTGGGAATCTGGCTATCAGAGTTTGTACTTCTCCGACAAAGCCGCGCCCGAACATCTCTTCGACCCGCCGGTCGATCCGCGCATAAAGCTGCAGGCGAGGCCAGCGAATTCCCAGTTTTAGCCAGCGGAATCCGAGCAGCTTGTTCTTGGGTCGGTTTTGCCACCAGCTCATGGTCTTGCCGGTAAGGTGGTAGATCTCGTAGGCGCGGATATTGCGTTCGGCGTCTGCCGGCGCCAGCCGTGCAGCCGTCTCCGGATCGATCCGGCGCAACGCGCCGTGGATGCATTCCGGACCACGCCTTGCCACGATCCTGCGCATTCGCGATCTGAGTGCTTCCGCTCTACCAGGCCCTGCGAACAATCCCTGGATCAGCGCCCTGAGATAGAAGCCTGTGCCGCCGACCACAAATGGAATGCGCCCACGCGCGCGGATGACATTCAGCGCCTCGCGACCGAGACGCAGATAATCGCCGGCGGAGAAATCATCGCATGGCTCCCGCAGATCGAGCATATGGTGGACGATCTTTTCGCGCTCATGGGCGGCGGGCTTTGCGGTGCCGATGTCCATGTGACGGTATACCTGAAGCGCGTCGCAGGTCAGGATCTCTCCGTGGAAGCGTTCTGCTAGAGCCATACCCAGTGCGCTCTTGCCCGACGCAGTGGGAGCGACAACCGCGACCGCAGGATAATCCAAGCCTCCTCCGTTGAAATCGATATCTGGAGTGTCTCCTGTTCTGACTCCTCACTTCCGACTGCTGACTCCTGACTGCCTGCTTTTATGGCGTTCTAGCCAAGCTTGAGGTAGTGGCGGAGGCAGGCGATGAGAAGTACGAGTATGGCCAGCACGATGATTCCCAGAAGCTGTGAACGTCGACGGTCGATCATTTCGCGGTCAGTAGGCCTTGCGCAGTTCGACGCCCTGGTAGTAATACTTCAGGATCTCCTCGGCACTGCGCCCTGCCTGCGCCATGCCGGCAGCGCCCGTCTGGCACAGCCCCAGGCCGTGACCCCAGCCGCGCCCATCAAAGGTGAAGCTGGCGACAGCACCGTCGTCGGTGAGCGTGCGCGACAGAGTGTAAAGAGTGTCTCTCAGCCCCAGAGCGCCGCGCGCTTTGTAACCGTTGACAACCGCCGAACCGCGACTGCCGATGATCTCCAACTGCACGACGCGGCCGGAATCACCAAAGCGGGCCGGCTTCAAGTCCCGGATTTCTCCTACGTTTTTCGCAAGCGGCCGCAGCTTCTCTGCGACCACGGCTCTTGTGATCGTGGTCTTCCAGGTGGCGACGGGAGAAAAACGGTCGCTCGAGGCGCCGGTAGCGCTGAGTTCCACTTCGAGAAAATCGATCTCGCCGTTCGGCTTCTGGTGGTAAGCGAGCCTCTCGTTGCCGATCACGTGCAGCTTGGCCACGGGCATGCTGCTGCCGCCGGCGGTCTTGAACAAACGCAGATCCTGAGCGAGGCGCAGCTGCTCGGTGCGGTTGCCTCGCCTAACGGCAATGGTTCCTTTGGACTTACTGCCGGCGATTTCAGCGCTGGGTTCCGCTGACACTCCGGTCTTGAGAACCTCCGGGCGGTCGGCCATGATCCACCGAACCAGCAGGACAAGTGCGTCGCCACGCTGGATCGGCTGGTTGGGCCGGATGCTGTTGTCCGGGTACGGTTGCCAGAGCCTCCGCTGGGCAAGATAGGCAATTGCGTGCCGGGCGGAGGCCGGGACGCTCGATCCGTCGCTGAAATTGCTCAAGTAGTAAGCAGCATCGGATTCAGAAACGCGTCGCTCGATTTCGCGAGTGCCGAAAAAGCGTTCCGCCGCGTATCGGATGAAGCCGGCACGGGAGGTTATGCCGGTTTCCTGCACTGCGCCTTCCGAGTCGGTCCTGCCGGCGAGGAGGCGGCTCTTCTTGAGCCAGGCTTTTATTTCCTCCGCGTCGGGCGCGCCGGTCGAGAGTTCCGGCGTGATCCGGTCGGAAGCGGCGAGACCAAGGACGTGCGCCAGCTCCAACTCGCGATTGGCGGGGCTGCCGTCGTCGGCGAACAGAACCTCGTCCAAATCGTGGTTCCCTTCCAGGTTGGCTTCCTGGATCTCTCCAGGGGCACCCTCCACCGTGCAGACAACGCTCTTTAGATACGGCACAGGCGGAGCATCAAAAACGAGGGCGAAATCCTCAGTCCGGCCGCCGCACGTGGAGGTGTACATGGCATCGATCAGGCTGCCGTTGTAATAGATTGCGATGCCGTAAGTTTTCTGCACCGCATCATTGGAGGCGCTTTTCTCTGCCGAGACTCCGCCGTAGACCTGTGTGCGGGTATCGTCCGTCAGATTGTATCCATCGGCTTGGGGCTTCCCCTTGCTCTTCAGCGCATAGGTTCGCGCCGCGATCGCCTGCGCTTCCAGCGCGGCTGCTTCGGGATAGCGCACCGGACTGAGCTCCATGGGCACGACGCCGAGGAGGTAATCCTCCACACCCAGCTCGTTTGCCACGATCACACGACCATCTCTGCTGAGGCTGATATCCAGCGCCCCGCGGTAAGGCTTCCCGTTCAGACGGAGGAAGTCCGTGTCCGAACTCGGCTGGAAAAGGTAGCCGGAGCGGCTGACGCGGAAGAGATTCTCCGGCCCGCGCAGAGCCAGAGTCGGCTCGCCCTTGCTGGCTTCGCCGACTTCTCGGACGACGAAGGCGTCGTGATATCCTGCCTCGGTCAGCGGTCCGGCTGCAAACTCCTGTGCTTCCTTACGGGATACGAACCTGCCGATGCGCACTTGATTCATCCCACTGGCTGAGATCTCATGCACGATTGTTGACATCGAGAACTGCTCGCTCAGTTGCTTCCCAAGCTTCTCGGCAGCCTCCTGGCTGGATAAAGACGCGACCTGAACCCGATAGATTTCTCCCGGTTCTGATTGAGGGCGCTCCAGGCGCACCTGAACCTGCCCTGTCAGCGTGCGCCGCGGAGTTTCCGGCGTCTTTTCAACGAGATAAAACTCGCCCTCTGCCGAAATTCGAAGTTCCTCGGCAGGTACGGTGAGACCGATCCGAACCAAAGGGGCGTGAAGAGCTGTGCTGGGGGAAGCAGACGGCGGCACAGACGCCTTGGCGGCGCCTGCTCCTGCTGCAGTCGTCGGCTGAGGAGGCACAACCGTAGGCGGCAGCGACTCTCGCCGGGAGGGGGCATTACTCCTTGGAGGCGGCGGCGCGGGCGGCTTCACGACTACATTCTTGTGTCCGCATGCCGCGGCCAGCAAGGCAAGCAGCAGGGGAAGGGCGCCGATATGGCATCGAAACGTGCTGAGTGCTGCTCTTCGCATGAAACCCTATCGCTCCCCCTCTCCGCGAAACCTGCCGGAGCCTTACTTCAGCAGCAGAAACACAAAATGATGCTCCTCAGCTGCGCATTACTTCCGTTCGTTGTAAGCAAACACGAATCTGGCTCCCACCCGGTCCACCGGAAAGCCTTTGGGGAGCGGTGGAAACGGGCTCGCTGTTATTACAGCCAGGAGCGCTGAATTATCCAGGGATCCATTTCCCGACGATACATCGAGACGGAGATGGTCGTAATGCCCATCTCTATAGATGTAAAAGAAGACCGTAACGCTCCCCTGTGAATCACGCAGGTTGGAGGCGATGAACCAGTTTTCTCTGACCCGCTCCTTTATCACGCTGACATATTCATCGAGCGGGAATCCTTTAGTGTCGAACTGAACACCCCCTTCCACTTGGACGCCGCGTTGCTGTTCTTGCGCTCCTTTGGTTTGGGAACGAGCCTGGGAGGTGGAACCAGAACCTGGCAGAGTCGAGCCGGACGCCACCGGAGGGATCTCAGCCACTCCTTTGGGAATCTGCTGCGGTGCCACGTCCTTAGTGGGAGCCGGCGGAGTCGTAGTTGTCGGCTTTTTTGCGTCACCAGGGAGTTCAACACGCGCCGCATCGCCTGGAGATACTGCCGGCGGTGTTGGGGAAGTGGGGGCTACAGGCACCGGGGCAGGCGAACTGCTGAGGGCTGCGGGTGCCTCGGGACGCGGTTTGGGCGGCGCGGGGATTTCTTTTGGGCTCACCTGTATGTTGACGCGAATGAGGGGCGTTTCCTCTCCCTTGGCCGGTTTCCGGTTCCAGTCGTAGACGAATTTCTTGAGAACTTCGGGGGGAGGCATCTCCATCGTTGAGCCCACGAAGGCTACGCTGCGCCACTGTTTGCTCTGGGTTAGCGACGGACCATATGCCGGTTGCCGGAACCACAGATTCTTTCCGCCTTCGAGCAACTGCGGGTACTCGATCAGGATCAGGACCGCGCAGGCATGAGCCAGGCAACTGGCGATCCAGGAGATGAACAGGCGCCTGTTCGGTGGACGCTTCTGGTAATGCCCGATAGAATAATCGAACATGATCTCTAACCGACTTTGGTTCCTAAAGTATAGAAAAGCAAGTTAGCTCCTGTCAATTTACCATGGTCGGTTGCCGCCCCATCGCTTCCGAGCAAGAAAATGGTGGCACCTTTTTTCAGCGGCCCTTTGATCTATCCATCGAGACATCCCGGGTGAAAAAAGGTGCCTGCCACCAATTTCGGTACTTATGGCCTAAACACTAAGCGTCCTTCGCGTCTGTCACCGCGTTCAGGGCTTGTGCCTGGGCCTTCTCTGCCCGCTCCAGGATCTGGAGGGCCAGTTCCAGTGTTTTTCTTCCTTCCGCTCCGGTGCATGCCACCGGACTACGTCCCCGGGCGGCATCCAGGAAGGCGCCGAGCTCCGCATCGAGCGGTTCGCGATGCGGAGGGGTGATACTCTGGCGCACAATCTGTAGAGCTCCGGACGGGGAGCCGTCGAGGCGAAAGATCGCTACGTCCTGCCTGGCGTAATCGACCGAGATATACTCCCGGGCCTGAAAGAATCTAAGCTTGCGGATCTTCTCTGTGGAGACCCGGCTGGCGGTTACGTTTGCCACGCAGCCGTCGGCAAACTGGATGCGCGCGTTTGCAATGTCAATGCGCCTGGTCAGAATCGCGATTCCCACGGCCTCCACATGCACTGGAGGCGCGGGGACCAGCAGGGAGATGATGTCCAGATCGTGGATCATCAAATCCAGGATCACATCGATGTCGAGGCTGCGCGGCGAGAACAACCCCATGCGGTGGGCTTCGAAAAAGAGTGGCCGCTTGACAATTTGGCGCACGGCCTGGATCGCCGGGTTGAAGCGTTCCAGGTGACCGATTTGCAGCACGCAACGGTTCGTCTGAGCGGCGCGGATGAGCCGATCTGCGTCGGCCAGTGTGTGGCTGATGGGTTTTTCCACCAGCACGCTCACCCCTTGGTTCAGAAACTGCTCTCCGATCTCCGCATGCAGCATGGTGGGCGTCGCGATGCTGACGGCGTCGACCTTGCCAAACAGTTGCCGGTAGTCGGTGTATGATTGAGTGGCGAGCGGCCCGGCGATTTCCTCGGCTCGGCCGGGCCGCGTATCGACCACGCCCACAAGGGTGGCATCGGGCAGGGTGGAATACACTCGGGCGTGGTGCTGCCCGAGGGCGCCTACTCCGACTACGCCGATTCGGATCTTGTCCACGACCACTCCTTTGCCGAACTATCCGGCGCGCTCATTCGATCGGGGCCAGAGCTACGATTGCGATGTCGTTACGGTCGGCCGACTCAATCAGTTGCCGACGATCGACCAACAGGGTCCGCTGGGCATCCAGCGCCAGAGCCGTCGCGCCTGCCTCGATCATATTCTGAATGGTGGGCGGCCCAACCACTGGAATGTCGAACCTCATATCCTGCCCGGGCTTGCTGACCTTGACTACGGTGAGATCCTTCCGGCCGGCCAACTCCCCAGCGCGGCGGATCGCCGCATCTGTGCCTTCCATGGCTTCCACGGCCACGACGGCCCGATCCCGCACCACGATGGTTTGGCCAATGTCCAGGAGCGCGATCTGGTGCGCCACGGGCCTGCCGAACTCCAGGTCAGCCTGCTCGCGTTTGTTGAGGCCCCGGCGAGTCAGAGTCCCTTCCGGCGCGAGGTGCGGCTCCAGAAACTCGGTTGAAGCGAGCAGCTCGATACCTGCTTCCTCGAGCACGCGGGCGACTGCCCCAATCAACGCGTCTGTACTCTTGTGTCTCAGACCGGCAAGCGTCTTTACCATCGTCAGATCTGGCAAGGAAGAGCCGAAAATCTGAACGTGCCTAACCTGGCCAGCCATGAGGACCTTACGGACACCGGCTTGCCGAAAAATGCGGATGAGTTTTCCCAATTGCCCCAGGCCAAGCCAATGGACAGGATAGCCGCAGGATTCGATCTCGGGAAGGGTTTCCTCCTTTATGGCGGCGACTACCATGTCCAGGTTGCGCTCGCGCGCCGACTCCAGCACCATAATAGGGAACCGCCCGTTTCCGGCAATCAGTCCGTATTTGACGTCACTCATTCTTCTCCTAGACCACCAAGAACCAGAACGCAGAGATCCCAGAGTTTTCCTTGGTGCCTTGGCGACGAGTGCTATTCACCTGATAAAACCCCTCTCGGAAGTTTCGATGAATTGGATCAGTGTCGCTACTTCCGGGGCGGTCCACGTTTTCTCACGCACCTTGGCAAGGGCATCGCTGGCATTGAGCTGGGAACGGAACAGAATTCGATAGGCCCGCTTCAATTCCTCGATCGACTCTGGTGGAATGCCTGTGCGCTGCAATCCTACCGTGTTGATGCCATAAATCTTGGCGTCGTTCCGGTCTCCGACCGTCTTGACAAAGGGAAGAGCGTCGCGCGTCACGACCGAAAAGCCCCCGATGAACGCATGCGGTCCCACCCGGCAGAATTGATGCACCGCCGAAAAAGCCCCGATCTGTGCGTGATCGCCAACGGTCACATGCCCCGCAAGAGTGGCCGCATTGCCGAAGATGACGTGGCTCCCGATCCGGCCGTCGTGCGCCAGGTGTGTGTAGGCCATGAACAGGCCGTCGTCTCCGATAAGCGTCAGTCCGCCCCCGTGCGAAGTGCCGCGATTGACGGAGACGAACTCGCGGAAGACGTTGCGGTTGCCAATCTGAAGCTGCGTGGGTTCACCTTTGTATTTGCGGTCCTGGGGATCGGTTCCGATCGAAGAGTGCCCATAAAAGCGGCATTGCTCGCCGATTGTGGTTCCACTCTGCACGCCGACATAGATGCCCAACTCAGTCCCGTTTCCAATCCTGACATCGGGTCCGACTACGCAGTAGGGACCGATGACGACATCCGACCCGATCTCCGCCCTCCTGTCGACAACAGCCGTAGGATGAATGCTCATGTCGGTTTCCTATAGACAAACTCGAAATGGGCGCTGGGAGATCTAGGCATCCCGCTAAAGAGCAGCGGGATAAGGAAGCCAGAAGTCAGGAGCCAGAAGCCAGAATCGCCCGTGCATAGGCGTTCAGTGGGCGGCTGACTTCTTCCAATGAGTTCATAAGGACATCAGTTGGTCGCTCTGTTTGCATGACATCACCTCCGGAAAGCAGCATAGGCGGCGCTTATGAAAATTCTGGCTTCTGGCTCCTGGCTTCTTGCTTCTAACGAGAACAAAATTCACGTAACGCCACGCCTAGAGGTTTAGCTGCGATCTATGATCGCGCAGGACAGCTCCGCCTCGGCTACAAGCGTGCCGTCCACCAGGGCTTCGCCCTTCATTTTGAAATAATTGCCGCGACGTTTGAGCGCCGTGACCTCCAGACGGATCTGATCGCCGGGAACCACGGGCTGGCGAAAACGGCAGTTGTCGATTCCGGAGAAGTATACCAGCTTGGAACTGCGGTCTTCGTTTGAGCTGAAAATGAGGATTACTCCCACCTGAGCCAAGGCTTCCACAACCAGAACGCCGGGCATCACCGGATTCTCAGGAAAGTGACCCTGAAAGAAGGCTTCGTTAAAGGAAACGTTCTTGATGCCAACCATCCGGTGTCGGCCGTCGAACTCGACGATGCGATCGACCAGCAGAAACGGGTAGCGGTGGGGCATGATCTCCAAGATTTCGCGTATCTTCAGCGGCGAGAAGGTGCTTTCCATGATTCCTCAGGAGTGGCAACGTCCAGTAGAAGAACTAGGGATGGCCGATGCGCCGGCCACCCCCGGCGTCAAATCAGCGGCTGCAAAATGCCTGCATCTGAAAGCAGCGGCGAGATGAACACTCCGGCAGCACATCACTTTTTGATCGGCGCAAGGGCCGGCGTAGTGGCAACCGGAAATACCTGATTATATGCTTTGACCACTTCGTCGGTGATGTCCAAGGAAGGATCGATATAGCCGTCGCGGTTCTGGTCCATGAACTGCACTGCGCTCAAGCCCTTGTCTTTGGCCAGCTTGGCAATCACGGTCAACATCTTGCGCGCGATCGTGGTCTGGTACTTTTGCCGACGCCGGTTGATTTCATTCTGTATGTCCTGCTGAAAGCGCTGAAGTTCTGTGTCCTTGACATCAATAGAATCGGTGAGATCCTGGCGCGCGTCGTCGGAAAGCTTGGTGCCCTGGATATCGAACTGGTTCCTCAGGGCTTCGAGGGCCTTTTGCTTGTCTTGAAGCGCTTTGCTCTGAGCATCGATGAATTGCTGCAGCGTGTCGCCCTCCTTTTTCCCCTCTTCGGAGGTCGCAACAGCCACTTGAATATTCACGAAAGCGATTTTTGCCGGGCCGATCACGGCAGGGGCGGCTGCTTGCGCGGCCGGGGGCGGGTTTGTGGCCGGAGGATTCTGTGCTACGCCCCAAATCCCTACGGCCAGAAGTAAACCCAGTAATAGGATCGGTTTTTGAGTCATTAAATGTATGCTCCTTTGTTGTCTTTTTGTGCCAGGCTACCCGATGTTTTCCGCTGCAAAATCAATGCACGAAAAACCCTGATTGCAGGCACACAGATGTAAAAACTTATTATATCTCACGTGCTCTGGCAAGACGGAATCAGAAGCTCCGTCCAATCGTAAACTTGATGTCGCGGCGAGGCTCCATGATGTCGATCGGGACCAAGCCCACCATGACTCTGCCTCTGTACACCTGTGGATTGTAGGCAAAGATGAGACGGAACGGGGCGTTAACCATCGGCAGCATAAACGATATTTCAAGGCCGGTCGAGCTGCGGACCACGCGATTCGAAGACTCGACCAGCGTGTTGGTGGTGGCGGAGCCGAAGACGCCAAGCCCACTCTTCTCGAGAACGGCCGAAATGCCGACATCATAAAAAAGCGACATGGTCAACGGGCCAGCTACGGGAATGCGATATTCTCCGTTAAAGAGGCCCATGGTGTCGCCGCCGATCGGATTGATGCTGCTGCTTATCTTCGCCAAGCCGGTGTGGAAGTCAATGATCGGATTCCCCTTGACATCCAGTGCGCGCGTGGAAGTGATCACCAGTGGGCTGATCGAGCGGATGTCAAAGCCGCGGATCGTGGTTTCGCCGCCGATAAAGAACCGGTCAAAGAACGGCACCGTCGAGCCGCTGAAAGCCATCACGTACTGTGCCGCAAGCCGGAATCCAAAGGTGTTGCGGTTATTGCTGATCCATCTGTCCGGGAAGAACTGTCGGAACTCCACCGCGGGACGGATCTGATTGAAGTCGCCGCCCATCACACTTCCGGCAAAGGCGGCCGACAGGGTCACGCTGCGGCCTCTGGTGGGATTAAAGAAGGCGTTGGTGTTGTTAAAGGAGAGTGAGGGGGTGATTTCGCTGCGGATGATTCCTTTCAGGGCGGCGCTGGCGTCGCCGCCCGGCGCGAAACCGGTGAATTGCCCCAGCGCGTACGATTCAAAACCGGAGGAGATGTCGGCGATCCCGATCTTCTGGTAGGTGTAACTCGCTCCCATGCGCCACCAACTCTGCCCGATCATGCGGCTCATGTTCACCGTGAAGCCGATCGTGCGCTGCGTGAACAGTGCGCTCGGCTGTCCCGTAGCGTAGTTGGTGATGCCGAACATGCTGTAAGTATCAAAGCGGTTGCGCGAGTTGAAAAGCGAAACGCCCAAATTCCAGCGCGTGTCCAGCAGATACGGTTCGGTGAATGACAGGATGAAGTCGGTCGTTCGGGTGCCGGCGGTCACACTGAACTCCAGACTCTCGCCGCGCCCCATAAAGTTGTTGGTCTGATAGTTCACGCCGATGAAACTGCCCGAAAGGCCGCTGACTCCTCCCATCAGTCCGATGGACTGCTGGCTTTTCTCCTTCACTTTGATACGAACGTCTACCGTCGAAGTTTTCTGGTCCGGCGTGACCTGGTAGTCCTTCTCTTCGATTTTGTCGAAGTAACCGAGCATGTTCAGTTTCTGTACCGACAGGTCCAGAAACCGGCTGCTGAAGGGCCACCCTTCCTGGATAAGGAGTTCACGCCGCATCACCTTGTCGCGTGTCTTAGTGTTCCCCTCAAAGTCGATGCGGTGCACGGAGAACCGCTTGCCGGGCTGCATGTCGAAGGTGAGGTCAACCGTCTTGGTATCGGGGTGGGGAGTCTGTTCCGGGATGAGGTCCGCATCGATGTAGCCCACCTCGCCGTAAGCTTTCTTGATGCCCTCAATAGTAGTCTTAACTCGCTTGTAGTTAAGGATCTCGCCCTTGGTCATCCCGAACATCCTGGCAACGTTTTCACATGGAATGATCCCGCAGTTGCTCACCTTCAACTCACCGAGGCGATACTGATCGCCTGCTTCGATCGGAATCTCGACCAGAAACTGCTCCCTCGTTTTCCTGAGCATGGGAATGTATCCCCGAGACCCCTCAAAAATTCGAGTAAGGGGATCTCCGACCTGAACCTGCAAATAGCCCCTTTCCTGGTAGTAGGCTTTCAGATTTTGATCAATGTCGTATTCCAGCTTGGCAGGGTAATACTTGTCGCTTCCCTTGAATATGGAAATCGGGCCGCGTTCCTTAGTAAGCTTCAATGTTCCTTTCAGCTCTTCATCCGAGAACACCTTGTTGCCGACGAACCTGATGTCACCGATGCGGACCTTTGGTCCTTCGTCCATGACAAACTTCAAGCGCACGCTGTTGGGGGGTACGTTTTCGATCTCGGTGTGGACGGTGCCCAGGGGTCTTCCATTCTGCACCATGAGCTCTTTCAAAGCGCGTTCCGCCGCCCTGACCTTGGCAGGCTCGTACGCGGAGTCTTGCACGATGCCGACCTTGCGCTCCTTGAAGTGGTCGAGGATGTTGGACTCGGTGAAGGACTTGTTGCCGGCATATTTGATTTCGCGGACCAGTGGCTTTTCCACTAGGAGGAAGGTGACGATCTTTCCCGTGTCGCCGTCCGTCGCCGTGATCTCTATGCTTTCGAACGCCTTCCCCTCCTTGTAGAGGTATCTGAGGTCGAGCGCGAGCCGGTCTTCGTCGTAGACGTCCCCGGCATGAGACTGAATGTAATATCGAATGTCCTCTTCCTTCATCCGGCGGTTGCCGCGGATATCGATCCTCTCAATGATCGGCGGTTTGGGCTGTCGTTGGGCGATGGCAGGGGAACCTACAAGCAGGAACCCGACCATGTACCAGATCCCTGTTTTGACCAACTTAGACATCCATCCTCTCAACGTAATGCGGCCACAAGCGGCCAGCCAATCCACTTCCCTTGCAGCATGTTATGTGAACGGCATATGTTAGATGAAACAAGGGGTCAAATCCAGCATGAGATTCGCCTGGCTAGTTATACTCCATTGCTTTTCGGAACGTTCCATTTTTTGCCCGGCATGACGCGGCCGGCCTATACGCTCAGCTTCACCCCGCTTTCGAAAGCCTCTCCGGCAGGCTGGCAATAAAGGCTGTCTCCGTCCAGGTAAATCTCAAGGAGAGCGTCTGGCTTGAACTGGTTCTTGATGAGAGCTTCCGACAACGGGTCTTCGATGTACTTTTGTATGGCGCGGCGCAACGGGCGGGCGCCGTAGGAACGATCGGCGCACGTCTTATCCACGATCCACTTGCGAGCTTCGGGCTGAAGCTGGATCGCTATCTTTTTCTGCTTGAGAACTTCATTTCCCTGGCTGATCAAAAGATCGACGATCTTTTCCAGGTCTTCGACGGTGAGAGCGTCAAAAAGAATGATCTCATCCAGGCGATTGAGGAACTCGGGATTAAAAACTCTCTTGACCTCACTCAGAATCAAATCCTCTGTCTTTTTGGCGTCGGCTTCGGACGTTGTACGGAAACCCATGAGGCCACGCTTCTCCAGGAAGCGGGCTCCGAGATTTGAGGTCATGATGAGCAGGCAGTTTTTGAAGTCAATCGTGGTGCCGAGCGAATCGGTGAGCTGCCCGTCCTCAAAGACCTGGAGCAGGATGTTGTAAACATCCGGGTGCGCCTTCTCGATCTCGTCCAACAGCAGGACCGAGTACGGGTTGCGCTTCACCTTCTCCGTCAGCTGGCCACCCTCTTCGTGACCCACATAGCCCGGGGGTGATCCGATAAGCTTCGACACCGAATGTTTCTCCATGTACTCCGACATGTCGAGTCGGATCATGGCATTCTCGCTTCCAAAGAGAAAGGCGGCCAGTGATCTGGCCATCTCGGTCTTCCCGACACCTGTCGGTCCGAGGAAGAGGAATGAGCCGACCGGCCGTTTGGGAGACTTCAATCCGGCGCGCGAGCGGCGGGTCGCTTTGCTGAGGGCGGAAATTGCCTTGTCCTGGCTGACGATCCTCTTGTGCAGCTCTTCTTCCATGCGAAGGAGCTTTACTTTCTCCTCCTCATGGATCGAGGAGACCGGGATGCCGGTCCATTTTGAAATGACTTCCTCAATGTCCTCGCGCGTCACCTTCAGTCGAACTGTGCCGACGAGACGCAAACGTTCCTTGATGACCTGTAGGTTCTCCTGCTCGAGGTCCTCCTCCAGCCGATAACGCGCGGCTTTCTCAAACTCCTGCGCAGAAATCGCGCTTTCGATCCGCCCGTCAATGACGCGGATGCGCCGCTGAACGTTGATCAACTCCTCCGGCACGGAAATGGAACGCAGCTTCACGCGGGCGCCGGCCTCGTCGATGAGATCGACAGCCTTGTCAGGCAGGAATCGGTCTGAAATATAGCGGTTGGAAAGATAGACCGCGCTTTCCAAGGCCTCATCCGTATATTGCAGCTGGTGGAAATTCTCGTACTTTTCCTTGATCCCTTGCAGGATGTGAATGCTCTCGGCTTCGGTGGGCGGGGCCACCTTGATCGATTGGAAGCGGCGCTCAAGCGACCTGTCCTTCTCGATGGAACGGCGGTACTCGTGCGGGGTCGTGGAACCGATGCACTGGATCTCGCCCCGGGACAGTGCCGGCTTCAAGATATTGGCAGCGTCGAGCGAACCCTCGGCCGAACCGGCGCCGACCAGCGTGTGCAGCTCGTCGATAAAAACCACCAGGTTTCGGTTTTCGACCAGCTCCTTCATGATCGTCTTGAGCCGCTCTTCGAACTGGCCCCGGTATTTCGTGCCGGCCACAATCAAGGAGATATCCAACGCCAGGATTTTCTTATCCATGAGGGGTGGAGGGACTTGGCCGTTCACGATCCGCTGCGCCAAACCCTCGACGATCGCGGTCTTGCCTACGCCCGGTTCGCCAATGAGCACCGGATTATTCTTCGTCCTCCGGCAGAGGATCTGGATCATGCGTTCGATCTCGTTGTTCCTTCCTACCAGGGGGTCCAGGGCGCCATTCGAGGCGGCTTCCGTCAGGTCGCGCGAGAACTCAGCCAAGCTTAGAGGCTCCTTCTGCCGACCCTGCGTGTGCTTCTCAGGCGTGCTGCGGCCGAGCTCTTCGCGGATCATGGAAAGGCGGAGACCGCGTTCCCGCAGGATTTCGGCGGCCACCGATCTCTCCTCGCGCAACAACCCCAGAAGCATGTGCTCGGTCCCTATATGTTTGTGGCTAAGGCGCTCCGATTCCTCGGCTGCCGCGTTCAGCGCGCGCTTGCTCTCGTCGGAGAAGGGAAGCTCGACAGAAGTCGACACTCTGTCGCGAATCGTAGTGCGACCCTCTATCTCTTTTCGAATGCTGTCGATGGAAGCGTTTGCCTTCTGGAAGAACCGGTTGGTCAGGTTCTTGTCTTCCCGGATCAAGCCGAGGAGAAGATGCTCAGTTTCAATGTAGGGGCTGCCGAATTGACTGGCTTCGTAGCGCGCAAAAAAGATTACTCTACGGGCCTTTTCTGTGTACTTTTCAAACATAGTGTGACGCTAGACGAGTCATTACCTGACACCATTATATGAACTGGCCGGAAACGCTGTAAAGTCGAAAAGGTGTTGCAGCCGGTCTTTTCATCCAAAGTCTCATCAACAAAGCGTTTTCGCGCTGAACCGCCGGAGCTGCCGCCTCACTTCGAAAAAACTCCTCCCGTCGCTTGGCTACCTGTCTGGCGGAAAAGCGATCGGCGGCATCGAAGTCATGAAGTCAAGGCTGCTATCGTGGATCAGGCCAAACCCGAAGATCGGGGTATCGGAATGAATCCTGACGTTCGAGAGGAGGAGACTCCCGAGGTTGGGAAACAGCTGATCCAAATAGAGAGCTGTGCGGCTTCCGGGCGCCAGCCGCGATGTGGCGGATCGGATCAGCTTACCGTCCGGCCCCCACAGTTCGATTCTTACCGCTGCCGTGCCGGCATTGGCATTCAGAAGAGCCATCGCAGTGTGATAGGTGCTGTCGGCAGCCGCAAGGGGGAAAACAAAATCAGCCAATGGAGTGCCTTGGAGTTGGAAGCTGGTGAGAAATGACTCGCTTCTGTTGGTAAAAGAGATGGTCCCCACAACAAGGTCCACGGTGCTGCCGATTTCTAACCAACCCGAGGCATTCTGTACTGCGGGATCATTATTGAAGATCGCCGCCACGTCCCTTTTCAGTTGCGCGCCGGGCGATAGAGTGAACGAAGCGGGCCTTGCGATAACGTTCCCGGTGGGATCGCGGAGCGTGATGGTGATCGCAGCTGCTTTCGTGTTTCCGTTGATCACATTGAGGATAGTAGTGAAACCGGAGACCTCGGCAAAATGCGGTGAATATAGCTTGGCGATGCCGCTGAACTTCGCCATGTCAATGCCGTTCAGCGCTGCCAATGCTTTCGCGTTCCCATAGAACTCAGAGAACACCAACCCCTGAGTGCTCGTGATCCTCAGATATGCTTCCGTTCCTCCTCGCAACAGGGTTGCCGTATGATTCTTGCGCGGCGAAGTCATCGAGCTCGACGTCGCTGCAAAGGTGTCCGACTCGGGGTCATACATCTCTGCGGAACTCAGGACGTCGGTCCCATCCGTGCCGCCAAGAATCATCACCTGGTTGCTTGTTAACAGCGTCGCAGTGTGCGTCTGGCGCGGCTTGCTCATTTCCTGACTGCATGGCAGGAACACATTTGCCTGCGGATCGTACAGCTCCGCCGTCTTGAGGATGCTGGATCCGTCCGTGCCCCCGGTGATCAGCACACGGCCGTCCGGCAGAAGGGTTGCCGTGTGATAGGAACGCGCACTGGTCATGGGGCTGCCCGCAGCTGTGAAGGCGCCGGTCGAAGGGTCGTAGATTTCTGCCGTATTCAGATAGCTGCCGTTGTAACCCCCGGCGATCAGCGCTCTGCCATCCGATAATATTGTCGCCGTGTGAAACGCTCGCTTTGCAGTCATCTTTCCCGTCGGCGCGAAAGTTCCCATGCGCGGGTCGTATAGTTCTGCGGTATCGAGAGTTTGATTCCCATCGGAGCCCCCGGCAATCAGGACCATGCCGTTCGTCAGCAGCGTCGCCGTGTGAGCGTCCCGCGCTGAGGTCATTTTGCCGGCTGTCAGTTGAAACGTGCCGGTTGTCGTGTCATACGTCTCTGCTGTGTCGCTGGTCGACACGGAAGTTTGCCCGCCGGCGACCAGCACTCTGCCATCCTGTAACAGAGTCGCCGTGCCGCGGTATCGCTCCGTGTTCATCGCACCCGTTGTCACGGTGAAGGTGCTGCTTACCGGATCAAAAACCTCGGCGTAATTCACGATGTTGTTGTTGCTGTCTTTCCCCCCGGCAGTCAGCACCTTGCCACTGGACAACAACGTTGCCATCTGCGAATAGACAACTCTGTTCAACAGCCCGGTGGTCGCCGTGAAGGTGAGTCCTAATGGATCATAGATCTCCGCCAAGTTGAGAGCAGTTGTTGAATTCTGACCCCCCACAACCAGCAGTCTTCCTTGCGCAGGCTGCGTGTAGACGTCCGCAAAAGACTGGGATATCCGTTGGGCATTGTTGATCGTATTCCCGGTGCGGTTTTCTATCAATGACCCATCGCTGACAATGCGGGATATATCGCAGGTTGCCGAACTGTAGAAGGGATTCAAGAAATTGATTTCCGTGGTATCCCCTGTCTGTCGCGAGACTTCAGGAACGATCCAATCATACAGCGGCTCGCGGAAGAGCGGCGTGCCGTCCAACTGGCTGATGGAGGTGCCTAGCCACGACCCCTTCACCTGGCCTATGGATACGTAGCCGACCACTTCGGGTCTGTCGCTAATGATCTTTAACCATCCGGTCTGTTCGGTCTGTCCATCGAAATTGAATATTTGATCGACCGTCGTGGAAAGCTGGCTGTTCGGCGGCAGAGTGAGACTTGCTGGATTGGTGATGCCCGTACCGGCCACATTAGTGCCATAGTCGTGCACCGCAGAGATCTCGATGTTAGCGGTAGCGTTAGACAAGTTTATGAGACAAACGCTGGTGAATTGATTGGAGCTGCTGTAGAACTTGGCACTGGTGAGGACTGTGTTGGCGCCAATGAGTGCAATGTTGTTAGTAAGGAAGTTCAGTGCTGCCAATGTCTCGCCGTCCGGCGTCATCGCTACGCTTGAAGTCTGATCGCTAACAATGTTCGGATCGTCTCCTACGTTCAGCTCTCCTACCACGGCTACAGTCGTCAGGTCCTGTTTGATGAAGAAATCGCTCGTCGCTGAAGCATAATAGGCGTACCTGGAATCCGGCGAGAAAACGATGTTGGAGGATATTAAGGGCTCCCCCATGCTGGAGAGTTCTTTGTATCCGTCCGGATTGGCGGTCGGCACCACGAAGAGGCTGTAGGTGCCCAGAATCACCCAATTCTGGCCGTCCGGCGTGAGTGCCGCAAGTCCGGGCGGGTTCCACATTGTTTCCGTAGCCAGAACCTCTCCCGTAGAAGTCTTGAAAATGAATACTGTATAAAGAGACTCGATGTTTTGGCCTTGACTGGCAATGATCCCCGTGCTGCCATCTGCTGACAGGGCGACGTTGTTGAAGATAGTGAAGTCAGCGTCCGGATCCCAGTTCTTGGCATCCACCGTAGTCTTCTTCTGCATCGTGGCGGTGTTCACGAAAATCAATTGCGTGGTTCCCGGATCCACGGCAATAAGAGTGCTGTCGTCAGACGTGATGATGAGTTGAGCCGGCGCACTCAAGCCGCCGAGGCGGCCGAGCACGTTTCCGTCCGGCAGGCTGAGTTTGATGACCTCGTTGCTCCCCGCCGAGGAGATGAATCCTGTGTTGCTGTTGTGGGCGACAGTCAACATATTGCCGAATCCGAATTGGGCGCCGGGGATAGTCAGAGTTGATATGAGTTGTGCACTGTTCATATCAATCAGAAAGATCCTGTTATCGAAAGCGGATACGACCGCCAACGTGCGGCCGTCTGCCAGGGGGGTTATAAAGGTCGGTTCGCCTCCGGTTGCAATGCTGCTCAGCACTTCTCCGGTCACCGTGGAAAAAACCAGCACTATGCCTGATCCCGTATAAGCTACGAAGCCCCGCTTAGAGTCAGCGGAAAATACAATATTCGGTGAGATATCGTCGCTTATGTCCAAGTTTACGTCGAAAGAAAGCAACTTTGCGTTCTGGCCGCCGGCGAACAGCACCCTGCCGTCCGCCAACAAGGTTGCGGTATGACCCTGTCGAGCGGCAACCATGGAGGTCTTGGTTGCTGCGAATGTCTGGCTTGAGGGATCGTAAACCTCGGCCGTCGCGAGTTGGCTGCCGTTATTGGAGCCGCCGGCGATCAACACCTTTCCGTTGCCCAATAATGTCGCCGTTTGCCCCTCCCGAGCAGTCGTCATCCCGCCGGTGGTTGCTGTAAAGCTACCCGCGGAAGGATCGTAGATCTCGGCCGAGGGGAGAGAGCTGCCATTGGAGCCGCCGGCGATCAACACTCGGCTGTCGGACAACAACGTTGCCGTATGGTTGTCGCGGGCCGTGATCATTGTCCTTGTGGTGCTCTGTACGGATAGGTCGGATGGGTTGTAAACCACCGCAGTGTTCATGTAGTTTGTCCCGTCGTAACCGCCGGCGATCAGGACCTTGCCATCGGCCAACAAGGTCGCCGTATGGTATGCACGAGCAGAACCCAGTGCGGCTGAGAGCACCGAAAAGGTGCGGGTCGAAGGATTAAACAGTTCGAACGAGTTGAGATAGCTGCCGTTGTAACCGCCGGCGATCAGCACCTGGCCGTCAAACTGCAGGGTTGCAGTATGGAAGGCCCGAGCTGTGGTCAGCATGCCTGTTACCTGCGCAAAATTCCCCGTTGCGGGATTGTAGAGCTCGGCCGTGCTGAGATAACTGCCGTTATAGCCGCCGACGATGAGGACCAGGCCATTCTTCAACAGCGTCGCCGTGTGACCTTCACGCCCAGTGACCAGTTTTGATGCGACCACCTCAGAAGTCGTGGGATCGACTGTCGTTGTCTGAGTGGAGGCGCCCGTCGTGGGATCGAAGAGCTCAGCGGTGTTGAGGTGGTTAATGCTATCGTACCCTCCGATGAACATCACCTTGCCGTTCGGCAGGCGTGTTGCTGCATGCGCCGTGCGCGCGTTGAACATCAAACCGGCTGTCGCGGCAAACGCATTGCTGGCAGGGTCGTAAACCTCTGTGCTGTTGTTGATTCTGTTCTTGTTAGGCTGAACCCTGGCTAATACCCGATTCTGCGCCCGAAACTCCTGCGGGAATCCGGCGACGATCAGGCAGATGGCTAACAAGGCTAGCAGACGTGCGCGATACTCCAAAGACATGCTACGCTCCTTACTAAGATCCTGGCGCCTCACTGCGGGTAATGCACGAAAGGCCTTCCCGGGGCATCCTGAGATGCCGGAGCCAAAAACCTGTTCCAGTTTGGGGCTCCGAAAGCACCGCTCATTACTGCCGAGACCGACACTCGCGACAAATCATTGTCTTTCCCGGCCCCGCGTTGATTCCGTAACGGTGACAATCGCACCCGGAATCGTATATTATTTCCCAGCGTCGAGGCAAGGCGAACTCGCCTTTCTTCTCAGAAGAACTTGGCTCGCTTCGCTCGCCAACTCTAGGGATCAGGGGCCAAAGGGGTCAAGGGCCAAAGGGAAGGAAATCAGTTGGGACCCTTTGCCTCTGTGCCCCTTGGCGCCTTGAGAGAACTCGAAAAGACCTGACGCGAACGAATTCAGTTTCGACTGGTTGTGTAATTTCCGAGATGTAAGATTAGAGATCTAGGAGATAACTGTGGCTCACAGATGCAGAGTGGGATGGTTGCTGGCGATTGGCATGGTGGTTTTTTCAATGGACGTCCATGCGCAGATTGTGTCCGCCCGGCTGGGAGGCGTGGTTCGCGCACAGTCCGGAGCAGCGATTGCAGGAGCGAAGGTTTCCGCTGTGCAAATCACGAGTCGGGCGCGCTTCGAGGTTGCCACGAGCGATCAGGGATTCTTTCTTTTTCCCTCGCTCCCGCCCGGCGATTTTGATGTGATGGTCGAAGCGAGCGGCTTTCGCAGGACCGTTTACAGCCGAGTTGCTTTGAAGATCAACGATGGTCTAAGCGTCAGTCTGACATTGCAGCCCGGCGACCCATCCAGCGCACCAGTGACCAAGAGCGGAAGCGAACTGATGACAATCATGGATCCTCAGATTTCACGCACTCTTTCCAGCGAGGACATCACGGTGCTTCCGCAGTTGACGCTGGCGCCGGTTCTGCTGTCGCTCTTTCAATCGGGAGTCGAGTTGCAGGGGGGTAACGAAGGTCTTTCCCATGTCAATGGGACGCGCCAGGGAAGCAACAACCTGCGCCTGGACAGCACGGATGTGAACGACCCCGTGTCTCCCCGCCTTGGACTCTCACTGGCGGCGCACAACACGGATACCATCGAGCAAGTGCGTGTCATAGCTGCCGGAGGAAAGGCCGAGTACGGGCGAAACGCCGGCGCGCAGATATTGCTTGCAACGCGCTCGGGCGGCGGACGTTGGTCGGGCGGGGCTTACAATTACCTCCAAAACGATGCTCTGAATGCGAACGATTTTTTTAACAACGCGGTGAACGGCAAAAAGCCGAAATCCGATGTGAATACCTTCGGCGTTTCCTTGGGCGGCCCGGCCGTCAGCGAGCGCACTTGGATTTTCGGCAATTATGAAGGAGTGCGTGCAAAGCAGGAAATCGTCCGCAACCGCACCGTTCTGACGTCGGATGCCAAAGCGGGCATCTTCAGCTGGCTGCCGTCGGGAAGCACCACGGTTCAGACTTTCAACATCGTGCAGAATGATTCTCGGGGTCGGGGAATCGACCCGGCGATTGCAAAGGTCTTGAGTCTGCTTCCGGCCCCTGACAACGGCGATGTCGGCGACGGCCTAAACACCGCCGGCTGTCGATTCAACAATCCCATCAATGGCGCCGAGGATCAGTTCACGATTCGGGTCGATCACAACCTGACGGCCAGTCACCGACTCTTCCTCCGCCAGAGTTGGGCTCGCGACAACCGGGTCGATTGGCAAGACAACGCCGACGCTGCTTTTCCCGGCCAGACGAGCGGCACCGAAAGGGATCGGCCGTGGGGCTTCTCCCTGGGATCGGATTGGGCGGTCACACCTCGGATGGTAAACGAATTCCGCGCAGGCTGGCAAAGCGATTCCATTTCTCTGCTTCGTCCCGCGCGTCAGTCAACGCCAATGATGGTCTCCGGTTTGTGGACTGATCCATTGGACCCCGACTTCCCTTCGAGTCGGAGCATAAGGGTCAACGAAGTCGCGGACAACCTGAGCTTTCTTCGCGGACAGCATTCCTTCAAGGCCGGATTGAACCTGCGGTTCACGACACAGAAATCGTCAACCGAAGCGGGCGTATTTCCTGATGTTACGTTCGGAACGTCCTTTGGCAACGCACCACCAGCCTCGATCGGCCCTGGAATTACCTCAGTCACACCTGACGGGCGGCAGACTTTCGAGTTGCTCTATAACGCGCTGCTGGGACGCATGGAACAAGTAACTCAGACGTTTTATAGCAACCTGCAGACGTTCCAGCCGGCCGGCGCTCCTCAGACACGTGACTTTGCATTCCACGAATATGGCTTCTTCTTTCAGGACGACTGGAGATTGAGGAAGAACCTTTCTCTTAGCCTTGGCGTCAGATACGAATATGGCAGCGTGCCCTCTGAGAGCAACGGCCAACAAGGCGTGCTCGACCAGGCTTCACAAATCCGCCAATCTACCGGGATCTCGAACCTCATGATCCAACCCGGCGGCCAATGGTACAGCAGCGACAAGAACAACTTTGCGCCCAGAATCGGATTTGCCTGGGATCCACGAGGAGACGGTTCGCTCGTCGTCCGCGGAGGCTATGGACTGTTTTATGACCGCCTCGTAGGTGCGGCTACAAACTTCGTGTCCGCCAACACACCGGGCTTCTCCCAGACCGTTAGTGTTTTTCCCAACCAATCCTCGAGTGACGTGCGCGTCAGCGACGGCATCCCTCTTCCGGTGCAGCCTGCTTCGCCCACTTTGACGCAGCCGGACACACGTGCCACCTCAGCTGCGATTTTTGATCCGGGTCTGCGCACCGGCTACATTCACCAGTTTCGCCTGTTCGTACAGAAGAGGCTTCTCACCGATACCGTTGTAGAGGCAGGTTATGTCGGCAGCCGCGGGGTCGACCTGTTCATGAATGTGAATCTGAATCAGCCCAAAATCCAAGGGGATTTTCTACAGGCTTTCAGACAGATCCAGGCTTTCAGAAGCAACCTCACACCTGTGCCGGCCGGCAATACTCTGGTGCGTATCTTCGGGTCCGTGGGCGGAGCCATTAGTGCGCTTGGCGGTGTTACTTTCGATCAGGGACAAGTGGGTGCCGCGGCGGATACGGTGGATCGCACCTATTACACGAGGTACGCCGCGGCGGGACTTTCGGACTTCTATTTAAGAAACTTCCCGCAGTTTGACAATCTGATTGTGGGGACTGACTTGGGGCGCTCCTACTACGACTCCGTGCAGGCGCGATTGCATCAGCGGTTCGGCGCGCTGAATGCGGACGTGTCCTACACGTGGAGCAAATCGCTGGACAACATCTCCGTAGACGGAGGCGGCTTCACAAGTCCCATTGATAATTTTAATGTCGCCCTCAACAAAGGACGAAGCGATACCGACCGGCCGCATGTGGTCACTGCCGCGGCCACTTACTCTTTTCCTCTTGCGAAGAAGACTTTTCTGCGCGATCTCCCGGAATGGTTCAGGGAAACTGTCAGTGGTTGGGACATTGGGCTCCTTGGCGTGTGGGAGAGCGGAGTGCCTTTTACCGTCTTTTCGGGGCGTCAGACTTTGGCCGCCGGCGTTGACAGTTGGGCCAATTACACAGGCAACCGTAACGCCGGCAGCCCGATTCGTTCCGAGAACGGAGTGTACTGGTTTTACCTTGAGCAAATACAAGATCTTTTTTCCTTTCCTTCGCCGGGAGAGGTCGGGACTTCAGGGCGGAATAGCTTTCGGGGGCCTCGCTACCTCGACATCGATTTGTCTATAGTAAAGCGCGTTCGCTTGAAGGGATCTCGACAGCTTTCCATTCGCGGCGAAATCTATAACTTTTTAAACAACACGAACTTCGCTTCACCCATGGGTGTTTTGTCCGACTTGAGCACCTTTGGGAGGATCAGTTCAACCGTTGGAAGAGCGCGAACGATCCAGATCGCAATGCGATTCAGTTTCTGAGAAGGGCTTGCGGATTTCTCGCGAGCTTGCCGCCAACGAGCTGGCCGCAGAAAAAGGCTCCGATCATCACCGGGAAAGTGATCAGATGCCAGCCCAGGCCGGAAAAAATGCGGCAGTCGGTCTTTAACGCGGTAAGAGCTTGCCTCCCTCCAAGCGGCAAACGTGCGTGCAGATCTGGCCCAATCTTTCGTTGTGCGTCACAAGAATGGAAGTAAGGCCGTGTTGCTTGTGCAAGGCGCGCAGAAGTTCGCTGATGGCCGCACCCGTATGCGGATCCAGGTTGCCCGTAGGTTCGTCTGCGAGCAATAGCTTTGGTCGCCCAACCAAGGCTCTGGCGACCGCGACCCGCTGCTGCTCCCCGCCGGAGAGTTCGCCGGGACGATGAGCGACGCGCTCATCCATACCGACGTCCGCGAGCGCGGCGCGGGCGCGCCTGCGGGCCTGTCCCGGCGGCTCACCGCGAAGCAGGAGAGGCATCATGACGTTTTCGACGGCCGTGAATTCCGGCAGCAAGTGGTGAAACTGGAAAACGAAACCGACCGTGAGGTTTCGAAACCGCGACAATTCCTGCAATGTGAGCCTGGTGATCTCGGTGCCTTGAATGATGATCGAGCCTCGATCGGGCCGATCCATGCCGCCAAGCAGGTGCAGTAAGGTGCTCTTGCCGGATCCCGAGACCCCGGTTACTGCCATCATATCCCCCTCGCTCAGATCCAGGCTCAGCTCCACGAGCACTTCGACGCGCTCGGCTGCAGATCGGTAACCTTTATACAGACCCCGCACCGTCAAGAGATCATTCATAGCGCAGGGCCTCCATAGGGTCGAGGCGCGAGGCGCTGCGCGCAGGATATATAGTGGCCACAAAGCTGATCAGCAAAGCAGTAGCGCAAATCAGCACCACATCCTGGATCTTCGCGTGAAAGGGGATGTATGGGATGCCGTAGACCTCGGCTTGCAGCCGGATCAGCTTATATGTGTCGAGGACACGGCTCGCGCCGATGCCGCAGACGGCGCCAAGGATCGTTCCGATGAGGCCAATGATCAAACCCTGGAGCATGAACACCCACATGATGGTTCTTTGGGTCGCGCCCATCGCTGTGAGGATCGCAATGTCCCGCTGTTTTTCCAGAACCATCATGATCAGGGTGGTTACGATGTTTAGAGATGCGACGAAAACGATCAGGCCGATAGTAAGGAATAATGCAATCTTCTCGAGCTTCAGAGCGGAGAAGAGAGGTTTGTTGAGATCAATCCAGGTAGTGGTGATAAAGCCGGGACCCGCGACGGCACGAATGGCGTCAGCTACCGGTTCGACCTCTTCCACGTTGTCGGTCCTGAACTGCAGCACAGACGCGGAGGCAGGCGGAAAAGAAAACAGCCGCCGCGCAGCCGCCATGTCTGCGTAAGCCCAGTTTGCATCATAGTCCCAGAGCCCCGACTCGAAAATGGCGGCGATGCGGAATGTCTTTTCCGAGGCCCTCATGCCGAAGGGAGTCAACCTCCCCATCGGGAAAAAAACCTTCAAGGTGTCACCAAGCTTGACCCCGAGTGAACGTGCCATCTCCTTTCCGATGATGATGTTGCTCGGCTCGGGAGGTGCGTCCGGGTCTGCAGGCGCAGGCTGAGTGCGCTGCTCCAGGGCGTGGGAATCCCCGTCCACGATGTATGAAAAGAAGTCGGAAACCTGCCTCTCACGCACAGGGTCGATCCCTTTGAGCACAGCCCCCTGGTTACGCGTGGCGCTCGTGACAAACACCTGGTTTAGTATCGCAGGAGCGACCCCGGTCACGTGGGGCACGCGGCCCAGCTCTGTGAGCAGGGTCTCGTAGTTTTGCAGGGGAGCGCTGTCGATGCGCAGAAGATTGATATAGGACGTTGCGCCGACGATCTTGGTCTGGACGTCTTCTCGGAACCCAGTGGAAAAAGCCAAGGCGATCACCAGGGCCATGACACCGGCAGTGATACCGAGCACCGAAATGGCAGAGATCACCGATACCATCGTCTGCTTGCGTTTTGCTTTGAGGTATCGGAGCGCGACGAACAGTTCGAATTTCATGAAAATCTGGTGTCGGGTCTTCCGAATCCGATTTTTCGGCGTTGAAACGCCAGAAGATTCTGCATCAGTTGAAAAATCGGATTCGGAAGACCTGACACTATTCTCCTCCTGATTCAGGCCGCAACAACGGGAACAGGATCACGTCGCGGATGGAGCGTGAGTTGGTCAGCACCATGGTGAGGCGGTCGATCCCGATTCCCTCGCCGGCCGTTGGTGGCATACCGTAGCTTAACGCGCGAAGGTAATCCTCGTCCATCGCGTGCGCCTCCAGATCGCCGCGGCCTCGCGCCTTGAGCTGCTCCTCGAAACGCGCCCGCTGCTCGACCGGATCGTTCAACTCCGAGTAAGCATTGGCGATCTCCATACCGGCAATGTAAAGCTCGAAGCGCTCCACGGTGTCCGGGTCATCGGGCCGGGTTTTGGAAAGCGGCGACAGCTCGGTCGGATAGTCGTAGATGAAGGTGGGCTGGAGGAGGTTGGGCTCGACGACCCGTTCGAAGATGGCTGCCAGAAGCTTGCCTGTTCTGTCGCCGGGCTCGAACTCGGCGCCCACGGCGCGCGCGGATGCGCGCACTTTCTCCTCTGAGCGCAAATCTTCCTCGGAGGGTTTGGCGACGGATTCGGGCCAGAAGTGCAGGATCGCTTCCCTCATCGAGTAGCGCTGCCAGCGGTCGAAATCTAATGTGTATTCCTGGTAAGGGACCTGGCGCGAGCCTGTGACCGCCTCAGCGATCTCCGTGATCATTGCTTGGGTCAAGTCCATCAGATCGCGAAAGTCGCTGTATGCCTGGTAGAATTCGAGCATGGTGAATTCAGGATTGTGCTGAGTCGAGATTCCTTCGTTTCGGAATATCCGGCTCAGCTCGTAGACGCGTGGGATGCCGCCGACGATAAGGCGCTTGAGGTGGAGCTCAAGGGCGATGCGCAAATGCAAATCGATGTCCAGGGCATGGAGATGCGTCCTGAAGGGTCGCGCCAGCGCGCCGCCGGCGATCGTCTGCAGTACGGGCGTCTCCACCTCGAGGTAATCTCGGGCATCGAGAAATCTCCGAATCTCCCGGATGATCTTGCCGCGCTTGAAGAAGGCCGCGCGCACTTCGCGATTGACGATGAGGTCGACGTAGCGCTGGCGGAACCTGGTCTCGACATCGGCGAGCCCGTGCCACTTCTCCGGCAAAGGCAGTAAGTTCTTGGCGAGGTGTTGCAGCGAAGAAGCCAGCACGGTGAGCTCGTTGGTGCGTGTTCGGAAAAGCGTTCCCTCCGCACCCGCGATGTCGCCGAGGTCGAAGAGCTCGTAGAGCCCGAAAACCTCAGGCGCTACACGGTCTCGCCGCACGTAGACCTGCAGCCGGCGCTCACCGTCGAAAAGGTCCAGAAAACCGGCTTTGCCGTGCGGGCGCAGCGCCATGATGCGCCCGCACACGCGCACGCTCGGTTTGGACTCTTCCAATTCTTGCGCTGTAGCGGCGTCGTAGCTGTCGTGCACCTGTATCAATGTGTGGCTGTAATCAAACCTGTGCGGGTAAGGATCGTAGCCCCGGCGCTTCAATTCCTCCAGTTTCAAGCGGCGTTGAACCAGGGGATTGGTTTCTTGCTCCATTACTCCTTCGCCCTTTCTTTCAGAAGGTCGTTCTTGATGCTGTCCAGGATGCCGTTCACAAACTGCGCCGACTCGTTGGTGGAAAACTTTTTGGCGATCTCCAGAGCCTCATTGATTACCACGGTGTCGGGCGTTTTGGCGTCCGAGAGCAATTCGTAAACCGCAAGGCGCAGGACATTCCGGTCCACTGCTGCCATGCGGCTCAAGCGCCAGTTCTTGGTGTGGGCCTGGATGAGCCGGTCGATCTCCTTCATGCGGGTGATCGTTCCCGTGAACAGGTGGTCGGCAAACTCGCGCACCTTATCCGGCTGTTCGTTCATTTCCCAGAAAGACTCCAGGATCATATCGAGAGCATGCTTGCCCACGTCATATTCGTAGAGCATTTGAAGCGCGCATTCGCGCGCGGTCCTTCTGAGTCCCATTTCTGATAATGCGATCCGAGGATGCGGTAATAGGAGTGCGCCGATGCGTTCGCGGCTCTATAACTGCTTCAAGACTTGAACCATCTCCATCGCTGAGAGGGCGGCGTCAAAGCCTCGGTTCCCTGATTTGAGCCCGGCCCGATCAATCGCCTCTTCCAGGGTGTTGCACGTAAGAACGCCATAGATTACTGGGACCCCGGATTCCAGGCTGACGTTCCCGATCCCCCTGGTTACGGTAGAGGAGATGTACTCGAAATGAGGGGTTTCGCCCTGCAACAACGCCCCCAGACAAATGACGGCATCGTACTTGCGCGAGAGCGCCAGTTTCTTGGCTGCCAGGACTATTTCAAAAGAGCCGGGCACCCAAACGGTGGTGATGTCGTCCGGCGCCGCGCCGTGACGCTCCAGAGCATCGAGGGCGCCGCTGAGCAGGCGATCGCTGATAAATGAATTAAATCGGCTGATCACGATTGCAAATCGAATTCCGGTTGCATCCAGTTTCCCTTGGATAGTCCTGGCCATATTGCCTCCGCGCTGAGGTCAAACATTTTGCAGGAGATAGGTCACAAAAACAATAGCTTTCGCGACCGCGAAATCCGACGCCTACTCCGAAAATAAGGCCGAAGGCTTTGGAGTGCGTCCCGCTGCGCGGGATTTGTCACGCTTCAAAGCGGTGCCGAGGCACCGCACTCCAAAGCGCTTCGCGCACAACAGCAAGAAACTCAGGTTTTCATGCGTCAACGGGTGCGCCCCAGGCGCGTGAGATACTGTCACCGAGTTTCGCGTTAGCGAACTCAGAGGCGTCCCAGCAACTCGAAGAAGTCGCGCATGGTGCGCCCACTTGAGAACACGGGCCTGCCGAGCCGACGCGCAAGGTCGGCTGGCGACATGTCATCGACAAAAACTCCTTCAACCTGGGAAACCGCGTCATTTGGGATCACGACGAAGTCGCCCAGAGGGCGGCCGGCAAGAGCCTCGACAAAATCCCTTCCGGCGACGAGCCCCGCCACGGTGATGTCCCTTCCCATGAAGCGGTTCTCGACTTCAACAACAGTGAGATGCGATCCCAACTTCCGGTTGAGCCGTGCGGCGCACTCCTGCAGGAATGAATAAAAAAGCCTTCCGGTTGCCATCGTTCCTTGGAGGCGCGGCCTCAACCTGTGCCCACGTCCAAGATGAGATGCAAACTCGTTTAGGAAATGGCGCACCATCCCGATGCCGTCCTCGATCTGGGCAAAATCATCGTAGTAACCGGTGCCGGGAATCGGCACTCCTCCCTGAATGTAGAATTCGTCGGCGAGATAAGCGAAGCCTCTGCCTGTTTCTCGCCTGAATTGCCGCTGCCAGGGCGCTACCTGACGGATGACTTCGCAACAAAAGCGCGGCGTGACCGGAGTGAATCTTTCTCGGGCTGGACCGTAATTCGAGAGCCCCAAAGGCACAATGGCAACCGAGTTGACGCCTGGAAAATAAGAGTAGAGGTCGAAAATCGTCCTCGAAAGGTGCTCGCCGTCGTTAACCAGTGGCATGAGCACGACCTGAGCGTGAATCCGGATGTCGCCGCCAACCAGCTTGCGCAGTTTGCCGGCTAGGTCGTCGACCTTTCTGCGCCCCATAATCCGGGTTCGCAGCTGGGGATCGGTCGCGTGCACAGATACGTAAAGCGGCGTCAGCGCCTGTTCGATGATCCGGTCGAGTTCATCTCCGGACAGGTTGGTGAGGGTGATGTAGTTGCCGTGAAGGAAAGAGAGCCGGTAGTCGTCGTCCTTGATCTTGAGCGATCCCCGCACGCCGGGGGGCAGCTGATTGATGAAACAGAACGGGCACGCGTTGTTGCAGGTTCGCGTCCGAAAATCCTCAACCTCGACTCCGAAACTGCGGCCGTCGGTCAGATCCGCCTCGATGCGTTCTTTCCGCCCGCCGGCCTTGAGCACCTCAAGCTCTACGGATTCTTCGGCGAGACGAAACCTCAGGGCCAGCTCGTCCGGGACCGGGTGTCCATTCACTGCCAGGATTTCGTCACCCGGCGAGAGCCCGGCCACCTGGGCCGATGAACCCGGGTCGACCTTGCAGATCCTAATTCCCCTTCTTGGCACTTCCTGCTTCCGCCCTTTGGTAGGACTCGATGAGCATCACCGAGCAATTGAAATAGTGCAAACCCGAGGCCACCGTTAGCAGCAAAGTGGCATAGACAAGAGGGTCGAGGATCGGCGTGACTGCCGACGTCAGATTTGCCAGCATTGCGGCCGCAACCATGATGAGTTGGGCCGCCGTGGTGCATTTTCCCAGGAGGCTCGGCGGAAACTCTGTGTGCCCGGTCTGCAGGTGGATGATCAGAGCCGCGAGCGCAATCAGCAAGTCGCGGCTGATTGAGGTGACCGTGAGCCAGATCGGGATATGAAAGGCTACCGGCACGGAAGGAACTGTGAGCGTGATGAAGGCCGAGGTCAGCAAGAGTTTGTCCGCCATTGGGTCCAGGAATGATCCCAAGACGGTTCTCTGCTGCAGCTTACGGGCCAGAAGGCCATCGAGGCCATCCGTGAACGCGGCCAGAATGAACAGGAGCATGGCGCTCTTTTGATGGCCGTAGATGATCAGCAGAACGAAGCAAGGGATGAAGATCATCCGCAGAATCGTCAGTTGATTGGCATAAGTCAGCAACACGCGGGCTTTCCTCATCATCGGAAGTTTTAGCAGATTCTTCGAGTTCATTCACTATATAAACGCGGCTGCCGCCGATCCCGCCGACGTCCGATTCAGTGCAGCGTTCGGTGATCGCTGCCACCTTCTCAGGATCGATGGCTTCAGTTGCGTCGCCGTTTCGCGGATCAACTTCGGCCGCCGTGACCTGATTTTTGTACGATAAAGTCGTGAATCATAACTGCCGATTCAATAGAAAGGGCTAGGTGCAATTGGGCCCAGAATCACTGGCAGCGCATCATATTGTAAAGGCTAGGCGGGCAGATGTCACTTTCCGGCAACCTGAAGACGATGGACCTGGCTGAGCTTCTCCAGTGGGTTACCTTGGGAAGAAAGACCGGTTCGCTGACATTTGTGCGGAACAAGACGAAAAACTCCATCTTTTTTAAAGATGGCAAGATCATTTCGTCAAGGTCCAACGAGCCCACAAGACAGCTCGGTCATTACCTCCTGTTTCAGGGGAAGATCAATGAGGCTCAGCTCAAGCGCGCGCTGGAGATTCAACTGCAGACCCGAATGGCTTTGGGCAGAATCCTGGTGCAGGAGGGGCTCATCACGCAGGAGGAGGCGGAAAAGGCCCTGGTGGGTCGCACGGAGGAGGTCATATACGACTTGTTCCTGTGGGAGGAAGGATACTTCCATTTCAGTGCGGACAGCTTTAACCCTGACGAGCTTATTCTGATCGACCTCCACGTCAGTGCCACCATCTTCGAGGGGGTGCGCCGCAAGGACGAGTGGGCGCGCATACGCGCGGTCTTCCCCAGCAACAATGTCGTGCTCGCGATCCAGCCCAGCGTGGATCTGAAAAACCTGGCGCTGACCCCCATTCAGAAGAAGATGCTTTTTCTCGTCAGCCAGGGGAAGAAAATTTCCGAGATCATCTTGGAGCTCCACGGTTCTGATTTCCAGGTCAACTTCGAGTTGTTTCAGCTCTACGGCATGAACGTCGTGGATGTGAAGGAAGTCAGCGAAACGCCCCCGCCGCCCGACGACCCGGCCGCCCTCCTCAATCGCGGCGAGGAGCTGCTAAAGGCCCGAGAGTATTCCGAGGCGATCGCTGTTTTTCAGGAGATCCTGCAAGTTAACCCCCAAAACGCCCGTGCGGATCAACTCCTGGAGGACGCGGAAAAAGCGTTGTGCCAGGAGTTCTATCAGACGTCCGTCCCGCGCGACAAGACCCCCTGTTTCCTCGTGCCCGAGCACGCCATCACCCGCTTCAACCTGTCGCACCAGGAAGGCTTCGTGGCCTCGCGCATTAACGGCGCCTGCGACGTGAAGTCCATCGTAATGCTCTCTCCGCTCCGCGAACTCGAGATTCTGCAGATCCTCGACAAACTCATCAGACTCGGACTCATCGCCCTCAAATAACAGCACTCAGTACTCAGCACTCAGTACTCAGCGCTTAGGTACGGAGCAGCGCAGATATTTCGGTTAAGGCGCGGGCCAGTCGAGGACCGTACCAACTGAGCAGTTCTCCCTCGACGATGTGGAAACGGCGGTTTCGGACTGCGGGCACTTCGTCTCCCATGGCGGCAAATGCCGCTTTGTCGGCCTCCGTGAAATGGTAGGGCTCGGTCGGCAGGATTACCACGTCAGGCCGCCGGCGGGCTGCTTCCTCCAACGTGAATTGCGGGTAGCGGTCTGCTTCATCATCGAAAATGTTTTGGCCGCCGGAGGTCCGAATTACGTCATCGACGAAGGTGTCGCGATTGATCGTCATGTAAGGATCTTTCCAGATCGGGCAGAGAACGCGGGGCCGCGGATCGGTTGTGCTGGAGAGGGCATCGGTGCGGGCCTTCTCGATGGAGGCGAGGATGGGCTGCGCGGCGCGCTCGGTGCCGGTCAGCGCAGCCATGTTCGCGATCATGTTCAGGCAGCCGCCGACCGTCTTGGGAAATGTGACAAAGACATTCAACCCGGCCTCCTCGAGCTTGTCGACCTGGTGCCTCCGATTCTCCTCGGCGTTGGCGACGACCAGGTCGGGCTCGAGTGCCAGGATCTTGTTTACGAAGAAATTCTTGGTCCCACCGATTTTAGGTTTGCTGCGGACTTCGGCCTCGGGATGGATACAGTAGTCCGTGATTCCGATGATACGGTCGCCGGCGCCCAAGGCGAAGAGCGTTTCGGTGATGCTCGGCACCAGGCAGACAATACGCTGCGCCGGCGCGTCGAGTCGGATCATTCGCGAGAGATCGTCCAACAATTCGATCATCACAATTCATTATACCTGGTCCCACACTGGGATTTCGGGGACAGGCGCCATAACCTCGAAATTCCGCAGAAACCAATTTCCTCCAATCCCGAATAAATTCGAGGTTATGGCGCCCGTCCCCGAAATCCCCGTGGATTGCTTTTATGCCCCGAGACGGCGTCCTCCATATATAATCCTGCACAAAATCTGTTCTGAAACTTACGTGAGGGGGGCACGCCGCCATGTCATCAGCAAGACGATTTTTCGTGGTTCCGGCAGTTTTGATTGGGTTCACGGTTCTCGCAATCGCCCAGGCGCCCGCAGACAATCCTGTCAGTTTCGGGCGGAAGGCCCTCGATGATGCGCTGGCTGCGCGCGGTGTGAAGGCATCGATCGAGACTCGCGTTACCGGGGCAGGGACCGCGGAGAGCTTCGCGATCACATTCAAAAGCGGCGCGGCTACAATCGAGGCTGCTGACGCAAACGGCGCCCTGTACGGCGCGCTTGAGCTCGCAGAACGGATTGCCCGGCGCGGCGCGGCTGCCATCGGCGGACCGCCGGTGACCGGGCGGCCCTTTCTCCGCGACCGCGGCCTGAATCAGTTCCTGACGTTGCCATGGGATTACTCCGCCTCCGACACTGACTACGACCCGAAAGCTCTGATCGATCCCGCACGCTGGTGGTTTGCGAACGACCGTTACTGGGAGACGCTCTTTGACCAGATGGCGCGGGCCCGGCTCAACTGGCTCGATCTGCACGGAACCTGGGACACGAGCGTCACGGATGCTCCCAACCTGTACGCCTATTTCATCCAAAGCGACCGGTTTCCGAAAGTCGGTGTTGCTCCGGAAATCAAGGCTGCCAATCTTGTGCAGTTGAACAAGATCATCCGCCTTGCACACGCGTGCGGAGTCCGCGTGAGCCTCATGGCTTACGAGGCCCGGTTCCACACGCCTGATGCGCCCGCTCCGTATCCGGAAGACGAAGCTGACCTCTATGCCTACACACGCGAGGTCGTCGAAAAAATGATCCGCCAGGCGCCTGAGCTCGACGCCATAGGGTTCCGGATCGGCGAGAGCGGGCACGGCGAATCGTTTTTCAACTGCTACACCGAGGCGGTCAAAGCGTCCGGGCGCGACATTCCCCTGATCACGCGCAGCTGGCTGGCGCGCAAATCGCGCGTTGCCCCGCTGTCCAAAGCAGCTAAGGACTTCACGGTGGAAATCAAGTTCAACGGCGAGCAATGGGGAGCGCCCTACATGCTGATGGGCGGGCGCATGGCGGGATGGTACAGCTACTCCTTCGAGGATTATCTCAGCGATTCCCAGGTGCCGGACGCCATGCGAATCTGGGACGGCAATCCGGCGGCAGGCGCGGGGAAGTGGCCTGCCGAACCGTACAAGATCGTCTGGCAAGTGCGGGCCAACGGCACGCACCGCATCCTTCCGTTTTACAACCCTGACTGGGTGCGCCGCACGATCCGTTCGATGCCTTTGGGCACAGCCTCGGGATTCGTAACCGAACCTCTCGATACCTATTACCCGAAATCGCCGCGCTACTATCTCGCCGACCCGAATGACTCCTACTGCGAGTGGACGAACGAGCGAGACTGGATGTACCTGAACCTGTGGGGCCGGCTCGGGTACGATCCGGACACGCCCGACCAGGTCTTCGATGCACAGATCGCCGACAAGCTCGGCCAGGCCGCGTCCCCGCTCGCCGCGGCGTGGAAAGCAGCCAGCCGCATCATCTCGTCGGCATACTCTGCATTTTCGCTCGGCCCCGATCACCGCAATCATGCCGTTGAGCTCGAGTGGGGCGGCGATACCAACGCCTATATCGCAAGCGAGCCCTTCGATTCCCATGTATTCAAATCGATCCGCGAATCTGTCGCGGAAGGAGCGGCGGCAGGCCGCGACGGGCGCATCCCGCCTTGGGAGACTGCAGCTCGCCTTGCTGCCGATGCTGGGGCCGCGGCCCGCGCGGTCGAGATCCCCCTTGCCGCTGCCCCGCCGGCAGAACAAAAGCGGCTCAAGGAACTGATTACCGCCTGCAGCCAGGCAGCCCACCTGGGCCGCTATTACGCCGAGCGTTTCATGTCCGCCTATCGGACGGCACAGGCCGAAGCAGGAGACAAGAGCGCCGCCGGCCAAGCGACGTATCACATGCAGGAAGCCGAGAAGGAATGGAGCGCGCTCGCCACCTGCTCTTATTACAAGCCGTTTACGGAGCGGCTGCGGATGCGGACAAACACGTTTCACTGGGCAGCGGAATTGCCCAAAGTGAAAGCCGAGGCCGCGCGGCTGGCGAAGATCGCGCCGCCGGTGCCCGATCCGATCGGCTTGGCTCCAGCCGCTGTGCGGCTCCCGGCGATTACTCTCGAAATCGGATATGAAACGGTGAAGATGGCCATTACGGCAGCGGGAATCACCCAAGCCTGGGCTTTGGTGAAGCCTCTTCCGAGCAGCGCGTTTTTCCACAAAACGTCGATGACGCGGCGCGGCAATCGTTTCGAGCTGGAATTCCGCCGCGAACCCTGGGGCCACTCGGTTGCAGCCGAAGTGGAGCACGGCGGCCGCATCGACCGCATTCCCGGATGGGAGGCCGCTGCGCCGTACCTGGTTGTGCCCTCGCTTCCGGGGCCAACGCCTCTGCTGTATTCAAGCGAAGAGGCGCTGACCTACCTCAATCCCGGCGTGCTCTCACCCGCGCAGCACGGACTGCTGCTGATCTCATCGCGCGCCTGGAATTTCCATCGCTCCTTCAGCGTGCCGGTCCAGCGCAAGATTCTCGATCCCGTCGAACGCGGCATGACGCTCGTGGTTCTGGCGCAGGATTACGCGCCTAACCGCTACACGCTTGACTGGCTGCCCAAGCCTTTAACCGTAGAGAACCGGCGCGAGCGCGTGTTCGATCCGGCCGGTTGGCTGGGACTGCCGCGCATCGAGGACGGCGATATCCTTCGCCAGCGCTTCCTTCCCGCACCGGGCTGGCAGATCCAGGCAAACGGAGCCGCGGCCGTCCTGCCATGGGGCAAGGGCCGGATCATTCTATTTGACGCGCGCTATCTCGAACGCCTGCACATTCCCGGCTGCGCCGCATCCCTGGAGACGATCCTGAGTTCGGCGGGGCGCGACAAACCGGTCGTTGTGGTGGACGCCGGCACGGAAGGCTCAGTTCTGGCCACGTCGGTCGTGATGGATTTTATGAACGCCCACGCCATCCCGTTCCTGACCCTGGGCGAGGTTATTGCCCGGAACCAGGGAGAGAATTCTCTCAAAGCAATCCCCGGACGCCTGGATGATGACGACCTCCTCGCCGCGCTCAATCTGCGCGGCGACCAGAAGGTCAATAGCGTTCTCGACAGGAAAGTCAAAGCCGCGGCCGCCCTGCCCGCGCCCGCCTCTCAGGTTGAACTGGATCGCCGCCGGCAGGCCCAGCGCGTGCAATTGCTGCGCAGCCTCGGCCTGGATCCGATGCCGCCGCGCACACCACTGAATGCCAGGGTTACGGGCGTTCTGCAGAGGAAAGGATATCGGATTGAAAAAATCGTTTTTGAGAGCCGGCCGAATTTTCCTGTGACCGGACACCTCTACGTGCCCGACGGAGCTTCAGGCCGCAAGCTTCCGGTGATCGTCAATCCGCATGGCCACTGGGCTTGGAAAAAGCAGGATCCGACCGTTCAGGCGCGGCTGATCGGCCAGGCTCTTCATGGCTATCTTGCTTTCGTCATCGATTCCCCCGGTTTCAGCTTCGAGGGTAACAACCGCGTTGAACGCCGCAGTGCGGGCACGCACGATGATCTCAGGCTCGTGCTGGGCTCGCAGAATGCGACCAGCGTCTATGTCTGGGACCTGATCCGTGCCCTGGATTATCTCGCCACCAGATCCGATGCCGACATAAGTCGCGTCGGTCTCACCGGCGCTTCCGGCGGCGGCCTTGCCACTATGTGGGCCTTTGCCGCCGAGCCGCGATTTGCCTGCGCCGCATCCGTGGTGTATGCCAGCAGCCTGGAAATCAACCCGCAGAACGGCTGCCTGTGCAATCATGTGCCGGGAGCGCTTCAGATCGGCGACCGTGCCGATGTGCTTGCGCTGCGGGCGCCCGCCCCGGTACTCATCATCGGGGCGGAAGAGGATCGGGAATTCCCGGCACTGGGCATGCGCCTTTCGGAAGATAAGCTCCGGTGGCTTTGGGGGCTGTTCGGGAAAGCCGATGACGCGTGGCTGCGCATGTTTCCCGGCGGCCACGACTACAGCCGGCCCATGCGCGAAACCGCGCTCGGTTTCTTCGACAAATATCTTCGGGGCGTCGGTGATGGATCTCCCGTTCCCGAACCGGAGATCACCACCGAGCCTCCGGATTCGCCCGAACTTTACGTACTGCCGGATCCGCCCAAAGACTCGTTGACGATGCGCGACATAGCAGAATCAATGTTCGCCATGCCGGCGGCAACCGCTAACCCTGAAGACTGGATCGTGCTCAACGGCGGGCTTCCCAATCCGGTGCCTGCGGCTGTGACGATCCTCGACGATACCGGCGACAAGCGGCGCTGCGTATTCAATTCCGAGGCCGGGCTTACCGTGCCAGCGATCTTCTGGCCGGCCAAGGGTGAGGCTCGGGCACTCGTCGTGCTGGTTTCGGAAAACGGGAAAGGCGCAGCGGCCGGAGAGTTTGACATCGAGCGGCTCCGTGCCGCCGGAATCTCCTGCCTGGCAATCGACGCGCGCGGATTCGGCGAACTCAAAGGGCTCGACTTGCGCCTTGAGACCTATCTCGGCCAGGCGCCTGCATTCGCGATCGGATGGGACATTGCCAGGGCGGCGGCTGCGTTCGGGACGAACTTGAAAATCGCGGTAGTCGGCCGCGGGCCGGCGGCGGGCTTGGCTGCGCTTGCCGCTGCAATCATCGAACCGAGGTTCAGTTTCGTGGGCGGACTCTCGACGCTCAAAGAATTCACCGACGCGTTCCGGGATGATGTGCCACTTCTGGCGATCCAGCCGCGAGCGAATTACGCGCCGGCACTGTCAAAATTGCGCGCGCAGCTCAAGGCCGAGGTGATCTGGAGTTTTATGGGCGAGCCTGATCCGCAGTGGGCTGAAGCCCTGATCCGGTGGGCTCAGCGATGATGATTCGAAGCCCGGTTCTGTACAACGGTCCCCTACCTGTCGAAGTCGTGTTTCACCCGTCGTGGTGACACCGGCACGCCGACATTAGCTTTGATGAGGATTTTTTCTATCATCCGAAGCGCCGGGTGGAAGTCGAGCGGACGATGGAACGCGTTCTCTTTGAGCGCTTCGGAGATCTCGGGCTGGGGGAAGAACGGGACCAGGATCGACTGGTGATCGGCGCCGTGCACAACGCTGCCGGTTACTTGCTGTTTGCCAGACACGCAGCTTTCCTGCACTTTCGGCTGATGAATCTTGCTGCGCACTCGTTCTGGCCTGCAGTTGCTGCCAAAGAGGTATCTGAAGCAGTCGCCAGGCCAAGCGGGCCGCGCTCTTTGCCGAGAAGCTTGCCGGCGCATTCTCCCTGCAATGAGTTCCACGTCGATCGGGGAGTTCCGAGATCGATCCGGAACTCCGTAGGCTCGAAGTGTCTGCGGCCCCGCCGCAGGCTGTGCCGATCGAGGGGTGAGGATCCCGTGGGCAGCGTGGAAATGGCCCGATTCTCACCGACAATTCGTCGAGTGTCCCAATCCCTCTCCTGAATCCGCCGAATTCTCTGCCGCCGCGCCTCTTTTCCCCTTGCCCGCACCGGATAGAATGTCCCATGAGGGGGGGGTGAGTTGCAAGTCTCTGCCAATCGAGCCGTGCGCAGGATCGAGATGCACGGCGAGGAAGCAATAACATCCCCCTGTCCGGCCCCGATCCGCCTTGTATCCCTGCCCGTCTGCGCCGTCGAATTAGGGGAATTCCAGCCTGACAGCATTCCTACCGCGGGAATGGCGTTGCACCCTCGGGACCAAACCAATCGTATTCAACTGTTTTGCCCTGCAACCGCCAGCGTCTGGGCACGGTCGTCTCCAACCAGTCGAGCGGCTCACACAGCGGCTGCTGCTTGGCCGCATCGGCAAAAGCGGCTCTAAGTGCCAGCTTCTGTTCGGCTCCGGCCGCGCGCGGGTCTGCAGAGACGAACAGCGGCGTTCCACTCCGGGCAACGAGGTCCAGCCACCGGCTTCCGAGCGCCCAGGGAATCTGGGGTGTGATCGGCACGCAATCGGCATCCACTGCGAAGAATGCTCCGTGCTGCGGGCTTCGGAAAGCGATCGTATTGACTCCCATTCGCCGCGTGCGGTTGAAATCCTGCCCGCTGGTATCGTCACCGGTCCGCTGAAGTTCGAAAACGCCGGCCGAGAGGTGGTTGATGGTGTTGCATCCGATCACCAGCGACGAGCCGGCAGCCTCGCGGATGGCGCGGTACAAGACGAGGACGATCTCCGCATTGGTCTTTCCCCGGTCCGCGAAGTGCCAGCCGCTGTCGGTGATGTCGGCGTTCATCGATGAACCCCAGCGCCCGAACAGGTCGAAGGTGGAGTAATCGTGCTTGATCATTTCGAAGCCCCACCCGGCCAAGCGGCGGACGTCCTGCCGCACCAGGTCAAGCACTTCGGGTGCAGTGGGGTCGAGGGGCAGGTTCGCGTTCGGGCGCGCGGCGCTGCCAGCGCGGCGCTGCGGCTGTCTCCACGAATCGGCGACCTGCGCCATGGTGTATAACGGCCGCATCCAGATGCCCGGCCTCACATCACGCTTGCGCATCTCCTCGGCCAGGCGCGGCATGTCCGGGAACTTGTCGTTTCCGCGATCCCAGGGCCCGGTGGTGCGGTTCGGTTGCCATCCGTCGTCGATGATCATAAACGGCCGGTTCGGCAGCGAAGGCGCGAGCTCAGCCACCAAATCCGAATCGCGCAGGATGTCTTCCCGCGAGCTGCGGCCGTATGCGTAATACCAATTGTTCCCGCCGTACACCGGCGCGGCGGGCAACCGCGGCGCTTCGCACAGTTCGCGGCAGAACGAGCGCGCCACCTGAAAGGGCGTTTCCCCGGCCTTGCCGTGGAGGGAACGAATCACCGCCGCGTCCAGACGCCGGGAGCCGAGGTTGACACCCGCGCCGCCGTTCCGCACGTCAAGCCACAGTGAGATGCCGGAGGCGTCGGCCTGCCAAAAACAGAACGCCGCGGCGCCGGTGCGAACTCCGTAAGCATGAGTCGCTCGCGCGCTGGCAGCGAGAAAATACCAGGGCAGAATCCGCTCGGGAATCAGACTGCGCCATTCGAGGTCGCCATAGCTGCGTTCCCAGTGATCGCCCAGGATGCGGGTCCCTTCAGGCATCCGCGCGTGCCAGCGCAACTGCACGCGCTGCAGCGCCACGCCGGGCGCCTCGACGGCGACAGCAAGTTCCGATGATGCGCCGGTCCCGCCCGGTTTCAACTCCACCGCGATTGAGCCCGAATTCCAGCGCTGGCCCTGTCGTGCAAGCTGCAATGTCTGATCGTCTGTAAACGCCACCACCGAATCGGGCTCCCTGAGTATCTCCGGGTAAGCAGCGAGTGCCGGCGGCGCAGCGCTTTGTGCAGCCGCAGTAAAGGGCAGGGCGGCGCCTGCCGCGGCCGCGCCCGATGTTTTCAGCAGATCGCGACGACTGAGGGTGCGCATCGTGAACCTCCTTGTTTTTCTGATCCTATTTCACGCTGGCATTCAGTTGCAAGAAAACGGTTTCAATAAGTCGAACCGTTTCTCAGACACCCATGCCGACACGCTCGACGGGACGAGGTTGCCTTAAAATGAAAAAACAGGCGCCAAAAAGCCAGCGTAACCCGGGGCGGAAGGGGGATTTGGGGACGGACCACGGCAATTCGTTCGCAGCGTTGCGGAAACCTCTTGTTGATTACCCTTGGAGAGGGCTTAGCTTCGTTTTTTGCCCTCGATTTCTTGATCTAAGGATTTCTTTCTGGATCATCCATAGAAGACAATCCTCCCGGACCTAAGAGCAGAATTTTCAGGAAATCCGTTAGAAGCAAAATACGATGGGTAAAAATGACGCAAAGCCTGATTTCGAGCCCCTCGGTCAAGACGATCTCTCTCGATAACAATCATTTGGCGTGGTCCGTCCCCGATGCAAAGATCACCGGTTTGCATCAATCCTCCGGCTGAGATAGACTCACTGGCGAGTTTCCCATTGAATTTCGGACATTACAGAAGCACCGGACCCCTATTCGGCTCTCACATCAGCTTAGCAGGTTCTGAGTGGCTTTGCGTTTCACACCGGGAGAAAAAACATGCCTGCCACACCACCGACCGACCAGGTCTGGAGTGAGATCAGAAAGCAGATCTTCGCCGTGCTCGGCTTCGTATCCAAAAATGGGGAGGCGCGCACCGCGGGCATCGTCTATGTTGTGCACGGCCGGGAACTCTATATCGCTACCGGCCGCCAGTCCTGGAAAGCTCGCCATATTCGGGAAAATCCGAATGTCTCCCTCACGGTTACCATTTCGAAGAGGATACCGCTGTTCCCTTGGATCAAGATCCCTCCTGCAACCGTCACTTTTCAGGGCACGGCGGCCGTCTGCACCCTGGACGAGGTTTCCGCCGAGCTGCAGCACTCTCTTTTCCGCGGCCATGAACTTGACGCCGACACCAGGGGGAACAGCTGCGTTATTCGAGTGGCGCCCCGTGGAGAGTTCATCACCTACGGCGTTGGAGTCCCGCTTCTGACCATGAGGCATCCCGAGCAGGCACGCGGCCGCGCAGCCGTCTGAATGCCGGAATCGAGGGAAACGTGTCAGCCCTGCGCCACTCACGCGCAATTTCGTCGGCCGCGGGCCGGTGGCGGGCCTGGCTGCGCTTGCCGCTGCAACCATCGAACCGAGGTTCGGCTTCGTGGGTGGGCTCTCGACGCTCAAGGAATTCACCGACGCGTTCCGGAATGATGTGCCACTTCTGGCGATCCAGCCGCGAGCGAATTACGCGCCGGCACTGTCAAAATTGCGCGCGCAGCTCAAGGCCGAGGTGATCTGGAGTTTTATGGGCGAACCTGATAGGCAGTGGGCCGAAGCCCTGATCCGGTGGGCTCAGCGATGATTCGAAGCCCGGTTCTGCACAACGGTCCGCTGCCCGTGGAAGTTGTGTTTCACCCGTCGTGGTGGCACCGGCACGCCGGCATTAGCTTTGATGAGGATTTTTTCTATCATCCGAAGCGCCGGGTGGAAGTCGAGCGGATGATGGAACGCGTTCTCTTTGAGCGCTTCGGAGATCTCGGGCTGGGGGAAGAACGGGACCAGGATCGACCGGTGATCGGCGCCGTGCACAACGCTGCCGGTTACTTGCTGTCTGAGATGCTGGGTTGCCGCGTCGAATACAGGCCGGGCGAGCCGCCTGCTGTGATCTCCGCGCTGCGGCGTGATCTTAAACTCGATGTGGAGGGTGCATTCGCCGGCGTCGCATTCCGCCGCTGTGCCGATCTGATGAAAGCTCTGAAAGAAACTTTCGGCTATCTGGCCGGTGACATCAATTGGGCCGGCATCCTGAACCTGGGATTGGACCTGCGCGGCCAGGATCTCCTGCTCGACTTCTTCGATCGCCCTGACGAGGTCCGGGCTTTTTTCAGCGGCATTGCCGAGGTCATCGAGAGGTTCACTTCAGTCATAGCCTGCGAGACCGGGACAACGTCGATCTCGGTCAACCGGACAGTCCGGCACTTGCAAGGACCAGTATTTCTACATTCCGAATGCACCCTGACGATGATTTCGACGGCGCATTACGAAAGGTTCATTCTTCCCTTTGACCAGGCCTGGAGCGAGCGGCATCGCCCGTTTGGCATCCATTATTGCGGCACCGATCCAGACCGGTTCGTGAAAGCCTGGACGAAGATACCGCGCCTCGATTTCCTCGACGTCGGTTGGGGCGGAAATCTGCGCGCGCTGCGCGAGCGTCTGCCGCGCACATTCCTCAACATCCGCCTGAGCCCTGTCGAGATCATCCACCAGAGCGTCGATGAGATCAGGGAAGCGATTGTCACCCGCGTCGCCGAATCTGCCGACCCTTTTCTGACCGGCGTGTGCTGTATCAACATGGACGACCGCGTGCCCGACAAGAAGGTCCGCACGATCTTCGAAACGGTCTTCGACCTGCGCCGGCGGAAAACACGGTGACAGGCTACGCTGTCCCAAGCCTTTCAGTAGCAGTAACCAGTGCGGCTTTTCCGAGCGCGTGGACAGCGTAGCCTGTCACCGTGTTTTGCGAGCTTCAATAGTTCAGCGTCGGGTGCTGGGGTCACCTGTCGGGGGCGGCGCGCGGTCCTCATTGCCTGGAGGGCCGAGCAATTTGGTGAGGATGGGCTTCAATGCATCCGCCCAGACCTGGTAGCCCCTAAGCGTGGGATGCAGTTTGTCGCTAGCGTTCATCATGCCGTCGAACAGCTTGCCTTTCCGATCCGCCAGTTTACCATTGACGTTCAGATACCGGATTTTTTTGCCGTCAGCAAGCTTGGCCAGATTATGATTTATCTTGTCGATCGTCGGCATCACGGCCATGTTGTCGTTGCGAGGGAAAATGCCCATCACGATGACGGTGGCGTTGGGAGCCTTTGCCTGCAAGACTTGCAGGATCGCCTGAAGGCCCCTGGTAATATCCGCTACTTTGCCGTCATCGCCCTCGGGAGGCATTGTATTGCCGACGTTATTGGTGCCGGCGAGCAGGACAATGATCTTCGGATTGACTCCGTCCAGCTCTCCATTGTTGAGGCGCCAGAGGATGTTTTGAGTGGTATCGCCGCCCCATCCGAAGTTGGCCGCGTTCCAGCCGAAGAAGTTCTGCTTCCAGTTGGCCAGCAATTCCGGATAGTCTGTGGCTCCCCAGCGGCGCGTGATGGAGTCGCCGTCGAAATAGACGTCGATGCGACCTGTCCCGGCCTTCTCCAATAACTGGGCATGAGCGATGAGAGAGTTCTGGTCTGTTCGAGGAACGGGTCGATCGGCCGGAACCGGCGCGGTCCCGGGAGTGGCTGCCAGCGACGAGGTGGCCGCCGGCGCGCGTTTGAAGAACTTGTCGGCCCAGGCAATGAAGTACTTCCAGTTAGGTCCGTCGGTGTGTCCGCCGTCATGCTGGCGCCAGGCGAGTTGGCCATCGAGCAAGCCCACATTGAGCGGCGGCATCTTTTCGGTGTGATAATCGTCCGAGGTTCCCAGATCTTTGGCGCCCAAGAGCCTGAATACCGGCCCGGCGGCAACGGCCGCCATGTAGCTGCCCTGGTGGTCCAGCCATTTCGCGTCACCCTTCTCTGGCACGCCGTAACTGATAAAGGTCAACCGGGGTGCGCACAAGGCGATCAGCTCATGGGCATCCACGGGTAGGTCGCCGGCGTTCTTGCTGCCAAAAACGGCTTCGGCAGCGCCGTACTTCAGGAAGTTGCCGGCCATCCAATGGTATTCTCCCGACCCCGTGAGGTTTTCTACTGCTTCTCCCCAATTGCGGCGGTGCAATTTGGTGCCGCCCTCGCCGGAAGAACCGACGAGAACGACCGCGAAGCGGGTGTCGAACGCCATCGTCACCAGGGCCGCCTTGCCATAGCGGGAAACACCTTCAATCCCGACATGCTTGGCGTCCACGGCTTTATCAGTTTGAAGATAATCCAGGCCGCGGGAGGCGCCCCATGCCCAAGCCCGCAATGCGCCCCAGTCGTCCGGCTTGCGAGGCTGGCCCTTGTTGAACAGCCCGATGATGCCCCTGGTCAGGCCCGCGCCGTTGTCCGCTTGAATACTGGCAGGATTGATGTATGCGTAACCCCAGCCGTCGGCAATCAGTTGTTGGCTGGCGGGAGGATCGCCACCTGCGGGACCCGCAGCGCCACCACGCGCCGCGATTGCGGCCTCCCCTGCCGCTTGTGGCAGTACGCCGCGGCCGAACATCATCATCACCGGAACCGGACGGGGGGCATCGGCCGGCGTCACCAGTGTCATCTGAATATCAACATTGATCAGCGGGTACGACGTGTTATCCACATGGCCGACGAGCTGTTTCCCGATCACCGCGCGGGAACCGACCATCGCGTTTATCGAGTTGGTGACCGTCCATGTCACCTTGGGCACGTTTTTGGGAACACGGCCAACGACCTCGCGCTCGAAATCCTCGACGATCTCGGGGCGGCGTTGATTCCACCATATTTTCGCTGTGGCGACTTTCTTGCCGTTCTTCAGTGCCAAGACGTCGGGCAGGTTGGGGAAGGGATTGGCCTTGGACTCGTCGTAGTTAGCATGATTGGGTGCGCTCTCATTACCGCTGGGGCCCGGGCGGAGAGCTTTGATGCCAAGCTGGTCCATCATGTTCTGATGGTCTTCGGCCGCGGTCCAATTCATCGGTTGAGTGAGACCGCTCGCCTTAGCTTGCACCGCGCCCGAAACCGGTGCCGGCGATTGCCGGCCGACCAGGTTGGGAACTGCCAAAACCGTCACAAACCCAACCAGGAAATGCGTGCAGAAAGCCACGATCAAGCCCTTGGTGAGCTTCATACTTCTCCTGAGCCTAATGGTATGCGTAAATCCTTTATCGGTGGGATCAGCATCCACGAGTTGCTTCAGGATGCCCTCCAGGATGACCGGTCTTGAGACCTTGGGTAGCCGCCGGAATTGCCGGATCGCCAGCGGCATAAACGCGACGTTTCGCACGTGGTGATCGTAGCACGATCGAGCTACGTTTATATGTCTCTTGCGGGGATTTCGGGGACAGCCGCCATAACCTCGAATTTATTCGGGATTGGGGGAAATTGGTTTCTGTGGAGTTTCGAGGTTATGGCGGCTGTCCCCGAAATCCCAATCACGAGGAAATTCAGCATCGACGCGTCAGACAGCGGCAATCCCCGAACATCGGCGCCGACCTTACTTCTTGAGCTTGCTGATAGGTGTCAGCCCCCCGCGTTTGCCGCTCTCAAAACTGCGCTCGAACAGATTCCAGAACCTGCGGTTCTGTGCAAGAACGGTCGTCTCAAGGTCGGTATTTTCGTCCACCGGAATAAGTGCCGCCCGCGTTCGGCCATTCTTAGTAATCAGGACGGCGCCAGTTTCCGGAAGCTCCTCGATGACGCGGCTCAAATTGTTTTTCACTTCACGAAGGCTTTCGGTTTTCATAGCAAGAACTCCTCGCTGTCGATCAGAAGGCGATTCCCTTCTTTCTTTCCCACGAGCGTAACGACAACCTCGTGAGCCAGCACGCGGTAGAAGACGCGCCAGCAACCTATCCTCAGCTCAAAATCCGCATGCGCGGAAGGGTGCCGGAGCCGGAATTTGTTTCGCGTCAGCTCGGCGGGATCAGCATCCACGGGTTGCTTCCGGATGCCCTCCAGGATGACCGACCGTGAGGCCTTGGGCAGGCGCCGGAATTGCCGGATCGCCAGCGGTGTAAACGCGACGTTACGCATGTGGAGATTGTAGCACGATTGAGCTACGTTTATATGTCTCTTGCGAGCCGCGCCAGAACAGGCGGATAATGCCGCCCCTGTATTGTGCGGCGTGTGGAAAAAGTGATCCCTAAAACGGGCAATCCTCCAATGCTGCTGTTGACCTATGTGGGTCTGTCATAGGAACAATTCGGGTCCGCCCCGCACGCGCGAAACCGCGGCAACAGTGAGGATCCCCGTACTTCCCAACGCATGCTGAACAAAGGCGGGATCATGGGTGGCCGGGCGGAAAAGTCATCTCAGAGTAAGTGACGAATAACTGCAAGTGAGGCAGGGAAACGGGTGTTGCAAGAAACACGGTCAAAAATCGAGTTTGAGGCCGTATTTGCACCGCGTTTTCACGTTGACCGATAGAGCCCATTCAGTTTTTCTGGGTCCGACCTAATGCCGTTAACTTAACTATAAGTCGTTGATATAAAGACACTAACGAGAAGTTTGACACCTTCTCCTTCGTTTTATATTTCTCCTATAAGACCTTTCCTTTCTGCATTTGCACGATT